>Ga0129299_1001925_pt1 | contig 13843 bp, 10 predicted proteins | sample ConPoolayeCmetaG_FD_94477 | JGI IMG/M metagenome (GOLD analysis project Ga0129299, IMG submission 94477) | Hot spring microbial mat communities from California, USA to study Microbial Dark Matter (Phase II) - Cone Pool mat layer C metaG ... | reverse complement strand
GGCATACTCATACCTATGCTACTGCTCTGTCAGAAGGAGTTCGATAGCCCGTTCTAACTGCACATCCGCGTTGCCCTGAGGTTGTTCATCTGGACTCTCGATGACGATATCGGGCGTGATGCCCTGTCCACTGATCAAGTGATCAAGGGGCGTGAACCAGTTTGCGTATGTGACACGCAGCTGCGACCCATCGGAGAGATCATCTAGAAGCTGAACTGACCCCTTCCCGAAGGTCGTTTCCCCAATCAGTGTGCCGCGCCCGCGATCCTGAATGGCGCCTGCCACGATCTCCGAAGCACTTGCGCTGCCCCCGTTGATCAGAACGACCAGTGGCACATCCTCGGCGATTTCCCCGTTCCCTGATCTGTGCTCACGAACATGGCCGTCCACGTCGCGTTCGATGAGAACCACGCCATCGTCCAGGAACAGATCAGCCACGTTGATGGCCTGATCGAGGAACCCGCCGGGATTGTTGCGGAGATCAAGGATGATCCCCTCAGCTCCCTGATCAAGCAGTTCGGCGACTGCTGCCGTCAGACGAGCGCTGGCTTGGGAATTGAACTCGAACAGCGCCACGTACCCGATGTTTCCTTCCAACATCCGTGCCTCAACCGTGGGGACCTCAATCCGGGCACGGATGATTGTGATATCGAAAGCCTCCTCCTCGCCTTCGCGGATCACGGTCAGCGTCACCGGTGTGCCCGCCGGGCCGCGTATCAGCAACAGCGACTCGTTCAGTATCTGGTCGGTGATATCCTGGCCGCCCACAGCAATAACGATATCGCCGGCCTTCAAACCGGCCCGCTCCGCTGGCCCATCTTCAAACACGCGGATGATGTAGACGCCGCCACCGGGCGCTTCCTCCACATAAGCGCCAATGCCTTCAAAGGTGCCGCTATTATCTTGCCGCAAAATCTCCGCTGCCTCTGGGTCGACGAAGGCAGTGTACGGATCGCCCAGGGTCTTCAGCATCCCGCGAATCGCGCCATACATCCGCTCATTGTTGTCGGGCAGGTCATAGTAGAACCGCCGCTCGACTGTGTTCCATACTTCCCAGAATACGCCGAAATCCACGTCATCCGGTTGCGTACCCCTCTCTGGGGCGACAATCGGAGCAGGGAGTAAGGGGGTGCGGAAGGAGATCGCTTCCGGGTTGGCTGCCATACTGGTCCCAGTGAGGACGCCCGCGGCGAATGTCAACCCCAGCAGTAATAGCGCCAGCAGACCTATCAGAAGGCTGCGGGCATAGCGCAAAAGACCCGCTGATTCTTCCATATCAACCATCCGAATCTTCCCCTTCACCACAAAACTCACCCAATAAGCCGGTAATTCGACCTGGAACCCGGCATGGGTAGCATCGTCTGAAGCTCCTCCACTGCTGCTGCAAGTTCAGCGTCGGTTCCCTCTACAGGCTGCACAACGACATCGGGGGTCAATCCCTGCCCCTCCAAGCGGTGGTGGGCAGGGGTAAACCACTGAGCCGTTGTCACGTGAAGGGAGGAACCATCGCTGACAGGCAGGATCAATTGAACGGACCCTTTGCCGAAGCTCGGCTGCCCGACGAGCTGAGCGCGCCCGCGATCCTGAATGGCCCCGGCCACGATCTCTGCCGCGCTGGCGGTATTCTGGTTGATCAGGACGACCAGTGGCAGGTCAAGCGCAGCTCCTCCCCTTGATGCATTGAAGACCCGTTCGGCCCCGCCCTGGCGTTCCTCATATAACACGACACCCCCATCCAGGAATTCCCCAGCGACCGCAACGGCAGAATCCACTAACCCACCTCCATTGTTGCGTAGGTCCAGCACCAGGGCTTCGGCCCCCTGTCCCCCCAATTCCGAAAGTGCCTGCCGAAGCTCCTGAGGAGCACGCTCCGTGAATCGGACGATCTGAATGTAGCCTATGCGGGGATCATCGTCCAGAATGCGCCAGAACGTGGAAGGAATTAACACCTCGGCGCGGATGACCTCGAATTCCAGCGTCTGCCCACCTCGTTGGATGCGCAAAACAACCGGATCACCTACGTTGCCCCGGATCATTGAGATCACAGTATTCAGGTCATGCCTTACTGGATCAAGCGCCACTCCATCAACAGCAATGATGATATCTCCTTCTTGCAGCCCAGCTTCATGCGCCGGGTTATCTCTGTAGACACGCTGGATCACAAATCGGCCCTGCTCATCCTGGCCGATCTCCGCGCCAATCCCGCCGAAGCGACCTGCCAGATTTCCAGTATCAACCTCTGCTGCTTGGGGTTCCACGAAGATCGTATAGGGATCATCGTAAGAGGCGACCAGCCCATTCACAGCACCATGTACCCGAGTTTCCTCGTCGGGGATCGGGTATAGAAAGTGCTGGTTCAGCAACGCCTCGACCTCGCTCAACAAACTGAAGGAGGCAGCCGTCGCTGGGCGCTTGGCTAACATGTCGCGGTAATAGAAACCGCCCGCAAAAGCAGCACTCAGCAAAACTCCGGCGAGCAACCCTTGAACTATCGCTCTCAAGAGGTTCCGCCGGAGGGTCGCGTGGCTGGCAGAATCTGTCATAAAATCGCGTTCTTATGCGTGGTATCGTGGTGTGCCACAAGGCAGCCTATTGACCACCATTAGGGCATTACAAGCTGGCTCAACGTGATGGCGAGATTGTATCATACGGGATAGCGGGAAACCACCTGCGGGGGGACAATGGCAACCCTTAACCACGCCTTCTCGACATTGACGGGCAATGGTATAATGCGGTGTGCCTTGCTCAGGTCATAGCGACCGCACTATAAAAGAGGAGACAGCTGATGGAGATCACCGTCACGGAACTCAACCGCGTTGATTTGATCGTTGTCACTGGCCGGGTGGATAGTAGCAACGCATCGGAACTGGGCGAGAGACTCAATGCGCAACTTGACCGAGGCTCGATCAATTTCGTCGTTGACCTGGCCAATGTCGAGTACATGAGCAGCGCGGGATTGCGGGAGCTGGTCGCTGCTTTGAAACGGGCCAAAAAGGATGGTGGTGATCTCCGCCTATGTAATCTTTCGCTTCGGGTCAAAGAAGTTCTCGATCTGGCCGGCCTGACAACCATCTTCGAGATATTTGACGATCAGGTTAAAGCAGTCGGCAGCTTCTAGTGTGCGTTGACAATTTGTTCCTCCGCGACTGAATGTCGCGGCTGATAATGCCAACACAAACTGGACACATGCCATATAGGCCCCTCTTGAACTCCGATGCCAGAGATACGCCATCTCACTGTTCGAGGTTCGTATGGTGTTCTCCCCGCAATTGGCTCCTTTGTGGGTGAAGCCGCCGAGGCTGCGGGGCTGGATGAAGATGCGAGCTTCCACTGCCGGCTGGCAGTGGACGAGGCCTGCACGAACATCATTGAGCATGCTTACGGCGGCGAAGATATCGGCTCCATAGAGATCACATGTAAGATCGAGCCGGGCGTGTGTAGCATCGAGATTGTGGATTATGGCAAGCCGTTTAACCCAGATACAGTGCCAACCCCAGACCCCGCAGCCAGCCTGGAGGAGCTTCAGCCGGGTGGTATTGGTCTGCACTTAATGCGCCAGATAATGGACACGGTTGAGTTTCGCTTCGGTGAGGGTCGTAACACGTTGCTCATGGTGAAGCGCAGGAAGGATGGGGCAGCGTTGCCGAGGCATGTTGGAGTGCCTGTGGAGGAAGTCCGCTCTGGCGTATGGATCGTCATGCCCAAGGGTAGGCTGGATGCTGCCACCAGCCCAGCGCTTGAGGAAGCCCTGAGCGATTCGCTGGAACGGGGCCGCATCTGGTTAGTGATTGATATGACGAAGGTGGACTATGTTTCTAGTCGCGGCCTGAAGACCTTGGTTTCAGCATGGCGTAAGGCGGGCGACGCGGGGGGTAATCTTCTGCTCTATGGCATGACGGAGCGGGTGGCCTCCATTTTTGAGACGGTGGGGTTCAGTCATATTTTTGATATTTACCTGTCTTTGGATGACGCTTTGGCGTCTATAGTATCGCAAGGGGATAAGTAGGTAGTTGTTCTGGCAGTCAATGCCTGTTGAATAGATGTTAGTGGTTGGTAGCGAAGGGGATGGATTGGAACCGATCGTTTTTGCTGGAGTATTGTTGGTGCTGCTGACTATCGCGGCGGCGATGGGGCGACGATATGCAGTCATTCGTCGCGTCCCGGCGCGGCTTGAGAGCATCCGTCTTCTGACGGGGCTGGTCAGCGATCTGGCTGAGCGGGCGAGGCTGAGCGATCAGGCGATCTTTGATTGCCGCCTGGCGGTCGATGAGGCCTGCATGAACATCATCCGCCATGCTTACGCCCAGCAGCCTGGTGGCGAGATCGAGGTGGTGGTTGAAGTTGGAGAGGGTCAGTGCATCATCCACCTCACGGATTTTGGGGAGTCGTACAACCCTAACCAAGTGCCCCTACCGCGCAAGGGCGATCCGCTTGAGGAAGCCAAACCCGGCGGACTTGGCTTGTTTCTCATGCGCAGCGTCATGAACGAAGTCCACTATACACCAGGGCCATACAGTAATTGTCTTGTGATGGTCAAACGCGAACAGCCCTGATCCACCCACGCCAGTTTGCGCCGACCCAAGGGCCTTTCTGATATTTCCGGTGACTGCTACAGGAGACGAGACGGCATTGCCGCTGGTAATTGTGGTACTCATGGCCTGTGTGGTGGCCGGGGCGGCGGCTTGGCTCGGCTTTCGCCTGGGTGAGCGGCGTGCCCGTGCAGCGGCGGCAGAATTGACCAGCCTGAACGAATTAGGCCGTCAGCTTCTGCGCTCGCAGTTGAGCGTGGATGGCCTGTGTGAGTTGGTGTACTGGCAGGCAGGCCAGATCGTCCCCGCAACTCTTTTCCAGTTGGGCCTGTTTGATGGTGAGGCATATGCAGTCAAGGTCTGGATACGCGACTCAGAGCGTCTTCCTCAGACGGTTTTCTCAGAAGGTGGGCACAGAGGGATCACTGGCTGGATCCGAGAGACCGGTCAATCCCTGTTGGTCACAGACTTCGAGGCCGAGCGCGAGCGACTGCCTGCCTTCCCGGAGCATGAACTGGATGCCCCCCCTCGCTCGGGGGTGTTTGTCCCGCTGATCGCTGGCACTTCCACCATCGGGATGATGGCGATCCAGAGTCATCAAGTGGCGCGCTTCACCCAGGAGCACGTCCGACTGCTGACTGCGTTAGCTAACCAAGCGGCTTGGGCCATTCGCAACGCCCAGCTCTACGAACAGGAGCGAGAGCGTGCTGAGCAGCTCCGCTTGATCGGACAGGTCAGCGCTCGTATCTCATCTGTGCAGCCACTCCCCGACCTGTTCCGCCAGATCGTCACCCTGACCAGGGACATCTTCGGCTATTACTGCGTGAGCATCTTTATCCAAGGTGGGCAATCGGGTGTGCTCCGGTTGGGGGCAAGCACCAGTACGGTTTTCATGGAACTGGATCCCCGCATCCAGCTGGGTGAGGGGATGATCGGGTGGGCCGCTCAACACGGGCAGACCGCTCTGGCAAACGACGTGGCTGAGGACCCGCGCTACCGCAAGTTAGCCCCGCTGCCTGAGACCCGGAGCGAGGTCGCTCTCCCCTTGAAGGTCGAGGATCGTGTCTTGGGCGTGTTGGATGTTCAGAGCGATCGGGTACGCGCCTTTCAAGATACACAGGTCTTTCTGCTTGAAACGTTGGCCTCTCAGATCGCCCTGGCTATAGAGCAAGCACAATCCTACGACGTTGAGCACCGGCTGGCTCAGCGGCTTGAAGCACTCACCCAGGTTGTCCAGGCGGTTGTCTCTGTGCTTGATCTTGGTGATCTGCTCGACGAGGTGGTTGATCTCATCGCGGAGCACTTCAACTTTGAACGGGTGCACATCTTCCTGCGGAGTGGTGATATCCTCGTATTTCGCGCTGGTGCCGGGCCGCACAGTGTTCGGTGGTTAGTCGAGGGTTTATCCTATCGTTTCAGCGACGAGGGACTGATCCCGAAGGTGGCCCGGTCGGGGGTTGCCGAACTTGTGTGCAACGTGGCCGAATCGCCAGATTATCGGCCCGGCCCAGGCCTAGAGGACACGCAATCGGAAATGGTGATCCCGATCAAGATGGGGCGACATATCCTTGGCATCCTGGATGTTCAGAGCGAGGAAATTGGCGCATTCAACAGCGATGACCTCGCGCTGATGCAAGCACTTGCCGACTCGGTGGCCGTGGCGATTCGCAACGCTACCCTCTACATCAACGAACGTCATCGTCGCAATGTAGCTGATACCCTGCTTGATATTAGCTCGGTTCTTGTGTCAGACCTGAATCTGGAGCGCGTCCTGACCGACATCCTGGATGGACTGAGCCGTGTGGTTACGCTCGATAGCGCCGCCATTCTGCTGGTGGATGAGGAAGCTGATGCGTTGAGTATCGCGGCGGCCACCGGTTCACGCGAATTAGCGGCGATTGTGGGCCGCGAACTGCCCCTGGATCAGCTCAGCGCAGCGGGTGAGAATGGCCTTGAAGAAGTGGTCAGCCGGGCTTGGCATGAGTTGCAGGGCATGGCTGAGGAGCATTCACACATCGTCGTGCCGTTGACGACCAGTGGTATGCTCATCGGATACCTCATCGTTGACCACCGTCGGCCAGGTTATTATGATGGCGATGACGTAGGCATCGTTCGTGCGTTTGCCAACCAGGCGGCCATCGCCATCAACAACGCGCGTCTTTATACGGCCCAGCAGGCTGAGGCTTGGGTCACAATGGCATTGCTTCAGGTTGCTGAGGCCGTTAGCGCCCAGGTGGATGTCAGTGAAGTATTGACGACGATCGCGCACCTGACTACTCTTCTGGCAGGAGTCAACCAGTGCATTATTCTTCGCTGGGATGCGATGGAGCAAGCCTATCATCTGGGAGCGCAGTACGGCGCAAAGGTGGAAAACGAGGATAGGCTGCGAATCTCACTCCCGATCCGAGAGCATCCCCTGCTGGACCTGTTGAGCGTCGCCGATCAACCTATTGGGGCAGGAGAGGGTCACCAGCTTCCAATCCCAGAGCCTCTGACCGCACTTCTGGCTGAGCCTGTTTCTATTCTGGGTTTTCCTCTGCGGGCCAAACAGGAACCTGTGGGCCTCCTATTGGTTGATGATCCCCGGCATGGCCGCCCGCTCGATCCGCGCCTGCTCAACATTCTGACTGGCATCGCGCATCAGGCAGCCACAGCACTTGAGACGGCCACTTTGCAAGCCAGTGCAGCAGAGCGCGAACGGCTGGAGCAGGAGCTGGATGTCGCTCGCAGTATCCAGGCCAGCTTTATCCCTCAAGCGCCTCCTTCCGCCCCCGGCTGGGATGTTGCCGCGCATTGGCGGGCAGCTCGTCAGGTCAGCGGCGATTTCTACGATTTCATTGCGCTTCGTGATGGCCTATGGGGGCTGGTGATCGCTGATGTTGCGGATAAGGGTATTCCGGCGGCTCTGTTTATGGCCATGTGCCGCACGCTCCTGCGTGCTGCTGCCATCAGCCGCACTTCACCAGCAGCGACACTTCAACGTCTCAACCAGCTTCTTCTCAACGATTCGCGGAGCGACCTGTTTACTACTGTATTCTACGCTGTGTGGGATCCAGAGACTGGCGAGGTGGTTTATGCAAGTGCAGGACACAACCCGCCTTTGCTTATCCGTGCTGGGGATCCACCGAGCATCGTGGAGCTACACAGCAAAGGCATCGCACTCAGTGTGCTGCCCAATATCGAACTAGAGGAACATCGGGTGACCATGAAGCCAGGGGATATACTCCTGGCCTATACGGACGGCATCACGGAAGCGATGAGGGACGATCTCGCTGAATGGGGGGTTGGGCGGCTCCGGGAAACCCTTCTATCCTTGCGCACGCAGCCAGCCAGTCGCATTGTCCAGGGGATTCTTGATTCGGTTGACCGATTTGTTGCTGCGGCGGCCCAGAGCGATGATCTGACCTTATGGGTGCTCAAGCGGGAATCCTAACCGCTCCAACTGATCCGGCCCCAGCAGGCTCACCTCCCCGTGCATGTTCCCTGAGGCTCTGTCAATTGCCGCCAGTGATCTCCTCACCCAACCCTCGGCGTGGTTCCAGCACCAGAGAGGGGTTGAAGTAATTGAACGTGGCTGCTGACATTCCCTCAATCAGCGGAAAGCTGATCGAGACTGGCAGCCAGTCCGTGTCGGCCCACAAGAACATGCTGAGCACATAGTCCCCGCCGGGACTAAAGACGATGCCTGCGTCGCCATGAGTGTCTGTCGTCCAGCCGTGTTTGTGTGCCACCTCCACATCAGCCGGAACGCCAGCCATGATCAGCACCCCCTCCTCATTGCGAGATAGAAAGTCGATCATCATCCGGCACTCGTCTTGTGTAATCTCGTTGGGGTATGCTGCAATAAGCGCACCACCATTGAACTCGGCACACTGGTAGATCATATCCAGGATCATCGCCAGATCGCGGACGGTAGTCTGCATATATGGATCGGGTTTGGTATCCACACACTGCCCAGCGCGCATGGCTTCGCGCGCCGGCGTGCTGTAGTATATTGGGTCCTCCTCATCCTCGTATGGGGCGACGATGAACGTGTTGATGAGGCCCAGGTACTGCGCCATCTCGGTTACGTGGTTGGCTCCCTCGTAGAAGTCCTCGAAGCCGATTTTATAGAGCATTGCATTGGCGGAGATGTTGCCCGACTGGGTGATAGTCTCGTCGAGATTCTTGTAGTCATCGGACCCCGGTGTAGGAGTCCAGTCCAAGTAGCGGAAGAAGTCCACCATGATCGGTATTTTCATGGTGCTCGTGCTTGCATAGGGCACTTCACAGTTGAGGTAGATCGGGCTGCCCTGCCGGAGATCGACATCCAGTTCCATCTCTTCGCCCGTCTGGAGATCAATGACGTAGGCCGATACGACCCCTCTAAACTCCTCAGCAGTCAGGTACTGGATCAGGAGGGATTGGAGCGTCTGCAGATCGGGTTGGGGGGCATCACTCTGGGTGACGACAAGTCTTGCAGTGCGATCGGTGGGTCGGAATAGGGCGGCTATGATAGCTTCCCGTGATGCCTCTTGATTGAGCGTATAACCCGGTTGACCACCTGCAAAGGAGAGGGTTTCGAGCACAGGTTGAGCGGGGCGGGGGGGGCTATCGTATCGAATGGCAATGTCGGTCAACCACGCGCGCAGCAGGTCGTCGGAGTATTCAGCAATCAGGTTCACCTCGGTAGCACGGGTTGGGCGCAGCCAGATATAGTCCCAGAAGCCCGCCCAGAACGCTCCCTGTGTGCCTTCTTCAGCGGCCTGTGAAAGCATGGCGTCTGAGTCGACCCGGAAGCCAATCTGGGCGGGATCGAGCATGATGACCTGATCCCGGTACAAGACCGTGATCGGTGACCCGTAGACCTGCTCAACGGCAGCCTGGGCCTCGGCGCGGCGCAGACCGCTGACTGGCACACCAGCCAGAACCAGGTTGGGCGGCATATCTCGGCGTTCCCTGCTGAAGCGCCCAAGTTGCCCCAGCAGATAAATGGTCGAGATCAGAATCAGGCTGATACCTGCAATCTCCAGAACGGGGAAATGATAGCGCCGCTGTGCGGCTGGCAGAATAGTCATACAATGCCCTCAATGACAATGTTGTTTATCCGATTGCGCGCGTCAGCCAAAGCAGCGGTTTAGGACGTTGTTTAGCGCCTTAAGCTGAACGAGCGCGCTCCCTGAAACCGAGCGGCTCGCTACTATACCATGTTCAGTTGTGGGTTTCCACGAACGATTAGGTGGGACTTCTCAAGGGTCAATCCTCAAAGGAGAAGACGGCCTGCCTCCCCTCCATGAGCGTCCAGGGTGATAAACCAGGTTGCGTGGTGTCGATCAGTCGCACCAGGCCCCTGTCAACACCAGCCGATTGCTCCGCATAGACAAGATAGCGACTATCTGGCGACCATACGCGATGGCTTTGACTGAACTGATCGAAGAACTGCAGGATGTAGAATTGCTCACGGGTCGGTAAGAAGGTTGCCAGACGCCGCGATTCTCCTGTTGCTAAAGAGACCACTGACCAGACAAGGACAAAGTCGGGGGTCTGTCGCTGGGCGAATCGGCGGGCATACAATCCAGGCTCGTGAGCTTCTGGCAGCGGTTCAGGGGCTGCTTCGAGCGAGACAACAGCCAGTTGCGAGCTATCCGGCGACCAGAAGAAAGCCACCACATTCTCAATATCCTCAATAATGTGTTGGATGTTGCCTTTGTCGTCGATCACCGTGATAGCTGAGAGGGGGAATGTCCCACTCGCGTAGCCGATATGTTCTCCGTCGGGCGACCAGCTAAAGAAAACGGCCCCCTCAAGCGGCAGGCCGAGGCCAGCTCGCGTATCACCTTCAGCAATGGTCAACACACTACCTTCGGCTTCACTGCGGGTGAAGAGTAGCCGCTGATCAACCGGTGACCAGGCAGGGGCCTGGAACAAACCAGGAGAGTCAGCCAACCGGGCGCGCACCTCGTGTTCTTCCACATCGTAGATCAACAGACTTTGGCTGTTCTGAAACCATAACATCGATTCCCCATCTGGCGACCATGAGTAATAGAATGGTTGTGCGCGGTCAAGGATGCTCTCAGAAATGGGGATGGAGTTCTCGGAGTTGACTTCAGCAAGGTGCAGGGCAATCGTATCTCCTTCATCCATCAGGAAGGCAAAGCGCCCGCAGTCAGGGCCATTGGTACACGGCAATGGTGACCAGTATCCATAGATATACCCGCCTTCCTGGGTGCTCCACAGGGTGATTGGATCGCTTTCGCCTGGACGTACTGCTAAGACATCCAAGGAGAGGTCGCCCTGGGAGGGGATGCTGACGCGGGCAAATGACAGCCAGCCATTCCGTGACCACGTAGGGTGGGTGTAGATTTGCCCACCCTGCACCTCGTTGAATGGCCGCCCATCTGAGGTGAGGGCTAGGGGTGTGTGCCCTCTCTGAAGGAGATACAGGTTCGCATCCTCTCCGAGTACGACGACTTGACCCGGAGCTGGAAATTCTGAAATTTCAGGAATGGGAAATCCGTCAGGGGCCGGCGTGACGGCTGGTTCTGGTGTGACTGTGCTGTTGGATTGAGCACCCATCAGCGCCGGGGTGTAAGTACAGGCAACTCCGGCAAAAAGAAGCCATAGCGCAAAACAGGCGCCTCGCGCTACCCAGCGACCTCGCATTGGCCTCATCTTCCCTTGGCTGGCAGCCACTTGGTGTGTCCGCTGTCACATATTGTATACTACGGCATAGGCGCGTTCAACGTGCAAAATAGAACCTTACTTGATACTCGATCCGACCCGAAGAAGGAGAGTCGCTGCCATGCCTACAAGCGTCCGGCAGGTTTTTGAAGAGATTCCCAACCGTTTTGACCCTGCCGCATGGGGGTCACAGGATGCCGTATTGCAGTTTGACATTACTGGTGACGAAGGCGGCACATGGACGGCCACCATAAAAGGGGGCAGGATGACTGTATCGGAAGGGGCGATTGGCGGCGCGGATATGACCATCACCACTTCCGATAAGGATATGCTGTCCATTGTGAACGGTGAGTTGAATGCTGTCAGTGCATTCATGCAGGGTCGCATTCGCATCGAGGGGGATATGTCCCTGGCGATGAAACTCCAGGGATTGTTGAGTAGCTAGCCGGATAAAGCGGTGGACAAGGAGCAGCGACCCACCATGCTTCCTGTGGTGGGTCGCTGCTGTTCAGTCGGGGCGGACGGACTTGAACCGTCGACCTCTACAACCCCATTGTAGCGCGCTACCAAACTGCGCCACGCCCCGATGGCCCGTAGTGTAGCATATCCAACCGGAGGTCGCAAGCCGGTTTAGCGATCTTCCCGCTTATCGGTGCTAATGTGATGTTCCGGTTCTTCCAGCATGATCCGCGTGGCCGCCAGCGCCAACCCGACAAATACCCAGAAGATAGTGACGGCATGGTGAAATTCGAGGTTGAAGAAATAGTGATCCAAGATTCCTCCCACCAACGCTCCAACGAGGCCCGCGAGCAACCCAAGCCATACAGGCCCCAGGCTGGGGGCCTGATCTAGGCAGTACCGCGCACGCCAGGCATACGCAAACACGGCAATCGTCAGAGCCAGAAATGCTCCCAACCCCAGCAGCCCCATGTTTTCCGCGATTGTCAGATAGACGCTGGACACGCCAAGATAGATGTCGATATCTGGCGCGCCGGAGAAACCTACCCCAAACAGGGGGTAGCGCCTGATCAGTGTCAGCGCATCACTGTATTCCCCCAGCCGCATCTGTGTAGCGAGGTCAGTTCCCTGAAGCCCCTCCACGAAACGCTGCAGGTAGGGCTGGCTCCAGGGTAGCACAAATAGCACCAGCGCAATGATAGCCAGCACTGCTGCGATCTTCCGGTAGCGCAACAGCGCAACAAATAGCAGTGCGGCCCCGAAAGCAGCCATCGATCCGCGCGAGAACGTCAGCACCAAGCAACTCACCAAGATGGCCAGGATCGGGATAGCATGCCAGCGTCGTCCTGTCAGAGGGGCGTGAGCCATCAACTGCGGCGCTGCGAGGGCAGCCACCATGACCAGAAGGCCACCCAGCGAGTTGGGGTTGACGGATGTGCTGATGGCACGCTCTGGGAGTTCTGGGTTTTGCTCGATGTACTGAATGATCCCGGAATTAGGATAACCGACCACTGCCAGCCGGGCTAGCACCCCCTCTGCCAGCGAGTCGGGCATCAGCCACAGCCCGATTCCTAGTAGCGCTGCGGCGGTCCCAGCCAGGATGATGACTGTCACCAGGCGGCGGAGCTGCTCCGGCGTGCGAAGAATATCAACGAGCACCAGCGCGAAGGCCATACTTACAACCAGCTCGGCAAACCTTCTGAGAACGGTTGATGTGAGGCCCGCGTAGCGCAGCCCGGCAACGAAGCTGAAGACGCTGAGCACGATGAATAAGGCAACAAATGGATGCACTGGCGTGGTTGCCAGTCTACGCCGCTCCCCGCTCATCCATTGGCCAATGTATAGGAACAGGGCTGCGGCCATCGCCAGATCGAGGAAGGTCGGGGTCAACACGATCTTGAAAGGGAGCGTGGCAAATGGGAGCAACGCGATGATGCCGATAATCCCCCATAGCGCGTTCTCCAGCCGGGCCATGATCCATATCGCCCCGGCCAGAGCAACCAGCAATGCACCTGTATAGAGCGGGCCGATCAAAGCCAGCATCAACCCGATCGCTGCACCGATGGTTGCCAGCCCAACCCCAATGGCGAGGGCCATTGTTGGGGGCTTGGCCTGGCTGAGCGTGCGCCGAAGTGATCCCAGTTCGAACATCCTCTAGACCCGGGCGTAAGCGATAGCAGTTCGCTGCTGCCAGAACCCCACCATCAAGCCCGCGATTAGGCAAAGCGCTGATACGACGCTGATCCCTGCGCCAATGGCAAAGCTCAACGGGCGATAGCGCAGCACAACCTGATGCTCACCGGCTTTCAAAGGCAGGGCGCGCAGACCTGCATCAGCTTCCCAAATCGGGGTTGCGAGACCGTCAACAGTAGCCTGCCAGCCAGGGTAGCTCCATTCGCTGATGACGAGGATGCCATCCGTTGGTGTTCGCACGGCTAGCTCGATCTCCTCAGGCACATATCGCGTTACTCTGACGCTGGCTTCCTCAGGGATGGTGGCTGGCAGGGCCAGTTCGGGTTCGTGCTGGAGAACGACCGTGGTGCGCGGGTCGAAACTTGGGTCGGATATCCAGCCCAGCGCCTGCGCCTGATCGGGGGTTATCATCACGCGATAGGCCATCCATGCACGGGGGAACGGCTCATTGATCTCATGGAGGTATAGGTTGAGCGTGCCATCGTTCGTGCTAGCACGAATGG
>Ga0129299_1001924_pt1 | contig 13846 bp, 12 predicted proteins | sample ConPoolayeCmetaG_FD_94477 | JGI IMG/M metagenome (GOLD analysis project Ga0129299, IMG submission 94477) | Hot spring microbial mat communities from California, USA to study Microbial Dark Matter (Phase II) - Cone Pool mat layer C metaG ... | reverse complement strand
TTTTTATTCCAAACAATCAATAACTTTAAAAATGAAGAAATAAAAAAAGCAAAAAGCAAATTATTTTTTGCTAAAAAAAACTTTTTCTTATCAAAAAAACTTTATTCCCTTAGCCGACCATTTCTGCTTCTTTTTTCTATAGCCTCTTATCCAGATGACCTAATTGAAGTTGGTCAAACAACCATTTCAATTTTAGACCAAGGATTCCTTGCCTACAATAATGCCCAGGCAATTGTTTCAGCGCTTTTTGAAAAAAACAAAAACCAAGAAGAAAAACATTCACTCATTTTAAGAATTAAACAATTATCAAATGAATTAAAAATTATTGAAAAAAATATTGCTAATCTGACCCAGAAAATAAATACAGTTCCTTTTTTAAACCAAAAGAAACAACAATTAACGATAATCTATGAAAAATTAACCAAAACCAATAAAATCTTACCGTATTTTGAAAAAATATTAGATACACCAACCGAAAAGAATTTTTTGCTGCTTTTTACCAATAATATGGAACTTCGTCCTGGAGGTGGTTTTATCGGCTCAATCGGGATAGTTAAAATCAAAAACTATACTCTTAATGAAATTCAAGTTTATGATGTTTACGATATTGACGGACAATTAACGGTTCAAGTTGAACCACCACCCCCAATTAAAAAATATCTTAATCTTCCTAATTTTTTTCTTCGTGATTCAAACTTCTCCCCTGATAACTGGGAAAACTACCAAAAAGCAAAATTTTTTTTAGAAAAATCGGTTGGTTGGAAAAACTTTATCGGTGAAATCGTTTTGACAACCACCGCCGTCCAAAAAATTTTAGGTGCCTTTGACACAATTTATTTACCTGATTTTAAAGAAAAAATTAACAAAGATAACTTCTATTTAAAAACTCAGTTTTATGTCGAAAAAGATTTTTTTCCAGGATCAATTCAAAAAAAAAGTTTTCTTAATTCCCTAATAAGAAATTTAATAATTCATCTTCCTCAAGCATCAACTAAAAATCTTGTTTTAAATATTTTTAGTTTATTAGAAGAAAAACAGATAGTTCTCAGTTTTGATGATGAAGCTCTTCAAACAATTACTGAAGACTTAGGGTGGGCTGGTAGATTAGCTAAACCTGTTTGCCTTTCCTCTATTAAACAAAATTGTCTTGTTAATTTTTTATTTCCATATGAAGCAAATTTAGGTGCTAATAAAGCAAATTTTTTTATTAATCGTCATTTTGATTTAAAGGTTGATATCGAAGCTTCAGGAAAAATTACTAATAATCTTAGAATTCTTTTTAAGAATAATGCTAATTTTAACATCTTTCTTGGTGAGACTTACCGCAACTATTTTCAATTACTAATACCTCAAAACACTACTCTTAAAACAATAAAAAAAGATGGTGTTTTAATTGATGATATTAATATCGAAGAAAAAGAAGATTTAAAAAATATTGGTTTTTTCTTCGAGATACCGGCTAAGAAAACAGCGCTGGTTGAAATTGTTTATGAATTAAATACTTTTATTCCCTCTAATTTATCCACGTTACAATTAATTTTTCAAAAACAAATTGGCTTACCAACAACTGAGCTTAATCTCACCTTTAGCTTTCCAAGAAATATTAGTATTTTAAATCAAAATTTTTTTCCTCTTGTTAAAAATCAAAAAATAGTTTATAATACTTTTTTATCAACCGATAAAATTTTTTTTATTCGATTAAAAAAATATGACTAAGACACAAACAAAAGAAAAAATTACTCTTAAATTTCAACAAAGAAATGATTTTGGTAAAAAAGTAAAAAAATTAAGAAAAACCGGCTTAGTTCCCGCAAATATTTTTGGTAAAAACTTTTCTTCAAAAGCAATTACTATAAATTTAAAAGAATTTACTAATGTTTATAAAAAAGTAAAAGAAACCGGTCTTTTATATTTAGAAACTGATAAAGAAGCCTTACCTGTTTTAATTCACCAAATTCAAAAACATCCTGTAAATAATTTAATTCTTCATGTTGATTTTAAAAAGGTTGATCTAACAGAAAAAACTCAAACCGAAGTCCCAATTGAAATTGTTGGTCAATCACCAGCAGTAACTGAAAAAGCCGGTGTTCTTTTGAAATTAACTGATAAATTATTAATTGAAGCTTTGCCTGAAAAAATTCCTCAATCAATTAAAGTTGATATTGGCGGTTTAAAAGAAATTGGTCAAGAAATTAAAGTAGCTGATTTAGAAATTTCAAATGACTATCAAATAAAAACAGAAAAAGAAAAAGTAATTATCTCCGTGGTAGCTCATAAAGAACAAAGTACCGCTCCAGAAACTCAATCAGTGACAGCTCCAGAAATCATAACTGAGAAAAAAACAGAAGAACAATTAAAAGATTCAAACACAACTCAATCAACTCAAACGACTGAGAAAAAAACATAAAATAAATAAAATTAACCTAATTCTTCTAATTTTTCATTAATCTAAAAATTAATAATAATAAATAATCCATAAATAAATTTTATTCAATTTTTAATATTTTAAATATTTCAATATTTTTTAACATCTTTATTATTGATTGATTAAAAATTAAAAATTTAATAACTTTTGCAAAATCTCTATACTATATTATTATTTAGGCTTTTATAATTCACATACTCTCTTAAATTAGTATTTCATTCTTAGATTAGTATTAAATTACCAATTTTTAAAATTCATTTCATTTTTAATTTTTTTTTGTTAAAATAAAAATATTATGATCAATACTAAGTCTGAATTTTCTTTAGCTTTAAATCAAATTGCAACTGAACGTGGAATTTCTTTAAAAGAAATCATCGAGTCAATTGAATTAGCAATTGTTTCTGCTTATAAGAAAGAATATCCAGAGGAAAATGCTGATAATTTAAAAACAATTATTAATCAAAATACTGGCGAGATAAAAATATTAAAAGAAGATAGAGATATAACTCCTCCAGGATTTGGTCGAATTGCAGCTCAAACAGCTAAACAAGTTATTCTTCAAAAAATTAGAGAAGCGGAAAAAAAGACTATTATTGCTCAGTATCTTTCCCAAGTTGGTAATCTTATCCGCGGTCGTATTATTCGTTTTGATGGTCGTAATGTTTATGTTGATATAGGTAAAACTGAAGGAATATTACCTAAAGAAGAACAAATCCCCAACGAAAAATATTCAATTAATCAATCAATGCTTTTTTTAATCAAAGAAATTAGTAGTGATAAATTTAATCAACCAAAAATTATTCTTTCTCGAGTTGATCCTCAAATTTTAATTAATCTTTTTAAAAGAGAAGTGCCAGAGGTAATTAATAATACAGTGAAAATAATTAAAGTTGTCCGTCAACCAGGCGAACGAGCAAAAGTCGCCGTTTCTACTGAACAAAAAGGCGTTGATCCAGTTGGCGCCTGCGTTGGACAAAAAGGAATTCGTGTTCAAACCATCACCGATGAATTAGGAGGAAAAGAAAGAATTGATGTTATTCAATGGAACAAAGAAATAAAAATTTTTTTAATTAATGCTTTAGCGCCAGCTAAAATTAACAAAGTTGAAGTTAATGAAAAAGAAAAAAAAGCCAAAGTTTATGTCGCTGAAGAACAAGCCCCGCTTGCAATTGGCAAAAGTGGGATTAATGTTAATTTGGCATCAAAATTAACTGATTTGACAATTGATATTATTCAAGAAAAAAATCAAAATCCTTCTCAAAATCAAGAAAAAAAAGTTGAAACAACCCCGGTTAATTAAATATTTTTGTTTTTTTAAAAATATGCCAGTAAGGTCACCTGTTGTTGCTATTTTAGGCCATGTTGATCATGGAAAAACCACTCTTTTAGACTATATAAGAAAAAGTAATCTAACCAAACAAGAAATCGGAGGTATAACTCAAAGAATTGGCGCTTATGAAATCGATACTAAAATAAAAGGCTATCCCAATTCAAAAATTACTTTTATCGACACTCCCGGTCATGAAGCATTTGCTAAGCTTAGATCTCGTGGTGCTAATATTGCCGATATTGCCCTCCTTTTAATCGATGGAAAAGATGGAATAATGACACAAACAATTGAATCAATTTACCATATCAAAAACGCTAATATTCCCTTTATTGTTGTAATCAACAAAATTGATCTACCAGAAAGTCAACCAGAAAAAATAAAGAATGAGCTTATTAAATATGAAGTTTTAGTCGAAGATAAAGGCGGTAAAATTCCCTGTCTTTTAATTTCCGCCAAAACTGGTCGAGGAATAAAAGATCTTTTAGAAACTATCCTTCTTCTTGCCACTGAAAAAAATCTGAATTTTAATCCCCAATTACCACCAAAAATTTATATTATTGAAACACAAAAAGATAGAGCTGGTATATTAACCTCAGCTATTATAAAAGAAGGTCATTTAAAAGTAGGCGATATTTTTTATGAAAATGAAAAACCAAAAAAAATCCGCGCTATGTTTAATGATTTAGGACGGGGAATAAAAGAAGTTTTTCCTTCAACTCCTTTTGTTTTTTTAGGTTATGATGAACCACCTGAAGTTGGTACCCTTTTATCACTTACTCCTCAAAACTCTAATAAAAAAGAGGAAAATACTAAAAAAAACTTCAACATTGAAGAAATTCTTCAAGTAAAAAAAGAGGAAAAAAAACTCTATTTAGTGCTTAAGGCTGACTCTTATGGTTCATTGGAAGCACTAGCAAATACTCTTTCTAATATTAAAAATTGTGAAATTGTTCTTAAAGGAATTGGTGAAATTAACCGTTCTGATATTTTTTTAGCCAAAACCACAAAAGCCATTGTTGTTGGTTTTTCTGTTAGAATTTCCAATGAAGCAACTATCTTAGCCAAACAAGAAAAAATTATTATTAAAACTTATCAAATCATCTATGATCTTTTGAATGAGTTAAAAGAAGTTAGTCAGTTATTATATGAAAAAGAACAAAGAGAAAAAAGTATAAAAGGTGAGGCTAAAATTTTAGCATCATTTATAATTGAGGGTGAAAAAGTTTATGGAGTAGAGGTCACTAAAGGGAAAATAAATTTAGGAGATCCAATCGAGATTTACCGTCAAAACAAATTTATTGGTAAAACAAGATTAGTTTCCTTAAAAATAAGGGCAAAAAGAGTCAATGAGGTGAAAAAAAATCAAGAATCTGGAATGGTTTTCTCTCCTCCACTTGACATTACTATAGGTGATATGGTAAAATCTATCTTATAGTATGGAAAATAATCATCAACTAGTTTTTTCCCGAATTAATCAGGTTGTTAGCCAAAAAATAAGCGGCGCTATAACTTTACCCAATAATCCATCAATTGATGCAGTTGCTTCATCTACTGCTTTGTATCTTTCTTTACTAAAACTAAATAAAAATATTTCTTTATCTTGTAGTAATAAAGTTGATTATAACTTAACTGGGGTTGATAAAATACAAAAAAATTTAAGCGTTTCTGGTGATAGTCTAATGATCTCTTTTCCTTATAGTGATGGATCAATTGATAAAATTGACTATCGAATTGAGGGAGAAAGTTTTAATCTAATTATTACGCCAAGACAAGGTTTCTCTAGACTTGATCCATCAAAAGTTTCCTATTCTTATACTGGCGGTAAACTTGACTTTATTTTTGTTTTAGATTCACCTACTCTAACCTCTTTAGGGGATCTCTATCAAAATAATCAAAATCAATTCCAAGGAGTAGAAATTATCAACATTGACCGTCATATAACCAACTCTAATTTTGGCACAATTAACTATGTTAACAAAACTGCATCTTCTCTTTCAGAAATGATTTTTCTATTGATAAAAAATTTAGGAGTGGAATTAGATAAAGATATTGCTACTAACTTATATGCTGGTTTAATATCAGCAACCAATAATTTTTCTTCTTATTCAGTTAATGCTCAAACCTTTGAAACAGCAGCTTTTTTATTAAAAGCTGGCGCCATTAAAAAAGTTATTAAAAAACCTCCTACCTCAAATCAAGCACCTTCATTTACTCCTCCCTCCTTTCCTACAAAACCCTTTGAAGTTAAACCAATTGGATCTGTTGAAAAAGAACCAAAACCAGCTCAAACACCAGAAACACCTGATGATTGGTTAAAACCAAAGATATTTAAGGGTGGTGGACTTATTTAAGAAGTTGCTTTTGCGAGTTGCTTTCTTCTAATTTTATTTTTTCAATTGTTTTTAAAAGTTGATTAGTTCTGGTTGTATTAACTCGATTGTATTGATCAGTCAAAGAGTCAATTCGCTCACCAATTTTTAAAAACTCTTCATTATATTTACTAAATTCAACCTCAAAATTTTTAATGTAACCAATGATTTTCTGAACATTTTTTTGATAAAGAAAATTATCATAAGCTTGTCTAACTAATCTTAGAATCGCTGTAAAACTAAAGGGACCAGCTAAAACTACTTTTTCCTTTATAGCATCAATCCATAAATCATTCATTTTCTCATAAATATAAGAAAAAATCATTTCATTGGGAATAAACATAACAACAAAATCAACCGTTCCTCCTTCGGGATCAATATACTCTCTACTGGTTACTTGCTTTATTTTTTCTCTTACATCTTTTGCAAAACTTTTTTCCAATTCCTGACGCGCTACTTTATCTTGAGTTTCTGCCATTTTTTGTAAGTTTTGATAAGGAAATTTAACATCAATATTAATCCTGGTTTTGTTGGGAAGATAGACAACAAAGTCTGGTCGATTGCCTGATTTTTGTTCTTTGTTAAAATCGTAGTCAACTCCACGTACAAAACCACTCATCTTCAGAAGATTTTCGGCTACCTGCTCACCAAACTGACCTCTCATCTGATTATTAGATAAAACCCTTCTCAAAGCTTCAGTCGTTGCTGAAAGTTGTTCTGTTAATTTTGCTTGATTTTCCAAAGCCTCTTTTAATTTAGCAAATGAGTTAATCCTGTCTTTGTCAGTTTGATATAATTTTTCTTCAGTTTGTTCAATTAATTCTTTAATATCTTTGGCAATTTTTTCAAAAACAAACCTTTTATTTTCTAAATCAGTTTTAATATCTTGTTTTTCCAAAATCAGTTTTTCATTACTTATCTGAATTAGTTGATCAATTATCTTTTTTAAAAGATCAGGAAGAATAAAACGAAAAGTAATAAAAATAACAACTACAGAGATTACTATAGAAACAACAATTGAGGTAAACATATTATATATAATAACAATATTAATTATGAGAATAAAATTCAATTATGAGATAAAAAAAGAGGATAAAATATCAAACTACCAAATTATTGACATTCTTTTAAAAAATCGCAAAATTCAAAATATTGATGAGTTTTTAAAACCTAAAAATCCTTTGGATATATCTTTGCTTGATTTTTCTGCGAGTTTTAAAAATGAATTGGCTAAAACATTAAGAATCTTGACTAAAATAAAAGAAAAAAACCAGATGGTAGTTGTTTATACCGATTACGATGCTGATGGAATTACTGGTGGAGCAATTCTATGGGAGACTTTATACTTTTTAGGCTTTAAAGTGATGCCTTATGTGCCTAATCGAAAAACTGAAGGGTATGGATTTTCTCTTACCGGAATTAATAACGTGATAGAAAAGTTTAATCCCAGTTTAATTATCAGTGTTGATCATGGAATCACTAAAGTTAGGGAAGTGGAATATGCCAAAGAAAAAGGAATAAAAGTTATTATTACCGATCATCATTTAAAAGGTGAAAAAATACCAAAAGCTGAGGCTATTTTTCATATCCCTATTTTATCTGGCGCTGCTGTTGCCTATTTTTTTAGTAAGGAAATATTTAAAAGCTTTCAAGAAAAAATTAATAATAAACAAACCTTCTCAAAATTAGAAAATAATTTTTTAAATGATTATTTAGTTTTAGCTTCAATTGGGACAGTGGCAGATTTAGTTCCTCTTATTGGTCCATCAAGATCCATAGTTAAATATGGTCTTGAAAATTTTTTAAAAACGCACCGAGTTGGACTTAAACAAATTTTAAAGGAAGCTGGAATTGAAAGAAAAAAAATTACTCCCTATGATATTGGCTTTATTATCGCCCCAAGAATTAATTCTGTAGGACGATTAAAAGATGCCACCGATGCCCTAAGGCTTTTATGCACTAAAAAGGAGGAGCGAGCAAAAAATTTAGCATCATATTTAGAAACAAAAAATAAGTTACGTCAAGACCTCGTTAAGAAAGCGGTTAAAAAAGCAAAAGAAATGGTGGAAAATGATTTCAACTTATTAAAAAAAATGCCAAAAATTATTATCCTTAAATCAGAGCGTTGGGAAGAAGGTATTATCGGTTTGATTGCTGCAAAAATGGTTGAGATTTTTTTTCGGCCAACGATTATTTTAACTAAAAATGGTAGTTTTTACAAAGCCTCAGCAAGATCTATACCCAATTTTGATATTACTACTTTTTTAAGAAAACTTAAAAATTTTCTTGTCGATGTTGGTGGTCATAATCAAGCCGCTGGTTTTACCATTGAAGAAAAAAATATTTTAAATTTTAAAAAAGAAGCTTTAAAACTGGCTGATCAATTAATAAAAGATAATGATCTAGAAAACGAGGTTTTAGTCGATTTAAAAATCCCGATTCAAAAAATTAATCTAAAGTGGGTAAAACTTTTGGAAAATCTTTATCCTTTTGGAATTGGTAATCCAGAACCATTATTTTTTAGTGAAGTAAAAATTTATAATCTTCGCTTTGTTGGGAAAGAAAACCAACATCTAAAGATATTTATTCAAGATAAGAATCATCCTTCAACTTTAGAACTAATCGCTTTTAATCAGGCAGATATTTTTAAAAATCTTTATCGTAATCAAATAATAAAAGTAATTTATACTTTATCGATTGATTATTGGGGAGGACAAGAAAAAGTTAAGGGCAAATTAATAACTTGGGTGACTGACGGGATTTGAACCCGCAACAATCTGCTCCACAGGCAGATGCTCTACCAGATTGAGCTACAGTCACCAGTTTAAAAAATTATACCACAAATAACCACCCAAACATCTAATAACTAACACTTAAAAAGTTAAAAGTTAAAAATAAAGTATTAGAAATTAATAAAAATTAGGAATTAGAAAAAGGAAAGTGTAAAAATTTTGTAAATGTTTTTTTATTTTTTATTTATGCTTCATGTTTAACGTTTAATATTAGATATTTAAAGTGTTGGCGTTAATTTTTTAAGACAACGAAAATAGTCCTGAGTACTACAACCTTTGCCTAATTTTTCTTTAATCTTTATACAATCAGTTTCTTTACAAGAACTATCACTGTTTTCAGTTGGACTAACATCAATCTCTAAACTTTGAATTGGGGTTGGTGTCGGCGACTGAGTCAGTAGTAAAGGAGTAGATGTTGGCGTTTGTTGAACCACTGGTTGAGTCTGAGTTTCTTTGGTCGTAAAAGTCCAAGGCACACCACCATTATCGTATTTCTTATCACCAATTCTTATTTGAAAATAATAAGTTGTTTGCGGCGAAAGAAGAGTTAGCTCAACTAAGTGGTTTTTTGTTTTTGTTGCTTCTGGAGCAAAAAAATTTAGGGATGTTGGCGTAGTCCCATATTCAACTACACCTTGGGTATCAATTCCTGTCACCCAAGAAATTTTAGCATTATTTTGAGAAATATCAGAAATTACCACATCTCTTGGCTCAAAATCAGAAGCCCGAGTAAAAACCCCACCCATATTTAATGCCATTACCCCTAAAATTAAAGCAATAATAACCCCAATAATTACAGAACTAATTTTAGTAATTTTTGGACTAAAGCTTAACATAATTTATCTTAAAATTAATAATTTTAATCCGCTACCAATTAAAAATAAAATCGTTCCCGGAATTACTAAATTAATTAAATTATCAAAAACACCACTTTTTGGTAAAGTGGTTGGTTTATTGCTTGACGATGTATTATTTGTAGAATCAGACAAACCACTATTACCAGAACCCACCGAAACTATGGCTTTATCAGTTGAAGAACACTGTAAAATATTGGTTGCATTAACGTCGTTTTTTACAATTTTTGAATTATTACAATCAAAACTTAAATTGGCAGTCCCATCTTTTAAACCTTTAAAAGTAATTGTCGCTAAAGTACCGCTACCAGTTTTTGGACTGGCTGGATCATCAACTAAACCAGCAATATAAATTTTGCCAGCAGTACCTATGTCATTGGTAACTGTGGGAAAAAAACTACCAGCAGAAACACTTTCTACAGACAAGAAAGAATTATCATAGTTAATATAAACATCAGCTCCATTGATTTGATCTGTTTGGGCATTAATGTTAATTTGCACTTGAACTGTCTGTTCGGTAGATACAGAATAACTATTTTTATCAAAACTAAAAGAAGCCGCTTTAACCGATGTAATAATTGATGATATAAAAAACAGGAATAATAAAAATAAAAGATTTTTTTTCATTAACTTAATGATAAACCAAATGTTTTTTTATTGCAAGATAGTTTTTGGTTTTAAAATATTATCCTCATTATCAATAAGCTTAGTACTGTATTTATCCCAATTTTCTTTTAAAATTAAGTTAATCGCTCTGGTTGTTTTTAGAGTAATAATCGGTGTTTGTTTAAAAATTACTGGTTGATTAAAGTTTAGTTTTTTAACACCAGTAAGAATTAAAAAATTCTTTTTTTTTGATTGATAAAGGGAAAATGATGGTAATAAAGAAGATGTTGTTATATTATTTAATTGATCTAATTTATCGATCTCAACTATAAAATCAAAACCAACAATATTATGACCGTTAGATGAAGCAATAATTTCAAAAGTTAAATCATCAACTTTTTTTAAAATTATTTCTACTTCGTCAATATTTTTTAAGGGAAAAGTCGTTGGTGAAAAAGCTGGTTGAGTTAAGTAATTTTTCTTTTCCTCTGGTATTTTATTTATTTTGTTTTGCCAAAACATCACTAGGCTAACAAATATGAAAATTAAAAAAATAAAAAAAAAGATAGCGATTTTGTTAATTTTTGATTCTCCCATAGTTTTTATTCCTCATCAGCTTTAATTGATAACGCATAAATAACCATTGCCCAATCTTGAGCATCAATTTTTCCATCTAAGTTTAAGTCAGCAATAGCAACAACGTTGGAATCGGTTTTTCCTAAGTTATTTCGAATATAAGAGGTGTCCAAAGAATCAACCACCCCATCTTGCACCCCATTAACTGGCAAGTCGCCAGCTAAAAGATAGATTTTTGAAAAGTCTAAATTATTTTCACCGGCAGATAAGGTAATTCCTTGATTACCTTGACAACGATAACTGCCGGCAGTTGTTTCTTGGGGATTACTCACACAGATCTTTTTTTGAATATGTTTAGGACCTTTAACTAAAAGATAGTAATTTTGATCAGGATTAACCTGAGGCGGTAAATTAACCATCCCTTCCCAAATTAAAGCATCACTGCTTAAGTTTCTATTTTCAGTTAAAGTAAAGTTAACATCAACTGAGACTGGTGAAGAAAGACTGCCACCACCAACTTTTATTTTAACTTTCATTGTTTTTTGATTTTCATTTGCTGGCATCTTCATTATTCCTTGGAATTTAAGTTTTAAGTTTAGACTAATTGATCCAGGTTGGGTTGTTGCATTTGGAGGTTGGGTATTGGTTGCTATTGGAGAAAAATTACCCGTTCTAACATAAACAATAAGCGAATTACTTAATGATGAAGGAATTTCTTTTAAACCTTCATTAGTAATCATGGAAAAACCAACTTTATTTTGATTTATTGAAATATTAGAAGAATTAGATTGTTTTGATTTAAAGATAACTTTTGCTAGTTCTGTTTGTGTTGAAGAACTAAGAAGAAAACCTTCAACTGAATTACTAGCGCAAGCAATTTTAATTAACCCTAAATTATTGGCTTGATTAACTGTTGATGAATATCCAGAAACTAATGGACAAGAAGAGGGATAAATAATATCTTTTACTTCCAGATGATTTTTGTCAAAAGTAAGATTCAATTCATATCCTCTTAATCTCATATCAATCGTTGGTCTACCCATAATTTTCAATGGTGGTAAATCTGCCGTAGCAGCACCACTTAACGAAGATGGATCAAAAATTATTGTTATTGATTCGCTTGTTGCCTTTGACTTTTTACCTCCTTTTTGAAAAAAATAGGAAAAAATAAAGATTAAGGAAACTAAAACTACAATGATAATAACCAATATTTTAAAAAATCTTGCTTTTTGTATAAGTTTTGAAAATTTAATAATACTCATAATTATTACTTTTGCATATTTTCTCTAATAATTATTCCATCATCAGCTGAAACCACCCCATCACCATTCACATCAGGATTAATATCGGAAGAAATTTTTCCGCCACTTACTACTTGGATATAGTTTAAATAATCACCTAAGAAATTTATTACACCATCACCATTAGCATCTCCTTTAGGACGTAACGCTCGATTACAGTTATTATTTTTTTGATCTAAATTAGGCAAGCTAGTGTAAAAAATATTATTTGATAAACTACATTTCATCGGATTACTATAGTTAATATTATTACTACTTGCTCCACCCCAATAATTATTTCTTTGATTTACCGGACAAACAGAAGCGCATAAACCAGAAGACTCACAAATACAATTGGGAACATTAATTGGAGTTGTTTGTTGTGTTAATATTGGAGTGCTTATTGGTGTTGGAGTTTGAGTGCTTGTTCTTATTGGCGTTGGAGTTTGAGTGCTTGTTCTTATTGGTGTTGGAGGGTTGGTTGGTTGACTTATGACTGAACAATAACAACCTCTTGCATTTAATAATGGAGTACAAGTTCCACCATTATTACATGTTCCTGTACAACCTCCATAAGCATCCACTCTACATGTGTTAGTCGCTTTAGGTTTACGAAGATAATTATTTATATAACGCCACATCAAAACTCCTGAAATTAAAATAATAAAAAAAATAAATATAAATCTTAAAAAAAATTTTTTGTTGAAAATTTTTTTCATTTCTATTTTATATACTTTAATATACTTTTATAGAATTAAATACAATATAAAAAACTCAAAAATCAAGAGTAAATATCTTACAAACTTCAATCTTTGAATTAGGACCTAAAACATAACCTAAATAAAAATAGTTATTGAAAAAATTATGTTATGATAAAAAAAATTCTCTCAACTCTAACCCTAAATCAATTTCTTTAACAACCATAAATTTATCATCATAAATTGTAATTTTATTATTCAACAAATCAAATTTAAAATAAAAATAAAGATTTGGATTTAATCCGATAATTTCAAACATCTTAAGAGGTTTTGGCTCATTTATTTTAATATCGATAATTAAATTATTCCCCTCATTATAAAAGATAGAAATTATTTTCCTACCAACCCACCAATTTTTATCGTCTTTTCCTTGAGAAACAATTAAATGAATACCACTATATCCTCTTATTTTTTTTAAAATTCATTTTTAAAATAAATATAGCTAATTTTTATCGGAAAGAAACTATCATTGTCAACTGTCCACCTCAAAACTAAAATAAGTGTCATCAAGAACTGTAAAAAACTGTTTAAAAAAAAATATTACCGATAAAAAAAGAAGGATTTTTTTCATTAAATTAATGATAACCTAATTATTTTTTTTATTACAAGAAAATATATAATTGACCCAAATTTTATCCGGTTTTAAATAATTTTTAATCATTAAATTAATTGGGAATAAATTACTTAAACTCTGATAATTATAATAAATAAACTAAATAAAACAAAGTAAAACCCATTAATTGTTTGGATTATGAAATAAAATTTTTGGCTTTAAATGAAGATTTATTATTTTTTTTATCATTTTTGCAAGATTTTTATAAGGATATTTAAAGAAACCATAAAAAACACTCTATCC
>Ga0129299_1001922_pt1 | contig 13851 bp, 16 predicted proteins | sample ConPoolayeCmetaG_FD_94477 | JGI IMG/M metagenome (GOLD analysis project Ga0129299, IMG submission 94477) | Hot spring microbial mat communities from California, USA to study Microbial Dark Matter (Phase II) - Cone Pool mat layer C metaG ... | reverse complement strand
CGGACCCGCATGACCATGAATTGGTGTTCCTCGCGGACGGACGGCGGAGTAATTTGTTCCTGCTCCGCCCCCTGTTCCTGAAACAATAAGTGTATCATGACTAAGTTGCCCCCATCCTTCGCGGGAATCAGATGTTGGCAGGACGAAACAATTCAATAGTTGTCCTTTTGGTCGCCCCGAGGAATAACAAATACGTCCACCAGGCATGAAATATCCATTATAGATTGTTGTAAAAAACCGCTCTTGCCATTCACGAATTTTGTGGGATTCTTCACACGATGCAACAACGTGTGACCATCGTCTAACGGCGTCTTCCCATGTTTCGTTTTCGTCAAGAGCGTATCGACTTTTGAAAATTTCTAAACTGAATGAATCCATTGTTTATCCTTTCTTTTTATTGAAGATAACGAAGTAGTTCATCTTTTCCCATGGCAATTAATTGATTATCGTGAAGTGTTGTTGCGTCAAAAATATCTTGACGGCGTTTTAATACGGCATTGACGCATTGATCGATAGTATTTTCTGCTTCTATGGAAATAATAACAGCAGCATCCGTGTTTGTTCGTCGATCAATGCGATCGAGCGATTGCCGATACAACGATAGACTCCATGGTTTTTCGAGGTAAATCGCTGTTCGACATACTTTGAGAAAATCGACGGATGTTCCAGCTTTTTCTGGAATCGCAACAATAAGGCGTGCGTGTTTCGATAGTACGGCATCGCGTACTTCGGCGATATCACTACCGCCCCAAAAAGGGATAGCATTATATTGTGGATAACGTTTAACAATGTTGTCTACACCATGACGCCATTGTGTCCATACCAATACTTGAGCATCGGGGTTTGAGAGGATTTCTTCAAGAAGATCGTCGAGTTCGAGGTATTTCGCACTGTCACAATTCACGTGCATCATATTCAATAAATTGGGGTGGTGTACGACTTGACGAAGTCGAAGAGTGATATTTATTAAATTTGATGTCGTAATCTTGTCTCCTACGGATTGGAGTTGTACTCGTGCAGTATCGCGTACTTGTTTGTAAATTTTCAATTGTTGTCCGGTGAGCTGAACAATCCGTGTTTTAAATATTTTTGACGGGCGATCAGACACTTCACACTTCATAAAACGGATGCATTTTGGTGCAAGCCAGCTTTTGAGGTCCCGAAGATTTTTGTAACCCATTTCCACTTTGACGGTTCTTTTAACTCTATTTCGATAGAAAGATTGCGTGCCATAGACAATGAAATGATTGCAAAATTGTGTATATGATGGAAAATACGCAGGTTTTTTGTTCGTAAATTTTAGCGGTACCCATGCAGATTTCGGACTACCGTCCATAATGGTTCCTGTTGCGCAAATAAGTTTTGGGTTATTCCATGCTGTGAGTAATTCATGAATACACTTATACCGTAACGTTGTTGGGTTTTTTAATGTATGAATTTCATCGAGAGCGACAAAACCAATTGGTATTTGTGCTAACGTTTCGTGGACTACGGTATTAGTCGTAAAAGCTTGATAATGTACGATCAGAAGATCGTAATTTTCACGAAATTTTTCTAAGTCCTGTAAGACATTTTTCGAGCCATTTGACACTGCTAAGGCTTTAAGGTTGGTGTGTTGTTGGACTTCATTGAGCCAATCCAATTTTCCAGAATTCAAGCAAAAAATAATACCCCGCAAATCTGGGTGTCGAGTTTTCCAATATAGAAATGTGTATAGAATAATGAGAGATTTTCCAATTCCAGTTTCGCCGCCCTCAATGGATTTTTCATTTTGTGTGTGAAAGCGGATACACGATAACTGGTCAGGGTACGGGATAGTTTTCCATCCTTGGATATTCTCTTTTAACCATTCGATAGATACGGGTTCTTTTTTTAATTCTGTGATGTACCGTTGTTCTTCGGCAATTTCCGAAAGAAAGTGTTCTGCGTCTGGTGTAATTTCCGAATCGGTATATTCGGGGGCATTGAGTGTACGTAGCATGTCCCCTAAATGTTCGAGTTCTTCAGCACGAAAGACGACTGTATTGAAGTTCCTGATACGTGCACTAAGCAACGTTCGTACGGCGTTTTTTGCCTGTGCGGAAGCCGCACTAATATCGGCAATAAGACACCGTTCTTTGCGCAATTGTGGAGTGGTATCAAAAACAATCATGATTATTTAAAAAAATCTTCAATGATTTTTTCTGTTAATTCTTGCTGCGATTGTTGTGTTTGTATTTTGAGTGTTCCCTTAAGTAGAGGGTAATCTTTATAGCCGACTTTTTTGATGCGGATTTCGACCATATGGGTTGGCTCAACAACGAAATAATGTGTTGTTGTCTTTTCATTATCGGGCCCAACACCACGAACGCCAACTTTCGTTTCTAAACGAACGATATCGCCTGGCACAACGACACGACGAAATGCCCACCATCGAGACCAACGGGCATGTGCTGGATTAGATAACAACACTATATCGCTATCATGTGGTGATAGGGGAGTGTTATTAATAGAAATATTGACAATAGAGCCAATACGACCCCGTTGCCATCCAAATATCCCAGCCACCCACGTTTCTTCCATGATGCTCCTTTGGGATTATACGTGAAAAAGTTCTTCTTTAATTAATTGCCATGTGTAATGATTTTTTGTTTTGTGTGAATGATTAGTTAATTGTTCGGTGTAATAAATCGGATAAATTGCAAAAAATTTTATATGGGGGAATTCGAGGTGTTGTTTTTGAATTCGCCCTTTCCCCTTCCATCCCGGGAAAAAAGTCTGTACGACTTTATCCCCTGCGAGAACAACAATTTTTGGGTTGACAATATGAATTTGTTGTTTTAGTCGCAGGAAACATTCGTCAATTTCTTCACGTTTTGGAGAAACATTGTCTTCCCCACGGCATGCGACCAGTGCGGTGATGTGTAAATCTGTTTTTCGCAATCCTAATGGATGTAGTTGTTTTTCGAGCGCTTTTCCCAAATTTCCAACAAAGAATTTGTGATGCAAATCTTCGGAAATATGGGGGAATTCTCCGCATAATAGGATCGGTGCTTTTGGATTTCCCGAATAAATAATTGGTTTTGTGCGATATTGTGCCCGAGGACACCGTTGGCAAGTATGCCATGCGGCGACTAACTCTTCAAGTGTCTGGGGTTTTTGATCTTGTGGAGACGGTTGTTTGATAGATACAGACTCATTGTGGATATGTATTGCCGTACTGGATATCCATGTGTGAAATGGTTTTACGAGACTAAATGTTTGATAGTGTTCGCAAAATTTGTAGAATTCATCTGAATAAATTGTCGGTTGGTAATTATATTGTTGTTGAAACACTTCGTAGTGTTCTCTGTCAAAGTGTGTCGGATCTGTAACAATGACACTCATTTGTTTCGCAAATTGAATTTGTCGTGCGTGCGTTTTAATTTTATCCCATGTTGTTGATCGTTCGGTATTTGCTGTTTGAATAACATGGTCAACCGTTGTATGTGTTTGAATTAACTTTAGTGCTTTTTTTAGCCCAATACCAGGCACCCCTGGAATAGAATCACTGGGGTCTCCTGACAGTGCTCGGACATCGGGCCATTGCGATGGGGAGATTTTATATTGTTTATAGAAATCATCGCAGGTAAATAACGTGTTTTTGTTTAAAATGTATAATGCAATATGTTCGTTGAGGAGTTGATACAAATCTCGATCAGAAGACACAATAACAATGGGTTTTTGCGTACTCTTTAACAACGTATGTGAAAGCGCGCCGATAAGATCATCGCCTTCGATACCGCGAATGTGAAACGTTTTAACTCCTAATTGTGGAATAAGTTTTTGTAGTGCGTTGAGTTGGGGATAGAAGGATTCGCGATATTGCTGTTTTTGTTCGTCGCTGATGTCTTTTATCCGATGGCCTTTGTATTCGAGAGATTTGAAATTTTTTAGTATCGGATCATCATAGTCTATTGTTGCAACGAATTCACGCATACGTTGTGTTCGTGCTTTGTCTTTGTGATCCCATACAATATAGATATCTTCCGGGGGGATGACGTATTTTTTTTGCACGCACAACGAAAATAGGGTCTTAAAAAACCCATAAAGAATTCCCGTGGGGATGTGTTCTGATGTACAGAGGTCTTTGTGTGCGTGCCATGCTCGGTGTGCGATGTAGTTTCCATCAAAAATTAATATAGAGTTTTTTAGATTCATATATTATAAATTCCAATGATTGGGGATATTCTCTGTATGGAATTGTGTTATTGTGTAATTCTTGTTTTGTGAATCCTCAATAAACAAGAAAATAAAATCAATAAAGTCCCTTTCATTTGTAAAAAACTTTTGCATTTGAAAACGATCCGTTTCTCGGGACATATCATTGGTATTAAAATAATACGTTATTGTGGTGCAAAACACATAATTTTTTCGGTTTGGTATTGATTCACCAGTGACATGGATTGCAGTGTTATTTTCATTATTTTCCATGATAATGGAAATGGTAATTTGTTTTAACATATGAAAGAATCGGTGTTATTTAATAAGTTCGTTCTTTATAAATTTGATAATTTCATCAGTGAGTTGTTTATGTTCTTTTGAATGATGCCAACACCGTGGATCGAGGTGTGCTAGTTCATGGGCTAATGTGCGAATAATTGTGGTATTCGATAATGGGATATGGGGTTTTTTGTATTGATGAATGCGTATCGTGATTGTTTTTTCGCGGCATCGTTCGGGGCGACAATTTTTAATGCAAATATCGCATGCGCGAGCTTCACCATAATACCGCACACGTAAATCTGTTTCTGGAACAATATCCCCATATGTGAGATTGTATCGACGGCATACTGCATCAGTAATGCGGACGATTTCTCGCCATGCGAGGATATTATTGTATTTAATCATGGACGTAGAAGTGTTTGCTTATCGTACTTCATAGAGTTGTATTAAATTCGCTATTTCTGACGCGCATTTTCCGCATAGTCGAACATAAGGACTATCTTCTTTAAGCATATAATCCTTAACGATCGTATACGCATTCTCTTCTGTGTATGGCCGCAAACAGGCGGTACAATGGCGATCGTGTTTTTTGTTCAAAACATGTAGTGTTTTTAAATCATGCATTGTTTATCTCCGAAATCGAATCACTTGTCCGTGGAATGGATTATGTGATTCTTGCATAATAAAGGGAATTTTTCGCGATGACGTTTTTCCGAGAAGAATTTTTGCTGCGCGTGCGAGACACACTGCAATATCGCTTGATGATGTCGGTGAATGGTCGATACGATTGCCGCCTTTTAATTGCAAATTTTTCAATTCAAAAATTAACCGTTCTGCTCCGTATCCATGTTTTGGATGCAATAGGTGAATTTGTTTTGTATAGAAGAGTGTTGCAAGACTGTCCCAGTCGTCTTTGGTAAGACTCTCTTTTCCCGATGGGATATTGTGCGATCGTAAATCCTGAATCAGTGGGGTTGATTGCCACTGGTCGTACACAACATAGTCGACTCGCCAAAAATTTGCAAGTTTTTTGATCACGTCGATGACATTGCGAAAATCAACTTCTCGACGGGGGTTTGACTGTGGGACCCATGCAAGTGATTGCCCAACAAACATGTGATATTCTATATCATTGTTTGGTGTTTGAACCGGCTTAATATAAGCGACAATCATCCCGAAACTATCGCGTAGATGCCCGGGGTCACATGCAATGACAACATTTTTTGTTGTAAGAAAATTTGTAAATATAACGTGTTTTGCAACCATTTCAATCTGTTTTCCATCGATGGATACAAGAGATGTTGTATCGCGAATTTGAAAAAGAGGCTCGTTTTTTTCATCGATACATTCATCTATCCGCCACTCATCTGGCAACCAGGGGTCGGAAGCTCCTGGTGGATCGCACCCATAGTCGCGACGGGCATTGACAGGATTTTGTTGGAATGCTTCGACGATTTTCGGGTGTTCGCGAGGAAATAGTGGATTGAAGTCCCATGTCGGATGGCAAAATGCAAGGACACGAGGATTGTTTGCTTGAACCGCATTTTGGTATAATTGCATAATTTTATCATTTTTCAGCCACGGTGATGAGATGCAGATAAGCTTACTTCCGAAGTCAGATAACGTGAGCAGTGATCGGTCAAGGGTATCATACACTGCATCGACACCCATGCGTGACTCAGTTTGTATCATGCGACCAATCTCGTCGATGATGACAACTTTTCGGGTTTTACCAGCTAACCCCGCTGAGTTTGTACCCGCAAATTCTACGTGAAGATGTTTATGTGCATAACGAATTTCTGTGAGATTTTTTACATAAACACGGTCAAGCGGCACACCCTGTGCCCGCGCTTGTTCAATTAAGACTGTATTATATTTTTTGAACCACGGGCTATTTTCATGCATATTAGAAATTGCTGAAAATATGGTACCTTCAGCTTGTTCGACTTTTGTTGAAACGCACGTATAGTCTACTCGCTGGCCAGGTGCGAGTCGCCACTGTTTTTGTGGATTATCAATCAATAAATCTTTATGGAGTTCATAGACGAGAATCATTGCAGCAAGAATACTTTTCCCGCTGCGCATTCCTGCTAACCCTATAAGCGTTTGCGGGACGACAATGCCATAGTCCTGATGGGTTTTTTTGCATTTTGGGCATAAATAGGTCCCGTCAGGTTGTTCTTCGAACAATACTTGATCTTGTAATTGCGCCGGGGACATTCCCCAGCAATCATATGACACTTCCGATTTGAGTGCCGGGATATTGCATTGTGGGCACAATAATGCGTAAAAATCACGTAAGTATTGATATTGTCTAGGAAATTCGTATAGAGTCGAAAACCCGAGTCCGGCAGGATGCGAGATAAAATCGATGGCGTTGTGGAACCGTTGAAACGATGATGTTTCTATGGTAACTTCATTGACATTCTTACTGGAATCGAGGATAATTTGTGTCAGTTCTTCTTCCAACGTAGAAAAGACATCGTCGTCGTTTTTATTCGATAAAAGGGTCGATTCTGTTTTGTCAAAAACTTTATTAATTGTTTCAATAAAATCGTCGTTCACTTTGGTCATTTTATTTTGAAAAATAGTTATATTTGTAGATATGGACCTAAAAAACCCAAAAATCAAGCAATTTTATATTGCCTATAAAACTGTATTTCCGTATGAGTCTGTCTTGAACATAGAGTATAACTCTATGAACGATGGACGAGAAGTATTTTTAGTTTATATAAAGGGTTTTGTCAAGTCGTATACAAAACATGACACAAGTATGCCGTATGAAAAATTGATTCGATCTGCATCAGATAATGTTACGGAAACGGAAGTTCCGGGTAATAGTACCGAAGGGAATGAATGGTTTCCTTATTTTGGCGTAATTTTTTAAAAGGGGTGCGTTTATGAAAATTTATGCAAAAGATATACTTAAAAAGTATGCGCAAAATCCACTGGATCCAAATAAAAAATTAAAACCAGTAAGGGAACCGGTAAAGGAATCGCCGGAAAAAGAGCCCATTGAAACTTCTAATTCGGAAAAAGAAACAAATGTTTCTGAATCTAATACAGATAAGACAGTTCGCGATCTTTCAAATGAACTTATTAATACGTATTTTAACGATGAGAAGATTACGGAAATATCCCACAAATTACAGCTTATCATCCAAGGGATTTTGTTTGGAGAGAAGGACGAACACACATTTTCGGATAAAATGACGGAATTGTTCTCTGACTGGCTTAATGCAACAACGAGTATTAAGGCAAATCTTTTAGCTATTGATATTCTTTCAACCCCACGAATTCCACCAACCGTCCCAACGCTACAAACTCAACAAAAGGGGGTTATATCTGATATTAAACCAAAAATTGATGTTGTAAAAATCTAAATTTTTGTTTATATTTTTATAAACAAAAACCCCGGTAACAACCATTACCGGGGTTTTTTTATGGGGGCGGAACAGTTGATTGATTTATGGTTTTCCCCAATGTCCCCTTTTTAAATTCTTTTTCAATATGTTTTTGAATTTCTCGTAGTTCTGCAACACCTTTTTCCGCAATTTGTTCAGCACCAAGATCGTCAAGAATTTCTGACAATCGTCGCATAAGGAGTTGCTGACTGATATTCCCAGCAAAATATTCATCAATCGATTGTCGAATACGGAATGATTTTTCTTGGAGGTTTGTCACATAATACGTCATCATATTCTTTGTCCAGCGCAAAAAAGTTGAGCTGAACATTTGACGCATAACCTCTTTCGGGTTACGAATTTTCATCCATTCGTCATGTGCTTTAAGAAACCGGTCAATAATAGACAACATTTGTTGAAGATATTTATCTTGATTTTCACTTCGTCCACATGTGTCACATCGAGTTTGCAGATGAACGGCGAGAAATGCGTCTTCTAGCAAATTGAGTTTTTCTGCTAGATTGATAATGACTTGTTCAATATTGTATTGTGCATCAATGCTGTTTTTATCAGCATTAAGTGTAAATATCCTTCCACCGCTATTGAGATCATTTTGTACAACAACGGGAAGTAAATTTACGGCTTCACTTGGTGAAACATGTTTTCGAAAGTGATTCCCAATAATATTCACCATTGTTTTAGGGTTACGCCCTGGAAAATACAGTTTTGCTAATTCTTCATAGGGCATACCCTCCATGCGCTTTTGGAGTATTTCCAAGTGCATGGGATGACGGCATATAGTACACTTCGATTCTTTTTTGGGGAATCCTTTTGGTTCTCGTTGTTTTTTGTTTTTCTGTAAAAGTGTTTTTACTTCTTCTTCTAGTGTGTCTTTGCGCGCTCTTTTAGCGAGTTTTACGCCAGGAGCAATCGTTACAGATTGTAACGATTCTTCCCCCGGTTGGGGAACATAATCGTCAAAGATGTTATACTTCGTTGCCAATTTCAACAATCCAACGTGGGGAGTAGGTGCGATCCGTAATTTGTGCTGATTGAATATTGTCTACATAAAAACCGCGAATTGCGTTTTTTTGCACATCATAAGCAAATAACCGCACACCACGTTTTGTTTGGCGGAATGAATATGGCTCTACTTCTCTTTGGGTCACTTCACCTTTTTCAGATGTATACGTAATAATTAACGTATGAAGTGACTGTGCGGCTTTAATGATTGTTTCAAGAATATTCATTGAAGCAAGTATATATGTTATGTGTAGACCGTGTCAAGACGATAAGGAAACGCATACAAATATGGTCGATCGGGAATTGGTTGCGGAAATACTTCTCCGCGAAAAAGATCGATCAATGCTTCTTCACACCAAATAAACGTTCCCTCGTGAGATTTGAATATCGATGGGTCCATAAATTGGCCATCCCGAATAACAACGGGAACAACAATATCTTTCTTTATTTGTGTATTTCCACGAATATCGCGTATTTCTCCCATAAAAAGAACTACAGCATCTTTAATTGATCCGTCAGTATATAGTGATGAGAGATCAGTTTGAATATGCCGCCATCGTGATGAATAAGGGAGATGGAAATTGTTAAATTCTTTTTCGATAAAGTGTTTCCCTTGTGTGCTGACGGTGAGCATATTGTATTTTCCGTGTAGTGTTTTGGGTTTTTTGGTTTCTGTTAGTGCATGTTTTGGAAATTCGTAAACAATTGGGGTTGCGTCGCGTGACTCAATTCCTATCTGCAGGTCGATCGCTGATAGTGGCATGCGGTGAGAGAGATCCGTTGTTTTGGGTATTACACGAACCGCAGCACGCGTCAATTCTTCAATATGGACAGCGACATGATTTAAAAATAAATCGTCTTTGATTGGATATAAGGAATAAAACCCTTCTTTACGGCAAAAATCATCCAATTCTTTATAATTAAAATACGGTTTATATGTTTCTTTTTTGAGAGAATCAACAAACAACAATGCTGCTGTGTATGCAGTTTGTTGATTGGGGACGAGTGTCGGATGATCTTGCGATTTGTGGTTTTGGAATTCTTTCTCGTTTTTTGCCACAAAACCGCATTCGTGGCAATAAAGTTTCAGTTTTTGTGTCGGGATAGTTTGTGTGATATTTTTATTAATTGAGAGATCTATATGTAATGTCTCAGGATTCTTTTGTGGTTGTGGTGAATTAAATGGTTGAATAGAATCACCAAACGGCTTATGGGGATCAGAGGACCGCTTCCTCATGGTCACTGTTACATTCCTTGCTTTTTCTTAATCTTCTTTACGCATCGTTCAAATTTTTCATCTTTTTCCGGGCCCAAAACGCTATGACAAACAGCCCATGGGTTTACCTTTTTTGGAGACTTTGCTTCCTTGCTCCATTGACGAAGCAAACTGATGTGAGCGATACGAATGCCAAGTTCGCGCATCCGCTTTCCATATTCGGCATTATGTTTTACGACTTCGTCTTGAGTGTAATACTGCTTTTCGCCAGTTTCAAGAGTTTTCTGATCATAACTGGCTCGGCACATCTTGCATGTATACTGTCGAGCAATCTTGCTTAGATTGGCTGTCCTACATTGCGGACATTCCCACGAAAGATACAGTGATCCTTGGTATGCTACACGATAAGCATGAACAGTTTGTGTGGGCGTTTCGTCATCGGCAAGAACAAATTTTTCTCCAGTTTCCGCATCCGCACGAACGATGTATTTTCGACCATCCTCGCCATCCTCAAGTCTCCATACTGGAGTGTAGTTTTCACGAATACGGAATAGTCCACCAACCTTAACAAGTCGATCAGCGGTAATAACGGGGACTGGAGCGGGAATAGGGGTATGTGCTGTCTTTGCAGTTTCAGCCCATTTTTTCATGTTTTGAACAACGGACATAAAAGATTTTGAACATGGCATCGGTAGCTTAACCTCCAAAGAGTTTCTTAATTATTAACTATTTTTTGTATCTTTTTACACTTTTCTTTTTCTTTTTTACAATATTTTTTCCATAAATTTTTAATAAGCGGTTAGCTTGTAATATAGATACCCCCAATACTTCAGATATCTTTTTCCTATTTTTAAGTAATTTTATTGCTAATGGAGCAATGATGTCTAGGGGGGTATTGTATGTTTTTTGTATTTTGTAAAATATTGGTGGCCAAATGTTTTTACAATTTTTTGAGCAATACACATAATTCTTTGAAATGACTCTATTTTTTTGTGTAACAATTTTTTTACACAAAGGATTTGCGCATTTTTTTGGTGTAATGCGTACAACCGGTGTTCGATGAACATATGGCTGTAATTGTAATGTGTCAATGTTGAGTTGTCCAGTTTCCGATGCCGGTATCCACTGATTTTCTTCAATAAGAAAATTTTTGTATTCGTCAACAATACGATGGAATTCTTTTTGTAATAGCAAGATATCTTTTTTCTTTTTTGCAATAAAAAAATCTTGTAAAATATTCAACCAATGTTGTTTTGTGAGTTCTTGCATATCATCATTGATGAACGCATTATTCGGATACCTTTTTTGTAAAAATGCTTCTTCGATAGATTCCATAACTTCATGGAGCCCATCTTTTTCTCGCAATTGTTGCCGTAGTTTGTGTAAGCTGAGTTTAAATCGTGACCGCGTCCGGAGAATAGCATCACGAATAGCATGACGTGTACATGCCCGTAAGTAATAGATGTACTTCTCGTATGTATCGAATCGTTGTTGGTCTAGTGTTTTGTAAATTTCTAAAATACGAATGTATCCATCTTGAATCAAATCTTCTCGATCCATCTTATCGAGAAAGCTATATTCTTTATTGACGAATCCTTGGAGCCATGCTCGCATGGATTCCATAACTTTATCGATTGGCGCATCAAATGTTTTTTTCATGTAATGCAACCAATAAACGAATAAGATAGGAAAATCGAACAACAGCCAACGGTTCTTTAATATGATTCTTTGACACGACGAGTATCGGTTCTGTATTGGATTTTTCTCGGGCGTGCGCTTCGGCTTGCGCATACGCTTTCCATAGGTTTACACGTTCTTGATTTTTTGCTTCAATAGCCCATGGACATTGTTGTTGCGCAGCCGGTGAAAGTTTGATATCAGCGCCAGATTCGCCCATAATTGCTGGGCGAATATCATCAGGATGCCATTGAGGGAATGCTTCAGAAAGCATCTGCACAATGCGATTTTGCAGACGTCTTCCTTTAGCTTTTGCCGATCGTGTTTTCATGGACGACGACGCTTACGGGGTTTGGGTTCTTCCGATGTTGATTCTTCATCAGACGATGATTTTGATTTTTCCAATACAGTTTGGTCATCATTTGACGGTGAGGGCATGTCAACAACGTTTTCAGGGGTCTGTGTTTCGTTGACTTCCTCACTAGTTTGAGGGTGCTGTTGAAGATGTTCCTTTACCTTATTGATGAGTGCCAATAGTGTGTCGCGTGTATCAACATCGCTAATGCGACAGGCGGTGAGAAATATCTGGTCACAAGTATGTGATTGCTGTACTGTCGTTTGTTGTTCTTTTCCTTCAATGATCAAACGAAGAAGTGTATCGCGAATATCGACATCATGAATACGGCATGCAACAATAAACATTTGATCAAAAAGTTCAGTGTAATTTGACATTATCCTCTCCTCCTTATATAAAATAATGTTCTTTAACAGTCGATATACCATTCTGTTTTGTCACACAAATTTCACCGGACCAAATATCGAGTTCGGCGACTTCTGGTTGATTTGTTGAAACAATGATTGTCTGCCCTTGAGTATATATCTTTTTCAAAAGGTCACATGCTTTTGTGATTTGCATATTATCCATATTTGCAAATGGTTCGTCAAGTAGAAGGATATTAATGTGGTGAGATTGATGTAAAGATAGACACCAAAATGCGTGTGTAATTGCCAAAGATAGTAACGCTTTTTCCCCTCCTGAATATTGGCGAATAGGTATTAATGTTTTTTCCCCATCACGAACAAGAATATCCACTTCACTCTTTGTACCTTTGTTATCGGCCATTGCTGTCTCAAAGACCAGCTCGGCTTCCATTGTGCCATCAGTGAGAATACTTAGCGCTTCATTGAGGGCATTGTTAAACGTCACGCGACTTGTTGCTAGTTTCCAGGATCGAAACCCTCCATCTCCCAAAAATCCGTCAATAATTTTGAATTCTTCCATATCCTGTTCAATGGTTTTTAGAGCGTGATACTCTTGCTCGTAGGCCTTTTGTGCTTGAATGTACTGATCAATTTTTTGAATTTGCTCTTGGGCGTGATTAATGGTGGCAATGGTGTTGTGTTTTTGTTCTTCAAATGCTTTATATAAATGATGATAATCTTGAGAAATATCAATACGTTGTGCTAACTGTTCCATGTGGTGTTGAATAGACTTTTGTTTTTCTACTAATTCGAGTAACTGCTTATCATACTGTTTTTTCATTTCAGATGCTATGGTATATTCTTGCATTTGTTTTTGCGCAGTATGGTACATATTTTGCAATTCATCAAGAGTATTTTTTATCGTTTGTATCGCTTGTTCGTTGTGTGCGCATTTTTTTTGCAATTCATTGATATGCACATCTTTGTGTTTTTTTGATACTTTCTGTTCACACATCGGACAAACATTATCTAGCGATTGAAAACGTTGAATATGCGATTGTAAAACGGCTTTTTCGTTTGTCAAGGCAATAAATTCTTGTTGTTTTTCTTGAATTTGATCATAATAGATTGTTGGGGAGACATCTGGCGGATCAGGAACATGCGGCGCTGTTTGCCGAAGATTTTCAATACGTGTGTTGAGGGCGTTTAGTTCCGTGTTATACGTCGCATATTGCTGCTGTAAAAGAATGTATTCCCCATACGGATTTTTCTCGGCTATTTTCTGCTGTGCAGTGTGCAATTGTTGCACATAACATTGTCGAAGCTCTTCAATGTTTTGGTCAGCAAAATCATGAGCAAACGTAT
>Ga0129299_1001920_pt1 | contig 13868 bp, 6 predicted proteins | sample ConPoolayeCmetaG_FD_94477 | JGI IMG/M metagenome (GOLD analysis project Ga0129299, IMG submission 94477) | Hot spring microbial mat communities from California, USA to study Microbial Dark Matter (Phase II) - Cone Pool mat layer C metaG ... | reverse complement strand
CGGGTCAGCATGTCCCCTTTTTGTCCCCTTCCATGCCGAAATCTTGTGACAGGCCGTGCATTTTCTGCTATGCTTACAGGCAGGGTATAAGTGTACCCAGACTGTCGCGTAAAGTCAAATTGGAGATTTGGAGATAGGAGGTAGAAAAATGTCTGATAAATTAACTCGGCGTGATTTCTTGCGCCTGGGCGCTCTGACGGCTGCCGGAGCGGCCCTGGCCGGGTGCGCCACTCCCACCCCTCAGGTGGTGAGAGAAACGGTCGAAGTGCCGCAGACCGTGGAAGTGCCCGTCAAGGAGACCGTTGTAGTGCAGCCGACGGAACCCCCCGCGACTGTGCCGCCTGCACCTGAACCGGCAAATCTGGTGATCGCTGTGGGGACGGGAGAGTTTAGCGATGAAGCTCTGGAAACGTTCCTTGGGCAGGCTAAACTGGTGGCAGGTGTGGAGCGCTTAGAGCCGGATGCGACACGTCTGCGGGCGATGTTTGCCGCCGCCACGCCGCCGGACATCTGGTGTGGCAGCGGCGCGGACGTGCCTGAAGTTGTACGGCTCGGCTGGCCATTGGACCTGACCGAGTTCTTCCAGATCAGCCAGGTGCTCAAACCCGACGACATGCAGCCTGCCGTCGGCTACTTCCAATACAGAGGCGGCTGGTATGGGATGCACAAGGACTTCTCCTGTGATATGCAGCTTCAGATCAACGCTGCGGCCTTCGAGGAGGCTGGACTCCCGGTGCCGGAGCCCAAGAAATTGTACACCTACCAGGACGCGGCAGAGTGGGCCAGGGCGCTCACCAAGAAGGAAGGAGAGCGTACGCTACGGATCGGCTGGGCCGATAATGAGTGGTGGGACGGCATCCTGCAGAACGTACTGGCGGAGAATGAGGAGGAGCTTTTCGTAGACGATTTTACCAGAGCGAACATCAAGGATAACCAGACCGTACGTGATGTCCTGGCCTTCTATGCCCAGTTGGCCAGGGAGAACGTGATATGGAATCCGCTCAACCCCAGCCCGAGCTGGCCTGGCGACGACTATGTGACTGGTCGTGCCGCGATGATCCGCTACGGTTACTGGATGCATGGCATCGTCGTAGGCACAGCACCGGAGGACCTGGCTGCTCCCATAGAAAAATTCGTGATGCTGCCAGGCCTCTCCTGGGGTGGCAAGAAGATCGTGGATCCGCCGATGGGCGGCGCTGGCTGGTTCATCGCCCGGGCGACCCAGGCTCCGCTTGCGGCATGGGAGTTGTTCGAGTATTACATGGGTGGGCCACCTGCCGAGGAACGCGCCCGCAGTGGTTGGGGGCTTCCGGCGCTGAAATCGCTGATGCCGCTCGTTCCTCAGGAAACGGAGTTCGATAAGCAGTGGTACGAGGCTGTGGTTTGGGAGCTGGAGAACACCGTACAGAAACCGCGGCAGCTTAATCCGTTCATCTCGACCGGCAATATCAACTCCGCCTGGCAGACGAATTTCGAGCTTTACCTGAAGGGTGACATTACGCTCGATGAGGCGATTGACAACACGGACAAAGAAGTCAACACCGCATTGAGAGAGCGCATCAGCGCCCTGGGATAAAGCAGCGAAGCCGGTAGTGGGGACGGGCTCAGGCCCGTCCCCTAAACAATTCGGGCGGTGGCTCTCTACCCCTCTGAGTAATCCCGGAGGTGCAATGTCGTTCATCCAGGAAATCCAATCCACCTGGCGCAGGCGCGGTGTGCGTGAGCGCATCCCCTGGCGCAAAGCGATCTGGTTTTATCTCTTCATCCTCCCGTGGATCATCGGCTTTTTGGTCTTTACGCTGGGGCCGGTGCTTTCAGGTATTGTGATGTCATTCACCAATTTCGATGGTGTTTACCTGGACCGCGCCAGATTCGTTGGCCTGCATAATTATGTGATGGCTTTTCAGGACAAGGATGCCTGGTGGGGGTTCAAGCGCGTGATGTATCTGGCCCTGGTGGGGATACCCCCCGGCATGCTCCTGTCATTTTTGGCAGCTCTCCTGCTCACCCGCAACATCCGCGCGCGTGGACTTTTCCGTACCCTGTTTTACATCCCCTCGTTGCTGCCGGTCGTGGGCACGGTGTGGGTATGGAAGATGATGATGGACAACAACTACGGGCTGGTGAACGCGCTGCTGGACGCGATCAAACCGGGTACTTATGTCAGGTGGATGACCGAATATCCGAGTCTGGTACTTGTCTTGATGGGGATCTGGGGCGCCACAGGGCAGGGTACCGTCTATTATATGGCGGGCTTCCAGAACGTCCCCCGCGAGCTGGAGGAGGCGGCGCTGATTGATGGCGCCAACGCCTGGGAACGCTTCCGTTATGTCACTCTTCCTCTGGTCACGCCGGTCATCTTCTACCAGTTGGTCACCACTGCAATGGGGCTGGGCCAAATACTGGTCCAGCCGCTGCTGTTGGCTGGTGGGATTGGCGGTTCTGGCTCCGGCCTGAGCGCCATGCCTCCCCGTGACAACTATGTCTTCATGGTGCACGTATTCAAGAAGGTTTTTGACTATCGGCTGTTCGGTTACGGCTTCGCACTCCTCTGGCTGCTCTTTGCCTTCTCGCTCGTCGTCACCCTGATCGTGTTTAGCAGCTCGAAGTATTGGGTCTACTATGAGGTGGCGCAGGATTGAAATGGCAGGACGTGTCCTGTGCCCGGCGCGACTGAGCAATAGAGTCATTGCACAATCGCAACAGGTGATTGACAGGAAGAACACTAAGGCAGGTACGTATGATCACCACTTTGCAGAGAATAACTTCTTCTGACACACAACCCGCGATCCACCTGCGGTCCGAGAGATTCTACCGTGTACAAAGAAGGCTGAATTGGCTCTTGCTCTATGGGATATTGATCTTTTGGGTCACCTTGTTGATGTTACCTGTGATCTGGCTGTTAGTTAGCTCGTTCAAGACAGATGCAGAGCTTATTTCATATCCTCCGCGCTTTTTCCCTAAGGTGTGGCGGTTCAGCAATTACGTAGACGTGATCGCCAAATACAGGTTCCTCACGTATGCCGGGCGCACGATTTACCTGGCGACGATGTTTATGGTGACGAATGTGGCCTCGTGCTCGCTGGCTGGATATGCTTTCGCCCGCATCCAGGCGCCGGGCCGGGCGTATCTGTTCATCCTGATGCTGGCTTCGATTATGGTGCCGGGCATCGTGACGCTGATCCCCCAGTTTGTGCTCTATACCCGTATGAAAATCATCAACACCTACTGGCCCTGGTTCCTGTGGGGACTGGCCGGCAACGGCTATCAGATTTTCCTGTTTCGTCAGTTCTTCGCCAGTTTTCCCGTTGAGCTTGAGGACGCAGCAGCCGTGGACGGGTGTTCCCCATTCCGCACCTACTGGCAGATCTTCCTCCCCAACGCCAAACCCGTGTTGGCCGTGACCGGCCTGTTCGCCTTCCAATGGGTATGGGGCGATTACTTTAACCAGGCGCTGCTCCTGACGGAGCGTAAAGCCACATTGGCTATGAAGCTGGCCAATGCGTTCGTGGACCCACGCGGAAATCCCCTGGTTACGATCACGATCGCAGCCATTGTCATCTATGTCCTGCCGATGATCATCGTCTACTTCCTGGGCCAGCGGCAGATTGTGGAAGGAATTGTCACCACTGGCGTAAAGTGACCATCACCACCTCAGGTGTAACGGGAGGATTGGTGAATTTTGCTGACACTCTCGAGATTGACATGGAGGCTCAAATAGTTCGGCGGGGGGAAGAAGAGATCAAACTCACTCCGCGGGAGTATGCCGTTTTGGCTTATTTTATGCGCCATACCGGACGCCTGATCAGCGACAACGATTTACTTGACAATGTATGGGGTAGCGATGCCATCCTTGGCGATGCAGCAGTGCGCACTGTGATCAGCCGGCTGCGCCGCAAGCTGGGCGACGATGCCCGCCAGCCACGCTACATCTTCACCGTCTGGGGAAGAGGATATCGCTTCAATCCGTGAGGACGCTGCAGGAAATTGCTACAAAATAGTCACGATTTGGCATGCTTGCGGCTTATAATATAGGTAGAACTGCTGAATCTACCTGCATTCCATTCGTGTCAATTGTGCGATTCGTGGCAGATGGATGGCGGCGACCCGGATTTCTTGTTCATTGTGTGGGGATATCACTCGTAATGGACTGACTGCCCTGCTACGACAATGGTGATACGGATGACGTCACAGTGCCCTGCCGAACATCTCACCGAAGCTCTGTTCTGCCAGGAAGAGCCCTGGCGCAGTCGTTTTTTGACGCTGGTGGCTCATTACGCCAATGGGCAGGCAGAAGATGGGGGATTGCCCACGCGTGAGGAGGTCATAGCCTGGCTGGGTAAGAGGCCCTGCCTCTGTAGCTGGGTGGCGCAGTTGTTGATGACCTGGCACGGCGCGCAGGTCACGGAGAAGCGGTGACGCCGTGGAGGGACAGGCCGATTGATCAATAGATTGTTACGGCCTGGAAGGAGTGGCTGTCCGTATCCGGCCGTCCGATGGAGTTTGATGAGGAGGTAAGTGAAATGAGAACAAAATTGATATTGCGATTCTCCCTGGTGGTAGGAGTATTGTTGGTGGTTGTGCTGGCGGCAGGAGTGGCGCTGCCGCTGAAGCAGCAACCGATGGCCCAGGCCCAGACCTGCCGCAATGCGATCCAGTGGCCCTTCGCTCAGAATAGCATCTGGAACATGCCGATCGGGAGCAATGCCCAGTACGTTCATGCCGGGATCGGTGCCCCTCAGGCGATGGGGGTGACCGTAGATGAGGATATCCTCATTCTCGAGCCAGGTGCCCCACTGAAGAAGGTGGCCTATAACAATGCCGGATGGGATCCAGGCAAAACGCGCTGCGGCTCCATCGTTTCCGGGCAGTATCTGTGGGGTGGACTCCAGGTCCCTGTCCCTAATGACTTCTCAACTGATCCGGGGTATCTGGGGAGTACGCCAAATATGAGCGGGGGTATCCTGATGCCAGATGGTGTGACGCTCAAGCAGACCCAGCCGTTGCACGTCTGTGGAGCGGGTGGCACGGTGACCAGCCAGTACGAGTTTCCCGACGATAACATCAAGACCGGAGATGGGATTCAAGGTGCGCACGGCGGAAGTGGTATGTCGAGTATGGGCGGCACCCTCCGCGTGGGAGAACTGGTGCCGGGCGGAGTGATCCGTCATGCGCTCAAGATCAACCTTTACGCCCGCAAGTACCTGGCCTACAACAACGATGGGACACGTGGCTACCGCTGGCCGGCGCCGCGCGCGGATAGTTATGCCGGCGATCCCAACAGCCCGTGCAGGTACGGAGGGACGGTCTCGGCTTTGGAAATGGGGGCGCTGTTGGCCCTGAAACCGGACTTCAACATCAATAACCTCCGCACCGAGCCAGCCAGGATCCTGGCGCAGGCGTTTAAGGACTATGGCGCATACGTGGTGGACGATACCTGCTGGGACGTGTTCGGGATCACCACCGAATGGGGTCCCGATGGGCGAGTCATCAGCGAGTTCCAGTCCGTGTGGGGATGGCCGTTTGAGACGAGCAAGTTATCCACCTGCACCGATACGAGCAATGAGTGCAAATGGGCCAAGGACTGGGCCGATATTCTCACCAACCTCCACGTGGTGAACAACAACAGTGCGAGCAGCATCGGCGGCGGCGGTACGCCACGTCAGCCCCTGGCCCCGCCGTTCTGTGATGGGAGCCCAACTGCGACACCGACAGCGACGCCTGCCGGCCTGCCCAGCCCGTGGCAGACCCAGGACATCGGGGCAGTGGCGGCGACCGGAAGCGCCTCGTATTCCAACGGCGTCTTCACGGTCAAGGGCTCCGGCGCGGACATTTGGGATACGGCCGATGAGTTCCGATTTGTATACCAGACCCTCAACGGCGACGGTCAGATCGTCGCGCGGGTAACCGGCGTGCAGAACACGAACGCCTGGGCCAAGGCGGGGGTGATGATCCGCGAGACGCTGAACGCCAACTCCAAACACGCGATGATGGTGCTCACGCCGGGCAACGGATTGGCGTTCCAGCGCCGCACCAGCACAGGGGGCAGCAGTTACCACACTTCGGGCGGTTCAGCCAGCGCCCCTTACTGGGTTAAACTGGTGCGCAGCGGGAACACCTTCACCGCCTACAAGTCGAGCGACGGGACGAACTGGACACAGGTGGGGTCGGAGACGATCAGCATGGCGGCGAGCGTCTACGTGGGATTGGCGGTGACTTCTCACAACGACGGGACGCTGTGCACGGCGACGCTCGATAACGTGAGTGTGGGGGGTGGCGCGTCGCCCACGCCCACACCTACACCGACCAACACGCCCACGCCTACACCTACACCGACCAACACGCCCACGCCGACTCCAACCCCAAGCGGTCAGCCCACTACCTACGAGGCGGAATCCTCGTCCAACACACTGACAGGCCGGGCGGCGGTGGCCTCGTGTTCGAATTGCTCTGGCGGGCAAAAGGTCGGCTATGTTGGCAATGGTGATGGTCAGGGCGAGGGGACGTTGCAGTTCAACGGTATCAATGTGGCCAGCAGTGGTAGTTACCAGATCACGATCTACTACCTGAACGGTGACAGTGGCAATCGTACCGCCCAGATGAGCGTCAACGGTGGAGCGGCAACCAATGTCTCCTTCCCCTCCACAGGTTCCTGGCCTAACCCGAACGTGGGCAGCGTCAACGTGACGGTGAACCTGAACGCGGGTAACAATACGCTCAAGTTCTCTAACCCGTCAGCGTGGGCGCCGGACTTTGACCGAATCACCGTGCCCGGCGGCGCATCGCCCACACCTACACCGACCAACACGCCCACACCTGCTACCTACAGCGAGGATTTCAACGATGGGCAGGCACAGAGCTGGACACTTTCTAACGCTTCCGTGTCTTCCCAGCAATTGGTGTTGAACAACTGGGGCGGTGCTTCATCCGGCGTGTACGACGGCCAGACCTTCAGCGCCAACTACACGTACGGGGTAGACGTGACCACAGTCGCTGGCGACAATGCGAATAAACTGCGGATTCTCTTCAACTACTCCAACTCCTCGAACTACTACTACGTGGAGGTCGGCGGCGGCACATCGAACACGGTGACGTTGAATAAGAAGGTGGGTGGCAGCGTTACAACGCTCGCGACATATGGCTCGGCGTATCCGATCAAGGACGTCTGGGTACGCTTCACGATCACCTACTCAAGCGGTGGTTATATCACGGTCAAAGCCACCAAAAACGGCGTCATGACCACGCTGTTCAACAACGTCCAGGACTCCTCACTCACCTCCGGCAAGATCGGGGTAGAGGGCCAGTGGATGGTCGCTAATGTGGATAACGTCGTCGTAAACTACTGATCCCCGCACTGGAGGCGCTTCGCGTAAGTCAGGGCGACCCACCGGGTCGCCCTGATACTGCCCCCCTATGGTCGGCGAAGGCTGGCCGCAGGCCCAAGGCTTCCAAAGGGTAATTTCCGGCACAGTTAACATCATTCAGGAGGAGCAAAGTGCAACATACACAGAAATTCACATTGTGGCGGCTGGCGATGCCGCTCATACTGGCCGTGCTTTTGGCGCTCGTCGTCAGCGCCGTGACGTTTGCCGGCGACAGGGCAGCCTTCCCCCAGAAGGCAGAGAACGTCGCAGTACCGTCCGTTGTGCAGCAGCATAACATCCCCTACTGGCAGAAATTCAGCGCGGCGACTTTCCCGGCCGGCTGGGTGACCAACGGCTTCACCGTCACCGAGGGTGTGGCTGTGCCGGCCAATCCCGCCGGGGGGACGTTCACCGCTATCTACAGCGACGTGGTCTATTCCGGCGCCTATGTGTACAAAGTGGATATGGTCAACAAGTGGAGCGCCAACGGCAACACCGCGCGCATCATCTTCAACTACGTGGATGATAACACATTCTACAATCTCTCCATCGGCGGCGCGGGCGAGGTGAAGCTGATGCGTGGATGGTGGACCGAGATCGCCAGGCGGACCATCGCCTACACGCCGGGAGGAAAAGCCACGTATGCCATCTATTACAACAACGGCGTCATCACCGTCAAAGCCACGCGTGATGGTAAGACGGTCACGCTGTTCGACCGCGTGGTGGATCATACCATCCCCGCCGGCAAGATCGGCTTCGGGACGGCCTGGACGCTGGCCGAGTTCGACAATGTGGAGGTGACGCTGGGGGCTTACCGCGATCCGTATGTCTGGCCGTTTGCCCAGACCAGCATCTGGAACACGCCCATCGGCAGCGGTGCCATCTTCACCCCGGCCAATATCGTCCCGCCGACGGCCTACGGGCTGACGCTTGATGAGGATGTCATCATCATGGAACCGGACGCCCCGCTGATGGATGTCTACTTCAATTTCATGGGCTGGGGGCCGGGCAGCCGTGAGGAAGGGGCGCGCTGTGTCGCACAGGGCGGCCTGGTCGGAAGGTACCCTATCCCTGACCGGTTCATCCGCGACCATTACCAGAACTCCACCCCCAACAGTTGCGCAGCCATCCTCTGGCTCGATAGCCGCACGATCAAGCAGAACCAGCCTTTCCACCGCTGCACGGGGTTTCCTTATGCAACGACCGGTGGCCTGGCTAACGATGGCGACCTCTACGGCGACGGGCTTGCAGGCGCACACGGTGGAAGCGGCCTTTCAAGTATGGGAGGAACGCTGCGCGTTGGCGAATTGGTGCCGGGTGGCGCTATCAGCCACGCGCTCAAGATCAATCTCTTCGGCCATGAAAACTATTACTACAGCCTGGACGAGCCGGATGGTAAGCCCGGTTACCGCTGGCCGGCGTTCAATGCTGACTCCTATGCCGGTTCAGGCGACATCAGGTATGCCGGTACCAATCCAGAGTTACAGATGGGCTCGCTCCTGGCGCTGCCACCCGATATTGACCTGACCGATCTGGCCAATAATGACCTGGGGCTGGAGACCGAACCGGGCCTGATCCTGGCGCGCGCTTTCCAGAACTACGGCGGCTACATCGTTGACGATACTGCCTGGAGCGTCTACGCCATCGCGACGGAATGGGGGCCGGACGACCGCACCGACCTGGAGTTTGAGCGCGTGTGGGGCTATCCGATGGTCACTCCGGATATTACCAGTTCTCCTTGGGCGCGCGATGTCCACCGCATCTTCTCCAATCTCCACGTCGTGGTCAACAACGGACCGGACAGCGTTGGCGGCGGTGGAACACCCCGGGTACCTCTTGCCCCTCCTCTGCGTCCGTGGAAGATCATGCCACTGGGCGATTCGCTCACGGCCGGTGATGCTGACCCGAACGGCGCCCAGAGCTATCGCGGCGACCTGTATCATCTGCTCGCACAGGCCGGTTACCTGATTGACTTCGTCGGGCGCCAGTCGTGGCAGACCTACGCCGGTGGCGATCCTGACCACGAGGGACACGGGGGCTTCACCATCGGCCCGGATTCCTCGACGATCGGCAACATTGACCGCTACCTGGAGACCTACCTGGATGCGAGCGAGCCAGACATGATCCTGCTCCTCATCGGTATCAATGATATGTTCCCCGGCCCGGAGCGGCCTGATGTGGTGCCGGAGCAGGCCGCCGATAAATTGGAGGCGCTGGTCAATCGCATCACGCAACTCCGTCCCAATGTCAAGGTGATGGTCTCCTCGCTCGTGCCGGTCAACTGGGATGACACGGGCTGGACGGCCTACCATAACGTGAACGCCCGCGCTGCCCAGATCGGCAATGCCAGCCCTACTGACAACGTCTACTTCGTGGATATGTACGGCTCACTGGCGGGGCAGATGACTGCAGAAGATTACATGCCCGATAACCTCCATCTCAGCGCCAGCGGCGCGCGTAAAGTGGCGCAGGTCTGGTTCGCTGCGTTGGCGCAGCCTGAGGTAGGATTGGACCGCGAGCCGCCCACACCACCCTACCCCAAGACCGAGGCGAAAGTCGAGGCCTTCTTGCCTTACGGTGAGAAAAAGCTGCACGGTGTGCCCTTCGGTTCTGGCGCGGCCTCCGCACCCGGTCTTGAGTTCGACAAGGCCTATGACGGTGATCCTAACACCTACTTCGATGCTGCTGCGGCCGACGGGGCCTTTGCCGGCATTGACCTGGGTGAGGGAAACGCAGCGCAGGTGACCAAAATCCGCTTCCATCCACGCCTGGGCAACGCTGACCGTATGGCCGGCGGCCGCTTCCAGGGCTCCAACGTCGCTACCGACACCGGGTACGTGGACCTTTACATCATCCCGGCCACTACCATCCCCGGCACGACGTGGAATACCGTCGTGCTGACGAACACGCGATCCTTCCGCTACCTGCGCTACCTGGGGCCGGATGGCTCCCACGGCAACGTCGCCGAGGTCGAGTTCTGGACGGTGGGCCGTACCCGTGTGGTGACCGGCACACCGTTCGGCGTGGGGCCAAGCTGGGGCAATAACCCCAACACGACCTACGAGAAGGTCTTTGACGGCGACACCTCTACCTTCTATGACTACTACGCGGGCTCCGGCGGCTATGCCGGCATTGACCTGGGGCCTGGCAACGCTGTCGAGGTTACCGCCATCCGCTACTGGCCGCGCCAGAACTGGGAAGCGCGTATGATCGGCGGCAGGTTCCAGGCTTCCAACGTGGCAACCCACACCGCCTATGTGGACCTGTTCACAGTGCCGCAGATACCGGAGCTGGCCTGGAACGTTGGGTTGCCCACAGCCGGGCAGACGCAACGATACCGCTATCTGCGCTATTACGGCCCGGATGGTGGCTATGGCAACGTCTCCGAGGTCGAGTTCTGGACGGCGGACGATGTGGAAAAACTGAGCGGTACACCTTTTGGCGAGGAAGTGACACCGCCCGGTTACACCGTCTATCTGCCACTGGTTCTGCGGAACAGCGGCACATCTGGAGCAGCGCAGGCTGGAATGTCCCCTCACGTCGTAAACGCGGGGTACGCCGACCTGTTTGATGGCGACGTGCGTACAGCCCCCGATGTCGGCATCGCCGGCATTGACCTGGGCGCGGGCCACGAGCGGGCCGTCGCGGTGATCCGCTACTACACCCTGGCAGGCCGGGACCTGGCCGGTGGCAGGTTCCAGGGCGCCATCACCACGACGAATGTGCTCACGGGCGCCGGGTTCGTGGACCTCTACACCATCCCTGCCGGACCAACCGAGGCCACCTGGTACACCGTTGTCCTTACCGACGCGACCACCTATCGCTTCCTGCGCTACGTGGCGCCTGAGGGCCAGGTCGGCAGCGTCACCGAAGTCGAGTTCTGGGCGCTCAAGCCAGTGACGCCGGAGCCGTTCATCGCAGCATATAAGACAGCGGATGCGATGACCGGCACCCTCGGCACGCCGGTCAGGTATACCTGCTACGTGGCGAACCCCACGACCTACACAATTGACATCGAGGCGACAGATGACCGGCTGGGGCCCGTGTTCAGCCAGGCCGTAGAACTTGGCCCGGGTGAAAGCGCCGTGGGCGATCTCGTCTACTGGCCGGGCGTGCTGGACCCGGTCGGCCCACTCACCAACACGCTGTATGTCACCGGTACGGTGGCGGGCACCGGCCAGACCGTTTATGCCAGCGCCAGCTATGTCCTGACACTTGTCGAGGGTGGCCATCCGCTCCTGGTCTCCAAGGTCGCCAGCGCGCCGACCGTCAAGCCAGGCGACGTGGTCACCTACACCTACCGCATTACTAACGTCAGCGGCATCTCGTTGAGCGTGGAGGCGTATGATGACCTGCTTGGCCTTGTGGCGCTCGATAAGGACGTGCTGGAGACCCAGGAGGTCGCGGTCGGTACCCTCTCCACACTCATCGGCGCCGAAGACCCGGCTCCCCTGGTCAATACCGTTGTCGTGACCGGCAGCAACGGCAGCCGGCGCTATGTGGTGGAAAAGAGCCTGTCCCTGGACCTGACCCGCCTGGCAGTGCTCAAGACCGCCGATGTTTCTGCAGCGCTGGTGGGCGATGACGTGGTCTACACCTTCCAGGTGACGAACACCGGCAGCGTGCCGCTCGTGTTGACGGCAACGGATGACCATCTGGGCATGGTTCCTTTCGTTCAGCCCCTCCTCCTGGGCGGCGAGAGCACCGTTGGCGTGATCACTCATGAGCTTAGCCTGGCGGATTATCAAGAGGCCACGGCGCACGGTGGATGGCTCACCAACACGGTCGTCGTCACCGGCTCGCGCTGGCTGGCATCCTACGCCGATAACTTCGATACCCCACCGTCCGACTGGATGATCTGGGCAACCGAATCCGGCAAGCTGGTCTTCCAGTGGGGAGAATTGCAGTCCACCAAATGGCCCGGCCGTTCGCTGGCGGTCTACACCGGCACCGTCTACTCCGGCCCCTACGCCTATGTCGTGGAAGCCGCGGGCGGTGGAGGTGATTACGGCAACGCGATCTCACTGATCTTTAACTATCAGGATGTCAACAACTTTTACCAGGTACGCCTGGATGCCGGTCAAGGCGGCGCGGGCACGGTCCAGGTGCGCCGGGGCTGGTGGGACATCCTGTACACCTCGCCGGTCACCTACAACATCCATCGCCGTGGCCTGGTTGAGCTGGCATATGTGGATGGCACGGTCACGGTGCGCTCGCTGCGCGACGGCACGACGCTCCTGAACGCTGTGCCGGTGCTGGCGCTCGACCAGGCGCAGGGCCGCACACCGCTCACCTCCGGCTACGTCGGCCTGGGCGAGATGGATAACGGCGAGGCGCGCTTCGATGACTTCACCCTGTACACCGCCGGGGAGGCCGTTGCGGCACAGGGCCGCTTCGCGCTCACGGTCAGCGCGCCGCCGCTGGTGGTGGAGAAGACCGCTAATGTCTCCCGCATCGCCGAGGGGCAGACGGTCACGTATACTTACCGTGTGGTCAATATGACGTACCTGACCCCCACCGTGTACAGGTTGGAGGGCTACGACGATAAACTGGGTGCAGTCACCTTCACACCGGACACGATAGGTGCGGGAGAGGTCGCCACAGCCACGATCACTTACACGGTACGGTTCGGCGACGCGCCGGTGGTGGTGAACACCGTGTATGTCACCGGCATGCTCCAGCTCGGCACGCTGTGGGTCCCGGCAGCTTACGCGCAGGATGAGTTTGCGCTCCATGTAATCCCTGGTGGCAGCGTTGCCGTGGAGAAGACGGCGGACAGGGCACTCGCCCACGTAGGTGAGGAAATTGTCTATACTTACCGGGTGACCAACACCGGCCTGATCACGTTGACAGTCACGGCGGTGGACGACCCGCTGGGGCCGGTCACGTTGGGTGACACTCTGCTCAGCCCGGGCGAGGCCACGGTGGGCACGCTCGCGTATACCGTCCGCTTCGCCGATCAGCCCGTTATCGCCAATACGGTCGTCGTCACCGGCACGCCCTGGGAGGGCCCGACCGTCACGGCGCAGGATAGCCTGCGCATCCCGGTCTGGCCCGGTGGAGTGCGCGTCGAAAAGTCCGCCAGCACGTCCACAGCCCGCGTTGGAGAGGTGGTGACGTATACCTATGCCATCCACAACGACAGCAACAGCACGCTGACGCTGGAAGTCCAGGACGACCTGCTGGGTGTGGTTGCACTCGATGACCCGCACCTCGCGCCGGGTGCGAGCACGTCCGCCAGCATGACCTACATCGTCACGTTCGACGACCTGCTGGCCGGCGCCGTGACGAACACGGTCGTGGTGACCGGGACGCCTGAGTTTGCGGTCTACACGCAGACCTTTGACACGCCGCCGGCCGACTGGACGATCTCCGATCCGACCAGGTTCGTGGTCTCCGATGGGGCGCTCCGTACCGGGCCTGGCACGTGGGACTACCTCTACGCGCTCTACGACGGTGCTACCTATGCCGGCTCGTACCGGGTCAGCCTGGACCTGAACGGTG
>Ga0129299_1001919_pt1 | contig 13869 bp, 10 predicted proteins | sample ConPoolayeCmetaG_FD_94477 | JGI IMG/M metagenome (GOLD analysis project Ga0129299, IMG submission 94477) | Hot spring microbial mat communities from California, USA to study Microbial Dark Matter (Phase II) - Cone Pool mat layer C metaG ... | reverse complement strand
TTCCCTGCCACTCAGGATGCATTTGTCGGAACACAAGGCAGGTATTATCTATCAGCAATTTCCGAAGACGGAAAAGACACAGTTGATTTCACACATGTAATTATTCTCTCGGGGTGTCAATTTACTTTCGATTATGCCAACAAGGGCGGTAGATTTGCTAATCTAACAGAATGGGAAAGAATTGACACAGTTTACATCAGAGATAATAATGGCAATATTATTGATAAAAAGACCTATGCTTATGGCGATGACTTCAAAGAAGGCGAAGAAGTTACCCTTAAAGTCATTGGTGGTGCTTTAGGATTGCCTTTACCAGGAGCAAAAGTCAAAGCGAGAATATCCCCAATTGATAATAGTGGAACAAAAGTAACTGATTCACAAATGGATAAAATCAGAGTAGTCCCCAATCCATTTTATATCAGTCATCAAGGCGTAAAATCCCCTTATGATACTAAAATTTATTTCACCAAACTGCCTAAGAGATGTACAATTGATATATATACAGCTACTGGAGATTTAATAAGAAGCCTTGAACATGATGAGTTCACCTCGCCCGAGCCTGATAAGGCAGCTGTCGAAGTTTGGGATTTACTCTCGAAAAACCAGCAAAGAGTTCAAAGCCAGACTATGATTGCTGTAATTAAGGCTCCAAATGGTGCCCAAACTGTTCAGAAGTTCACTGTTGTTGTTGGTGGTTTCAGACTTATACCTGAATAAATTAATATTGCTGTCTGTCTGTAAACAAGGCAGACAGCTTAATAAACTAAATTATGAGGAGTTAATAAATGAAAGACAAAAAAAGAATTTTTATTATAACATTGATTGCTATCCTGTTCACATACAATACTTATGCTGTTGATGATATTACTACCGGTTCATCCGCAGGGGAATTCCTTAAAGTTGGTGCCGCAGGTGCCCAATTCCTCAAAATCGGAGTAGGTGCAAGAGGAACAGGAATGGCCGGTGCTTTTGGTTCGCTCGCTAACGATCTGACCGCTATCCACTGGAATCCCGCAGGTATTGCAGATATCAAGGGAATGTCAGGAAACTTCAACTACACTCAATGGTTTGCAGGCTTCAAACACAGTTTTGCTGCTTTTGCATTACCTGTTGGTGATAATTTTACTGCCGCTGCCCACGTTATTTCTTTCAGTAGTGATAAAATTGAAATTACTACACTTGAAAGACCTCAGGGTACCGGTTTGTATTATACTGTTAATGATATTGCCTTAGGCTTGTCCTTCGGAGGATATCTAACCGACCAGTTCTCATTTGGCATAACAGCAAAATTAATTAATAGTGCCTTCAGTTCTATATCCTCAAGTGGTTTTGCTTTCGATGTTGGAACAATGTATGAAACTGGAATTCAAGGTATTAAACTCGGCTTTTCAATTCACAATCTGGGAACTGAACAAACCTACAGCGGACAGGCTCTTGCTACAGCCAAAAAGCTATATGACGCTATGAATGCTGCACCATTAGATGTTGTCTATGTTGCCAATTCATTTTCAATACCTTTGATTTTCCGTGCTGGGGCTTCTTCGACCTTAATCGAAGATGATATGAATAAACTTATTGCCGCTCTTGATTTCGTTACATTGTCTGACACTCCTGAGCAATTTGCCTTGGGTCTTGAATATACCTATAAGGGTTTTCTCTCCCTTCGTGGTGGCTATAGAATAGGTCAGGATCAATTCAATTTAGCAGGAGGTATTGGCTTAAATTATATTGGTGGTGGTTTCATTGGTCAGCTTGACTACTCAATAAATCCAACAAAAGATCTGGGCTTGGTCAATAGACTTAGCATTAATGTTGGTCTAAAGTAAATAGCCATTTATTTCGTTTCTTATGCCGTTGGATTGTTATTCAACGGCATTTTTTATAAATTTCGGAATTATGAAAATCTTTGTTTTAATATTTTTGTTCTATCTTCCTCTGAGCAGCCAAAATCTCCCGATTGACGTTGGAGGCTCTTTGTTCAAATATGATGAAAATCATAATCTTTTTGAATTTTACTATTCATTTAATGAAAAGTTTCCTGCATACAAAAAAGAGAGTGATTTTTTCAAGGGTGAACTTTTTTTCGATCTCACAATTTTTTATCATGACAGCCTATATGATAAAATACAGTGGATAGTTGAACCTGTTTCGAGCTCAGAAAGTCCAGATTTACAAAAAGATTTCATTGGTCAAAAAAATATTCTTTTACCCATAGGAAATATTCAATTCAAGTTAGTCGTAAAAGATCTCAATGACTCATCAAAAATTTCAAATGTAGATTTTAATATCAATTCGAGAAAATTTAATAACATTGAACTTGATTTGAGCGATATCCTGATTGCTTCAAAAATTGAAGAATATAAGCCCGAATCTATAGACGTGAATAAACTTTTTATCAAAGATCCTTATATTATCATACCTAACCCTGCTTCACAGGTTATTGATACAAGTCCAGAGCTTCACCTCTATTTTGAAATCTATAATGCTGTCAAATCGGGAAATGATTCAATCAGTCTGGCTTATGATATCACCGATCCAATGAATAGATATGTTTTTTCCTATAAAAAAACAAGAAAAGTTAAAAACGATGAGATAGCTGAAATTATGAAAATCAATTTAAAGGGAATTCCCAGCGGTGTTTATTTTCTTAATCTTACTGCTAACGGTCTTAACAAGAAAAATAACGAACCGAATAAATTCATTGCAAAATCCAGAAGAAAGTTTTTTCTGATAAATCCAAATATTCAGCCGGAAAAATATTCCCTTTTCGCCGAAAACAAGGACTTTGCTACGAGCGAATTTGCTACACTGACAGAAGAATTAGCTAATGATGAATTTGAAAAAATCAATTATATTGCTTTGCCATACGAAATTGAGCTATATCGCTCTTGTACAACTCTCGAAGCCAAGCAAAGGTTTTTATTCGGTTTCTGGCAACGCAGAGACCCTGACTCTACCACCGCTTTGAACGAAAGTAGAATGGAATACCTCAACAAAATTGAAACTGCCAACAAAAACTATTCTTATGGAAAATCCAATAATGGCTGGAGAACAGACAGAGGAAAAATTTTCATCAAATATGGCTCACCCACTCAGATTGACAGTAAAACTCAGGATGGAGATAACCGCCCTTATGAAATTTGGTATTATGACCGTGTCTTGGGGGGTGTTTCGTTTGTTTTTGTTGATTTATATGGTTTTGGCAATCTTGTGCTTGTTCATTCAACCGCCCCGGGTGAAGTCCGAAACGAAAATTGGTTTCAGGAATATGTTATTCCGAATAATATGAATGCAACGCCTAACATAATTGACAAAAGATAGATGGAACCTATTATTCACAAGATTCTATATTTTCTTTTTCTTATTATCGGTTGGATTTCTTACCATCTCAGCAAACAATCGAGGCTAAAATTCGGCAGATTTATTGGTAAATTAATGATGTTACTTAGCCCCAAAAGAGTTAAAATAACCAAAGAAAATCTTGAATTTGCTTTTCCCGATAAGGACCAAAAATGGATTGATTTAATCACCCGAAAATCTTTTGACAACTTGGGTATAGTCCTTTTAGAGGTTTCAATTATTGGTAAATTAAAGAAAAATGATATATTTGAATATATTTCCTATGATAACCTCGATATCATCAAAGATACAATGAAGTTGAACCGAGGGCTTTTATTGCTCTCCGCTCACTTCGGAAACTGGGAATATACTGGCATTTCAATTGGTTTATATCTTGAGAGAGAAGTGCTGATTCCCGTAAAAACACAAAAAAATCATTATATTGACAAATTAATAAATTCCTTCAGGACTAAATGGGGAAATAAAGTTGTTCCAATGGATAAATCTGCAATTCAATTCATTAAACAAATACGCTCCGGAGGTATTGTTGGTATGCTCGCTGATCAGAGTGCAACCGAAAACAAGGATATTTTTATCCCTTTTTTCGGAAGAGACGTTGCAACCTATGAAGCACCAGCAGAATTAGCCCTGAAATTTAAAATCCCCATAATTATGGGTTTGGCTGTCAGGCAGGATGATGGCAGTTACATTGTCAAAACAAAAAAAATTGACATAGATGACTTGCAATATAACAAAGATGGTGTAAGAGAGTTAACCTTTAGACATGTCAAACATTTGGAGACTATTATTAAGGAGCATCCTGAAATGTGGCTATGGCAGCATCGTAGGTGGAAACATACAATATAAAAGTGGCTGACTCAGAAGACAAATTTTGTACATAAAGGTCAGACGAGGACGCCTGACCTACCATATAATTTGAGACTTAGTAGAACAAACGTCCTTGTTTGTTACAAAGATAATGACTTTTGAGACAGATACTTGAAAATTGAAATAATCTTTTTATTTCTTTGCTATATTCTTCTTCTCCAGATTTTCATCAGTCAAAGCTCCAAGAAATTTAACTATGGCAGATATTTCTTCAGGTTTCAAATCTTTTCCCAAATTCATATAAGCCATTTTCTTAACAGCCTCATCAATTGTTGCAACAGCACCATCATGGAAATAAGGGAAAGTTAATAATACATTGCGAAGTATGGGTACCTTGAACATATATTTATCGCTTTCAACCTTAGTAACTTCATATCTACCCAAATCCTGAGTATTTTCGTATGGGTGGACAAGACCGGCTTTCTGATACATATTACCCCCGAAAAGAGGTCCGGTGTGACAGGTAATGCAACCTACATCCATAAAAGTCTTCAATCCAACTTTTTCCTCGTTGGTTAATGCTGCCTGATTTCCAGCAATGTATTTATCAAATCTTGATTTTGATATTAAAGTTCTTTCGAATGCTGCAATTGCTTCGGCTATATTGTCATAGTTAACAGGCTTTTTAGCTGTCGGAAAAGCCTTTTTGAATAAATCTACATATTCAGGAATTGCAGAAATCCTTTTTTCTGCCTCTTTCTCGGTGGGCATAGCCATCTCATCTGGATTAAGAATAGGACCTTTAGCTTGTTCCTTCAAATCCTTGGCTCTTCCATCCCAGAACTGAGCAAATTGATAACCGGCATTCAAAACAGTTGGTGAATTTCTTCGACCGACTTTTCCATGAATTGCCCCATCCGATGTTTTCTTGTTATCAACTCCTGCTTTCTCGTTGATATCGTGGCATGTGTTGCATGACTGTGTTCCGTTGACACTTAACGCAGTTTCGAAATATAGCTTCTTTCCTAGAGCTATAATATCTTCATTGTCGTTTTCGCTACCCGGCATTTTCTCCGGTAATACACCAAAAAGTTGTTTAGCTTTGTTGAAAAGCTCCGTTTCTTCGGCTTGGGTCATTGGTTTGGAAGCATCGCCCTTTGCGTTTTCCTTTCCCCCACCACAAGCAAGAATAAACATTAATGAAATAAACAAAGTCGCTAAATAATATTTCATAAAACTATCAAAGTTATTTTAACAAAAATACCATCAAAAATAATGAAAAAATAAGAATCTACATATAGAAATAAAAATTTAAAACTTTGAACCGATATAGCTATTTTTGTTTTTTTCTAAATCAAAGAGAATGAATTTGACAGATTTGATATTAATATTGATTATTGGTTTATTTGCCGGAGTGATGGCAGGTATGTTCGGCATTGGCGGTGGTGTTGTTATGGTTCCTGCTATGATTGTTTTCCTTGGTTATTCAATCATCGAGGCAAATGGGACTTCGCTGGCTGCTTTGATGATGCCTGTAGGCATATTTGCAGTCATTCAATATTATAAGAATAAATTTGTTGATTTGAAAATTGCTGCAATTTTTGCTTTTGGTTTGCTTCTTGGAGTGCTTTTTGGAGCAAAATTTGCAATAGCCCTTCCTTCAGATATTTTGAAACAGCTATATGGAATTTTTCTCCTATATGTCAGTTGGAGATTCTTTGAGCTTCGGACGAAAAAAAGCCCTCAATCGAATGATACTAAAGAACTTACTACCGAAAAAAAGTATTCTGTTACAATATTAATTTTAATTGGCATTACTGCAGGCGTTCTTTCCGGTTTGTTTGGCATCGGCGGAGGTTTGGTTATGGTTCCAATGATGGTAACATTAATGAAATTCCATCCTAAAAAAGCAGTTGGAACTTCTCTTGCTGCACTCTTGCTCCCAGTTGCACTTCCCGGTGTGATAGAATATTATAATTCTGGTAATTTAAAAATTGAAACAGCTGCTATTTTGGCTCTTGGTCTTGTTTTTGGTTCAATTTTAGGGGCTAAAATTACCATCACTCTCCCCACTAAGACAATTAAAAGAGTATATGCAATTTTTTTATTTATTATGGGTATGGATTTTCTTTTAAGGGGTTTAACATATTTTTTTAAAAATTAGAAAAGCTTTTTCGGTATTGACTTAAAAAAAAGTAATTTTGTAATCATTTTTTTTACTAAATTCTTGAACTAAATGGATAATACGCTAAAAGATGAGCTAATTGGCAAAGAATTCAAAGTCTTGGACAAAGGCTTTGTCAGACTAATTGATGTCATGGGCGATGACTCTGCAATTGTTCAGGCTGCAAGAGTATCTTACGGAGAAGGAACAAAAACTGTTCGTGAGGACAAAGGCTTAATCCGTTACTTGATGAGACACCGTCATACTTCTCCTTTCGAGATGGTGGAATTTAAATTTCATATAAAATTGCCCATATTTGTTGCCCGTCAGTGGATTAGACATAGAACAGCAAATGTTAACGAGTATAGCGGTCGCTATTCAGTTATAAGAGATGAATTCTATGTGCCCGAAATAGAAGAAATCCGGACACAAAGCCAGATAAATAAACAGGGGCGCAGCGATGAAAATATTTCTCCAGACTTAGCAAAAAATATTGCTAAGAAAATTGAAGATACACAATCAAAATTATATTCCGAATACGAAGAATTTCTTAATCTTAATTTGGCAAGGGAGTTATCAAGAATCAATCTTCCGCTTTCAACTTACACCGAATGGTATTGGAAAATTGACCTCCATAATTTATTCCATTTCTTAAAGTTGCGATTGGACAAAACCGCTCAATTCGAGATTAGAAAATATGCGGAAATTATGGCTGATATCGTAAAATCAATTGTTCCACTATCCTACGAGGCTTTCGAAGATTACTTATTAAATTCAGTATCCTTCTCGAAAAATGAATTGTTGTTTCTCAAGAATATATTTAATAACTTGCCTCAAATTAATGAAGAATCATTGATTTCCGCTGGTTTTTCGAAAACCGAATCTCGGGAATTTCTTGAAAAATTAGAAATATTTAACAGACTTTAATTTTTGTCAGGTAACAATTGTTACGTAATTTGTATTTTTTATTATGTAAATATATATTAATTATTTTCGGAGAAACAAAATGATGAAAAAAACAGCCTTTTTGCTAATTTGTTTGTTCATATCATCCACTTTTATCTATGCACAAACAGCTGATGAAATAATCAATAAATCCATTAACGCTCTGGGCGGTTTAGAAAAATATCAAAACCTTAAATCAATTTATGTTGATGCAGAGGTTAATTCTATGGGATTTACAATTCCAATCACAATTACCCAGAAAGGAAAATCTTTTTATATTGAACAAAACTTAATGGGGCAATTGATGAAAGTTGGATATGACGGTAATGATGGTTGGATTGTCGATCCAATGAGTGGCAACACAGAACCACAAAAAATGGACGAGACTAGGTTCGAACAATTCAAACAACAAAATGACCTAACTAAAAACCCACTCTTGAAATTTAAGGAACAAGGAAATAGCTTTGAACTTTTAGGTATCGAAAAGGTTGATAATGTTAAAGCATACAAAATCAAAACAATCACCAAAGAAAATGAAGAAAGAATTCTTTTCATCAGCTCTGATAATTACTTACCAGTAAAACTTGTTACTGAAAAAGGTGAGGAACAAGGGGAAGTTCTCATCAAAGATTATAAAAACCTTGATGGTATTATGATGTTTCACGCTATTGAAGTAAAAAGTCAGGGTCAAAATGTATCTTTTAAATTTAATGAAATTAAATTAAATCCAGAAGTTGATGATAAAATTTTCAAGATGCCAGCTAAATAATCAGAGGGAAAAAATGAACAATATTAAATTTCATACTTTATTTATTTTAGTTATAGCCCTGTTTTTAAATTCATGCTCAGAAAGTCCTGATAATATTATTGATAAAAGCATTAAAGCAAGTGGTGGTCCGGAAGCTTACAAAAACCTAAAGACTATATCCTGCTCAATGAAAACTACAGTTCTGAATTTTGAACTAATGAGCAATTTATTTTTCAAATTACCTGACAAAATGAGAGCAGAATATATGCTTCAGGATAAAAAAGGTATTGGTATAATCAATGGAAATACAGGCTGGTCTTACAGCGACACATTAATTCCCTTGGACGAGCCAGCCTTTAATTCCCTGAAAAGTCAGATGGAATCCCAACTCGAATTTTTTATCAATCCTCTTTATAATTATCAGAAAAAAGGATGGAAGGTTGAATATGTTGGTGATGAAAAAGTTGATGGAAAAGATGTGCATAAAATCAGAACTATTGCCAAAGACTCTTCGGAAGTATATTACTTTATTGATAAAAATACATATCTTATCCAAAGAACTAACAGCAAAACATTAGTTAATAATGTCTTTGTCGAAGCAACAGCCGTATTTTCGAATTATAACAAAATTAATGGTTTATTGATTCCGAGAGTTATTAGTATTTTCACTGAGGGAAGAAAAACTGCCGAAATGAAATTCGAGAAAGTTGATATTAATACAAATCTCGATGATGCTCTCTTTTCAGTCTCAAGCTTGAAATAGCTTTGATTTATTACCCTACATTATAAAACAATCGAGAGACATAATAATTAATTGAACAAGGGGTTGCAACCCCTTGTTCAGTTTATAAACACAATCTATTTTTTAATTGGATATGGTGGAACTGTTGGAATTTTAGGTTTCTTATCTGTTTTGATTTCTTCAAGTATCACTTCGATAGCTTTGTTCAATTGCTGGTCAGTTCCATCCCATTCAAGAGCAGGATCATTATCAACTTCGATATCAGGAATCATACCCACTCCTTCGAGAATCCATGTTCCATCAGCACCAAAGTTAGCAAACTCAGGTCGCATCAAATAACCACCATCAATGAAAGGCATTGACCCACGGATACCAATAACACCTCCCCATGATCTTTTTCCAATCAACTTTCCAAGCCCGAGCTTCTTGAATTGATAAGGGAATAAATCACCATCCGAGGCAGAGAGTTCATTTAACAAGCAAACCATTGGTCCTGTCATAACAGCGTCAGGATTGGTTTGAACAACTTCCTGATTTCGTGCATGTTTGGCTACAACCAGAATTCTTCTCAATCTTTCGATAATCATGGGCGAAACATTACCTCCACCGTTGAACCTATCATCAACAATTAAGGCTTCTTTTCTGACTTGAGGATAAAAATATTTAACAAATTCATTCAGGCCATTATTGACAGCCATATCAGGGATATGAACATAGGCAACCCTGCCATTTGTAGCGAGGTCAACTTTTTTGCGATTATCCTCAACCCAGTTGAAGTATCTCAGACCGGCTTCGCTGGAAATTGTTTTAATGTCAAATTCTTTGGCACCGGTCTCAGTTGGTTTAGAATTAACTTTGATTTTCACAAATTTATCATTCTTATTAACAAGAGCTTTGAATGGGTGCATATTTTGTGATAACTTTATTCCATCTATAGAAATAAGATAATCACCTTCCTTTATATTAAGGCCGGGCTCGGTCAGTGGAGACCTTGTTTTTTCGTCCCAATTTCTACCCTGATAAATTTTTGTAATTTTATAAAAACCAGAGGCTTTGTCAAGCTCAAATTCAGCACCAAGTAAACCAATTTGAACAGGTTTTACTTTTGGCATATCTCCTCCACCTACGTAAGCGTGTCCAACGTTGATTTCGCCTATCATTTCGCCAATTATATACGTCAAATCAAATCTGTGATTAACATAAGGTAATAATTCAGCATATTTTTCGCCAATTGCTTTCCAATCCACTCCATGCATATTCGGATCGTAAAAGAAATCACGCATTTGTCTCCAGCTTTCGTTGAAAATCTGTTTCCATTCTGCTTTGCGGTCAATTTCGACCTCCATATTTTCAAGATTAAGTTTACCAGATGAGGTATTAATTTTTTCCTTCAAGTCAGATATATAATAATCCCCCCCACTCTGGAATAGTATTTTCTTTCGATTTGCAGAAATCTCATAAGCTGAAAAATCACCTACTTCGCTTTCCTTTCGTTCAACAAGGTCGAAGACATTAAGAGCAGACTTTCTTCCAAGCCCGGATTTGACGTAATAAAGCTTGTTCCCTACTGAAGTCAGATTAAAATAGTTTCCAGCTGAAACAGGAAGTTCGAAAACCCTATTGGCAATACCGTCTAAATGAATAATAATATCTTTGCTTTTGGAGTCTTTTCCATCTTTAGATTTTTCTTCCTTTTTATCGGATTTTTTATCTTTGTCAGTTTCTTTGGTTTCTTTTTGGTCAGTTATAATTTCAGCTTCATCGCTTTCGAAAACAAAAGGTGTCTTCAATGAATCCTGCAGGGTAACTCCAAAAATTGTGGACATATTGTTGAATGAAGGATTCCATTCGATGTTGCTAATAGTCGCATTGAAAGTTCGGTCTGAAACAAAAAATAAATATTTTCCATCCTCTGAGAAACATGGAGAATAGCTATCGAAAAATGGATTACTTATATTAGTTGTTTTACCGTCGGATAAGGAATAGAGCAGAATTGAGTTAACAGTAACATTAGGAGCATCAGTAAAAGCAATCCATTTGCTATCAGGAGACCAAGTAAAATCGGTAATCTCCCAGACCTTTGATTTAGTAATATTAGTTCTTTTCTTTGTATCAATGTCATAATAATATAATTGCATTGATTTATCCGAGCTAAGAATTTTCTTGCTGTCGGGTGACCATTTCAGATTATAGCGATAGACATTTCCATCTGTAGATATTTTTGTTTTTTCTGAGCCATCTGGCTTTATAATATAAATTTCGTCCTCTCCTGACTCATCACTAACATAAGCAATCCATCTTCCATCGGGCGACCAGACAGGATTTCTGTCATGAACTCCGGGAGAATTTGTCAAATTGCGAATATTACCCTTTTCTGCAGGAACGGTAAATATTTCCCCACGGGACGAGAAAAGAGCCCTTTTGCCATCAGGTGATATTTCAAAAGATACGATGTTTTCTTTAACATTCTTAATCGTTGACCTTACAATTGGAAAGTCCTCTGCTATCTGAATTGTTACTTTCTCTACCTTTTCTGTGTTCAAATCCATTAAATATACATATCCACCATTTTCGAATGCAATGTAATCAGTTCCGATGGATGGAAATTTTACATCATACTTATCAAAATTCGTGATCTTTTTATTTTCTTTGGTAGTAAGATTATAGCAAAACAGATTCATTGTATGATCACGGTCTGAAATATAATACACTTTATCCTTATGCCACATTGGTATGATATCCTGAGCTGGATTGTTTGTTATATTTTCTAATTTTTTTGTATTGAAATCATAAATCCAGATATCATCAGCCTGACCGCCACGATAACGTTTCCACGTTCTAAATTCTCGGAAAACTCTATTATAAGCAATTTTGCTTCCATCTGGTGACAATGATGCAAAACCACTTCGTGGAAGTTTAATCTTTTCGGGCAATCCATTATCAACAGAAATCAAAAAAAGCTGACCGGTCCAAGCATGCCAGCTTTCATGTCTTGAGCGATAAAGAATTTTTTTCCCATCAGGGGTCCAATGCATAATGATTTCATCAGGACCCATTCTTTCGGGTAGATTAGGAATATCCATACTATAAGTTAATCTTTTGGGTTCACCACCTTGGGAAGGTATAGTATAAATGTCTCTGTTCCCGTCATATTCAGCAGTGAAAGCTATTGTTTTGCCGTCAGGAGAAAAACGTGGAAACATTTCTATTCCCTCAGAACTTGTTATTTTTCTTGCAAGACCACCATCTTTTGAAACTACATAGATATCCCCGGCATAAACAAAGGTTATCTGGTCCTTTGAAGCATTTGGAAATCTTAATAATCTTGCTTCCTGAGCGAAGAGACTAAATGTTACAAATAAAAAAATAATAAAATATGAAATACTGCGCATTAATGTAATCCTAAAAATTAAACATAATTTTATCTTACGAAAAAATAATTAAAATGTTAATAAAAAAACAACAAATTTACGTAGAATTTTCTGATTTTGTTTGTATTTCAGCTTTTTTCTTTATATTTTTAAACTTTAATCGTTATTAATACTGAAGATTATTGTGAGGGAAAAATGAAATCTTTTATTGTTTTTTTAATATTTTTAACACTGCCCTTTTTCTATCAGTGTAATAATTCTTACTTTGTTCTTTTAGCTCAGGAAGAGGAGATAATCGAAGAAGAATCAACTCCCAAAAAAGAAAAGGAACAGGTGCGAGAAAAAGAAAAAAAGCAGGAACTTGAAGAATTTGAAGAGTCGGACAAAGGTGGATCGAAAGTGCCAGACAGACTTAGGTATTACAGGGAAAAATATGATGCAACTTATCAAAATTCCTTCGAATCTGTTTGGAATGCTGTTAAACAGTCAATAATTGATTTGAATTGTATGATAGCTCAGGAAAAGTATTCCCAAACCGATGATGGCTTTTTCAAAGGAAAAGTTGAATCCGATTATTGCGTTTTTACTGTTGGGCTTGATTCAACATTCGATGTTCTCAAGAAATATAGCCTTGAATTGCCATTGATAAGAGGCGGAAGATGGATGACTGGCAGAATGAAATATGTCTTTAACATAGAAGAAAAAAGTGACGGAAGCGTTTATTTGCTTTTACGGGGCGAAATCAGTGGTTTTGAAAATTATGTTACCCATCGTGTTCATTTCTGGAAATCCAATGGATACTGGGAAACATACATCCTGAACAGAATAAAAGAAAAATTAACAGCAGTAAAGAATGAATAATATCAAATAGGTCGCTTAGCTCAGCTGGTCTAGAGCGTTCGCCTCACACGCGAAAGGTCACAGGTTCAAATCCCGTAGCGACCACACTTTAAATGTTATAACTAACTATATTTTAATAACTTATAAATTCCCTAAATTTTCATGATGACGCAAATGATGACGTAAATTGCAGGGATTTTTGCATTAATATCGCCTCTATCTTTTTCCGGTTATCTTTTTTTTAGCCCTCTCGATTTCTGCCCTGCTGAGATATTTCTTATGCCCAATAGTAGTATAATGAAAAATTCCAGATCTTACAAATCTGTATATACTTGATCTACTAATCTTAAGGTATTTCATTGTTTCGTTTATTCTTGTTAAAAAGTTGTAATTTTTTCGATGAGACTACATTGAGCAAGTTAGTTTTTTATAAAAAAGTCGTAAAAATGTCAGAAAAAATATGTGGAAGCGAAATAAAAACGTTCAAAACCGTTCCGAAAAATATGTATTTTTGTTGCAAAAATATTGTAAAAATTTACTAAAAACATTGCAATTTGAAACAGTTTTGGATGAATTTTTAAATTTTTGAAGCAAATATTTCTACTCTTTCAGCAATAAAAAGAATGGTTTTTACGCTTTTACATGATTTTTTATTGATTTTTATAAGGTTTTTAAGAGATAAATAGATTGATTTTGTAGATTTTTTGAAAAATTTATGCAATCACCGGTGCATTTTCAATTGTTGAATAAATTTCTATCCAGAAAAATGTCCGAATGAATCAAATTGAATTTTAATGATAAATTTATCAAATGGGTTTCGAAAATTTACAATTCAGATTGAGTTATTTCTTGTAAATGATTGAAATATTATTAATATTTGAATATTTTATAT
>Ga0129299_1001917_pt1 | contig 13873 bp, 9 predicted proteins | sample ConPoolayeCmetaG_FD_94477 | JGI IMG/M metagenome (GOLD analysis project Ga0129299, IMG submission 94477) | Hot spring microbial mat communities from California, USA to study Microbial Dark Matter (Phase II) - Cone Pool mat layer C metaG ... | reverse complement strand
GGCGCGGGGCCAAGCGCTTGGCCAGAAGCCGCGCTGTCTGTGGTTCACCGGCCTTTCCGGGTCCGGCAAATCGACGGTTGCCAACCTGCTGGAGAAACGCCTGCATGCGCTCGGCAAGCACACTTATATTCTTGATGGCGACAACGTGCGTCACGGACTCAACCGTGATCTCGGCTTCAGCGATGCCGACCGGGTCGAGAACATCCGCCGCGTGGCCGAAGTGGCCCGGCTGATGGTGGATGCGGGGCTGATCGTCATGGTCTCGTTCATCTCACCGTTCCGAGCCGAGCGGCAACTGGCGCGGGAAATGTTCGGCGAGGGCGAATTCGCCGAGATTTTTGTCGATACCCCGCTTGAAGTGTGCGAGCAGCGCGATCCAAAGGGGCTTTACAGGAAGGCGCGCCTGGGCCTGATCGAGAATTTCACCGGGATTTCCTCTGTCTACGAACCGCCGGTCAATCCCGAAATCCGGCTCGAGGGCGCCCGCAAAACCCCGGAAGCCATGGTTGAGGAGATCATCACTTGGCTGAAGCTGAGCCCTGCGACCTGATCCGCAGCCATTCCGGAGCGGCCGATGATCGTCCGGTCTCTCGATCTTCCCGAGGTGAAGCTGATCGAGCCGCGCATCCATCGCGACGCGCGCGGCTTTTTCATGGAGACATACAATGCCAAAGCTTACGCAGCGGCAGGGATCGACGCCGAGTTCGTGCAGGACAATCACTCCCTATCCGTGGCGGTTGGCACCGTGCGCGGACTGCATTTCCAGGCGCCGCCTCACGCACAGGGCAAGCTTGTGCGCGTGGTGAGGGGCCGCATCTTCGACGTGGCCGTGGACATTCGCCACGGTTCGCAGAGCTTCGGCCGTTGGGTGGGCGCCGAACTGAGCGCGGAGAACGGGCATCAGCTCTGGGTTCCGGCCGGCTTCGCCCACGGGTTCTGCACCCTCGAGCCCGAAACCGAGGTGGTCTACAAGGTGACGGATTATTACGCGCCGCAGGCGGATTTCGGCCTTGCCTGGAACGATCCCGAGCTCGCCATCCCCTGGCCCTTGCCGAGCACAGGCGCGAAATTATCGACGCGGGATGCAAAGCACCCCCGTTTGCGCGACCTGCCGGCCTATTTTGGCGCAGCGGATTAAGCTGGAAATTCATGTTTTACTAAAATTAAATTGATTATTTCTCACAGCCGGAAATTTTCCGCGTGCGGCTGTTCATTTCATCTTCACGCTGATCGCTATTTTCGCTATGGTCAATCTATAGCGTTCCTAAAATTACAAGTTTCTTAGAATAAAATTCTCATTGTAAGCGGAGGCAGCGATGGCGAAAGTGCTCGTTACGGGAGGCTGCGGTTTCATAGGGTCCGCCGTGTGTCGCGCTTTGCTGCGCCTGTCCGACATCTGCTTGGTCAATGTGGACAAATTGACCTATGCTGCCGCCGGGCTGTTCTCGGCCGGTCTGATCCCCGGGCCAAAATACCGCTTCTACAGGCAGGATATCTGCGACAGCCGGGCCATGGCATCCATCATCGAACGAGAGAAGCCCGAAGCAATCCTCCATCTCGCGGCGGAGTCGCATGTTGACCGCTCCATCAGCGGCCCGTCCGCGTTCATCACAACCAACATCCTTGGCACCTATTCGCTGCTCGAGGCGGCGCGCAGCTATTGGTTGAAACTGAAGGGCGAACGGGCAGAGCGCTTCCGGTTTCTCCACATCTCGACGGACGAAGTGTTCGGCAGCCTCGGCGCGGAGGGCGCCTTCACGGAAACCACGCCTTATGACCCGAGTTCGCCCTACGCCGCTTCGAAAGCCTGCTCCGACCACCTCGTCCGCGCCTGGGGCCGCACCTATGGTCTGCCCGTCATCGTCACGAACTGCTCGAACAACTATGGGCCTTATCAGTTCCCTGAAAAACTGATCCCCCTGATGATCACCAACGCGCTGATGGACATGGAACTCCCGGTCTATGGCAGTGGCGAGAATGTGCGCGACTGGCTTTACGTTGAAGACCATGCCGACGCGCTCATCACCATCCTCGAGCGCGGGATTGCGGGCGAAAGCTACAATGTGGGCGGACGTGGGGAGCGCACCAATCTGCAGGTGGTGGAGGCCATATGCCGCCATCTCGACGGGCTGCAGCCGCGCCGCGACGGCCGCGCCCATGCCGAGGCGATCCACTTCGTACCCGACAGGCCCGGCCACGACCTGCGCTATGCGATCGACCCGGCAAAGCTCGAGCGCTGTTTGGGCTGGCGCGCGCGCGAAACCTTTGAAACCGGTCTCGAGAAAACCGTCGTCTGGTATCTGGAGAATGAGGCCTGGTGGCGGCCGCTGCGCGAGAGCGCCTATCGGGGTGAGCGGCTCGGCCTCATGGCGGAAAGCGCCTGATCGCCCATGCCGGATATCCTTCTCGTCATCGGGGCGGCCGGCCAACTCGCATCGGCACTGGCGGAGGCAAAACCGCCGCTCGGCTGCATCCTCGCGTGCGTTGGCCGTCCGCGCGCCGATGTGACCTCTCCGCCAAGCCTCGAGGCGGTTCTTGGCGAGCTTCGTCCGCGGATCGTGATCAACACCGCCGCCCACACCGCGGTCGATCGCGCTGAGCGTGAGAGAGACGCAGCCTTTGCGGTCAACGCCCGCGGCGTGGCCAGCCTGGCCACACTCTGCGCCGCACGCGATACGCCGCTCATCCATATTTCGACCGATTATGTCTTCGACGGCCGCAAAACCTCGCCCTACCGCGAGGACGACCCGGTTGGCCCGCTCAATGTTTATGGCGCCTCGAAACTGGCGGGCGAGGATGCCGTGCGCGCTTGCCATCCTTGCCATCTGATCCTGCGAACATCCTGGCTTTACAGCGCTTCGGGCGCCAATTTCTTCACCACCATGCTCCGGCTCGCCCGCGAGCGGGACGAAGTGGCTGTCGTGGACGATCAGCGCGGGTCGCCGACCTATGCCGGCGATCTCGCCAGGGCGATGATGGCGGCGGCAGCGGGTGTTCTGGCTGGCGAACAGCTTTGGGGCACATATCATGTGTCAGCAAGCGGCGAGACAAGCTGGCACGGCTTTGCCGCGGAGATTTTCGCGCGCGCCGCCGCACGCGGTCTGCGCACGCCGCAGCTCAAGGCGATTTCGTCCGCCAAGTACGGCGCGCCGGCGGCGCGACCGGCCTATTCGGTGCTTGATGCGGGGCGATTTGCCACGCTTTTCCGCCACCCCATGCCGGACTGGCGCGAAGGACTGGACAGATGCTTAGCGGCCTGCGGCGCGGCGATGCTTCAGGGAGTTAGGGCATGAAAGGGATCATCCTCGCGGGCGGCTCCGGTACGCGGCTTTATCCGATGACGCTCACCGTGAGCAAGCAGCTCCTCCCCGTGTTCGACAAGCCGCTGATCTATTATCCCCTCTCCGTGCTGATGCTGGGCGGCATCCGGGACATCCTCATCATCTCCACGCCGCGCGACCTGCCCTGCTTCCGGGCCCTGTTGGGTGACGGCGGGCAATGGGGCATTCGACTGTCCTATGCCGAACAGCCCAGTCCGGACGGGCTGGCACAGGCCTTCCTGATCGGCGAGCAGTTCATCGCCGGGGGCCGCTCGGCACTCATCCTCGGCGACAACATCTTCTACGGCCACGGCCTGCCGGATATGGTGCAGGCAGCCTGCGCCCACACCACCGGCGCAACGGTGTTCGCAACTCAGGTGCGCGACCCGCAACGCTACGGCGTGGTTACTTTTAACCCGCATGGGGACGCCGTCGCCATCGAGGAAAAACCGCGCGAGCCGCGCTCCAACTGGGCAGTCACCGGCCTTTATGTTTATGACGAAACGGTTGTGGAGATCGCCAGGGGGCTGCGGCCCTCGCCGCGCGGCGAACTCGAGATCACCGATGTCAACCGCGTCTATCTCGAACGCAGGCAGCTCAGGGTGCGGCGGCTCGGGCGTGGCTTCGCCTGGTTCGACACCGGCACGCCCGATAGCCTCCTCGATGCCGCGAACTACGTAGCAACCATCGAGAAACGCCAGGGCCTCAAGATCGCCAGTCCGGAAGAAGTGGCCTACCGCCGCGGCTATATCAGCAAATCCGATTTGCAGACGCTGATCGAGGCGCGTTATGCCCGCAACGATTACGGCTCCTATCTCAGGTCGGTGCTGACGGGCGATTAGGCCCGCGTTCACCCGGCGCTAACCGCTTGGGCCGACCAGGCTTGTTTAATGGCCCCGATTAATCCCCGCGCGGCGGCAACGCCTCTAGCCTTGAGTCAAACCACGGCTGGAGCTTTGCATGTCCAACAGCACTCATCTGCTACTCCCCTATATCGAGGCGGCGCAGGCGCAGAAGCACGTGACGCACAACGAGGCGATCCGCAAGCTCGACGCCATCGTCATGCTTTCGGTGCTCGACCGCGACCTCGCCACCCCGCCCGGCTCGCCGGCGGACGGCGACCGCTATATCGTCGCGGCCTCGCCCACCGGCGCCTGGGCGGGGCAGGCGGGCAAGATCGCCGCGTGGCAGGACGGCGCGTGGGCGTTCTATACGGCCAAGACCGGCTGGCGCATCTGGATCGAGGACGAGGCGGTGCTCGTCATCTACAACGGCACCAGCTTCACCGGCCCGGCCTTCAACAACGTGCCGCTTCTGGGAGTCAACACCACGGCGGACACCACCAACCGGCTGGCGGTGTCCTCTGCGGCGGTGCTGTTCAACCATGCCGGTGCCGGGCATCAGGTGAAGGTGAACAAGAACGCGGCGGCCGACACGGCGTCGTTCCTGTTCCAGACGGGGTTTTCGGGCCGTGCCGAAATCGGCACGCTCGGCTCGGACGATTTCGAGTTCAAGGTCTCGCCGGACGGTTCGACCTGGACGGTGGCGCTGCGGCTCGAGAAGACGAGCGGGCAGGCGCTGGCCACGGACGGCACGGCGGCGCTGCCCGCCTATTCCTTCCAAAGCGACGCGGACACCGGCATGTGGCGCGGGGCGGCCGACACGCTGTGCTGGTCGATCGGCGGTGCGGAGCACATGCGGCTCGGCAGCGTCGGGCTCGGCGTGGGGCGCACCGCGGCCGACGGCAACAAGCTCGACGTGCTCGGCAATGGCCGCATCGAGCTGAACAGCGGCAATGTGCAGTTCATGATCCGCGCCCGCGACGGCCGCGCCCAGGGCTTCACCGACAGCTACAACAACACGGCCGCGAACGGTTCGGCGCTCACCTGGCGGCGCTTCCGCGGCACGGCGGACACGCCTTCGGCGGCAGCGAGCGGCGACATCATCGGCTCGTTTCTGGGCCAGGGCTGGGACGGCTCGGCATCCGTCATCGCCGGGCAAATCCATGTGGAAGTGGACGGCACCGTTTCCACCGGCATCGTGCCGGGGCGCTGGCGCTTCACCACGCGCGACACGGCCGGCACGCTCGCCAACCGCATGGTGATCACCAACGCGGGCAATGTGGGCATCGGCACCATGTCGCCCTCGACGGCGCTGCACGTGGCCGGGCCGGCGCGGGTTCAATCCTATACGGTTGCCGGCGTGCCGAGCGCGAGCGCGAGCGGGGCGGGGGCGATCATCTACGTCTCGAACGAGTCGGGCGGCGCGGTGCTCGCCTTCTCGGACGGCACCAACTGGCGGCGCGTGACCGACCGGGCCATCATTTCGTAAACCTGAACGGCGGAGAGAGCGATGCGGAAGGAAAGCTACATCGAGCGCGTGCTGATCGTGTTGAACCCGGACGGCAGCCTGAAGGCGGCGCAAGGGGAGCGGCTCGAGCGCTATTTCAACGAGGCGGACGCGGTGACGGGCGAAATCGCCTATCCGGCCGAGCCGCTTGACGCGGAAGCGCTCGCAAAGGTGCTGCCCGACCGGGCGGCGCTGCTGGCCGAAGTCGAGCGCTTGCGGCGCGCGGCGGGCGAAACTGACTCCACAGTTTGAGCAACGATGCTCTGTTCTGCAGTGCGCCGACGCAGATTTTCCGCATTGCGGAACACAGGACATTCTCCGTGCGGAGAATAGCTGCAGGCGCTTTTGCGCAAGAATGCTAAAGCCAACCTGTGAGCCGCAGGCTCAAATGTTGGTTTGGCTCGCGCTGCAGCGCACGGGGCAGATAGCGGGCCGCCCGTCCTTCGCTGCATTTCAGCGCACATCCCTTGTCAGTTGGGCAAAAATCTGGCAACTTCAAGATTACTAGGTCAGTGATGCTGTCCTTTGCGGCTCAAAACAATCGGCCCGCCGGAGATGCTTTTTGGGAGGAAGCGATTTCAGCGGGATTTTTTTTTGCGCGCTTTCGTCCGCTTGGAACGCATGAGTCCTGCTGATCGTGACGGTGCATCGCGCAAGACGGGCTTAGACCGGCTGCCGGTCGCGATGGCGATCGATACAGGCACATTGATCGGCCTTTAGTTTGAAAACGAATAAGTCTCGGCGCGCAACGCCGCACGCCTTGAACGGGTGTGTCAAACAAGATGGGGACATAAGACGGAAAATGACGAGCCAGGGATCGAACGGTAAAGTGCCCCTTGCGGCTGCAAACTTGAATGAACTTCACGCCCGGTCCGCGGGCAAACGCGACGAGGGTCTTTACCGGGCCGCTCACGAGCGTGACGCCTGCGGCATCGGCATGGTGGCCAACATCAAGGGCAAGAAAAGCCATTCGATCGTCGAAGACGGCCTGAAGATCCTCGTCCAGCTTACCCATCGCGGCGCGGTGGGCGCCGACCCGCTCGCCGGCGACGGCGCAGGCATACTCGTCCAGATTCCGCACGATTTCCTGACGGCAGAAGCAGACCGCCTTGGCTTCTCGCTCCCAGAGCCCGGCCATTACGCCGTGGGACAGCTGTTCCTGCCGAAGGACAAGGAATGGCGCGCGCGCTGCGAAGCGATCGTGGAAAGGGTCATCGCCGACGAGGGGCTGAGACTCATCGGCTGGCGCGATGTGCCCGTCAACAACTCCGGCCTGCCTGAGAGCGTCATCGCTTCTGAACCGGTCCACCGGCAAGTGTTCATCGGCCGCGGGCCGGCATCGTCGGACGACACCGTGTTCGAGCGCCAGCTTTACATTGCCAGAAAGGTAATGTCGAACACGGTCCTTGCGGCGTCGGGCGGGGCTGACATCGGCTTTTATCCGGTGTCCATGTCCTGCCGCACCGTGGTCTACAAGGGCATGTTTCTCGCATATCAGGTCGGGGAATATTACCGGGATCTGCACGACCCGCGTTTTGCCTCTGCGCTCGCGCTCGTACATCAACGCTTCTCCACCAACACCTTCCCCTCATGGAAGCTCGCGCACCCCTACCGCATGGTTGCGCATAATGGCGAGATCAACACCCTGCGCGGCAACGTGAACTGGATGGCGGCGCGCCAGGCAAGCGTTTCCTCGCCGCTGTTCGGCGACAACATCTCGAAACTCTGGCCGATCTCCTATGAGGGCCAGTCCGATACCGCCTGTTTCGACAATGCGCTCGAGTTTCTTGTGCAGGGCGGTTACTCCATGGCGCACGCCATGATGCTGCTCATCCCCGAGGCATGGGCCGGCAACCCGCAGATGGATGCCAAGCGCCGCGCCTTCTACGAATACCACGCCGCGCTCATGGAGCCGTGGGATGGCCCCGCCGCGGTGGCCTTCACCGACGGCCGCCAGATCGGCGCAACGCTCGACCGCAACGGCCTCAGGCCCGCCCGCTACGTGGTCACGGCCGACGACCGCGTCATTCTCGCCTCCGAGGTGGGGGTGCTGCCCGTGCCGGAAGACCAGATCATCCACAAATGGCGGCTTCAGCCCGGCAAGATGCTGCTCATCGACCTGGAGCAGGGCCGCATCATCTCGGACGAGGAGATCAAGGCCGAGCTGGCGGCCGCGCATCCCTATCAGGAGTGGCTCGACGCCGGGCAGATCCTCGTGCAGGACCTGCCTGCCGTCAAAACCGAACGGGCTAAGACGAACATCGCCCTCATCGACCGCCAGCAGGCGTTCGGCTACACGCAGGAAAGCTGGAAATTCCTGATGGCGCCAATGGTAACGACCGGGCAGGAGGCCGTGGGCTCGATGGGCACGGACACGCCGGTTTCCGCGCTGTCCTCTAAGCTCAAGCTGCTGCACACCTACTTCAAGCAGAATTTCGCGCAGGTGACCAACCCGCCCATCGACCCGATCCGCGAAGAGCTGGTGATGAGCCTCGTCTCGTTCATCGGCCCACGCCCGAACATTCTCGACCTGGAGGGCACCTCGAAGCTGAAACGGCTCGAAGTCGGACAGCCGATCCTGACGGACGAGAAGCTGGAACGCATCCGCAGCCTGGGGAGTTCGCAGGACAGCCCGTTCCGCACCATCACCCTCGATATCACCTGGCCTTGCGAGCACGGCGCCGCAGGGATGGAGCCGGCCGTGGAGGCGATTTCGGCCGCGGCGGAAAAGGCCGTGCGCGAGGGCTACAACATCATCATCCTGTCCGACCGCGCCGTCGGGCCGGACCGCATTCCGATCCCCTCGCTGCTGGCCACCTCCGCCGTGCACCATCACCTGATCCGCAAGGGGCTGCGCACCTCGGTCGGTCTGGTGGTGGAGACGGGCGAGGCGCACGAGGTGCATCAGTTCTGCACGCTCGCCGGCTACGGGGCCGAGGCGATCAACCCCTATCTCGCCTTCGAGACCATCGAGGCGATGCTGCCCGAGCTCGACGAGCCGCTCGACCTTGAGGACGCCATCAAGCGCTATATCAAGGCGGTTGACAAGGGCATCCTCAAGGTCATGTCCAAGATGGGCATCTCGACCTACCAGTCCTATTGTGGCGCGCAGATTTTCGATGCCGTCGGCCTGCGCTCGGATTTCGTGGCGAAATATTTCACCGGCACGCACACGGCCATCGAGGGCGTCGGCATCGAGGAAATCGCCCGCGAAACGGCCGAGCGCCACGCGCTCGCCTTCTCCGACGCGCCGGTGCTGCGCGATGCGCTCGATGTGGGCGGGGAATATGCCTATCGCGTCCGCGGCGAGAGCCATGCCTGGCGCCCCGACGTTATTGCCGATCTGCAGCACGCGGTGCGGGGCAACCTACCCGACAAGTATCGCGCCTACGCGCAGCAGGTGAATGACCAGAACGAGCAGCTCATGACATTGCGCGGCTTGTTCCGCGTCAAATCGTCCGCTGAGATCGGTCGCGCGCCGATCCCGCTCGACGAGGTGGAACCGGCATCGGAAATCGTGAAACGGTTCTCAACGGGTGCCATGTCGTTCGGCTCCATCAGCCGCGAGGCGCACGTAACGCTCGCCATCGCCATGAACCGCATCGGCGGCAAGTCGAACACGGGCGAGGGCGGGGAGGAGTCCGACCGCTACGTGCCGCTGCCCAATGGCGACTCGATGCGCTCAGCCATCAAGCAGGTGGCGTCCGGCCGGTTCGGCGTGACGACCGAATATCTCGTCAATTCCGACATGATGCAGATCAAGATCGTGCAGGGCGCCAAGCCGGGCGAAGGCGGGCAATTGCCGGGCCACAAGGTGGATGCAACCATCGCCAAGGTGCGCCATTCGACGCCCGGCGTCGGCCTCATCTCGCCGCCGCCGCACCACGACATCTATTCCATCGAGGACCTGGCGCAGCTCATCTTCGACCTGAAGAACGTCAACCCGGATGCTCTTGTCAGCGTCAAGCTGGGGGCAGAAGTGGGGGTGGGCACGGTTGCGGCCGGGGTCGCCAAGGCCCGGGCCGATCATGTGACCATCGCCGGCTTCGAAGGCGGCACCGGGGCATCCCCGCTCACCTCGATCAAGCATGCCGGCTCGCCGTGGGAGATCGGCCTTGCCGAAACCCAGCAGACGCTGGTGCTCAACCGCCTGCGCGGCCGCATCGCCGTGCAGGTGGACGGCGGCATCCGCACCGGCCGCGACGTGCTGATCGGGGCTCTGCTCGGGGCGGACGAATTCGGCTTTGCCACCGCTCCGCTCATCGCCATCGGCTGCATCATGATGCGCAAGTGCCATCTGAACACCTGTCCCGTGGGCGTGGCGACGCAGGATCCGGTGCTGCGCAAGCGCTTCCGCGGCCAGCCCGAGCACGTCATCAACTATTTCTTCTTCGTGGCCGAGGAGGTGCGCGAATACATGGCGGCGATGGGCGTGCGCCGCTTCAACGAGCTTGTCGGCCGCTCCGACTGGCTCGACAAGGAACGGGCGATCGAGCACTGGAAGGCGCGCGGCCTCGATTTCACCCGCCTCTTCCACAAGCCTGAGGTGCCGCCCGGCGTCGGCATCCACCGTTGCGAGACGCAAAACCATCCCATCGCCACCGTGCTTGACCGCAAGCTGATCGAGCTGGCGAAGGACACCATCAGCACCGGCAAGCCGATGAAGCTGGAACTTCCCGTGCGCAACAGCGACCGCGCTGTAGGCGCCATGCTGTCCGGCGTTATCGCCAAGCGCCACGGCCACAAGGGACTGTCGGAAGACGCGCTCTGGATCACCTTGAAAGGCTCGGCCGGTCAGAGCTTCGGCGCGTGGCTCGCGCACGGCGTGACGCTCGACCTTGTCGGCGAGGCCAACGATTATGTCGGCAAAGGCCTCTCCGGCGGGCGCATCATCGTAAGGCCCGCGCCCGAGAGCACCATCGTGCCCGAGAAAAGCATCATCGTCGGCAACACCGTTCTTTACGGCGCCATTTCGGGCGAATGCTATTTCCGCGGCATTGCGGGCGAACGCTTCGCCGTGCGCAACTCCGGGGCCATTGCGGTCGTCGAGGGGGTGGGTGACCACGGCTGCGAATACATGACCGGCGGGGTGGTGGTGGTGCTGGGCGAGACCGGGCGCAACTTCGCGGCCGGCATGTCCGGCGGCATCGCCTATGTGCTCGACGAAACCGGCGACTTCGAGAGCCGCTGCAATATGGCGATGGTCGATCTGGAGCCGGTCGCGGCGGAGGAGGCGAGCCTTGCGCGGCTCGGCCAGGCCAACGACCTGCACAGCCACGGGCTGGTCGAGGTCATGCACGACATGACACGGTTCGACGCGGAGCGGCTGCGGCGCATCATCGAGAACCATCGCCGCTATACCGGCTCGGAGCGGGCGCGCTTGATTCTCGAGGATTTCGAGGCCTACCTGCCGAAATTCGTCAAGGTCATGCCCGTCGAATACCGCCGCGCACTTGCCGAGATGAGCCGGGTGCAGGCCTCCGACAAGACCGGCCTCGACGTGCTCGAGATCGGCGTCCGCACCAGCAAGTGAATCCGACAGTAAAGGACCCCTGAACTATGGGTAAAATCACGGGTTTTCTCGAAATCGAGCCTCGGGACCGGGAGTATCTGCCCGTATCCGAACGGTTGAAGCATTTCCGCGAGTTCGTCATCGCCCCGCCGGACAGCGAAGTGCAGCGCCAGGGCGCGCGGTGCATGGATTGCGGCATTCCCTATTGCCACAAGGGCTGCCCCATCCACAACCAGATCCCGGACTGGAACGATCTCGTCTATCACGGCGATTGGGAGGAGGCGGCCAGAAACCTGCACTCCACTAACAACTTCCCGGAGTTTACCGGGCGCATCTGTCCTGCGCCGTGCGAGGCGGCCTGCACGCTCAACCTCGAGGACGTGCCGGTCACCATCAAGAACATCGAATGCGCCATCGCCGACAAGGCCTGGGAGAACGGTTGGGTGGTTCCCCAGCCGCCCGAACACAAGACCGGCAAGCGCGTGGCCATCGTCGGCTCGGGACCGGCCGGTCTCGCCGCCGCCCAGCAGCTCGCCCGCGTCGGCCATGACGTCCATGTGTTCGAAAAGAACGCCTATCCGGGCGGCCTATTGCGCTACGGCATCCCGGATTTCAAGCTGGAGAAGCATCACGTAGAGCGCCGCATCGCCCAGATGGAAGCAGAAGGCGTGACGTTCCATTGCAATGTGACGGTAGGCAAGGATATCTCCGTCGCGCAGCTCGAGCAGGACTACGACGCCGTGCTGCTGGCGGGCGGGGCGGAGAAACCGCGCGACCTGCTTGTCGAGGGGCGCGAGCTCAAGGGCATTCACCAAGCCATGGATTTCCTGCCGCAGCAGAACCGCCGTGTGGCCGGCGAACCGGTTCGGACCGAGCCAATTCTGGCCTCAGGCAAGCATGTCGTGGTGATCGGCGGCGGCGACACGGGCTCGGACTGCATCGGCACGTCGTTCCGGCAAGGCGCCTTGTCTGTCACCCAGCTCGAGATCATGCCGCGCCCGCCCGAGAAGGAGGTGAAGGAGCTGGCCTGGCCGCACTGGCCGCTCAAACTTCGCACATCCTCCAGCCAGGCCGAGGGCGCGCATCGCGACTGGAGCGTGATGACGACCAAATTCAGCGGCGAGGAGGGCCATGTCCGGCATCTGCATTGCGTGCGCGTGGATAAGCATCTGAAGCCGATTCCCGGCACGGAGATGAAGCTGAAGGCCGATCTCGTGCTGCTTGCTATGGGGTTCGTCAGCCCTGTGCATGAGGGGCTTCTGCAAGAAGCGGGCGTTGAACTCACCGAGCGCGGTAATGTGAAGGCAGATGACCGCTCTTATCTTACGTCCCGGCCAAAGATCTTCGCAGCCGGTGACATGCGGCGCGGTCAGTCGCTCGTTGTCTGGGCGATCCGGGAAGGCCGGCAGGCGGCCCATGCCATCGACAAGGCCCTGATGGGATCCACGCTGCTGCCCCGCTAAGCCCGTGCTCAGCCCGCGGACCTGATCCAGCCGCCGCCGAGAACACGGGCGCGCGGTGCATCGCTTTCATAGAAAACGCAGGCCTGCCCGGCGGAGACACCGGCTTCCGGCGAAATCAGCATAACCCGGAAACCGCCCTCCGCGAGCATCAGGATTGCCGGCTGAACCGGCTGCGACGAGCGCACCTTGACCCACAGGTTCAAGCCTTCCGGCGGCAGGCTGGACAACGGTTTGTCGCCGAGCCAGTTGACATCGCGCAGCTCGATGGCGGTCGTCATCAAGGCCTCGCGCGGGCCGACGATCACCTGCGCGCGCACCGGGTCGAGCCGCACAACATAGAGCGGCTCCCCCATTGCCAGGCCCAGGCCCTTGCGCTGGCCAACGGTGAAATGGATGATGCCCGGGTGTCGTCCGAGTGTGCGCCCGTCCACATGCACGATATCGCCGGGTTCCGCAGCACCCGGGTGCAGGCGCTCGATGAGGGTTGAGTATCGGCCCGAGGGGACAAAGCAGATATCCTGGCTGTCCGGCTTCACGGCGACCGGGAGCCCGAATTCGGCGGCAAGCTGGCGTGTCTTGTCCTTCGTCAATTCGCCCAGCGGAAACCGCAGGAACTGAAGCTGCTCGCGCGTGGTGGCGAACAGGAAATAGCTCTGGTCGCGATCGGCGTCCGCGCTGCGATACAGGGTCCATCCGGCAGGTCCGGGCCGGCTCGCAATATAATGGCCCGTGGCCATGACGTCCGCGCGCAGGTCTTTTGCGGTTTCCAGCAGATCCTTGAACTTGACGGTCTGATTGCAGGTGACGCAAGGGATGGGTGTCTCGCCGTCAAGATAGCTGCTGGCAAATGATGCGATCACCGCCGACTGGAAGCGCTCCTCATAATTCAGCACGAAATGGGGGATGCCGATGCGCTGCGCCACGCGCCTCGCGTCGTGGATATCCTGCCCCGCGCAGCAGGCCCCCTTGCGCGCTGTTGCCGCGCCATGATCGTAGAGTTGCAGAGTGATGCCGACGACGTCATAGCCCTCATGCTTCAGCAAGGCGGCGGCGACGGATGAATCCACTCCGCCCGACATCGCCACCACCACGCGCGTATCCGCGGGCGCCTTGGCGACACCGAGGCTGTTGTAGCGCACATCAGGCACCTTATCGGACTGGTGTGAATGGACAATCGTCGTCATGATCTAGCACAAAGAATGGCACCAGCCCGCAATGCCTCGTTTTGG
>Ga0129299_1001916_pt1 | contig 13875 bp, 10 predicted proteins | sample ConPoolayeCmetaG_FD_94477 | JGI IMG/M metagenome (GOLD analysis project Ga0129299, IMG submission 94477) | Hot spring microbial mat communities from California, USA to study Microbial Dark Matter (Phase II) - Cone Pool mat layer C metaG ... | reverse complement strand
TCCCAGTGCGGCGTCCGGCCGCCTGCCCGCGGAAAGAGCCCGGAACCGCGGCGCCGGGGCCGCGCAGGCCGATCGGCGCGCGCCGCAGGCGGAGGCCGGATCGGGAATTGTCCGAAGCGGGTCCGCGGGGAGCGTCCGACCGGCCGGCCCCGGCGCCGCAGTCCGGCGGCGGGAACGTCCCTGCGGCGCGCGGAGGTTATAATGCCCGGCGCGGCCGGCGCCGGCCCGTGTCCGGCGGCCGGTCGCGGGCGGGAGTGCGGGCATGGTACGGATCGGGCTCGGGCAGATGTGCGTGGTCGGCGGCGACCTCCGGGGCAACCTGGACCGTGCCGCCGCCATGATCGACCGGGCCGGACGCAGCGGCTGCCATGTCGTGGTGCTCCCGGAATGCCTCGATGCCGGCTGGACGCACCCGTCGGCACGGGAACTGGCCCGTCCGATCCCGGGCGAGACCAGCGACGCTCTGGCCGAGGCGGCACGCGGGGCGGGCATTCACGTCGTGGCCGGCCTGACGGAGCGCTGCGGCGAGGCCATCTACAACGCCTCCGTGCTCATCGATCCGGCCGGCGGGATCCTGCTGCGGCACCGCAAGATCAACGAGCTGGACATCGCCCACGATCTGTACGCCACCGGGGAGAGCCTGGCCGTCGCCCGCACGTCGATGGGCACGGTCGGGATTCCGATCTGCGCCGACAACTTCCCCGACAACACCGCCCTGGGCCACGCCCTGGCCCGCATGGGCGCCCGCATGCTGCTGTCGCCCAGCGCCTGGGCGGTCGACGCCGACCACGACAACGCCGCCAACCCCTGCCGGGCGATCTGGATCGAGGCCTATACCCACCTGGCGAGGCTCTACGATCTGGTCGTCGTGGGGGTCAGCAACGTCGGGTGGCTGACGGCCGGTCCGTGGAAGGGCCGCAAGTGCATCGGATACAGCCTGGCCGTCGGACCGGGAGGCCGGATCATCGGCGAAGGACGCTACGGGCACGACGCCGAGGAACTGGTCACCGTGGACGTCGAGGTGCCCCCGCCCATCGCCCGGGGCACCGGCTTTGCCGCGGTGCTGCGGGCCCGGGGCTATACCGGGCCGTAAGCGGCTCGCGCCGGGGATCACAGGGCCCCGGCCTCTGGACCCTGGTCGGGCGGCCGACGTATATTCCCGCTCATGTTCACTTCCATCCTCCTGATCGGCATCGGTTCCTGGTTCGGCACCACGCCTCCTTCGATCCCCTGGCCCGAGCATCCCCGGCCGGATTTCCAGCGGCCCGCGTGGGTCAACCTGAACGGCAGGTGGTCATTCGAGTTCGACCCCCGCGACGTCGGCGAGAAGGAGCAGTGGTACCTGCCCGGCGGGCGGACGCTGGCACGCGAGATCGTCGTGCCCTTTCCGTGGGAGAGCCGGCTCAGCGGCATCGGCGACACCGCCTACCAGGGCGTGGCCTGGTATGCGCGCCGGGTGACGCTGCCGGAGGGCGACGCGTGGGAGGGCAAGGATCCCTGGCTGATCATCGGAGCCTGCGACTGGGAGTGCCGGCTGTGGGTCAACGGCCGGCCGGCCGGCGAGCACGTCGGCGGCTATGTGCCCTTCGAGGTCAACCTTGCCCCTTACGGCCGGCCCGGCGAGACGCTGTGGCTGGTGATCCGGGTGGTGGACCGCACCGATCCGCAACAGCCCACCGGCAAGCAGGTCGGCTGGTACACGCGCACCAGCGGCATCTGGCAGACGGTCTACCTGGAACCGCGGTCGCGGGCCTTCCTGCGGCGTTTCGAAACCCGCGCGGACGTCGCCGGCGGGACCATCACCTGCCGGCTGCGGGTGACCCGCAGCGCCGGGCTGAGCGCCCGGGTGGTCAGTACCGACGGGTCGTTTCCTCCGGCCGAATGCCCCCGGCTTCCGGAGTTCGGCTACGCGGTGTGCACCGTCCGCCCGGACCGGCCCCGGGCCTGGTCGCCGGAGGAGCCGGTTCTCTACCCGGCGGCCATCGAGATTCACGACGGTTCGCGGGTGATCGATCGCGTCGAAACCTGCCTGGCGCTGCGCGAGATCTCCACCGCTCCGGCCCCCGGCCGCGACTACCGTTACGTGTTCCTCAACGGCCGGCCGGTCTACCTCCGCGGAGCTCTGCACCAGTCGTTTCACCCCGACGGCATCCACCAGTATCCCGACGACGCAACCCTGCGGAGCGATTACGAGCTGTGCAAGCGGATCGGCCTGAACATGCTCCGCATCCACATCAAGGCTCCCATCCCCCGCGAGCTCTACTGGGCGGACAGGCTCGGCGTGCTGATCATGCAGGACATGCCGTGTTTCTGGCAGTATTCCGCGCAGGCCCGCGAGTGGTTCGAGCGGATGCTCCCGCGCGTCATCCAGCGGGACTGCAATCACCCCTCCGTGTTCGCCTGGGTCGATTTCAACGAGACCTGGGGCATCGGCGACGGCGGTTACGGCCCCGACCGCCACGCCTGGGTGGAGGCGATCTACGAGTACACCCGGATGCTCGACCCCACCCGGCCGGTGGAGGACAACTCGCCCTGCAACTACGACCACGTGGTCACGGACATCAACTCCTGGCACTTCTACATCAACGACTACGAGGAGGCCCGGCGGCACATCCGCGAGGTGGTCGAAAAGACCCGTCCCGGGTCGCCGTTCAACTACGTCCCCGGCCGGGTCCAGGACGACGATCCGCTGATCAACAGCGAATACGGCGGGATCAGCGCCGGCCTGGGCGACCAGGACATCAGCTGGTGCTTCAAGTACCTGACCAACGAACTTCGGCTGCACGACAGGATCTGCGGGTACGTCTACACCGAGCTGTCCGACATCGAATGGGAGCACAACGGTTTCGTCAACTACGACCGCACTCCCAAGGAGTACGGTTACGAGTACTGGCACGAGGGGTTCTCGCCGGCGGACCTGAACGGCCCGGACTTCGTGGTCATCGACGCCCCGCCGTGCCTGCGGCTGGCGCCCGGGCGGACCGTCGAGGTTCCGCTGCGGATCAGCCATTTCTCCGATCACGCGGCCCCGGCGCCGGTGCTCCGCTGGCGGCAGGACTGGCTGGATGTGTCCGGGCCGGCGCCGCCTGCCGAGGGCGGCCGGGTCCGCGGGACCTGGGAATCCCGCCCGATCGTCTGGAAACCGTTCGAGGTGGTGGACGGTCCGGCGATCGCCGTGTCGGCCCCGGCCGCAGTCGGACCGGCGGTGGGGGCTCTGCTGGTGGAGCTGATCGATCCGTCCTCGGCCGGCGGCCCGGCGGCCGATAAGCCGCGCGTGCTGGCCCGCAACTACATCAACCTGTGGGTGGAGGTCCCGCTGCCCCGCACGGAGGTCCTGGACGAGCGCAGCATCGCGCTGCGATTCGACCCCATCGACTTTGCGGAGGCCGGATGGTCCGAAGGGTCCCCGGCCGGCCTGTCGGACATGCGGGCCGACAAGGCGTTCTGGCGGGGCGCCGGACGGACCACCTACCGCCTGCAGATGCCCGGGGAACTGGATCTCGCGGGGCTGGAGTCACTGGAGCTGCGGGCGGAGGTCTCCGCCAAGGCCGGCGACGAGAAACTGGACTGGCCGGCGGTCAGGAAGCCTTGCGACTACCCGCAGACGGACGGCAAGAAGTGGCCCAGCGAGGTCGTGGTCGCCTTCAACGGCGTCGAAGCCGCCCGCGAGATCCTGGATGATGACCCGGCCGATGCCCGGGGTGTCCTCTCGCATGTCGAGCAGTTCCATCCGGGCTCCTATGGCCGGTTGTTGACGCTGGAAATCAACCGGCAGGACGAGGGCGATGTCCTGGCCCGGATCCTGACCGGCCTGGCCGAGCGCCGGACGCTGACCGTATCCTTCGCCGTGCCGGAAGATGCGCGGAACCGTGGCGGTCTGGCGGTGTTCGGCGACCGGCTGGGCCGCTTTCCGATGGATCCGATGGTCATCCTGCGATTTCGAGATCCGCACGGTCTGCGGACCATCGACCCCGGGCGACCGGTGGCGGTGGAACGGCTGATCGAACGGCTCAGGACGTTGATCACCCCGGCGGACGCAGGTTCCCAGGCGTGGCAATGGACGGTCCAGCAGCCGCCCGGGAACTGGATGCAGCCGGACTTCGACGCCGCCGCCTGGAACTCCGGCCAGGGGGGGTTCGGCCGCAAGGGCACGCCCGGCGCCGTCGTTCGCACGTCCTGGACGACGGCGGGAATCTGGCTGCGCACGACGTTCGAGCTGCCGGCCGGCACCCGCCCGGCCGGGGGGCACTGGCGGCTTCACCACGATGAGGATGTGACCGTGTACCTCAACGGCCGGGAGGTGCTCAGGCGCGAAGGCTATGCGACCGCGTACGCCGACGTGCCGCTGGATGAGGTCGCTCTGCAGGCCCTGTGCCCGGGGCGTAACGTCGTCGCGGTGCACTGCCGGCAGACCGGGGGCAACCAGTACGTCGACCTGGGACTGCTGCTGTTGAGCGAGTGAGGATCCGCCTGCTGTCCCCGCCCGGCCGGGCGTTACGCCCGGGCGCCGTCAGGACCCCGGCACCGCGTCAGGCCGCCAGATAGCTGCTCTCCAGGGCGGTGCGGATCTTGCGCAGAGCCTTGTTCTGGATCTGCCGCACGCGTTCCTTGGTGACGCCGATCATCTCGCCGACTTCCTCCAGCGTCTTGGGCTTGGCGAGGCTGGACGGGGCATCCAGCGCGAAGCGCTCGCGGATGACAATCTGTTCCATCTCGTTCAGATCGGCGCGGTTGTGCTGGAGAATGTCGCGGACTTCCTCGAGGCACTCCAGCGTGACCGTGTCGTGCCGGCTGCGGGTCAGGTTGCTGGTCTCCAGCGCCGGATCGAACTCGGTCGGGAATCGCACGCGGTAGCGGGTGGTGCGCATCGCCACCCGCGAGAAGCTCTTGAGAATCGCCCGGCATGCGTAGGTGCTGAATTTGTAACCCCTGGAGCAGTCGAATTTGTCGATGCTGCGGAGCAGGGCCAGGTTGCCCTCGCTGACCAGTTCGCTGAAGTCCAGCCCGGCCAGCCGGGTCCGCTTGGCCATCGCCAGGACCAGCGGCATGTTGGCGCTGGCCAGCTGGGAGCGTGCCGTGTCGACCCGTCCGGCCCAGGCCAGCAGGTCGGCGGCGCGATCCATCGGCAGGCGTCGGTTCTGATGCTCCTGGAGTATGCGGAACACCCGCATCCGGGCATAGTTGAAGCGCGTGAACAGGAGCACTTCCTGGGCGGTGGTCAGGCTGTTCTGCTCGCTGATGGCCTCGTCCAGGGATGCCTCGACATCCGGATCGCCGAAGAGAGCCTTTTCGGCGTCGGTCTGGCCGAAGCACTCGTGCTCGACATACTCGAAGGGTTCGCGCAGCAGGGCGCGCAGACGCCTCCGGTCCGCGGGGGACAGGGCGCGCAGTTCTTCCTTGGGAGGCAATTCGATTGTGGGGACAATCAGATTGCTCTGCTCCGGACTGCCCGCCAGCGGCGGGAGTACCTGCACTGAAGACATTATCTCTGCTCCCAGCCGGCGAGTCTCTCTATCGCCGGTTCCACTCCTGGGCCGCGCGCAACACACATCCGGCAGCCCCCGCTACCGAACCGGGCGGCCTTGACCAACCAGACGCCGCTCCGCCCCCTGTCTGCCTGGCGAACTCCGTTCGCGCACCGCAAGACGCCTGGGGCGCTGTTTCGTTGTTTTTGGCGATTACGCGAGCCGTCTCCCTACAGCCCGCGCCGCCAACCTGGGGAGAGCACCTGTTGGGGAGTTTCTTGCCACTGGAAGTATACGCAGAAAAGGTGGCCGTTGCCACCGGGTCAAGAGGAAATTTCCTCTTTTTTTTCTCAAGTCGGTCGGCTGGACGTCAAAGGCGAACAGGATTTCCGTCTTAAAGCTTCACTGAAAAGCGGTGAAGGTGGTCACTCGTGCCGCGGGGCTTCGATCGGATCCAGCCGGGCAGCCGAGGCGCCGGCTGGATGCCGAGAAAGACCCCCACGGCCACCGCCAGCCTGGAACTCACCGGGATGGTCCGCTCGTGGTCACCTTCGGCCGGCCGACCAGGCGGGTGATCAGCGACGCCCCCAGCGTGCCACAGGCGATACCGATCAGGCCGCTCACGGTGGTCAGCGCCACCGGCCCGATCAGGAACCGCAGACGGCCGCGCCGGACTCCGACGAGGGGGTCGGTCAGCCGGAGGCGGCCGGACGCCGGCCCGGAGGCAGGTTGAACAGGTCGGGCCCGGCCTCGGCGGCCTTGCCGGATCGGCGTTCGCCCAGCCGCCGGCCCCGGGCGGTGTCGGGTACGCTGGTCAGGGGGTCGGCCGTTCCTTCCAGGGCGTCGCCCTCCTGGATGCCGGCCAGACGCCGCCGGATCCGCTCGGCGTACTGGGACGAAAGCTCGAAGCCGATGTACTGCCGTCCCAGCTTGCGGGCCACGGCCAGCGTCGTCCCGCTGCCGGCGAAGGGATCCAGCACCAGGTCGCGGGGGTTGGAGCTGACCCGGATGATCCGGCCCAGCAGGTGTTCGGGCATCTGGCAGCCGTGCCAGCCCTTGCGTTCCTTGAACGTGCCGCAGACCCGCGGGAAATACCAGGTGTCGTGGTCGGGCCGGAACCCCTCGGGCACGTCCTGCGGACGAAGGATCCAGGTGTCGTCCGGCAGCCGGCCCCGCGCATCCGCCCGGCTGTCGCCATAGACCAGCTGGCGGGCCGAGGGCACGCGAATGGCGTCCTCGTTGAAGGTGAAGCTCCCGGCGTCCTTCACGAAGTGGAACAGGTGGGCGTGGCTGCGGCTGAACTTGTACTTGCAGTGCACGCCGAACGTGTAGTACCAGATCACCCAGCTGCGGCAGGTGAAGCCCAGCTCGCCCGTGGCCATGACCTTCAGTTCGGCGGCGTACTCGTCGCCGATGGCCAGCCAGAAGGTCCCGGTGGGCTTGAGCGCCCGCCAGACCGCATCCATCCAGCGCTTGGACCATTCCAGGTAGACGTCGGCCTCCTTGCGGTCGTCGTATACGTCGTAGTCGTAGCCGATGTTGAAGGGCGGATCGGCGAAGGCCAGGTCCACCGACCCGGCTTTCAGTTCCGCCAGCCCCTTCAGGCAATCCATGCAATAGATATCGTTGAGCTTCAGTGCCACGGATCGACCTCCCTGTCCCGGGCACCGCCCGGGGACCGGCTGCCAGCATACCCCGGCCGCAGGACGGTTCAACCCGCGGAACGCCCCGGCGGAGGTTTTCGGTCCGGTGCCGCGCCGGCCGCCGGCACCGGGCGGGCGGAGGTTTGACTTTGCCGGGCCCATGCCCGAAAGTCGGGCCCCGCGGGAGGTCCACGTCCATGCGGATGATCGGGGCGGCCCTGTCCTGGCTGCTGAACATCAACACCGTCTGGGCCGGCCTGATCCTGGTCGCCTTCGTCCTGACGGTCGTCCAGCATTACCTGCCCACGACCTCGGTCATTCCGGCCGACCTGCTGAGCCCCGGCGAGCATACCGTGAACATCACCGTCACTGGGCGCAACAACCAGGCCCGGGTGCTGGAGCTGGTGATCCGCCTGGATGCAGACGGACTGCACCTGCCGCCGCCCGGCTCCCCGGCTCCGGACCGCCCACGGCTGATCCGCGCCCGGCTCCGGGACGGGGCCTGCCTGATGGTCTGGGACGACGCGACCCACGGCCGCTACGAGATCACCGTCGACGGCCGGCCGGCCGCCCGCGGGCGACTGGTGACCCTTCAGGCCCTGACCGACGCCGCCTTCGACTACGCCCAGACGGCCTTCAACATCGCCTTGGGGCTGGTCGCGGCCATGGTGCTGTTCCTCGGGCTGATGAAGGTCGGGGAGGACGCCGGCATCGTTCAGCTGGCCGCACGGCTGCTGCACCCGGTCATCCGTCTCCTGTTTCCCGACGTTCCCCGCGACCACCCGGCCAGCGGGGCCATCCTCATGAACTTCGCGACCACGATCCTGGGGCTGGGCAACGCGGCCACGCCGTTCGGCCTCAAGGCCATGAAAGAGCTCCAGACGCTGAATCCCCACCCCGAGGTGGCCACCAACGCCCAGGTGACGCTGCTGGCCTACAACACCGCCGGGCTGGCCCTGCTCCCGACCACGCTGCTGGCGGTGCGCAAGGCCGCCGGCTGCAGTGATCCCTTCGAGGTCATCGGCACCTGCCTGGTCACCGGGACGGTCTCCACGGTCACGGCCGTGGTGATGGCCCGGCTGCTGGCGGGCCTGCCGCTGTTCTCGGTCCGCGCGGCCCTGGCCGAGGGAAGCGGATCCCCGGCCGATGCGGCGGCGCACACGGCCCCGCCGGGCGACGCGGACGGGAAGGGGGGTGGCGCATGAACGGCGCCGCACTGCTTCGCACCGTGCTGGAGCAGCTTTCCGTGCTGATGGTTCCGCTGATCTTCCTGGCGGTCGTCGGCGGGGCGATGGTCCGGCGGGTGAAGGCCTATGAGTCGTTCGTGGCCGGCGGACGCGAAGGTTTCAACATCTTCCTGCAGATCCTGCCCTACCTGGTGGCCATCTTCGTGGCCATCGGCATGTTCCGCACCTCCGGAGCCCTGGATTACCTGTCGGAGCTGCTGGCCCCGCTCACCGTCGCGATCGGCATGCCTCCGGAAGTTCTGCCGGTGGCCCTGATGCGGCCGCTGTCGGGCTCCGGGTCGCTGGGGCTGGCGACGGAGGTCATCCAGGCCGGACCGGACTCCTATGCCGCCAAGGTCGCCTCGACGGTCTTCGGGAGCACCGACACGACCTTCTACGTCATCGCGGTCTACTTCGGCTCCGTCGGCATCCGCCGGATCCGCCACGCCATGGCGGCCGGTCTCCTGGCCGATGCCGCCGGAATCCTGGCCGCGGTATGGATCTGCCGGATTGTCTTTGCTTGAGGGCTTCACGATGTGGAGAACGGCGCCTGCGGTCTTGTTGCTGGCACTGTCGGTGCTGTGGTCCGGCGGCTGCGCGGGGCCGGATGCCCGGCTGGCCGCCGCCCTGGATCCCATCCTCGAAAGGCACCGCGATACCGGGGCGGTGGTCCACGCCCGGGTGGTGGAGATCGCCTCCGGCCGCGTGCTGTATGCCCGCCATGAGGACCTGCCCTGCACCCCGGCCAGCAACCTCAAACTGCTGACCAGCGCGGCGGGCCTGGACCTCTTCGGTTCGCGGCACGTCTTGCGGACCTGGCTGGCGATCGACGGCGAAAACCTTCTGATCGTCGGCAGCGGCGACCCCGGACCCGGCGACTACCGCCTGTCGGCGGCCTCCGGCGAGGCCCCGACGGCGATGCTGGACCGCTGGGTGGAGGCCCTGCGGCGGCGGGGCGTGACCCGTGTCGCCGGCGACATCGTCTATGACGACTCGGCCCTGGAGGCCGAGCAGACCCACCCGACCTGGCGGAGCTTCCTGACGCACTGGTACGCCGCCCCGGTGTCGGGGCTGAACTTCAACGACAACTGCGTGGACATCACCATCTTCCCGACCGCCCCCGGCCGGCCGGTGGGCTACGAGGTCATGCCTCCGGTGCAGGATATCGACGTGATCAACGGGTGCCTGACCGGCACGCCGCACGCCCCGACGATCGAGAAGCAGCACAACGCCAACATCTACCGCCTCGGCGGAACCTGCAACGAACGGACGGCCCTCAAGAGCAAGCCGGTCAACGACCCCGGGGCGTTCTTCGCCGACGCCCTGCGGACCCGGCTGGAGGCCGGCGGGATCCCCGTCCGGGGACGGATCCGGCGGGTCGAGCCCCGGGCCGCCGGCGGCGCCGTGCCCCCGCCGGCCGAGGCGGTGGTGGCGGTGCACGAGACGCCGATCACCGACGTGCTCTGGCGGATCAACAAGAACAGCCAGAACCTGTTCGCCGACTGCCTCAGCAAGATGTCCGGGCGGGAGTGGGAGCGGCGCCGCGGCCGGCTGGTCCCCGGATCGTGGGAGAGCGGGGCCCGGGCGGCATACGACTTCCTGCGGCGCCAGGGCATCGACGCCCGCGGGGTGGTCCTGGCCGACGGCTCGGGGCTGAGCCGCGATAACCGGGTCACCGCGAGGATGCTGTCGGACCTGCTGACGCGGATGTTCCGCCGGCCTGATGCCCACGTGTATCTGGCCAGCCTCTCGGCCGCAGGCATCGACGGCTCGCTGGCCCCGCGGATGACCGATCTGAAAGGCCATGTGTTCGGCAAGACCGGCTACATCGGCGGCGTGTCTTCGACCAGCGGATACGTCCGGACCCGCCGGGGAGGCTGGCTGGCTTTTTCGTTCGTGTACAACGGCATCCCCGAGAAGACCGAGGACGACAACGACGTCAAGGCGTTCACCCGGCTGCAGGACGAGGCCTGCCGGGTGCTGGTCGCCTGGCCGGACGCCGTGCCCGCGTCGGCTCCCGCGACCGCCTCGGCCGCCGGGGGATGACCGGCCGGAGTCCGCCGGCCGCAGGCCCGGCACGGGCGCGTCGCCCGCCGGCGCGGCCGCTGGGAGGATTGAACATGCTCATGCGGGTGTTGATGATGGCGGCGGCATGCGGGCTGGCTCTGGCGGCCGACGAGACAAAGCCCGATGCGGGTCGGCGCAAGGTCCGGCTGCTTGAGGAGCAGGGCCTGGACGGCTGGCGATGCTACCTGGCCGACCACCTGGTCGGTCTGGAGGACGTGTGGAGCCTCCGTGAGGGCGTGCTGGTGTGCAGGGGAGAGCCGATGGGCTATCTGTACACCCGGCAGGCGTACCGCGATTTCCGTCTGCGGTTCCAGTGGCGCTGGGCCGGGGACGGCAAGCCCGGCAACAGCGGCGTGCTGATGCGGATCAACGGTGAACCCCGGCCTCTGCCGCGGTGCCTGGAGGTGCAGCTCCAGAGCGGCAACGCCGGCGACATCTTCGGTTTCCACGGCATGAAACTCTCCGGCGACCCGGCGCGGCTGCGGCATGTGCCGGACCACAAACTCGGCGGTGACCTGACCGGCGTGAGCCGGGCGGCCGGCGGCGAGAAGCCCCCCGGCGAATGGAACACCTGCGAGATCCTCGTGGCCGGTCCGCAGATCGAGGTCTGGATCAACGACCGCCTGGTCAACCAGGCCCACGACGTCGAGATCGCCTCCGGCCCCATCGCCCTGCAGTCCGAGGGCGGCGAGATCCACTTTCGCGGCCTCGAGCTGACCGTGCCGGAGGAGTGAATCGAGCGGACCCTGCCGGAGCGGTAACTCCGCCGCGCCGCTGGACCATGCAGGCCGTGGCGTGGGCCGTGGCGCTTTCTCCCGCCCTCCGCAGTGCCTGCGTCCGGGACGCCGGGCACGCCTCGGCCGGGCCGGAGGCCGGGGCCTCCACCTGCCGTTCACGCGGCCAAGCCTCGATTTTGCGGTTCGCCCTTGGGAGCCTCGGCTTGCGGCCGGCCCCCCGGGTTCTGCCCTGCGCCGTGCCGCTGATCGTCACCGCCGAGCCCGTTTGTCGTCACCCCGCCGGGGCCGTCGTGCCGGGAAGCGCTTACGGTGCATGTGGGCGTCTGCGGCGTCGGGGACGCTTACGGTGCAGGGCGGCGTTTGCGGTGCCGGTATCCCCGGGCGGCGCTCACGGCGCAGGTGGGCGCTCGCGGTGCCGCCCGGCCATTACGGCCCAGCCGGGCGCCGGCGCCGAGCCGGCAGTCGCTGGTCGGAAATCCTTCGGCCCGGGACCTCCCCGTTGCTTACGACCTTCATTGTGATAAACTTACGTCCGTCGGATTTGTGGGTCTGGACTTCGCCATGTTCGGACGCAGGTACGACTGCGGTTCTCCGATCGCCGGCCGCGCGGCCTGCCCGGCCGGTATGTCCGCGTCGGTCCCGCTCTTTGTCCTGCCAGCGTCCTGCCGGCAGCGAAGATTCGCCACTCGCACCACGGGTGATACAAGCTCGTGATTGCAAGGGGCTTATGACAGGTTGCCACCGTAGCTCAGCTGGCAGAGCAGCGGTTTTGTAAACCGCAGGTTCGGGGTTCGAATCCCCGCGGTGGCTTTGAGTCATGATGCGACATAGTGCCGCAATCCGCGTCCATCATGGCACTTACAGCAGTTCCGCCCGAAAGCCGATCATCGCCGCTTGTGCCAGCTTGCGACCCGTTCGTACAGGCTTTGCCGGAATCTGGTACAAGCGTTGGTACAAGAAAACGGCAGCCGTCCGTACCCGTCGCCTTCGCCCGTTGAGCGTCCGGCCGGTCGTCCAGCGGCAACGCCGGCAGCGCGTCGAGCGCCCCGGCCACGTCGAGTAGCCGCGGGTCGGTATACGTGCTCATCGTGAGTTCAAGCGTACTGTGCCGCAACGCCGCTTGTGCGACGCGCGGCGCCACGCCGCCCTTGCTCAAGTGCGTTCCGAACGTGTGCCGCAAGGCGTGAATGTCGAGCACCCGCCCGCGGTCATCGCGCTTCGGGATGCCGGCAACCCGAAGGTCGCGATCGAACGCCCGCACAAGGTCAGCCGGCACGTTGAACAACGGCGCATCGGCCGGCAGCCGGGCTGGCAGCGGCAACCCCTTCGCCTGGGCCGCGTCCCGTGCCGCGTCGAGCCGCCGGCCGAGCCAGTCGCGCAGGTCGGCTACCAAGTCAGGGCGCAGCGGGATTTCCGCCCCACGGCCGGCCTTCTCATCGGCCGCGTCGAGCACGGCGAATGCCACGCGGCCTTCAAGCTCAAGCTGGCCGACCGTGAGCGAGCGCAGTTCGTTCAGCCGCAGCCCCGTCAGGACCAGCACTTTGTACGTCAACGCCCGTTCCCGCCCGCGGCGCTCAAGCTCGGCGATGAAGTCGGGCCGCTCGGCGAGCGCGTCGCGGGCATGCGCTTCGGCTTCACCAAGCGTATCGAGCGTCAGCGGCGCCCGTTTCCACGTCCGCCGGCTGCGCATGCTCTCACGCTTGCCGGCGTCGGCGAGCTTCACCGTCGGCCGGCCGTACTCGGCGAGCGGGCGCAGGCGTGCCACCGTGAGCAGCCGGCGCAGCTCATCTTCGGTCAACGCCCGACGCGGCCGGCGTTGGTCGGCCTTACCGTCGCGTTTCGGCGGGCGGGCGAACGGATTCGCCGTCAGGCGGTTTGTATCGACGCACCAATTGCCGAAGGCGCACGCCGCCAGTAGGTAGCCGTTCAAAGTGTTGGCGGGCATCCCCTCCGATTCCCGAGCGTTCGCCCATTTCTCAAGCGCCGGCCGGCTCAGGTCGCGTAGCAGCGTGAAGCCGCAATCGGCGATGATGCGCTTAAGGCGGAACCGGGCATTGCGGACATGGGCAGCATTCGTCCGCGGCTTCCCGCCCTTGCCGCGCTTCGTGCCCAGGTGCTCAAGGTAGGCGTCAACGTGCGTCGCCAGCGCGGTAGTCCGGTGGTCAAGCACCGCATCTTCCGCCGCAGTGAGCGAATGGCACCGCACCCGGTCGGCGCGTTTCTCAAGCTCGGCGAGCACGATCAAAGCCGCATCGGCACTTCGGCACCCGGTCGCCACTTTGCGCACTTGCCCGGACCCGTTGCGGTACTTGGCCGTGAACGTCCGCGCTTTGACAAGCACGCGGTCCGTGCCGGCGTGCTTGCCGTCGGTCGGCGTCGTCACCTTCGCCGTGTGCTTGCGGCCCCGGCGGTCGGCCCAGCGGGCGAAGCGTTCGCCCTTGCGTGTGAACACTTCGGCCCCCGAGGGCAGCGGCTTCGTGTAGGTTTCGCGGTACACGGTGCCCATGATTCACCCTTCCCGCCGACGTACGCGCCGGCACTCAATCCCGAAGTGTGCGGCGAGCTTGTCGGCCGCGTCGAGCCGCAACGTCGATTCACCGCGAAGGAACGTCGCCAGCGATTGACGTTTGATGCCCGTCGCCCGTTCCACCGAGCGGAGCGAGTCGGCTTCGGTCAGCACCGCTCGTAGAAGCTCGCTCATCGTGCTTGTCCGCTTACCCATGCAAGCATTCTTACC
>Ga0129299_1001915_pt1 | contig 13880 bp, 8 predicted proteins | sample ConPoolayeCmetaG_FD_94477 | JGI IMG/M metagenome (GOLD analysis project Ga0129299, IMG submission 94477) | Hot spring microbial mat communities from California, USA to study Microbial Dark Matter (Phase II) - Cone Pool mat layer C metaG ... | reverse complement strand
GATGAGACCGACGGCACACATAAGGTAGTTGAAGCGAATGCCCCACAGGCCGGCGTCCCGAAATCGGGTGAAGACGTATCGACCGGTGTGAACGGTCTCGCGGACGTTGCTTCGGCCCCAGCGGAGGAACATCTTGCAGAGTCCGGTGTAGGTGATCGGCGTCTTGGTTTCGACCCTGGCCGTCCTCTGATAACAGACCTTGTAACCCTGACCGAGAATAAAGTTGGTCATGGCGTGGTCTTCGCCGGCGCGTGCCGGGCTGCCACGGAACGTCTGATGCAGCCAGCGGTCAAGCACCGGTTCCACCGCCGAGCGGCGGTATGCCGCCAAGGCCCCGGCGCAGCATAGAACCGCTCCGCCGCCCATCATGCTCTGGGCTGCCCGCTTGTAGTCGAAGGTCATGACGTACCGGACCGCCATCATGCGGGGGATCAACCCTTCGTCCCGGTTCAGCACGCGGACGTTGCCGGCCACGCCTCCGATCCGCGGGTCCAGAACCAGGGGGCTGACCAGGGCCTTGAGCGAGTCACGGGCGATCAACGAATCGCTGTCCACGGTGACATAGACGCTGCCGGAGCCGCGGCGGAACCCTTCATAAAGGGCCCATCGCTTGCCGCGGTTTCGCGGACAGCGGACGGTGCTGACCACGTCGCCCAATTGCCGGGCGGCGGCTTCGATATGGGTCCAGGTGTCGTCGTCGCTGCCGTCATCAACGGCGATGATCTCCAGAAGGTGTCGCGGATAGTCGGCCTTGGCGATGTGCCGGATGGTCTCGCCCACCAGGCGTCCCTCGTTGTAGGCCGGTACGACGACGGTGATTCGCGGGAGGCAGTGATCCTCCACCACAGGGAAGGGCCGGTAGCGAATGGCCAGGTAGAGCCTCCAGAAGGTCCAGATCGTGCTGAGACTGCCGTAAAGCCCTCCGGCGTAGAGCAGGCCGCGGCCGGTCGTCGAGGCCATCATCAATTGCATCGCATCTCGTCCGGAGTGGAACCACCAGGCGAGCACGAGGATGAAACCGGAAGTCGCGACGACGCAGGATTTGAAGGCCAGGTCCGACCACTTGAAGGCCCGCCGGCGTGTGGAACTGGCGACAGGGTCAAGCGGCGGATCCAAGAGGGCCAGAGGGCCGGGTAAGGCGGACAAGGCGGTTCTCCCCGAAGACGATCAGACGATTAATCCCTTATGCACCTGAGACACCCACATGCTGTTCAGGGTTAGGGGGTGGCCGGTGGCTGTCCGGCCGCTAGTTTGTTGGTTCATGCAGGCGAGGCCCCGAAGGACGCCTCCGACAGCACGGTGTTCTTGATCGCCGGATCCAGCCACCATGTGGTTCAGCGGGCCTCAGAGGCAGTCTGAAGCCGCAGACACCGAACCGGCAATCTTCACAGAAGTATTGGATTCAATGGTGAAAGCAGGCTGAAATCTACATGAAAAACCATTCATACTCGTTCAGCCCCGGAGGCAGTTTGCTTATCGGGACCATGATGACGGGCACGGTGTAATATACATATTCAAAGTCCGAATATCACTATTATTGCGGATTGGGCTGCGGGGACAGGTGCCGAAGCGAAAGCAGAACGGTGAACAGGCAGCCTCCGTCCGGGCAGTTCGCCACCTGCACTGAACCGGCGTGCAGGCGGGCGATTCCCCGAGCGATGGTCAGGCCCAGCCCGGCGCCTTTGAATTGGCCTTCGTTCTGGGGAACCCGAAAGAACCGTTCAAAGACGCGGTCGATGTACTGGGGGGGGATCCCCGGACCATGGTCCCGGACGGACACTTCGGCCTCTGTGTCGGTCCAGCGGACATGCACGTCCACGGCCATTCCGACTGGTGAATAGCGGACCGCGTTGCGGATCAGGTTTACGAACAGGATGCAGAGCAGCTCGGGATCCCCGAGGAGAACCGGCCCGGAGCGATCCCCTCTGGGCAAAGCCAGAACGGGAACGATGCGGACGCCTCGCTGAAGGGCGAGAGGCTGGCAGCGTTCCACGGCTTCCATGACGACATCGTTGAGGGCCAACTCGGCGGCGTTCGTGATTGGAGCACCCGCCTCCGCGTGGGTCAGAGTCAGCACGCTGTCGACGGTCTGGGCGAGGGAGCGGACTTCATCCTGAACGCTGCGGACGAAGCGCTCGTAGTCCGCCGTGCTTCGTTCCTTCTGAAGCATGACCTGGGCCTCGCCCAACAGGACGGAGAGCGGAGTCTTCAGCTCGTGCGAGACGTCGGCCATGAACCGCTCCTGCGCCTGGAACGCTTCCGAAATGCGGTCCAGCATCTGGTTGATCGTGACGACCAGTTCGGCGATTTCGTCCTGTCCCTGCGGCGGGTCGAACCGCAATCCGAGGTTGTGGGCCCCCAGCCGGCCGGCCAGTTCGGCGATGCGTCGGATCGGCCCCAGGAAGCGGCCGGCCAGCCACCATGAAGCCACCGCCACGACGGCCAGCCCGGTCGGCATCAGCAACAGGAACAGCCGCCGCAAGTCCTGCACCGACTGATTCACCCGGCCCTGGTTTACGCCGACCTGGAGGTAGAAAGGGGCCGTGTGCGCGGCCTGGCGATAGATGGTCAGCAGGCGGAGTTCGCCGGAGTCGCTGCCGATCAGGGCGCGGGCGATTTCGTCGCGAAGCGTTTCGAACACCGGCTGATTGGTGGTCCGAGCCTGCCGAGCCTGATCCGACAGCGGCAGTATCTGCTTGCCCAGGTTGGGCGACCGCTCCGCGACGGATTCATCGGCCAGGCGGATCTGGATGTAATGTCTGGGAAAGCGAAAGGGATTCAATCGTGGGATGGGGTTGGCCGGGGAGGGCGAGGGCGGCCATTCATCCGGCGAGACCACGATCCGATCGGCCATGGCCTCGGCCCGATCCCGCAGGGCGAAGTCGAACTCATTGCGCAGATCCCGCTCAGAGACGGTCAAGATGATGATGCCCAACACGGTCAGGATCGCGCCGAAGACCACGACGTACAGAGAGGCCAGTTTGAAACGCAGGCTCTTGAAGTGCCGCCACACGGTTTGCCCTCTCCCCTGCCGGGCGTCACTCGTCGGGTTGGCGGCAGCTCAGCATGTAGCCGGCGCCCTTGACGGTGTGGAGCAGCCGCTTGTCGGATTCCCGGTCGATCTTCCGCCGCAGCAGGCCGACGTACACGTCGATCACGTTGCTGTCGCTGTCGAAATTCATGTCCCACACCCGCTCGCCGATGACGGTGCGGGTCAGGACGCGATCCGGGTTGCGCATGAAGCACTCCAGCAAAGCGAACTCCTTGGCGGTCAGTTTGATCTTGCGGCCGGCCCGCGTCAGCGTCCGGGCCAGCAGGTCCATTTCCAGCTCGCCGTATTTCAGGAGCGAGGCCTCCTGGGCCTGCCCGCGGCGAAGCAGAGCGCGAACCCGGGCCACCAATTCATCAAACTCGAACGGCTTGGTCAGGTAGTCGTCGGCCCCGGCGTCCAACCCCTGCACCTTGTCACTGGTGGTGGAGAGGGCCGTCAGCATCAGGATGGGCGCCTTGACCCCGCGGCGTCGCAGGTTCTTGCAGGTCTGGATGCCGTCCTGGTCGGGCAGCATCACGTCCAGAATGATCAGGTCGCAGGGCTGCGTGGCGGCGAGGTGTTCGCCGTCTTCGCCGGTCATGGCCACATCGACGGCGTACCCTTGTTCCTCCAGGCCCTGCCGGATGAAACGAACCATCTTCAGGTTGTCTTCGACGAGCAGGATATGCATCCGCTGGATCCGACGCCAGGCGGCCTCAGTCTGCGGGCGGCCCGACGCCCCTTGGAGGGGCCTGGCGATTCGGCCACTCTTGGGGAATCACCGCGGGGCGCAGCACCCGGTCCCGCGAGACCGGCCTATCTTATTCTTTCGCTGCGGGTCAGGGCAAGCCGCGGCATCCAGCCCTGGTCGCTGCGGCGGCGGCCGCAACGGCGTCCCGGCTGTCGTCCCGACGGAGCCGGCGATAGACTGGCCTCGGTCAGGTGACCTCAACCCGCTGGAGTCTCAAGCATATGAAGGCCCATCCGGTGCTCCCATCATCGTTCCATGCCTCGGCGAATCGCCACCCTCGGCCTCTGCCCTGGCTTTGTTTCATGTCGTTGTGGTTGGCGGCAGCCGGTTTCGGCAGGCCCGTGTCGGCCCAGGACGCTACGTCCGCCCGGCCCGCCGAGACCGCGGCGGCGAATGCCGCGGAGGCACTGCCCAAGGTGCTCCACGTGGTGGCGACGTCGCACCTGGACACGCAATGGCTATGGACGATCCAGGACACGATCAATCAATATATCCCGCTCACGCTGCGCGAGAATTTCGCCCGTTTCGAGAAACATCCAAACTATGTCTTTAGTTTCGAGGGCGCTTTTCGCTACATGCTGACGCGGGAGTATTATCCTGAAGACTACGCCCGAATGAAGCAGTATATCGCTGCCGGGCGGTGGCACGTTTGCGGCAGCACGGTCGACGCCTGCGACGTAAACATTCCCTCGCCGGAATCGCTGATTCGTCAAACCCTCTACGGCAACGGCTTTTTCCGCCGTGAATTCGGCAAGACCAGTTGCGACATCTTTCTGCCGGATTGCTTCGGCTTCGGCTACGCCCTGCCGGCGGTGGCCGCGCATTGCGGTTTGAAGGGGTTCTCGACGCAGAAGCTGACCTGGGGCTCGTCCGTTGGCATCCCGTTCGATATCGGCGTCTGGGAAGGGGTGGACGGCTCCACCCTGACGGCCGCCGTGAACCCCGGCGCCTATGTGGCCCAGCTTCGCGAGGACCTCAGCCACAGCAAGAAATGGCTGGAAGCCATCGAGAAACTGGAGAAGGAAGCCGGGTTGCCGCTGGCTTACCGTTACTTCGGTGTCGGCGACACCGGGGGCGCGCCGGACGACGAGTCCGTCGCCTGGTTGGAGAGGAGCATCGCCGGCAACGGCCCCATCCGGGTACTCAGCGTTCCGGCCGACCGCATTCACCGTGAACTGACCCCCGCGCAGGCTGCACGGTTGCCTCGTTACCGGGGGGAGTTGCTCATGACCCGGCATGGCACCGGCTGCTACACCTCCCAGGCGGCGATGAAACGCTGGAACCGGCAGAATGAGCAACTGGCCGATGCCGCCGAGCGGGCCGCGGTCATCGCCGACTGGCTGGGAGGCAGTCCCTACCCGCGAGAGAAACTCACGGAGGCGTGGGTCCGCTTCCTCTGGCACCAGTTCCATGACGACCTGACCGGCACGAGCGTCCCGGAGGCCTACACCTTCTCCTGGAACGATGAGATTCTCTCGCTGAATCAGTTTGCCGAGGTGCTCACCAACTCGGCCGGTGTCGCGGCGCGGGCGCTGGACACCCGGGTCGAGGGCGTCCCGGTGGTCGTGTTCAACCCGCTGGCCATGGCCCGCGAGGATGTGGTCGAGGCCGCAGTGACCTACCCTTCGGCCGCACCCAAGGCGATTCGCGTATTTGATCCTTCCGGCGCCGAGGTTCCCTCGCAGGTCCTCGCCGCCGGCCCGCGACGGGTGCGGGTGGCCTTTCTGGCCCGGGTTCCTTCGGTGGGGTATTGTGTCTTCGATGTGCGGGCCAGCGATTCGCCCTGTGCCTTGCCCACCGGTTTGAAGGCGGCCGAGTCCTTGCTGGAGAACGAACGGTACCGCCTGACGGTTGATGCCGGCGGAGACGTGGCGGCCATCTTCGACAAGCAGGCCGGGCGGGACCTGTTGGCCGCGCCGCACCGCCTGGAACTGATCGAGGACCGGCCCGCGCAGTGGTCCGAGTGGGAGATCCAGTACGAGGACCTGCTCAAGGGGCCGCGGGTCTTCGTCGCCGGTCCGGCCCACGTGCGGGTCGTGGAGTGCGGACCGGTCCGCGCCACGCTGGAGGTGGTCCGCCACGCGGACGGGTCCACTTTCCGTCAGCGGATCCGTCTGGCGGCCGGCGGGGCGGGCGATCGCGTTGAATTCGATACCACGGTGGACTGGCGGACCCCGCGGACCCTGCTGAAAGCCGCTTTTCCGTTGGCGGTTTCCAGCCCGCTGGCGACCTACGATCTCGGCCTGGGCACAATCCAGCGAGGGAACAACACGGACAAGCTCTACGAAGTCCCCGCCCAGCAGTGGGCGGACCTGACCGCCGAGGACGGCGGCTACGGCGTGGCCGTCATGAGCGACTGCAAATATGGGTGGGACAAGCCCGGCGACAACCTGCTCCGCCTGACCCTGATCCACAGCCCGCACCAGGTACAGAAGGATATGGGCCATCATCGGTTGACCTACGCCGTCACCGGACACTCCGGCGGATGGCGTCAAGCCGGCGTGGTCGGCCGGGCCGCGCGGTTGAATCAGCCGCTCCGCGGATTCCAGACGCGACCCGCCGAGGGCAGACTGGGGAAGACCTTCTCGATGCTCTCGTGCGGCCATCCTCAGGTGGCCGTACAGGCCGTCAAGAAGGCCGAGGAGAGCGACGAGGTCGTCTTCCGCCTGCAAGAACTCTGGGGAGAGCCTGCCGAGGGCGTTCGCATTCACTTCGCGGCTCCGATTCTGGCCGCCCGAGAGGTGACCGGCGAGGAACAGCCGGTGGGGTTCACCGGCGGACTCGTGCAGGATGGCGAGCTTGTGGTCGATCTGTTGCCGTATCGGCCGAGAGCCTTCGCTGTGACGCTCGGCCCGCCGCCCGTGCGGCTGGCCCCGCCGACCTGTCAGACGGTCGAGATGCCCTTCGACACGGACGTGGTCAGCACCGACGCCGATCGCACCGACGGCGACTTCGACGGCCAGGGCCGCTCCATGCCCGCGGAATTGTTCCCGCCGACTCTCACCGTGGAAGGGATTCCGTTCGCCATGGGTTCGTCGGCTCCCCGGCAATTCAACGCGGTGACCTGTCGCGGGCAGACCATCGACCTGCCCGCCGGCAATTGGAACCGGCTTTATCTGCTGGCGGCGGCGGTGGGCGATGTCGAGGCGACGTTTCGAATCGGGGGGGCCGCCTGCTCTCGGCGGGTTCAGGACTGGACCGGCTTCGTGGGACAATCCCAGAGCTTGGTCGTGGACGGCCAAGTCGTCGATGCGGTGAGAATGTCGCCGCCGTTCATCAAGCGCGACCCGGTCGCCTGGGTCGGCACCCATCGGCATCATCGCCTCAACGGCAACGAGGCTTACCGCTTCTGCTACTGGTTCAAGTACGGCTTCGATCTGCCCGCTGGAGCAAGAACGCTCACCCTGCCCGCCGACGCGCGGATCAAGGTGGCCGCGGCCACCGTGGCTTTGAACGAGAACGATGACGTGACGGCCGCGGGCGATCTGTACGACGCGGTCGCTGCAGTGAGGATGTCGCCGGCCGGCGGTCTGGCGATCGACCCGCTGGAGGTGACGCTCTCGACGGACCAGCCGGGCGCGGAGATCCGCTACACGGTGGACGGCAGCGAGCCGACCCGTGCCGCACTCCGCTACATCAAACCGCTGCGGCTGGCCGCGACCGCCACGGTCAAGGCTCGGGTCTTCACCGACGTGGGCGAGGCCGATCCGACCACTACGGGCGTCTTCACGTTCGTCGAACCGCGGTCGGCGGATCGAACCGGCCCGGTGGAGCAGGGGTTGACCTACAAGTACTACGAGGGCGTCTGGTCGGCCGTGCCCGAGACGGCCGCGATGACGCCGGTCGCCGCCGGCCTCACGGATGGCGTCTCGCTGGAGCCGCGTGGGCGTGAGGCCCATTTCGCCCTCAAACTGCAAGGTTACCTGGAGGTTCCCCGCACCGGCGTGTACACCCTCTTTCTGAGTTCAGACGACGGCAGCAAGCTGTATCTGGGTGATCGGCTGCTCATCGATCACGACGGCCTGCACGGGATGATCGAGCGCGGCGAATCAGTGGCCCTCACGAAGGGGCGGCACGCGGTCACGCTGGTGATGTTTCAGCGTGGCGGCGATCACGGGCTGGCCCTGGCGTGGGAAGGGCCGGGTATTCCGAAGCAGCCGGTTCCGGCGGCGGCGTGGGTGCGGGACCGGGTGGTGCGATGACGCGGCGCTGCCGGGACGCGGGCTACCTCACCGGCTGGACCGCGCCCATCTGCTCGTTGCCGAGGGTGAAGAGTCGTGGCAGGGTGGCGTCGCTGTTGACGTGGGAGGCCACCACCCGGCCGACTAGGATCACATGGTCGCCGGCGACGAGTTCCCCCGCCAGTCGACACTCGAAGTTGGCCACGGCGTCGGCGAGGAGCACGCCGTCGATCTCCGTGGCGGGCAGCGTTCGGGTGCCGCATTCCGCCAGCTTGTCGAGGTCGCGTCCGGAGCGGGTGCCGTGGAATACGGCGTCGCGGGCCATGGCCGCCGAGGGCAAGGCCAGGACAAACTCGCCTGCCTGGCGTATGAGATCCAGCGAGTAGCGTCCCTTGCCGACGGCCACGGCCATCATCGGCGGTTCATGGGAAGCCATCATGGCCCAGCCCAGCGTGACGGGATTGAACTTCCCCTGGGGGTCCTTGGCAATGGCGATCACCACGGGTTCGGGAAATCGCCTGGCGGCGGCGGTTTCGAAGGTCGTCTTGGTCTGCACGGTGGTCGTCTCCTCTCTCTCCGGCGGGCCTGCCCCGCCGTGTTCATGAAGATGGTAAGCATATCCGAGCGGGAAGACGATGGTCAAAGCAGCAATCCCGCAGCGGCGGCTGGTGGGCTGTCCGACGACGGATACGACGGATGACGGCTATTTCGCGGCCCAGCGATCGGCACGGCGGTTTTCACCAGCGGGCGGGGAGCCTAGAATCCCGGATCGTGACCAGGTTGGCTCGACGCCGAAGCCGCCCGTCACGCTGGGACGCCATCGCATGATTCCCATCCGCGACCAGAACCCGACCTCCTCCACGCCCTACATGACGATCTTGCTGATCATGCTGAATATGGGGGTCTTCTTCTATCAGGCCTGGGGGCCGGGCGGCGCAGATCGCATGATCTGGAAATACGGCTATGTCCCCGCCGAGCTGGTGCAGGGGTCCGCGGGCTTCGCCGCGCACTTGCGGGAGCATCCCATCGTGGAGGTCCGCCGCGACGCGCAAGGCCGCCCCCTCCGGTATGTGCTGACCGGGCGACCGGTGTTGCAAGTCAACACGGTAGCCAACGAGCAGGCCCCGGCGCTGCCGGCGTGGGTGAACATTTTCACCTGTATGTTTCTGCACGGCGGCTGGATGCACCTGCTCGGCAACATGCTGTATCTGTGGATTTTCGGCAACAACATCGAGGACCGGCTCGGCTCGACGCTGTTCACCCTCTTCTACCTGGGCACGGGCGTGGTGGGCAACCTCGCGCACACGCTCTTTGACCCGGGTGTGGTGCCGCTGGTTGGAGCCAGCGGAGCGATCAGCGGCGTCATGGGGGCATACGTGCTGCTGTTTCCGCGAACGCGAATCCTGGCACTGGTGCCGGTGGGCTGGTATCCCTTGTACGTCAGCCTGCCCGCCTGGGTGTTTCTGGGGATCTACTTTGTGGTTCAGAACCTGTATCCGGCGACGTTCACCGCTGGGGGGAACGTGGCCTACTGGGCCCACATCGGAGGGTTCGTAGCCGGGGCCGCGTTGATTCTGGTCTTTCCGCGACGTCGTCCGCCGCCGCAGGCCCGCCCGATCGACGATTTGGATCGGCAGGCGGATGTGGTCATCTGAGCGGCAGGCCCGCCGCCGCACCAGTCGGGCGGACCTCCATCCCGTCCCGCCGGAAAGTGACCTGGATGCAGCCATCGTCGGCGGTGTTGAAACCGGCTCGTCCCGCCGTCACGTCTTCGATTTGCGTTGCAGTCAGGCGGCGGCTCTGGCCGGTGGAGCGAATGACCACCGCCGGGTCCACCTCCGCCAGGAAAGAGCGTGTTCCGGTCACCACAGCGCCGTGATGCGGCAGAATGAGCACGTCGGCCCGCAATCCGGCAGGAACGTCCGACGCAAGATTCCCGGATCCAGCTATCCCGTTTCCATATTGCCCGACCAGCCGAGTCAAGGCCGCCGGCCCGACATCACCCGGAATCAGGAAAGCATGACCATGGCAGGCGACCCGCAGAACCGTGGAGGATTCGTTGGCATCCAGGTCCGCATCGACCTCGCCGACGGCCGGCGGCCACAGCACGGACAGGTCTGCGGGGAGCCATTGTTCGAGTCGGCAAGGCCCGCTGAGGACCCGGACGGGGATCCCGCGCCGGGCCATCTCCCCGAGAAAGGCGGTGGTTTCGCCGGTGGCGTGGCGGGTGAACCAGTCGTTGACGACCAGTTCGCCGATTTCGATGCGGTCGGCCAGCGCCGGGATAGCGTTGTAGTGGTCGAGATTGGGGTGCGAGACGAACACGGCATCAACCCGCGTAATGCCGCGGGTCCGCAATAAATCCAGACCGGCCCGCTGGGCCTGCGCGGCAGAACGCGATCCGAAGTCGCAGATGATGGTACGGCCCCGGGGCAACTCCAGGACGACGGCCTGTCCGTGACCAACGGACAACACCCAGGCATGGAGGGCGTCCCGCTCTGCACGGAACCAGCGGGGTGGGGTCATCCACCAGAGCAGCAGCAGAACCACCGCGGTTCGCGTGGCGGCCGCCCACCATCGCCAAGGCAATCGCAGCAGGCTCAGGCCGCAGACGGCATAGGCGGCCAGCACCCAGGCGAGCGACGGCGAACGGCCGTCGAGGACCGTGCCGGGAATGGCGTCCAGCCAGGATACTCCCGCCAGCAGGAGGCGGGTCGATCCGTTCAGCAGCGGCGCGAGCAGCCAGCCGATCGGCGGGATGAGCAGCCCGACGCTGACCAGCAGATAACCGCACAGCGTGACCAGAAACGCGGGCAGGATCAGCAAGAGGGTGGCCAGCCAACCCCAGGGCGTGAACTGGTTGAAGTGGTAGCAGGTGAGCGGCAAAGTGGCCAGCCACGCCGCAAGCGACGCCGCCAGGGCGGTGTGCAGGAAGCGGGCGGCCCCGCGGAGAATCCATCTCTTGCGGGATTCTTCCGCCTGAAGGACGAACTCTTCGTATGCTGAGCCGAACCAGGTGTAGTCCAAAATGCGGGACAGCGGCGGCACGGAGGCCGCGTGGGCCAGCAGAAACCCGGTGCCGCGGCGAATCGGCGCGGTCAGGTGCATCAGACCGAGCACGGCTACGAAACTGAGCTGAAAGGCGGGCCGAAAGACATCAGTCGGACTGACCAGCAGAATCACGATGGCCGAGCCAGCCAGCCAGTTCGTGTAGCTCGGGTGACCACGGAGGATGACGGCCCCGCACCACAACAGCCCGGCAATGCCCGCCCGCAGGATGGACGGCTCCGGCTCCGCCAGCAGCAGGTAGGACAGGATGAAGAGGATGACGAGTACGGCGGTCGTGCGGTAGTAGAGGCCCAGGAGGCGGCCGGCGGCGTAAGCGGCGGCGATCAGCCAAGCCACGTTCATGCCGCTGGCCGCGAGAAAATGCACGGTGCCGGTGCGGACAAACGCTTCGTTGACCGCCCGCGATACGGCGCTCCGCTGCGCCAGCACCATGGCCGCCACCACGCCGCCACCGGGTTCATCCGGCTCGAAGGCGGCCTCGACCAGATAACCGCTCAACCAGGAACGCAGGTGCTGCAAACTGCCTCGCCAGTCGCGGACGCTTTCCTTCTCCAACCGGACTGAATCCGCGAACTTCGCCGCGAACGAAGCGAAAATACCGTTCCGCCGGTGGTGCTTCGCCCAGTCGTACCCGCCGGGGTTGCGGGGTGGGGCGGGCTGTTCGAGCCAGCCGGTGAGGCGTATCACGTCGCCGATGTGAAAGTCCAGGGCGGCTTCGTGGACGCGGACGGCCACCCGTCCGCACGCGGGCAGATCGCCAGCCTGGCCCGCTACTGATAGGGCTTCGGCGATGAAGCGGGAGCCGGGTGACGGCGTGAAGCCGATCGACGGCTGTTGTTCGCCCGGCCGGTGTATGTTGATGGGGGTCAGTATTCTCGCTCGCAGGGTGAGCAGACGAGGTTCGGACGTGGTGAAGAAGAAAATGTGGTTTTCCGGCAGGTGGCGGACGGCCGAGGCGTGCCGCAGGCTTCCCAGGCCTGACATGGCGATGAGCAGTCCCACTGTTCCGCACGCGGTATAGACCTGTCGGCTGAGGCCGAGTCGTCGAGACAGCCTCTGACCCAACCCCGTGATCAAAACGCCGGCCAGGACGCAGCCGATCAGAATCCACGGCGGGGGCTTGAGCCAGTCGTCGCCGGCGATGCCGACGATCAGGCCGATGGCCGCGGGCAGCAGTGGCGCGGCCGGGCGGCAATTCGAGGTTTCAGGAGGATTCGCCGGCTCCAGTCGGTGAAGCGTCATCACTGCATGAATGGCCAGAAGCCGCGATACACCACGAGAAAAGTCAACTGGGCCGTCTGGGCGGCGGCCAGGACGGTCACGCGGTCCTGCCCGCCTCGCCATTGAGCCATGAGCACCGCTGCGGTGAACGTGACGGCGAAGACGATCATCGCCAGGATCAGCCCGATGAACCGGTTGTGCGTACGGCTGAGGAAGATGATCGTCAGCAACAGCGGCAGCAGCGAGTGCCGCAGGAGTCGTGAGGGATTCATGGCCTCGATGAGAGCGGCGGTGTGGGGGTCTGCGGTCGGCGCGGCTCGTCCGATCGTTGCGGCCAGCAAGACCGCCCACCGTCCCCACAGTGGGGCCAGCAGCAGGGGGCGAAATATGGGCTTGGGCCACCAGAAGCCGAAGTGATACCGCCAATCCGACTCAGCGAACCAACCCAGATACACGTCGGGGATGCCCGCGATCAGAATCCACTGAGAAAGGATGAGGAGGGTGATGATCCACAATCCGCGAAAATGGACCGGGCTGCTTCCCCGCAATGGCTCGGCGGGATCGTGGAATTCGGATCGCGGCCCCACGGCCAGGGGCATGGCGCCAAGCAGGTAGCGGCCGGTCACCAGGCATTCAAGCACCATGACCGCCACGGCCGGCAGGGCTCGGAGGGTGGCGGCCTCCTGCCCGAAGACCCGCCACGACACTCGAAAAACCACCATCCAGGCCAGCCCGATCAGGAGGCCGATCGGAACAAACCAGGCCACGCTTCTTCGCAGATCATCGTCAGAGGCGGAATGCGATCGACCCGGGCCAACCGGCAGAAGGTAGCGAATGGCCGCCGACCAGCCGTTGCGGCGGCCTGGCTTGCCGAGCTTAGGCCGTTCGTCAGGCCTGCCGCGGCGGCCCGATTGGGGAGACGTTGGTTCGAGCTCGGCCATGACCTGGGGAGAGTAGCAATGAATGGCGACGTGTGAAAGAGGAGGTCCGCGATCTGGCAGTGCGGGTCGCCGGCTCTTACGCTGGCGGGGCAACCAGTCTGGCGGCAGGCTTCGGCCGGCGGCCGCCGGCGATCGTGGAGATCCTCCGATGTCCAATGATGAGAACACCACCGTGGCGGCGCTTCGCCGGGAAATGCAGCGATTCGTTGAGGAGCGGGATTGGCAGCAATTCCACAGCCCCAAAAACCTGTCCATGGCCATCGCCATCGAAGCGGCGGAGCTGATGGAGCATTATCAGTGGCTCAATGAGCGGGAGGCGGCCCAGGCGGCGGAGTCGGCTGAGACGATGGCCAAGGTTCGCGAAGAACTGGCGGATGTGCTGTGCTTTGCGCTGTCCTTCGCGAACGCGCTGGGCATCGACATCTCCCAGTCGGTGCGGGCGAAAATGATCAAGAATGCGACCAAGTATCCCGTGGAGCGATTTCGAGGCCGGTTTCGCTGAGCTTCATCGATCGCTGGCGACCGGCTGACTATTCGGGGAAAACTCGATCCCCAGCAGGGCATCGACGAAAAGGGGAAGATCGTCGACGGTGACCATCCCATCGCGGTTCATGTCCGGTCCATAAAGCTGCCGGAGCGTCTCCCCGCCTTGAAATCCGTTGAACAAGCGATCGACGAAGACGGGG
>Ga0129299_1001911_pt1 | contig 13896 bp, 5 predicted proteins | sample ConPoolayeCmetaG_FD_94477 | JGI IMG/M metagenome (GOLD analysis project Ga0129299, IMG submission 94477) | Hot spring microbial mat communities from California, USA to study Microbial Dark Matter (Phase II) - Cone Pool mat layer C metaG ... | reverse complement strand
TCGGGCGCGACGGGACTGGAGGGGTTGTGAGTGCCACGACCATCTAGGCTGTCCCACTCTGCATCCAGATAAAGCACCAGCGCGGCATGAAGCGGCAGTGTTGGGGCAAGCTGCTTTTGCGTCAGCAGCACCGATGCGCCGGAGTCCTCCAACATAAAGGCGATGCGCTCCGGTGGGTAGGCCGGGTCGAGCGGCACGTAGGCCCCACCCGCCTTGAGAACGCCCAGCAGCCCGACCACCATCTCGACCGACCGCTCGACGTAGATGCCGACCAGCACGTCTGGCCCCACACCCAGTTCTTGCAAGGCATGAGCCACCTGGTTGGCGCGGCGGTTCAACTGGCGATAAGTCAACACCTGGCCCTGGCAGGCCACAGCCACCGCGTCAGGGGTGCGCTTAACCTGAGCCTCGAACAGGTGATGGATACAGCGGTCGCTGGGATAGTCCCTGTGCGTCTGGTTCCACTCGACGAGCAGTTGATGTCGCTCCTGCGGGTCGAGCAGCGGAATAGCTGAAACCGGCTGGTCAGGGGCAGCGGTGATGCCTTCGAGCACTGTCTGGAAGTGGCTCAACATCCGCCGGACGGTAACCGGGTCAAATAACGCCGTGTTATAGTGCAACGAGGCTGCCAGACTGTCCCCTGTCTCGGCCATCATCAGCGTCAGATCGAACTGCGCAGGCTGGCCCCCCAACGGCATCGATTCGAGCGTTAGACCACCCACCACCAGGCGCGCATCGGGCAGGCCGAGCGCAAAGGCGCTCAGGCCCTGCTCCTCAAGCACCTGAGCCTTTTGCAGGATGAACATGGTCTCAAAGATCGGCGAGCGACTTAGGTCGCGGGTCAGGCGCAGCCGCTCCGCTAGCAGAGCAAGCGGGTAGTCCTGGTGCTCGATCCCGCCCAAGACGGTCTGCCATACCTGTTCCAGCAAGGCCGTGAAGGTCGGGTCGCCGGAGAGGTCAGCACGCAACGCAACCGGGTTGACAAAGTAGCCCACTAGCCCCTCTAGGTCGGGGTGGCCCCGTCCCGCCATGACGGAGCCAACCAGCAGATCATCCTGCCCGCTGTAGCGATGCAGGAGAACCTGGAAGGCAGCCAGCAACACTGCATAGAGCGTTGTGCCGTGCGCCCTTGCCAACGCCTTCAGTGCCTCGGCTAGATGCGGTGGCAGGATCAGGCGCTCTGCATCACCCTGGTAGGTTTGAATCGAGGGGCGAGGGCGGTCAGTGGGCAGGTCAAGCAGTGGCAGCTCACCCGCCAGTTGCTCCAGCCAGTAGGCACTCAGAGACTCGCCTTCCGGCCCCCGCAGCCGCTCCATCTGCCAGTGGACAGCATCGACAGGCCGGATCGGGAGCGGCGGGAGCGAAGCCGGGACGCCAGATAGCGCTGACAGGTACAGCGTCAGCATCTCGTCGGCCAACACCGCCATAGACCAGAAGTCGGTAGCAATGTGATCGACTGCCAGCAGCAGGATGTGTTCTTGTTCAGCGCGCCTGAGCAGGATCATACGAATGGCCGGGCCACGTTCCAGGTCGAAGGCGCGGCGGGCCTCCTGCGTCAGGTAGTCGTGCAGGCGATCCTCACTCCATGTGGCGGCGTCGATCTCTTGGAGGGGAGCCTCAAGATGCTCGTGAATGCGCTGGACGGGCTGACCATCGACCACGTGGAAGGTCGTTCGCAACGATGGGTGGCGATCTACAACCTGCTGGAATGCCTGCCGCAGGGCCGACGGGGAGACTTCACCTAGCACACGCACTGCGCCTGCCACATTGAACGACAACTCGCCAGGCATGAGTTGATGAAGGAACCACAACGCCTGCTGCCCATAGGATAGGGGGTAGTCGCCACCCGTATCGGGGGCTGGGCCAATCGGCACGATCTGAGCAGCGGCTGGCTCGGCGAGCTGGTCGAGCACTCGTCCGGCCAGCTCACGAAGGGTCGGCCCTTCCAGCAACGTAACGACAGGCACCGAAATACCCAGCCCTGTCTCGACACGGTTCTTAAGCTCAATCGCCAACAGCGAGTCAAGGCCCAGCGTATCAAGTGGCTGGTCAATGCTGAGCCGCCCAGGTTCGATCCGCAGCACGCGGGCAGCCTGCTGATGTAGATAGCTTTCCGTGGCGGCTAGCCGCTCTGCTGCTGCCAGCGCCATCAGCCCTTCGCGCGTCAGCTCACCTATCCCCGACTGCTCCTGGCGCGGCTGTGAGTGGCCGTCTGGGGCCTCTGGGATAGCAGCGTCGTGTGCGGTGGCAGCCCCAAACGCTTCGACGGCAGCTTCCAGGATCGCGCCTAGGCGAGGGGAATCGCCCAGCCCAGCCAGTTTGGCCTCGAAGTCTGCCAGTGCCGACCGCAGCCGATCATTCGCCACCTGCCCCAACGCTGATCCGCGTGAGTCCGATTCTGGCTGGCGACGCTCATCCTGAGCCGTTTCGAACCAATACCGGTCGCGCTCAAAGGGATAGGTGGGCAGCATCACGCGGCGGCGCGGATAGCCGGCATCGAAGGAAGCCCAGTCGATCACCATTCCCCGGACATACAGATCGCCCAACGCGCCCAGCATAACCTGCCAGTCATCCTGCCCCTCGCGCAGAGAGGGCAGCCAGGCAGCCTGACTATCTGGCAAACATTGGCGGGCCATCGCTAGCAGGGTGGGCCTGGGGCCGATCTCCAGGAAAATGTCGTGATCGGACAGGGCAGCTACGCCGTCCGCAAAGCGAACCGGGCTACGGACGTGCTGCCGCCAGTAATCCGCGCCCGGTACGAATCCCGGCTCCAACGCCCCGCCAGTCAGGTTGGATACCAGGGGAATGCCTGGTGGCTGGAAGCTGAGGCGGCCTGCCGCCTGCTCGAATGGTTCCAGGATCGGCTCCATCAGCGGCGAATGGAAGGCGTGCGAGACAGCCAGCGGACGGGCGTCGACCCCTTGCGCTTCCAGCGCCCGCAGAATGTCCTGCACTGCCTCGCGCTGGCCTGAGATCACGGTATTGGTCGGGCTGTTCAGTGCGGCAATGGAGACCCGATCTAGGTATGGTTCGAGGGCCGCCCGGACACGCGCCTCGTCCGCGAAGATAGCAGCCATCATCCCGTCATGCGGCAGGGATTGCATCAACCTAGCCCGCTCGGCGATCAACGTCAGGCCGTCTTCCAGGCTGAAGACGCCCGCCACGCAGGCGGCGACGACCTCGCCAACGCTGTGGCCCATGACGGCGTCCGGCTGGATTCCCCAGGAGCGCCACAATTCGGCCAGAGCATATTCCAGGGAGAACAAAGCGGGCTGGGTGTAGGCTGTTTCGTTCAGGAGCGGGTCGTCAGGGCGCTCTGGGTAGATCACTGAGAGCAGGGGGCGCTCCAGGATAGGACGCAGAATCTCAGCGCAGCGATCGAGTGCTGCCCGGAACGTGGGCTGTGTGTCGTATAGCAGGCGGCCCATGCCCGGATACTGCGCACCCTGCCCGGTGAACAGAAAGGCGACGCGCGGGCGGTTGTTATATCGCACCTCGCCGAGCGCAATACCCGCAGCCGCCTCCCCATTGGCATAGGCGGTCAGATGCTCGCGCAAGTGCTCGGTCGAGGCGGCAACCACGGCCAGCCGATGCTCAAAGTGCGAGCGGCCCGCGTTGGCTGTGAAGCAGATATCCGGCAACGCGGCGGGTGTGTCCGCCAGATGATCGGCGTAACTTCGGGCCAGGTTGCGGAGAGCGGACTCGCTGCGCGCGGAGAGAGACAGAATGTGCAGCGGGCGCTCCAGTTGATCCTCCGGGATCGGCAGTCCCTCGATAACGGGCGCTTCGGACAGCACCACGTGCGCGTTAGTTCCACCGAAGCCGAAGGAACTGACCCCCGCCAGTCGGGGCGTCCCGCCGCGCGGCCAGGGCTGGAGTGTTGTCGGGAAAACCAGAGGAGCGCCATCGAGCGAGATGTGCGGGTTGACTTCTTGCAGGTGCAGGTGCGGCGGGATCGCCTCGTGGGTCAGCGAAAGCACGATCTTGATGAAGCCGGCGATCCCGGCTGCTGCTTCGAGGTGGCCAACGTTGGTTTTGACCGAGCCAACTAGATAGGATTGGTCGGGCGCACGGCCCTCTTCGAGCACCGCTCGTAGCGACTGGATTTCGATGGGATCGCCCAACGGCGTGCCTGTCCCATGTGCCTCAACGTAGCTGATCTGGTCGGGCGTCACCCCGGCATCCGTCAGCGCTTCCCGGATCACGGCCTGCTGGGCTGGGCCATTGGGCGCGGTGAGGCCATTGCTGCGTCCATCATGGTTGACCGCCGAGCCTCGCACCACCGCCAGAACGTTGTCGCCATCGCGCAAGGCGTCCGAGAGGCGCTTGAGCACAACTACGCCACAGCCCTCGCCCCGCACATAGCCATCAGCACGGGCGTCGAAGGTCTTGCAGCGGCCATCCGAGGCCATCATGCGGGCCTGCGAGAAGGTGATCGTCAGCTCCGGGGAGAGCAGCAGGTTGACGCCTCCTGCCAGCGCCACATCCGACTCGCCATTCCGCAGGCTCTGGCAGGCTAGATGGATAGCCACCAGTGAAGAGGAGCAGGCGGTATCCACCGCCATGCTCGGCCCGCGCAGGTCGAGCAGGTAGGAGATCCGGTTGGCAGCAATGGTGTGCGCGTTACCCGTCCCTGTATAGGCATCAATGCGGTCGGGGTCCTTGAGCAGAATCCAGGAATAATCCGTGCTGCTGATCCCAGCAAAGACCGCCGTCCTGCTGCCGGCGAGCTGGCTGGATGCGTGCCCTGCCCTTTCCAGTGCCTCCCAGGCGACCTCCAGAAACAGACGGTGCTGCGGATCCATACGTGCCGCCTCGCGCGGCGAAATGCCGAAGAATTGCGGGTCGAAGCGGTCAGCGTCTCTCAGAAAGCCACCCCAGCGGGTGTTCATTTTGCCGCGCGTGATGGGGCCTGCATGGTAGTAGCTATCGACATCCCAGCGGTCGGCAGGGACCTCCGTGATGGCATCCACGCCGTCACGCAGAAGCTGCCAAAATGCTTCTGGCGAATCGGCGCCAGGGAAGCGGCAGCTCAGGCCAATCACGGCGATTGGCTCATTCTCGAGACCTCGCCGGGCGCTCCCCTCCATACGGGCCTGCGGAACAGGGAGCGACTCGGCTAGATAAGCTGCAAGTGCCTCGATGTTCGGGTAATCCCACACCAGGGTCGGAGAAAGCGAGCGGTTCAGCCACACTTCCAGCTCGCCGGTCAGGCTGACTGCCTGCACCGAATCCAACCCATAGTCCACAAAAGGACGCCGCACATCGATCTCACTCAGGCTCATCCCGGCGCGGTGCGCGACCTGAGCAGCCAACCACTCCTCGATTGCAGATGCAGCGGGGGCCTTGACCGGGATAGCGGCAGGCGCGGCAGGGGACTCAGCTTCGGCGGTTCCGGCAGTCTGGTCGGGGACCTCAGCCCGCCATTCAGCCACTACATCGAGCGTTCCTTCCAGGAACATGTTCCGGCAGGCATGGCGCTGAATCTTGCCGCTGGATGTGCGAGGCACTTTCAGATGCTGGATCAACACCAGGGCATAGACCTGAAGCCCATGCTCTTCGGCCACCGCTCGCCGGACGGCCCGCGCCACTTCCTCGATATCGGGATGACGATGACGACGACCCACTTCCTGGACGATCACCAGCCGTTCCTCGCCATTCTCGGCGGTTACGGTGAAGGCTGCTCCTGCGTCCGGCTGCAGGGCAGGGTGGCACTTGCTCACCGTCAGTTCGATGTCCTGCGGGTAGTGGTTGCGCCCCCGGATGATGATCAGGTCCTTCAGCCGCCCGGTCACAAATAGCTCGCCATCGACCATGAAGCCCAGATCACCAGTACGCAGAAAAGGGCCTTCGCCCGTATCCGAGAGGTACGCGCCGAAGACCTCCGCCGTCTCTTCCGGGCGGTTCCAATATCCCCGGGCCACGTGTTGGCCCGCTATCCAAATCTCGCCCACCCGATTAGGAGCGCAGCGAGTCTGGCTGTCCGGGTCGACGATGGCGATCTTCTCGTCCAGCAACTCGCCCCCACAGCCGGTGAGGGTCTGGGCATCCTCGTCATCGGGAGAGGTGAGGATCACTTCATGGCGGGTCAGCGCCGACCGCTTGACAGTGCAGGGAACCGGCTCTCCGCTCCCCTGGCCGCCGCCTACCAGCAGCGTGCTCTCGGCCAGCCCATAGCAGGGGTAGAAAGCCGTCCGGCGGAATCCATGCGGCTCAAACGCCTCAGCGAAGGCTTCCAGGGTTTCCAGCCGGATCGGCTCAGCCCCACAGAAAGCGAGCCGCAGGCAACTCAGGTCGAGGTTTTCGCGCTGTTCGGGTGTGATCTTATCCACACACAGTTGGAAGGCGAAGTTGGGCGCCCCCGTGATCGAGCCCCGGTAACGCGAGATGACTTCCAGCCAGCGGGCCGGACGCTGGAGGAACGAGGTAGGAGGCATCAGGATAGACGGGCCATTGACGTACATTGGCTCCAGGATGCCGCCGATCAGGCCCATGTCGTGGTAGCTGGGCAGCCAGAACACGCCTGATCCATCGTAATAGATCTGGAAGCCATGGCGGATCATCGCCAAGTTGTACATCAGGTTTCCATGGCTCAACATGACGCCCTTGGGCGCGCTGGTGGAGCCAGAAGTATATTGGAGGAAGGCCAGTGTGTCGGCATCCACGCCGGGGTCTTGCCAGTGATCTTCCAGGCCCGCCGGAATGGTCTCCGTATTGAGCCATTGCAGGGCGGCCAAGTCTGGAGCCTGCTCGAAGCGGCGCTCGATGTCCTCCAGGATCGCGGTTGTGGTCAGGGCAACAGTCGCCCCTGAGTCAGCCACTATGGCCTGGATGCGCGGCACCGGGCGGTTGAGGCGCGGAGGATAGGCCGGCACCGCCACCACGCCAGCGTACAGGCAACCAAAGAAGGTAGCAATGTAATCCAGGCCCGGCGGATAGAGCAGTAGCGCACGCTCTCCTACCGCGCCCACATCCTCAAGCCAGGCCGCGACCGCCCGCGCCTGGCGATCCAGCTCCCCGTAAGTGACGCGCTGAGTTTCTGTCTCCCCATCCTCCAGAAACGCATAAGCCAGTCTGTCTGGCTGGTGGGCCGCCCGCCAGCGAAGCAGTTCGACCAGGGTGGGCAGTTCCGGAGCGGCCTCCGGCGTAATATGGAACTGACTAGGCATCTACCAATAACTCCTGCGAGGCATAGATCGTTCTGAATCCGACCGTGGCTGCTAGCTCTGGACAAGGTGATAATCGAGTGGACAGCCAAGATCATCGATGGCCATAAGGCCAAACGCTCGCATTGTAAGATCAATGTGCCCCGGACGCAACGACCAGGGGGTCTCCCTGGTCATGCCCTGCCGCTGCCAGTTTTGAGCCAGAAGCATCTTGGCGCACAGATCAAGGCGTACGAGTTTGCATTCCATGCCAAGAGCACGTACAGTTTATAGCATAAACCCCAAAATGGGACAAAGTTGGTACTATTATCTTGCTCTGCCTATAATACGTTGCGGTCCAGAGATCGTAGCCCTCATCATACCAAGTCCGCATATACCAGGGGGTATTGCTATGAGTTCTCAAGCCTTCTCTAAGTTAATCCTCGAGGGTTCTTCTGGCCGGGAGTTTGAGCTGAGCCAGGCTCAGATATTGATCGGGCGCGATCCGTCGGTGGACATCGTGATCGAAGCACCCGGAGTCTCTCGTCGGCACGCCCGTCTCTACCTTCAGGACGATCAGGTTTACATTGAAGACCTCGGTAGCAGCAACGGAACTTATGTAAACCATGAGCCGATCAGCCAAGCAACCCGTTTGCATCCTGGCGACCGCATCGGTCTGGGCCATAGCGTCTGGCTACGCTATGAGGCGCCACCTGCCCCAGAATCTGCTCGCCCCAGCATGGAGGACCAAGGGGGCGTAGGGGCCGCTACCCTGTTGGAAAGCCCGGAAACACTGGCTGCGGAGATGGAGGAGCCATCGATGCCACCCGCTCAGACGGCACAGGCAGAGCCTGACGCCGCCGCCCCGCCGGCTGAAACACAGGTTGCCAAACGCACCAAGCCACCCGCTGAGAGGGCCGTCGCGCCGCCTGCTGCCAGACCATCACCCCCACCTGTGCCGGAGGATGTGGGGGCAACGATCCTGGGTGGGCCGGACCTGGAGCTGCCGCATAGCGAGGAGCCGCCCAGCCTAGCGGTGACTGTGGCAGGCGAAGAGACGCGCGTCTACACCCTGACGCACGCGGAATATACCATTGGCCGTGCCCCTGATAACGACATTGTCATCAATTCCAAGATCGTGTCGCGCAGTCATGCCAGGCTGGTGCGGGATAACGGTGGCTACACGCTGGTGCCCTCGCCTGAGGCGGGCAACCCTATCCAGGCTGAGGGCCGTCCTGTGAGCGGCCCCACTCACTTGCAGCACGACATGCGGTTGCGAATCGGAGGCCAGGACCCTGGCTCGATGGTCAGCATGATCTACACCTCACCTGCCGAGGCAGAAGCCGGAGCGGGGATCAGCGCCATCACTTTTGGCGACCGCTCGCTGGTGACCATTGGGCGCGATGCCAGCAACGACGTGGTGCTGAGCACCCCTACCGTATCCCGCTTCCACGCGCAGATCGAACGAGTTGGTCAGCGCTACCGGGTGCGCGATCTGCGCTCGTCCAACGGCACCTTTGTCAACGACCAGCGCATCGAGGGCGAGGTCTGGCTCCAGGCCAATGACACCATTCGCATTGGTTCCTATGTATTTGTGCTCGGCCAGGACCAGTTGGCCCAGTTCGACGAAGAGGGCGGGCTGCTGGTTGAGGCAATCGGTCTTCAGAAATGGGTACGTAAAGACTTGAACATCCTGCAGGATATCTCGGTCGTCTTCCAGCCCCGCGAGTTTATCGTCGTGGTCGGCCAGAGCGGCGGCGGCAAGTCCACCCTGGTCGATGCTATCGCCGGCTACCGCCCAGCCACGCATGGACAGGTTCTGGTCAACGGCACCGACGTGTACCGCAACTTCGATGCGATCCGCAACAACATCGGCTTCGTCCCGCAGCGAGATATTATCCACATGGAGCTGACGGTCTTTGAAGCCCTGGATTACGCAGCCCGGTTACGAATGCCCCCCGATACGACTAAAGCCGAACGCCACCAGCGTGTCCATGAGGTGCTGGAGGACCTCGACCTGGCACACCGCAAGGACGTTCAGATCAGCGGCCTGAGTGGCGGGCAACAGAAGCGCGTCTCCATCGGCGTGGAACTGCTGACTAAGCCCGGTCTGTTCTTCCTGGACGAGCCAACTTCCGGCCTCGACCCCGGCACGGAGACAGCCCTGATGCAACTGATGCGCCGCCTGGCTGACCAGGGACGCACGATTGTGCTGATCACCCACGCGACTAAGAACGTGATGCTGGCGGATAAGGTGATCTTCCTCGCGCGTGGCGGTTATCTGGCTTGGTTCGGCCCGCCTGAGGAGGCCCTCCAGTACTTCGACCAGTATCGTTCCGAGCGTGACCGCCGCGCTCGTGAGATCGAGTTTGACGAAATCTACGCCATCCTGGATGATTCGCGCCTTGGCTCGCCCGCAGACTGGGCTGAGCGCTATCGGGGCTACGCAGCTTATCAGCAATACATCGTGCAGCCCCTGCAGAGCCGGGGCCACGAAACCCACGCTCAGTGGGCATCACGTTAGAGCCAAGGGGAAAGCGAGTATGGTTAACCGCCTGATGCTGCCTTTTCGACAGTTCGTCATTCTCTCGTCGCGCAACATTAAGATACTGACCCGTGATCGCTTCAGCTTGATTCTCATGTTGGCGGCTGCGCCCCTGATCAGCCTGATTGACTTCCTGCTAGCGGCCTTGCTGGGGCCTAATACCTTCGACTTCTACGATGGCAATGTCTTCAGCGTGATGATCATGCTGTTCCTGATGCCGGTCAATGCCGTGATGATCGGCGCACTGGCGACCATGCGCGAGATTGTCAAGGAGCAGGATATCTACAAGCGCGAGCGGCTGGTCAACCTGAAGATCCTGCCCTACGTTATGTCCAAAATCTGGGTCGCTGTCCTATTGGCGCTCTACCAGTCCGCCGCCTATGTCATCATCCGCTACATGGCTTTCCGAATGCCAGGCGGCGCTATCGAATTCATCCTGATCTACATCACCATGGCGCTAGCCACCATGGCCGGTATGATGCTGGGGCTGTTCGCCTCCGCACTGGCCCCCAACCCTAACTCGGCGCCGCTCGTGGTTATCCTGCTGCTGCTGCCTCAGATCGTGCTGGGCGGCGCCCTGATCCCGCTGCCGACCTTTGTGAGTGCGCCTGCACCGACTCGCTGGGCCTACGAAGCGCTGATGGCGATCACGGGCGTTGGTTCGGATGTAGCCCGCGACCCCTGCTGGGACCTGCCCAAGTCGCAGCGCGATGCGCTCTCGCTGGAGGACAAAGAGCGGCTGGGATGCAACTGCATGGGCCTGGCGATGCTCAACCCGGACTCGTGCAACTTCCCCAGCCTGGGGCAGTTCTACAATCCCCTGATCGACCAGCCCCCACCAACAGAGCCACCGCCTCTCCGCCCGGAACCGCCTGAGCCTGTCCTGCCGCCCCGACCGGAAGAACCCGAAGATCAATCGGACCAGATCGCGATGGCAGATTACTTCGCAGCACTCCAGGAATGGGAGGCGCAAGTCAATGAGATACAGGACGCCTATCGGGCGGACCTCGACCTCTACCGGGCTGAGGCCGAGGTGTTCCAGGCTGCCATGGTCAGCTACCAGACGGAGTTGGCAGACTGGCAGGTGGCCCGTGCAGCAGCCGTCCAGCCTGCCGAGACCCTGGTGAACCAGATCCACCGGGATATGGGCTGGACCTTCGTCGACAAGCGAGATGTGGTTGCCTATTCCACCAAGATCATCTCAACCTGGGTTGCTCAGATGGTGATCATCACCCTCTTGTTTGTTGCCATTCTGATCATCCAGAAGCGCAAGGACGTGATCTGAGTACGAAGACCTATCGGATAGGGCAGGGCGTGGCTGGCGGCGTTCACCCCCGGGCCACGTAAGGAGGAGAGCCGATGAGTGGAGGGCCTGTCTACCATGACCTGGGGGTGGTTGCCAGAGTGCGAGCCTCTACAGCCCTCGATCAGCCAGAGCAGATTGTGTTGCTGGCCCAGGCTGAGCAGGAAGAGCACACCTTTCCGATCACCGATAATGCAGCGCAGAAGTTATGGGCACAGCTAACGCAGGTTCTCTACCCGCAGGCTGCGGCCAACCTCACTGGACGTATTGAGACGGTCGCCAGTCAGCAGCGCGTCCCGGCTGGAGTCACCAATAACATTAGGCTGACCTACAAACCGGATGAGGGGATGATCGAGGTCGGCGGGGTGAACCGCGACGGGGCATGGACGATGGATTTTTCCCTGGATGAGGGCCATAGCCTGTGGACCTCACTGGAAGATATTCTGCACAACATCAGCCAGAGACGAGGGGATTCTCAGGTGAGTTCGTGACACCTGGCGTAGACAGACAAGCCTTGAAAAAGGCCCAAGCTCACGATCCCGGCACACGCACCAGACGGATATCGTCGAAGAACAGATCGTTGTGGTCGAAACGCCACATAGTATAGCCGCGCACAAATACGGTGACCGTGCCGAACTTCGCCTGCGCCTGGATGCCGGGGATTGGCTGATAGGTATCATACAGGTGTGCCGCCGCGCCCCATATCACCACTGGCGACCAGGGCACCGTTCCGCCAGTGGGGTCAATGCCAAGCTGGAAGTTGGCATTGCGACGATCATCGTTGGTCTCCAGCAGCGAATGAAAGGGGTCGTCTGAACGGTGGCTGCTCCATGCATGGGCGAACCCGGTCAGGCACAGCATATCCCCATAGTAGACCTCCACCTGCTGGAAGACCCCCGCATCAAACACCTTGTTGCCCCCCGTGACCAGCAACGCCTGTTGCCCGGCCAGCACACGCGGTGGATCGGTATAGGGCGGGGCATTCGGCACGATGCGCATCTCTGGGCGGAAGTAGCCGTCGGTGTTGTTCGGGTCGTATGTAACAGGTGTTCCCTCTGGCTTCCAAAAGGCTGTCCACCCCTCTGGGATCGTCATGTCGCCATAACCCTGGATATAAGTCGTGCCCTCAAAGCCCCCATTGTTCAGCAGGTTGGGTGCGTTGGCAATGCCACTGCATCCAAAGGCAATCGGAGTGCCGGATGCATTGAAGGTCGGAATCGGAAGAGGAGTACGTGTAGGGCCGCTCGTCGGGAGCCGGGTTGGTGGCAACAAGCGCACGTCGGGTGTCCAGGTGGGTGTGGCGCTAGGGATCGGCGTGCGCGTGCGGGTCGGGGAGGGGGCCAGCGTCGGGGTGAGAGTGAGAGTGGCTGTGGGCGTGCCGAGGATGGGGCTAGGAGACTCCGGGATCGTGAGCGGCTGCGTTGGGGAGGGCGTGAACGTTGGCGGCAGGGTAGGACGATCCGCTACCAGAGCCGTGCGAGTTCCTTCCGGTATGGTGGCGATAGGCCGGGGCAGGCCGCCGCGCGATCCGCTACAGCCCGCCAGCATAACCGCCATCACGATCCCAGCACAGACCTGGATCAGAGAACGTTGCCTCATGCCCTGTGTTATAGCGTAAGCCTCACGAGCCGTCCAGATGATAAACATCCCGCCGCGGCCAGCCGGATTCCTCGGACACGGCGCGCGCTGCCGCCGAGCGCGATTCGCCGCGTGCCAACCGCGCAGCCAGCGCTGCACGCACCTGACTCTCATCCCACACAGCAACCGGCGGCAACGCGGCCCCGCCTACCACCAGGGTAATCTCCCCTCGCACCGGGCGCTGCTCAAAAGCCGCCAGCGCCTCATCAAGCGTGCCGCGCCAGATTTCCTCATGCACCTTGGTCAGTTCGCGTGCCACCACAGCCGGTCGCGCCCCCAGCACATCGAACAGATCGCGCAGCGTCTCGATCAGGCGATGAGGCGCTTCGTAGAACACCAGTGTATAGCCAAGTCCGGCCACTGCTTTCAGGGCGGCGCGACGGGGGCCAGGCTTGCGCGGCAGAAAGCCCAGATACAGGAAGCTATCCGCTGGCAGACCAGAAGCCACCAGGGCGGGCAACAACGCGCTCGGCCCTGGCAACGGTACAACCGTCACGCCACGTTCGATGCAGGCGCAGATCAGTTCGTAGCCGGGGTCGGAGAGGCCCGGCGTCCCGGCATCGGAGACCAGCGCCACATCACCGGTTGCCAGCGCGGCCAGGATTGCGTCGAGCTTGCTCAGCCGGTTGTGCTCATGATAGCTGGTCAGGGGGGTCTGGATGGAATAGCGAGCCAGCAGCCGGGCGGTAGTGCGGGTGTCCTCGGCGGCGATCAGCGAGACCTCCTTCAGCACCCGCAGCGCCCGCAGGGTGATGTCTTCCAGGTTGCCTATCGGCGTGGGGACAATGTACAGCGTGTTCAGACCTTCCCCCCTGTTTGTCGGTGACAGGGCAGCCGCGGGGTCACCGTCTCACGGTGCCCATTCCCGATACTGGACGAAGTTGACCAGCGCCACGTTCGCCTGGCACGAGGAGCGCGTGACCACCTCGATCACTTCCGAGAGTGGTAGGGTATTGAAATTCAGCAGCCGCACCTGCCATGTTTGGGCGTAAGGTGAGTCATTGAGGAAGACCTCGTAGCCCGATGGCCCAAAGGCTGTCGCAGAGCCAGCCCAGACGAATTGCTCAAAGCTCTCCCCTTTTACCTCGACCCCTACCTGAAACACCGGGTTGCCGTTGAGATCGAGCACCTGCCCAGCGATGCTCATCCAATCGCAACCCTCGCTGTTGGTGTTAGCCTGATAGGTGACCTCATCCTGGAGCCGGAAAGGATAGGCTGGCTCGCCAGCACCAAGGGGGTCGGGCAAGAGGGCCACCTCATCAACC
>Ga0129299_1001909_pt1 | contig 13915 bp, 9 predicted proteins | sample ConPoolayeCmetaG_FD_94477 | JGI IMG/M metagenome (GOLD analysis project Ga0129299, IMG submission 94477) | Hot spring microbial mat communities from California, USA to study Microbial Dark Matter (Phase II) - Cone Pool mat layer C metaG ... | reverse complement strand
ATCCCTTCCTGGCCCTCAAATTTCGACATGATCTCAATGCCCTGGCCGGTGATCTCGAACTGGCGGATGTCTTTGGCGTGATCGCTGCCCCGGAGCTTCAGGACCAGCAAGGCTTTGCGAATGCTGCTTTCCAGCTCCACATATCGCAGCAAAATATAGGAATCCACTAAAAATGCCAGTGGGTTCTGGCCTTCTTCGCCGCCCAACAACACCGGGCTCTCGCGGGTCAGGATACTGGTCAGTCCTTCGCGCTTGAGGGCGTTGATAAAGCCATAGACCACCGTCCGCAGTTCAAACACATTTTCGGCCAGTTGGTCAAAATGGGAGATGCTGTCAATCAAGATGCGTCGGGCACCCATCTCGCGGGCCAGGGTTTCGATGGTCCCCCCCACACTCTCCAGGTCGGAGCGGCTGACTTCGGGGCTGGTCATGATCACGCGCAGCTTGCCCTCGCGCTCAAGCTGGCGAAAATCCCAGCCAAAGTTCTCGGCATCGCGGTAATACTGCTGGGGAAACTCCTCGAAGGTCACGATCAGGCCCGGCTCATCAAAGTGGCGTATGCCGTTGTAGATGAACTGCATCCCCAAGGTGCTTTTGCCCGTGCCGGGGGGGCCTTCCACCAGATTGGCCGTCTGAGGCAGGAATCCACCATGCAGCATCTCATCCAGGCCTTTGATATCAGTTTTAATCCGCTCGTTGCTCATGTTTTTCTACCTCCTCTGGGCGCACACCCTCCCTTCAGGACTGCCGGATGTTCCCTGGAGTTGGGGGGGGGCGGCAACCTGGCCATGGTGATAACTAGCGCATACCACGGACGATGTGATAGATGACCTTGACGCGGAAGTGGCGATCTTCACAGGCTTTGATAAAGCGGTCAATCAGCTCGCGGGTATGGGCGTCGCCGGTCAGGGAGTAGATGGGCATCCCCTCCAGTAACTTGACCTCGATGACTCCGCTGTCCACCAGCTCACGCAACTCCGGTTCGACGGTGGCAGCGTTCCGGCCAATATACCTGGCGATGTTCTCGGCCGTGTCGGCTGTGTTGGGATTTTCCCGCAAAAATCGAACCAGGTCCCACTTGATGAACGAGCTGACCTTGGTCCTGACCAGGTCCAGGAGTTGTGGGTCCATGTCGTTCATGAGTCTTGTTGTGAAATCTTCTCCACTGAAGACCAACGTTGCACCTCCCTTTCCTCTCGGGGGCCTCTCCCCCCTGATGCTCTATGGCTGAGTAGGCCCACTGCCTGGCATTCGATTCAGCGCTGCTATCCTGGCTTCCTTATTGTAACATCTTCAGCCCAAAAGAGCAAACGGCGGACCGGAGCGATACAGGTCAGGTCTGGAGCGGCGAAAGGGTCAGTCGGCCGGCTCCGGCGGCTGCCGGAACAGGGAGCGGACGGCCACGCGGCGGATGTTGTGGCTCAGCTCCTCGAAAAGTTCAAAGGCGCGGCGTTTATACTCCACCAGCGGGTCGCGCTGGCCATACGCCTCCAGACCGATGCCCCGGCGCAGGTCTTCGATGTCGGTCAGATAGTCAATCCACAGGCGGCTGATGGTGTATAGCAGCACCCGGCGCTCGATGTGGCCCATGATCCGCCGCCCCAGATAGGCCGCCAGCACCGCCTGCTGATCGGGGGGCAGTTCCTGGAAACGGACCGCGCCCCAGCCGGCGATCGCCTGCTGGCCCAGGTCGCGCAGCAAGAGGTGGAGCAGGTCAGGGTCCAGGTCACCGAGCTTGTGGCGGCGCAACAGCCGCATCTGCTCCTGGCCGAGGTCGGCCAGGGAAGCCTCGCCGCGCAGCGCGTCATAGACAGCGCGGCGCTGGTCCCGGCTGAGGGCCGACAGCCGTTGCCGGCGGAGTTGTTCTGCCTGCTGGGGCCACAGGGTGGCTTTCAGCTCGCGCTGCAGGTCAGGCTGGAGATCGCGCAGGGGTTGGTTCTGCAACCGGTCGAACCGCTCGTGATCCAGGAACCGGTCGCGGGCTTGCAGATGGGCCAGGATGGCTTCCTGCTCCGCCGGTGGCAGGTCGAGCAGCCGCTTCTCGGCCCAGGCGGTCAGTTGTCTGTGGCCGAGTTGGGCAGCCAGCGCGTCCAGGTCTTCTCGCCGCCAGGTGCCCAGCGGTTGTTCCAGCGCCCGTGCCCGCTCCCCGGTGTTCTCAAAATAGCCCAATGCCTCCAAGGCCTGGCGCAGTCCCTGGCGCAGCTCGTCGTCAAGTTCCGGCACCGGCCGGTCGTCCAGATCGGCGGCCACCTGGCGGGCCAGTTCCTGGGCCACCATTTCCCACTGTTCGCCGGACAGGTCGGCCAGGCGGCGTTCGAGGAGCTGGCTTCGCCGGCCTTCGTCCATCAGATAGCCGATTTCGTCCAGATAGCGCCACAACGCCTCCTGGATCTCGGCCGGCAGCCCGGCGACCGGGGTGGTACCGAGATCGGCCAGCAGCTCTTCCCCCAACACCGCCTCGACCTGCGGCTGCAGGTCGGCAGGCAGCCGGGCGAGGGGCAGTTCCTCGATCTGGCGGAGACGGAGTTGGTCCACAAAATAGTCGGTTTCGACCAGGTAGGCGCGGACCTCCGCCTGCAGGTCGGCGGGCAGCTCGCCGATCGGCTGCGTGTTCAGGGCCGACAGCAGGCGATCAATCAGGGTGTCTTCGACCGCCTGCCGGGTTTCGGCCCCAAACTCGTCCAGCCGCTGATAGGCGAACAGCTCTTCTTTAAATTCGTCGGCAAAATAGCCCTGGTCCCGCAGAAACGCCCACACCAGCTCGCGGTCCCGGTCGGGCAGGTCGGATGGACGCAGGCTGCGAATCTTCACCAACCATTGTCGCCCCAGATGCAGGGCGATGGCCCGGCGGACCTTGTCGCTCAATCCGGTCAGGGTGCCGGCCTGGATCAGGCGCAGGCGCCCGGCGCGGTCGGTCAACAGCCCTTCGCCCTCCAGGAAGGCCAGCAGGCTGCTCTGCGTCTCGGCGGGCAGGTCTCGGAAGGGGAGGGGGGCCAGTTCGGCCAGGCGGATGCTGCCCAGGTGCTGTTCCAGGCCGTGCAGCAGGTCGGCGGGCAGTTGGGCCAGCGTGCGGTGCTCATACCGCTCGACCTTCTCCTGGTCCACGAAATAGTTGCGCTCTTCCAGCGCCCGGTGGACCTGGTGACGCACCTCAGCCGGCAGTTCTTCCATCGTCCGGCTGTCCAGATCGGCACGGAGGCGGCCGATCAGCTCCCGGCGGATGTGGGCCGCCAGGTTCCCGTCCAGCTCGTCCAGCCGTCGGGCGGAGAGGGCCTGCTCCTGCTCCGGGGCGGACAGCGCCCCGGACCGCTTCAGCCGGTCCACGACCTGGCGGCGAGCCCTGTCATCCAGGCCGGCCAGGCCGGCCGCGCAGCGATGGCGGGCCAGGAAGCGGGCGAAGCCGGCCTGCACCTCCGGCTGGAGATCGTGGAGGGGACGGGTCAGCACCGCCTCACGACGGGCCTGATCGGTAAACAGCCCCAATCGCTGTAACGAATCGGTCACCACCTGGCGGGTGCTGATATCCAGGTTGGCGATCTTGCGCCTGCTCAGGCGCTCCAGCCGGGCGCGGGCCAGGTGCAGGATGGCCTCCTGGCGTATAGCGGGCGGCAGGTCGCTCAGCCGCCCGTGGAGCAGGAACTGTTGTACCTGTTCCTCGTCCACAAAGGCTCGCCGGGCCTGAAGGCAGGCCAGGGCCAGGTCGCGGGCTTCGGCGGGCAGGTCGGCCACAGGCCGGGCCTGGTGCTCCTCGATAAAACGCCAGCCCAGGAAGGAGGCCACCTCCTGGCGGGTGCGCTCTTCCCAGTCGCGGATCGGCTGGTGCAGGAGCCGGTCGCGGGCCTGTGGATCGTCCAGCAGGCCGGCCTGGCGCAGGTGGCTATAGATGCGCTCCTGGAGCGCGCCGTCCAGGTTGCGGAGCGGCGTGTTGAGGAGCCGGGCCGTCCAGGCCTCTTCCAGGTGCGCCAGCAGCCGGTCGGCCTGGGGCAGCTCCTCCAGACGCAGGTTCTGCTCCTCCAGCCGGTGCACGGCCAGGGCAAAACAGAGCCGGTCGTACAGGTCGGGAGGCAGGTCTTCGACCGGCAGGTCGCGGTGGGGAGCCATCTGTTGCTCCCCCAGGTAGCGGATCAGGTGATCGCGGGTCGTTTCCTCCAGGCTGTCGAGGGTCAACTGGCCCCAGCGTTGCAGTTCCTGCTGGCCCCAGGTTTGCTCACGCTGGAGGATGGCCCACTGCAGCGAATCCAGGATCGCCTGGTGCAGGGCTTCCTGCTCCAGGTCGGCCACCTGGGCCTGGGCCAGCAGGCCGAGGGGCAGGCGGGGTGCCCAGGCGACATGGCGGCGGTGTTCCCGGTCATACATCTGCTTCTGGGTGTAATGGCAGGCCAGCAGGTGTTCGGCGATGGCGGTCCAGGAGGTGTCGGTCAGGGGGGAGCGCCCGGCTTCGGCCTCGATGTCGGCCAGTTGGCGCTGCGCCCACCGGTCATACTCGTGGGCCACGGCCAGGCTCAAGAGCTGTTCCAGGTCGGGGAGTTCCAGGTGGACCAGGTCGTTGAGCTGGCGGAGCAGGGCCGACAGGTCGGTACGCCCCCCCCGCCTGCCTTCGAGGACAGCCTCGCGCAGGCGTTCCAGGTCGCGGCGCAGGCGATCTTCCTGCTCAACGGCCTCGATGTACCGGCCGATCAGGTCATCCAGATGGGCACCCAGAAGATGGCCCACCAGCCGGTCCAGCCGGCCCATATCCAGATGGCTGGCCTCTTTGACGGTGTGGAGGAAAGCCAGCACCTGCTCAGGGTCGGGGTCAGGGGGCAGCGACAGGCGGGCCAGGCGGCGGCCGGCCTCTTCATCCTGCGGCTGCCGGACCGCCAGCTCCAGCACGTGCTGCATCTCCTCGACCAGCCGGTTGGGGGCCAGGCGGGCCGGCGCCAGACGGTCCAACCGCACCCCGGCAGGCAGGCGGATCTGGACACGGTCTATCATCCCGACCACAGTCTGCCGATGGAACTCGACCTCGATTTGGGCCAGCCAGTGGTCATGCATCTCCTCCAGGTCGTAGAGGTCGGGGGGCAGGGTGAGTTTGAGCGGGTAGGTGCGCTCCAGGTGCTGGGCCAGGCGGCGGGGATCAGGCTCCTGGCCTCGTTCCTCCACCAGTTGCATCCAGTCGTCAATCTTTTCCTCAAGCAGTGTCCGGTAGCGATCCAGCCGTTCCTCATACCTGTCGAGGAGATCGCGGCTCACTTCGCTCACGATCTGGCTGACCTGGGCGCCATAGTCGGCGGCAGCCTGACGGGTCACCCGCCGGAGCGTCTGCTGGACCTCGTCCAGAGGCCGGTCGGCCAGTTGATCGGCCAGGAAGCTGAGGCTGAAGGGGGGGAAAGCGGTCAACTGCGAGCTGCCAAAGGCCAGTGGCCCCTGGAAGGGGGCGTTGGGCGCCGGCAGGAGGAGGGGCACCACGTCATCCAGGCCGGCAAACAACAGGTGACGTCGGTTGGGGTCCTGGCCATACTTGTCCACATACTCCTCCACCTGCCGCTGGAGCATCCGCTGCACTTCAGGCCGCAGGTCATCGGCCTGGAGGATGCGCAGCCGCTCGCCATAGATCGTCTCGCGCTGCCGGTTGAGCACGTCGTCATATTCCAGCAGGTGTTTGCGGATGTCAAAGTTGTAGCCTTCGACCGAACTCTGCGCCCGCTCGATGGTCTTGCTCACCAGGCTGTGTTCGATGGGGAAATCGTCGCCGATCTGCTCCATCAGCCTGCCGAGCATCTCGCGGCGACCAAAGCGGCGCATCAGATCATCTTCCAACGACAGGTAGAAGCGGGAGGAGCCGGGTTCGCCCTGCCGGCCGGCGCGGCCGCGCAACTGGTTGTCTATGCGGCGGGCTTCGTGTCGCTCGGTGCCCAGGATGTGCAGCCCGCCGGCGGCCAGCACCTGTTCCCGGCGCCGGGCGTACTGGGGGGCAACCTCGGCGATGGCGCTGTCCATCTGGGCAGGGGTGGCCTTGAACGGGTCCAGCCCGCGTGCCCGGAGGGCCAGGTGGGCGCGATGGACCACCTCATCCGGCAGGTCGCCGCCCAGCTTGATGTCCACGCCGCGCCCGGCCATGTTGGTGGCGATGGTCACCGCCCCTGGCTCACCGGCGCGGGCGATGATGCTCGCCTCGCGGGTGTGCTCTTTGGCGTTGAGCACCTGATGGGCGATCCCCTCGCGCAGGGCGCGTTCCAGCGTCTGGCGCGTGACCGGGTCGTCGGGCAGCTTCAGGTAGTCGGCGATCCAGGTCAGGTTATCCTCGGCCAGGGGGTTGGGGTCCAGGCCCACGTCGCGCATCAGCCGTCGCCAGGCGACCGGATTCATCGTTTCCAGGCTGGCGTTCATCGTCTGGCGCAGGCTGCTCCGTTCTTCACGGCTCAGGTCCATCTCTTGCAAGGCGTAGGCCAGGCGCGGGGCGATGGCGGCCATCTGGAGCCGCTCGCCGGAGAGGCGCGCGCTCAGCCGTTCCGACATCTCGACCGAGGTGGTGCCCACCAGCACCGGCTGTCCCCGGCTGTGGCAGGAAAGGATTTCGCGGGCCACGGCGCGGAGCTTGGCCTCTTCGCTGCGGTAGATCACGTCAGGGTGGTCGGTGCGGATCATCGGCTTGTGGGTGGGGATGACCACCACGTCCAGGCCGTAGATTTTATAGAACTCTTCCGCCTCGGTCGCCGCCGTGCCGCTCATGCCGGCCAGCTTTTTGTACATGCGGAAATAGTTCTGGATGGTGACCGTGGCCGAGATCAGGTCGCGGGGGCGGATGGGCACCCCTTCTTTGGCTTCAATGGCCTGATGCAGGCCATCGCTCAGGCGGCGGTCGGGCATCAGCCGGCCGGTGTGCTGGTCTACCAGGACGATCTGTTTGCGCTGGCGGATATAGTCGCGGCCTTCCTGGAACAGGACCTGGGCCTTGAGGGCCTGTTCCATGTAGTGGACATAGCGGTAGTTGGCTTCGTCATAGATATTTTCGATGCCGGTTTCCTGCTCCACCAGGGCCAGGCCGGCGTCGGTGAGAAAGACGCTGCGCTCCTTCTCGTCCAGTTCGTAGTGGACGCCCGGCTCCAGCCGGCGGGCGATGGCCGCAAAGCGGCTGTACTCCTCCACCGGTTCGTCCGACGGCCCGGAGATGATGAGCGGCGTGCGGGCTTCGTCAATAAAGATGTTGTCCACCTCGTCCACGATGGCGTAGTAGAGGGGGCGTTGAACGCGATCGGCCAGGGAGAGGGCCAGGTTGTCGCGCAGATAATCAAAGCCGAATTCGTTGTTGGTGCCGTAGGTCACATCGGCGGCATAGGCTTCACGGCGGGGCACCGGGCGCAGGCGGGGGTAGGGGTCGCGCTGCCAGGTGGGGTCGTAGAGATAGGCCGGCTGGTCGCGGCCCGATTGGAGCAGACCCACGCTCAGGCCCAGAAGGTGGTAGATCGGCCCCATCCACAGCGCGTCGCGGCGGGCCAGATAATCGTTCACCGTCACCAGATGGACGCCGCGCCCCAGCAGGGCGTTGAGGTAAACGGGCATGGTGGCGACCAGCGTCTTGCCTTCGCCGGTCTTCATCTCGGCCACTTTGCCCTGGTGCAGCACGATGCCGCCGATGAGCTGCACGTCAAAGGGGCGCATGTCCACGGTGCGCTTGGCCGCTTCGCGCACGGCCGCAAAGGCCTGTACCAGCAGGTCGTCCAGGCTGTCACCGGCGGCCAGGCGGGCCCGGAGGCGGTCGGTCAGGGCCCGGAGTTCGGCGTCGGTGCGCCGCTCCATCTCCGGCTCCAGGGCGTTGATCGCCTCCACCAACGGCTGGAGTTTGCGGATCTCCTTTTCGTTGGCATCGCCAACGACTTTGCTGAACAGTCCTTTAAGCATCCGAATCTCCCGCATGTAGGGCAACTGCTCGCAGTTGCCCTACATCGTCGGCGACAATGGCAAAGTCGTGCTCTCGCTGGAGCAGGCTCTGCCACCAGGTTTCCTCCTCGGCCAGGGAGAGGGGATAGCGTCTGACCAGGAAGCGGCATACTTCCGGGTCGTTGATCCAGCGCACACAGTGGGGCAGGTCGTCGTGCTCCAGTGCACGCAGGCAGGTGTTGGTTCTCCGGATCACCTTTCCCCTCCGGCCCGGTTGGGGGCTGCCTGCATTATACCACGCCGGGAGCAGCTGATCAAATGAAAAGCTGACGATGTCTTCATATATGCCCAAATCCAGAAGGTGACTGTCACCAGATACAATGTAGGCAGCATCCGCAACGAGGGCACAGCGGAGGAAAAGGTCATCGTCTGGGTCAGCAAGCACAAGGCGAGGGCCTCCAGGTATCTCGAAGATCGAAGGGGATGGTTCACCACAGGTTGACACCTGATGGGACACGGATAGTACGGATGGGACGGATGGACACCGATTTTCCCTTCGATCACAGGAGGTACGCCGTTGACCCGGCAGGCTTACCACAAAGGCACCAGGACACAAAGAATTTGCCTTCGTGTCTTGGTGGTGAACATGTCATCCATTGCACAAGTCCTGTTCGATCATCTGTGTTCATCCGTGAAATCTGTGTCATCCGTGTCCTGTAAAATTCTGCCCGTGTGAAAAGTGTCAACCAATTTTTGCCGATCCTTCGGTCGTGCCCCGACCGATCCTGAATTGGTCATCGGTCACGGAGATAGAGGCCCTGCTCGCGGATATACGCCTCAACGGTGAGGGGCAGCAGGTAGGAGATGGGTTGCCCGGCTCGCACCCGCGCCCGCAGGTCGCTGGAGGAGATCTCCAGCAGCGGCATCGGCACCGGGTGGAGGCGGGCGGCGATGCCTGGTAGCTGTTCCTCCAGCCGGAGCAGGTCTATCTCAACGCCGGGGCGGGCCACCACGGCCAGTTCGCACAACTCAAGCAGGCGTTGGGGTTGGTGCCAGTGCGGCAGATCGGCCAGCGAATCGGCCCCGATGATGAAAAACAGGACCGGCTCCGGCCCCCATTCCGCCCGCAGCCGCTGGAGAGTTTCCACCGTATAGCACGGGCCGGGCCATTCGGCATCCACCCGCGACAGGGCAAAATGTGGGTTCCCGGCAATGGCCAGTTCCACCATCCGCAGCCGATGGTGGATGGGCGAGATGGGCCAGTTGGGCTTGTGCGGCGGGATCCCCGCCGGGACAAACAGCACCCGATCCAACGCCAGCCGGTGCTGTGCCTCCTGAGCAGCAGCCAGATGGCCATGATGGATCGGGTCGAAGGTGCCCCCCAGGATGCCCAGGCGTCGGATTACGCCTGCCATTCCAGCTCTCGCTCGCCGATGCGCACCAGGTCACCGGGCCGGACGCCGGCTTCTTCCAATGCCGCCGTAACGCCCATGGCCTCTAGCTGGCGTTGAAAGCGGGCTGCGGCTTCGGGCAGGGTAAAGGGGGTCATGGCGGCCACCCGCTCCACGCGCACCCCCCGCACTCGCCAGCCATCCGCCTCCCGGACAATGGTGAACACCTCTTCCCGTTCGGCAGGGCGGAAGAGGGCCACCTGCTCGCCGGGCGGTTCAGGGGAGGGCAGGCTTTGCAGCAGGTCGAAAGCACGGCGCATCAGGGCCTGCACCCCCTGCCCGCTGACCGCCGAGATGGCGTATGCCTCTGTCCCTCGCTCGCGCATGGCCTCCTGCACCAGCGGCCAGCGGGCCTGAGCCTCGGGCAGGTCCATCTTGGTCAGCACGACGATCTGGGGCTTGAGCGCCAGCCGCTGGCTATATTGGGCCAGTTCGCGGTTGATCGTCTCATAATCGGCCAGCGGGTTGGCCGCAGCGCCGTCAAGCAGGTGAAGGAGCAGACGGGTGCGCTCCACATGGCGCAGGAATTGATGGCCCAACCCGGCCCCCTGGCTGGCCCCTTCGATCAGGCCCGGCAGGTCGGCCAGGACGAAGCTCTGGTAGCCATCCACCGTGACGACCCCCAGGTTAGGCTGGAGGGTGGTAAAGGGATAGTCGGCGATCTTGGGCCGGGCGGCGCTGACAGTCGCCAGCAGGGTGCTTTTGCCGGCATTGGGCATGCCGACCAGACCCACGTCGGCGATCAACTTTAACTCCAGGCGCAACCACCGTTCCTGGCCTGGCTCACCATGCTCGGCCAGGCGGGGGGCCTGGTGGGTCGGTGAGGCAAAGGCTGCATTGCCGCGTCCGCCGCGTCCTCCTCTGGCCACCCGCACACGCTGGCCATCTTCCACCAGGTCGCCCAGAAACTCGCCCGAGTCGGCGTCATAGACCACAGTTCCCGGTGGTACGGGGATGAGGCGGTCTTCACCCCTTTTGCCCTGCTGGTTCTGGCCACTGCCCCGCCCCCCCCGGCCGGCTTTAAAATGTACCCGCTGCTTAAAATGGATCAGCGTGTTCAGGTTGCGGTCGGCCACCAGATAGACATCGCCGCCGGCCCCCCCATTGCCCCCGCTGGGGCCGCCGAACGGCACGAACTTTTCACGGCGAAAGGCGACGCAACCATCGCCTCCATCACCGCCCCGGACATAGATCCTGGCTTCGTCAAAAAACATGGGGCCTCCCCTTGATCGGCTCAGCCTCCTCTCAGCCGGCGGCGCACTGCATCACAATGGGGGCAGGTCGGTCCTTCATATTCCTGACCGCAGGTGCGACAGGTGCGGAGATAACTGGCGGGCCGTTCCGGCTCGATGGGCGCTACGGCCAGGACCAGCTCCTGGCCGGCATAGCGCGACAGCCACGACTCGATCTCGATGTGGCCGACGGTCCAACGACCGGCCTCGTTCTGTTCCAGAAGGCCGCGCAACGCCTCGGCGCCCAGGTCATGGGCGGTGCTGGCCAGCTTCAGGGCGTTCGATCTGGCTATCGGCGACATGGTTCCCTCATTTGCCCACCCGAAAGCAGCAGGTTGCATCGCCCATGGCGATACAGGCTATTTCCTCGACCAGGTGCTTTTCGCCCGTAATCCATTCCATCATCTCGTCAATGATCGCGGCCGGGATGTGGCATACCGGCTTGCCGACCGGTCTGTTCTGCTCTTTGCTACGGCGGGCGATTTCGGCGCAGTAAGGGCAGTTGGTGATGTCGAACAGGAAGGCATCGCTCTCTTCGTGCAGGTGATAGGTGGCACCATACATTTCCCGCCCCTGGTCCGCCAGCTTGTTCAGCACGATCTGCATCCGTTTGGCGCCGGGCAGCAGCTTGAGGGCGGTGCCGGCGATGGTGAACTGGGCCGGCCGTTGCCGTCGCAGCTCGGCGGCCCCTAACCGTCCGCCGCGCAGAAAGATCGGTTTGGCCCCCCGGGCGCCAAAGATGTCGTAGATATTGGCCAGCAACTTCGAGTATTCCGTCACGGTGATGCTGGGGCTGTCATCCATCGGGGGGATGTGGTTGATATACTCTGTCAGGCCCGCCTGGCGCAGCAGCATGATCAGGCTGCGCCGGCCCATCATCTCATCCACCTGGGTGAGCAGGATGTTCAACAACAGCGCCGGGATTCGGTTTTCCTCCATATGGATCTCCTTCCAGTCGTCCGATATCAGCCGTCGGGTCTCAGTCGTCAATTATACCACAAATCCCCCCAGGCGCAACGCACCCCCGAAGCGGAGAGTGTATCACGCTGGGGACATCACCCTGCTCAGAAAATCCTCCCGCAGGTTCTAAAACCTGCGGGAGGATGGGGTACTGAAGATGAATTCTTTGTGTCCTTGGTGGTTTTCAGACTAGCTCTCAAACTCGTGACGCTCACGGAGCTGTGGATAGACAGCAGGTGGAGTTTGGGGTATAATCGGTGATGGCCAATGGCTGTTTACGGGACGGTGGTCTGGCGGGCGCAGAGGATCGTCCGTCATCCGTCAGGAGGAGGAGATGGCAGTGATGCGCAGCTATGATCATGAGCATCAAGGGGAATTGAACATCACCTGGGAACAGTTCGAGTCACTGTGCCGGACTCTGGCGGTCATGGTCGCCGGCTACGATCCACAGGTCATCATCGGCATCGCCAGGGGTGGGGTGCTGCCGGCTGCGGTCCTGGCCTCGCTTCTGCGTCGGGAATTCTATCCGATCCGCCTGTCGCGGCGGCACAACGATCAGGTGGTGCGTGAGAGGCCCGAACTGCTGCTGGGCCCGCCCCCGACCATCGCCGGCCAGCGGGTGCTGCTGGTGGATGACCTGAGCGCCACCGGCGAAACGCTGGAGATCGCCCGCCAGGCTTGCCTGGACCAGGGCGCGGCAGAAGTGCGCACCGTCAGTCTGGTGGCCCATACCTTCAGCCATCGCCCCGATTATGTGGCCCTGGTCAGCGATGCCCTGATCATCTTTCCCTGGGACCGCGAAGTGCTGCATGAAGGCCACTTTGTGCCCCACCCTGAGTATGAGGCCCGCCGCAGCCAGGCCTGACTCCATCCCGGCCAAATGTGACAAGCCATCCCGATTGTGGTATACTGCCCCGACCAGGAGGAAGGGGTCGAGGAGCCATGCGTATTCTGTTGGTGAATCCTAAATCCAGGCTGCCGATTGACACACGCATTTCGCCGCCATTGGGATTGGCCTACCTGGCTGCCGTCGCCGAGCAGCGCGGAGACCAGGTGCGCATCTATGACGGCGATGTGGAAGAGACCTCCCTGGCCGCCGTTGTCCGTGACTTTGAGCCCCAGGTGGTGGGCATCACCGCCAACACCACCCAGATCACCGCCGCCTGGCGCGACGCCGAATTGGTCAGGTCGCTGTGCAAGGCCCCGATCATCTTCGGCGGTCCGCACCCCACCTCTCTGCCTGAAGAATCGGCGGCCAAACCGTTTGTGGATGTGGTGGTGCGGGGGGAGGGGGAAGCGACCTGGCTGGAACTGCTTTCGGTATTGGATATTGGATATTGGGTATTGGAAGACACCGCTCAATATCCAATATCCAATATCCAGGGCATCACCTATCGGGACAGAGATGGCCAAATCGTCAGCACGCCCAACCGTGCGCCCATCCCGGTCGAGGAGCTGGACCGGATGCCCTTCCCGGCCTGGCACCTGTTCAAACTGGAGCGGTACACCAACCTTCAGCCCACGGTGGACCAGGTGGACGGCCCCAGCCTGCCGATCCTCACCTCACGAGGTTGCCCCTACCGCTGCACCTACTGCTCGCAGATCGGCCCCCGGCGCTGGCGGGGCCGGTCGGTGGAAAGTGTGGTCGCTGAGTGGCGCTGGCTGGTGCGAGAACAGGGCGCAGCCGAGATCGGCGTCCTGGACGATTCGTTCAACATCAACCGCCAGCGGGTGTTGGACATCTGCCAGCGGCTGATCGAGGAGGGGCTGAACGGCGTGCCCTGGATCATGATCAACGGCATCCGGGCCAACATCGCCGATGAGGAGGTGTTGGGGGCGATGAAACGGGCCGGCTGCATCCGCGTGGCCTTTGGCGTCGAAAGCGGCAACCAGGCCATCCTGGACTCGGTGGTGGATAAACACCTGACGCTGGACCAGGTGCGGGCGGCCTTCAAAGCGGCCCGGGCGGTGGGCCTGGAGACCATTGGCTTTTTCATCATCGGCCTGCCCGGCGAGAGCGAGGCCACGATGGACGACACCATCCGCTTTGCCTGCGAGCTGGACCCATTGGTGGCCAATTTTTCCATCGCCACCCCCTTCCCCGGCACGCAGATGTACGAAACGGTCAGGGCGCAGGGCCGCATTCTGGCCGACACCTGGGATGATTTTGTCTTTTTCGAGGGCCGGGCACGCTTCGAGATGCCGGGCCTGCCGGCCGACCTGGTGGAACGCAAATGGAAGGAGGCCTATCGCCGCTTCTACCTGCGTCCCAAACGGATCGCCCGGACCCTCCTGCGCAAAGAGACCTGGCTGCGCCTGCCGCGCACGGTGCGCATGGCCTGGCGGACGGTGGTATCCGGCGGCGGGTGATGGCAAAGGGAGTAAACCAGGGAGGTGAGGGCAATGACTGAT
>Ga0129299_1001906_pt1 | contig 13917 bp, 11 predicted proteins | sample ConPoolayeCmetaG_FD_94477 | JGI IMG/M metagenome (GOLD analysis project Ga0129299, IMG submission 94477) | Hot spring microbial mat communities from California, USA to study Microbial Dark Matter (Phase II) - Cone Pool mat layer C metaG ... | reverse complement strand
GTCGATTCGAACGGCGCTTTCACCGCTGTCCCGTATGATAGTTATTGCCGCATACTTCCTGCACGCTTCAACGCACGCTCCGCAGTAATTGCATTTCGCCGGGTCGATAACCGCTTTTTTTTCCACGATTTCGATGGCGTTCTGGGCGCATGACCGCATACACAGCCTGCATCCGATGCACTTTTCAATATCCACTCGAATTGACATTTCTTTTCCTTTTTTATTTAATAACGCCGAGGTCAAGAATCGTCTTTTTCATCTTTGCAACAAGTTCGGGCACCTCGCCCGTAATTTTTTCCCCCCCGCTCTTACGTTCAGGAACAAATGAGCGGAATACCTGCGTGGGACTTCCCTTCAGCCCGATTTTATTGACGTCCGCCTCAATGTCTGCGGCGGAAAAAACTTTTATGTCCGCCTTCTTTGCTCGCATCTTGCCTTTCAGTGACGCCATGCGGGGTTCATTTATTTCCTTCACCACCGTCATAAGGGCCGGAAGCGTCGTTTCCACGATATCGTATCCGTCCTCCATGAGCCGCTCCACCCTGAGCGTCGTATCCGTAATCTCATCAACTTTTCGTACCCATGCGATAAACGGTATACCCAGCATCTCTGCTACGCCGGGACCCACCTGCGCCGTGTCGCCGTCAATCGCCTGTTTCCCGCATATCACTAGGTGTGTATCGCCCAGCTTTTTAATACCGCGGGATACGGCATATGAGGTCGCCCAGGTATCCGAGCCGGCGAATGCGCGGTCAGATATTAGGTATCCCTCGTCCGCTCCCATGGCTATCGCCTGGCGAAGAGCCGCGTCAGCCTGCGGAGGTCCCATGGTAATCACTTTCACAATGCCGCCTTTTTTCTCGCGAATCCTCAGCGCTTCCTCCACCGCATACTCGTCGAACGGATTCAGCACCGCCTCGACCGTGTCGCGCATCAGCGTTCCTGTCTCCGGATTCACTTTCACCTGGGTTGATCCCGGTACTTGCTTTATGCAAACGACAATATTCACGCACCTGTCCTTTCAAGAATCATATGGACAATTCTGCTTATAAACGAGGATTTTAAAATACATTTCGGGATAAGATGCAGTATCTGCTCTCGCGTGATTCCATCACCGCCCGTTCGCGGGAAGTGCGATGGTCAAAACCAAGCAGGTGGATGACCCCATGCACAAACAGGCGCGCGACTTCCTCCTCATATGTCAGGCCAAACCTGCGTGACTGCGCTGCGGCGCGCTGCAGTGATATATACACTTCACCGAGAAAATCCCTGTCGCCGATCGTGAATGCCATCACATCCGTCACCCGGTCTTTGCCCAGATACAGCCTGTTGAGCCTGCGAATGGCCTTGTCGGAGCATACAACCACATTAATACTTTGTGACGGGCGGAGTTTTTCGCCTTTGATAAGAGCGCGGGCAACTCTTTCCAGGCGGCCGCGTGGAAACGGCAGGTCGGTGTCATTGCGGAAAAAGGTGAAAATCTTCTTCATCGCCGGAAAATAACCACGTATCGTATTGATATGAAAAACAATTGACTATATAAATTGTAATATAGTACAATTTGAGTACTTATTGGAAAGCTTACTATATCGAAACGCAATTTTCAACATATAACAGGAGCATGTGCCGTGAAAAGGATCCCATGCATAGCTTTTTCCATTATGGTCATAGGGGCTTATATATGTGCACAAGACGAACAAAGCGGACAGGAGCCGGCGGCCGGCAAAGAGAAACCGGCGCAACAACAAACGGTGCAACGGCCGGCAACACAGCAGCCTGCGCCGGAACAGCAAACGGCCCCGCAGCCATTCGCGCAGCCGGAGGAGCTAAAGAAACCGGCAGGAAATGCTCAGCAAACTCCCTCAGCGCCGGCAGAAGAGAAAAAGTCGCCGAAGCCGAAAGCAAAAGCCGAGGAGGGTACGACTGTATCAACCGTGCTTACGGAAAAATCCGATCCTTCGCAGTCGGTCGAAAAAGCCGTCAAGCTTCCGGCCGGCGTTCTGTTCGGAAATTTTTCGAAACAGGACGGCCCGTTTCTGATTGAGGGGAGCATCATCGTGCCGTCGGGGCAAACCCTGGAATTCGGCCCCGGGTGCACAATATACATGGGAGGCACGTATTCGACAATTACGGTATTTGGACAGTTAATAGCAAAAGGCACGTCCGACGAGCCGGTCATTTTCCAATCAGCCAACCCCAATCCAAACCCGTGGGACTGGGACCGGATCTACTGCCGCAGCCGCAACCGCTGCATATTCAACTATTGTGTTATCCGTCATTCAAATTACGGCATTTATGTTGAGAACGGATCGGCTGCCGTAGAACACTGCGTATTCGAGAACAATTCGCTGCACGGCATGGTGGTAAAAAACTCGGATGTGACGCTGAATAACTCGGTTTTCCACAAGGGCCATGTGCTGGCGTTGTTCTGTCAGGAAGGCGGCAATATTCGCGCCGACAGCCTTATTATTCAAGATAATATCACCGGAATGGCATGCACCGAGAAAGCGTATCTGAGCTGCACGAATGGAAGGATTTCGAAAAACCGCAATGGTATTGCAGTGTGCCGGGGTTCATCGGTCACTATCGTGGCGGCCGACGTCACCCGCAACAAGATTGGCCTTGTCGCCGAGATGGAGATACCGCGGAAAATGCAGGAGATGATCTATGGCAATGTCATCGACATGAAAGTGGTGAAGCGGGACGAATTGGAAGAACTGCTGAAACCGCCCGAGGGCGTGAAGTCGATTGTGCTTCCCAAGGCAACCGCGGAAGTCAAGGTCGGGGAATCATTCCAGCCGGGTTTTTCGGCGCTTGCCGCTCCCCGCGAGGCGCAGGCGAGCTTTATCGGCAACGTTGAGACGGGCGTTTCATATTTCTTGCCCCGTTCGCGGCCGCATCCCGTTACCGACTCGGTCCGCATGCAGACGCGCTATATCGGCGAGCACAGCAATACATGGTTTGCAGGGCTGCAGCCGAAGGTCACCATGTTTGCCCAGGGAAAGCGCGGCGGAGCCGACGTCAACCTCAATGCCGATCTCTACGCCAACCATTGGATTCAGCAGGTGAAGCACAACATGTTCGCTTTGTCGATGAATTACGCCAATCAGGCGTTGGTCATCGGCGACGTCTATGAAAACGTTTCCGAGACGTCGATGTCGGGACGGAAAATCACCGGTGTGCACTATACCGGCCAGTTTTTCGACATGGGCAGAGGCGTCAAGCGTGTCGAATTCAAGCTCGCCGCCGGCGAGACCGAGCCGCCCAAGGACTCCGGTGACCACGATTTCGAAATACCCAACGATACGATCAAGTCAGGCTTCTCCCAGCGGCAGCAAATGACCTATGTCGCAAGCCTTTCGGTCAAGCCGACATATTTTTCCACGGTCTCGGCGCGGGGCATTATCGCCCGTGACCAGCAGGAAAAGGTCATCCTGGCCAAGAGTGTCAGCGATTCCGGCGTGCCGAATCCGATAGAGGCCCAGACCGGCATTATCGACGGCAATGTGGTGCTTCTGGACGGAATGCTTGAGGTGTTTGCGGAAATAGATGTGGGCGCCCACGACACAATCGATTCCGCCGACTTCGGCGATATTGCGTGGTACAAGCCCATGGTGACGACGGCAGTCCCGCGCGTATTCGGATTGTTAGCGCCCGACAGTGCGCGTCATAACCTCGCAGGCACTATCGGCGCCAGAGGCAAACTGCAGGGCTACGATCTGGGAGTGTCATTTACCGAAATCCGTAATAAATATTTCTCGGCCGGCAATCCGTACCTCGAGGCCGACCGCCGATATTTAATTCTTGACGGCGCGAAGCAATTGCTTGAAAATCTTGAACTGCAGGCGCAATACCGCTATGAGCGCACCTCGGCATCGTATACGCTGGCCGACGAAGGATCGGGGCCGGTTGATAAAAACAAGCTGTCGCTTAGCGGCACGTATTCGTTCGGCGAAGGCAAACCGTCGGTGACCGCCGACTATGACATACGGTTAGAGGCCAACGACGACATGGGCGAGCGGATGGTGGATATTATTGATACGCTCAGGGACGCCTCAGGAGTGGATACCGCGTATTCGATATCGACCGAAGGGGTGGATGAAGAGTATCTGGCGCGCCGTATCGATAACGGCCTGGGTCTGGAAACAAAGCAGCGGTTCGGTAACGGCATGGATTACAGCGTGAAATACCGCATGCTGTGGGAAAACGATTTTTCCGATTACCCCGACACGACGATGATGGACGCCGATGACGCCTGGACACACGAGATAACGCTTCGCCACGGATTCAGGATTAGGCAGATTCTTAAAAACAGGATCAGCGTCACGCTGAAATACAAGACTGAAAACGACGACTCGCTGGACAGCTATACGTATAAAATATCGGACAATGTCCGCGCGACCATCATTCCCCGCAAGCTCACGGCCAATATCAAGGGCGATATCACGCGGCGGCTCGATCACGAATACGATCCTGAGAGGACGGCTGATCCGTGGTTCTACACGCAGTATATACTGTGGGGCGTGGAAGGGGAGCTGAAATATGCGTTTACGCCGAAACTGTCGGGAACGATGATGCTGAGGTATGAGAAAGCGTACGACGAAAATGAAGGCGGAGAGAATTACACGGCCACAATCGGCGGATTGTTCGTGACCTATCTGTTTTAATCGGACAGCGGAATTTTTTTATCGTAGGGGCGACCCACTGGGTCGCCCCTACGTATATTGTATAGTGAAAATGGTTTCGACGATTAAAATATCTCTGCGTTCTGCAATGATGGTTGCCGTCTATGCCGTAACCGCCTTCCCCATGCTCTTCATCCCCATGGATGACGCGCAGAGCGATCATTTAAAAGCCTATGGCGTGGTGTATAAGGCGCTCAAGGGAGGGGTGAAGGCGTATTGGCTTCTGAATTATCGGGGCGGGTCGTTTGCCATTGACGACTCGCGGGAGGTGGAACTCGCGGCGCGTCGAGACGGCGTGGCGATAGCGTCGATTTCTTCTGCGGACTACGCCGGTATCCTCGACGTCATTGAGAACAGTAACATGGAGAAAGTAACTCTTGAAAAAGCCCCCCGTATCGCCGTCTATACACCCCTGAGCAAGCTTCCGTGGGACGATGCCGTGATGCTGGCGCTTACCTATGCGGATATTCCCTACGATAAAGTGTATGACAAAGAGGTGTTAACCGGACGGCTTGCAGAGTACGACTGGCTGCATCTTCACCACGAAGACTTCACCGGCCAATACAGCAAATTTTACCACTCGTTCGCCGCAACCGCATGGTATCAGCGCCAGAAAATGGATCTCGAGAACCTGTCGCGAAGCCTCGGGTTTCAGAAGGTCAGCGAATGCAAGAAAGCCGTGGCGCTCGCTATCGTGCAGTATGTCGAAAAGGGCGGGTTTCTCTTTGCCATGTGCTGTGCGCCCAACACGCTCGATATCGCGCTTGCGGCAATCGGCGTCGATATCGTGGAGGAACCGTTTGACGGCGACGGCGTGGATCCGGCATATGCTCAAAAGCTCAATTTCGGCAATTGTTTCGCGTTCGAAAATTTTCATATTCAGACCAGCGCCATGGCCTCGTATTTCGACAATATCGACGTCAACATGGTGAATACGCCGATGCGCCTTCCCGCCATGGATTTCGACTTGTTCCCGTTCAGCGCGAAAATCGATCCGGTGCCCTCGATGCTTATCCAGAACCACGCGCAAGTTATCAAGGGCTATTACGGCCTGGCGACATCATTCAATAAAAATGTCATCAAAAAAAGTGTTGTCATCCTCGGCTCGGTCCCAGGCACAAACATGGTGAATTACCTTCATGGCGTGCGCGGCAAGGGGATGTTTGCGTTTTTGGGAGGACACGATCCCGAGGACTATTCCCATGCGGTTGGCGATGAACCCACGGTGCTTGAGCTGCACCGTAACTCTCCCGGCTACCGCCTCATATTGAATAACGTGCTTTTCCCCGCCGCGGAGAAGAAGGAAAAGAAGACCTGAAGGGGAGATGCCGATGCTTGCCCGCGCATGTATAAATAATGCATATTTATATGCATAAGGAGGGCATATGAGAACAACGGTAATTCTTGATGACGAGATGATTAAAAAGGCGTCCAATCTTACCGGCGTCACCGAAAAAACGTCGTTGATCCGTCTCGGGCTTCAAGCGCTTATTGCCAAAGAAAGCGGCAAGCGGTTGGCACGTCTTGGAGGAACAGAAAAGAAAGTCGCGTTCATATCGAGAAGAAAATATTGATACGTTATGGTACTTGTCGATACCTCGGTGTGGATTGATCATTTTAAGAATAAAAATTCCGCGCTTGAAAGCCTTTTACTGGAGGAGAGTGTTGCGACGCATCCTTTTGTAGTGGGCGAACTTGCGTGCGGAAATTTTGCCAATCGAAAAGAAATACTGGAGCTGCTTTCTGCGCTTCCATGTTTTCGAGAAGTCTCGAATGCGGAATTCATGACATTTATCGACCATCATCGCCTGTGGGGAAAGGGGCTGGGATTCGTCGATATTCATTTGCTTGCCGCAGCGGCCGTTAGCGGCAGTTTTTTATTCACGCTTGATAAACCGCTCCTTGAGACAGCTCGAAAACTTCATTTGGCATGAGGGCGTCTCTAACCTGCTCCGCCGGCATACAATAAAGGGCACACGGCTGGTTGTCGTATTTATCGGAGATCCTTTTCGCCGCCGGCACGGCAAGCATTTTTTCGTAAATACGAACGCCGTTGATCTCATAATTTCCCTGCGAGCAAGGCGTCCATTATTTTCACCAGCAAAGGCAAAATGATTATGGAACGGAAAAATCGCGCCGTCGTCGGCTGGATCATGTACGACTGGGCCAATTCGGCGTTTGCGCTGACCGTGCTCGCGGCATTCTTTCCCGTCTTTTTTAAAAAGTATTGGTGCGCCGGCATGGCCGCGCCGTTTACCACCACGAAACTCGGCATAGGAAACGCCGTTGCCGGCGCGCTCATCGCACTCATGTCGCCGCTTTTGGGAGCGCTGGCCGACGCGGGGCGCATGCGCAAGGCCAGTCTTGTATGTTTCATGCTTCTCGGCTCTATCTTGACAGCCCTTTTCCCCCTTATCGGCCAGGGGCAGTGGCAATTCGCGCTCGCACTCTTCGTTTTGGCGAATTTCGGGTGGGCGTGCGCAAATCTTTTCTATGATTCCCTGCTTCCGGTTGTCGCCGGCGACGACCGCATCGACTTTGTTTCATCGCTGGGCTTTTCCATAGGCTACCTGGGGTGCGCAGTGCTGTTTGCGCTGAATATTCTCATGGTTTCGAAGCCTGCGCTGTTCGGGCTGCGCGATGCGGCGCAGGCGGTGAAAGTATCGTTTCTGACCGTATCGGCGTGGTGGATGGTGTTCTCGGTGCCGCTGATGCTTTTTGTGCATGAGGATGGTGGTGGTGGGGGGAAGAGCATAGCGGCGATTATTGTTGATGGTGCGCGGCAGTTGAAACGGACGATACGCGATATTATCGGTATGCGGCATATCCGGCTCTTTCTTATCGCATACTGGTTGTATATCGACGGCGTGGATACGTTCATCAGGATGGCGGCCGACCTGGGGCTGTCGATTGGGCTTGACGCAGGGGCGCTTATGGTGTCGCTTCTGATCGTGCAGATCGTCGCTTTTCCGGCGGCGCTGGCATTTGGTTTCCTCGCCAGGCGTATCGGCGTCCGCGCCTGTATTTTTATCGGCATCGGCATATATATTTTTATTACGATTGTCGGCCCGTTATGGGTACATACTTCATTTCAGTATCGTGTAATGGCCGCGCTTTCCGCCCTGCCACTGGGGTGTCTTCAAGCATTAAGCCGATCGTATTTCGCCCGCATTATTCCTGCCGATCGTTCGGCGGAATTTTTCGGTTTTTATAACCTCATGGGAAAGTTCGCCGCGATAGTCGGGCCTGCCATCGTGGCTATTGTCTCATATCTGGTTGAAAGCCGTGGCTTCAGCAGCAGCTTGGCTGCGAGGCTTGGGTTTTGTTCCATTACGGCGCTTTTCATCAGCGGCGCCGTAATGCTTATGGCTGCCGGTCGAGCGGGCGGACGATCGCGTGAGGTGATCAACCTTTGAATTTTCTCAACGCAATAAGGCTCATTCTCAGTAAAAGCAGTCCGTGGCGGATTCTGTGGATGTGTGTGACGCCATAGGTACGTTCACGGTAACGGATAGGGACTTCGAGGATTTTCAGGTTTAATTTTGCTGCGCCGAACAGCAGATCAAAATCACCGAATGGGTCGAAATCACCGAAGTACGACCGTTGGCGCGCGATGCCTTCGTAGTCTTTTTTGAAAAGCGCCTTGGCGCCGCACAAGGTATCTTTGATTTTTTGATTCAGAATCCACGAAAAAATCCACGAGAAAAACGCATTGCCGAGAATATTGAGAAATCGCATGGCCTGTTTTTCCATGGGGTACACAAGACGCGAACCATTGATGAAGTCTGCTTTTCCGGCGGCCAGAGCTGTATAAAAGCGTGAGAGGTCCTCGGGGGGCACCGTCAAGTCCGCGTCGAGTATCATCAGGATATCGCCCGTCGCATTCGTAAATCCCCATCGTACCGCATCGCCTTTTCCTGTTCCGGGCTGAACGAGAGACTGTATGGTGACGGCGGGGTTTTCGGCTGCCACCGTCCGGATTTCCTCCCTCGTTCCGTCCGTCGATCCCCCGTCCACGAAAATGACTTCTTGTGAACTGCCGAATCTTGGGAGGCGGCTGACAGCGGGGCGAATATTTTCTTTTTCGTCGAGGCACGGGATGACGATTGATACCGAATATTGTTTCTTGGCAGCGGCGGGACGACAGCGGGCGATAAGAAAATGCGAGAGCGCAAGCCGGTTGAACAGCGGCAGGGCTGCGATCCATTTGTTCAGAATGGCGGAAAGAACCGGAATGTATATGGGTGCAAGGAGTTTTCGTTCATAACGAACCAATTCGAAATCCGACAGGGTAAGGAAAGCCCTGATATCCGATGAGGAAAGCCAGTTGGAATGAGGCTGGGGCATTTTTATCGACAGGCGTTCACCTGCTTTCAACAGCGGTTCCCACAGAATTGAATGATAATTGATGATGATGCGGGTCTGTTCGGTGCAAGCGCTGCGGATGTTGTCGAGGGCCGTTTGGATGTCGACAAGGTTGTTTATTACATCGGACATGATGATGACATCGAATGTTTCGTTGAAATGGATACATTCTATATCGGCCGTGTGAAATTCAAGGTTCTGTAGGCCGGAGCCGTACCGCGCGCGGGCAATTTCTATCATGGACGGACTACAATCAATCCCTACGCCGCGGTCTGGATTTAATACATGCAAAAGCCAGCCGTCGCCGCAGCCGACGTCGAGTATTGTCGAATGAACAGGAATGAAAAATTTGAAATACCGCTCAAGCGATCGGTGATAGTAACGATGTCTGCTGCGGAATATGTGGCGACGGGGAGCGATGGCGTCATAGTGTGCTCGGATGCGTTCCTTGATGGGCAGGTCAATATGACGCGGCGGATATGTTTGGAATAGTGTGTGTCGCATAAAACGCAGACGCATTCGCTGGTGATGAACGGGCACATAATGTATTATATAATCGAACGATGTACGTGTAAAGCTGAAAATATCCACGCGCCGCTGCCGCGGTTTTGCAAATGCAGCGGCGAAACATTTGCATGACTCTCCACGCAAAAATACCCGTTGGAAAGAATTCCTCCCCACTGCCGGCAGGGGAGGCCGGTGTGATTGCAGTGTCGAAGGGGACGATATATACGTTCCTTTTCATGTGTTTCCACCTTGCGTATATCCTGACCCCCTATTGGAAATTTGCCCCCACCCTCCGGCTTAGTCTCTTTTTTTTGATCTTTTCGGTCCTCAGCGGTTCTCTCTGGGCGTATTGGTGCAGCGACGGCGTTATCATAAGACTGTCGCGGACAGGGGCTATGCAGGCTGTGGTGTGTATTATCGTCTTGTTTCTATTGAATTTCCGTGCTCTTATATCGGAGTTTGAATGGAGCGGGGATGAGGAATATCATATACTGGGCAGCATGTTGCTTGCGAACCGGCTTAAACGATTTATCATCGCACTTGCCTTCCTGTATTGTATAGCGTGGATTGTATTCAATCGTATTAGCCATAAAAACCTTTCAGCTTTTTTCGCGATTTCAACACTTGTCGTTGTCATTCCAAGCCTATGGTTCGACATTTCCGACCTGAGGCGGGATTGGATGATCCGCTATCCGGTTTTAGGACGATATGCGTTCGCGGTGCCGGTTGTCGTCGTCTGTCGTTTTTTTCGCCAAACGCCGGAATTCTTTTTTAGAGTTATTCCGTTGCTGTCAACAGCAGTGCTGGGTTTTTGCACTGCCCGGAGTCTGCGGGACACGCATCCCATCGGCCGGTTACTACTGGCTTTCTGCATCGCCACGGTTCCGCTTGTCTATTATTACAGTTCGATATTGTATCTTGAAATGCCCGCTGTTGCGCTTCTGACGATTGCCTGGCTTGATGCGCCGGCGTTATTGAGTCTTCCGCTTTCCAACGTTCGGACACGCGGGACATGGTATGCGCTTTTACTTGTCGGGTTTATCAAAGAAACAACCGTTGCCGTCATTGCCGCCTTCATAATGTGCCGATATATCGTACGCTTCTTTTATGGGAGGCAAAAGGTGACGGCGAGAACATTAAAAGAGGAAATCTTTTTCGGGGCGGCTCTCATATTTCCGCTTGTCGTATATCTATGGTACCGGCATTTTTACGGCAATCCCAGGCCGTTGATGATGCAATGGGAAAATTTCGTCAATCCCGACTCATATCGCACGCTTTGTGCATCGTATCCCGCCCAATTCGGTCTTATGGGGATGACCGGTTTAGCGGGAATCGGTGCGATGATAGCGAAAAAAAAATATGGGTATGCAGCGCTGTGTTGTACGGCATGGCTGGCGGACGCCTCTTTGCATCTTCTTGATGATCGCCAGTATCTGGGATACGGCCGGTTTAATCTATTTATGGTACCGATGGCATGTGCGGCGACAATCTTTCTTTTCAACAGTATGAATCGGATGCTGCGGTATGTGGCCATTGGCGTATGGGCAGCTCTCATTCCCCAGCAGATGAGACTGTCTGGCGTGCACGCCGACGGCTCCCGGCGGCATACCTATCCATATCGTGCGGCAATGCGATGGATAGGTGAAAACAACACATGCCAGCGACTCAGGTTCACCGGCATGGATTACCGGTATGATCTTATATGGTATTACACCCCTGCAGAGGTGCATGTCGATGCCTCTTTGACTGATATGACCCTCGATGAACGAACGGCGATAGAGACCGCGTTATGTGATGCCGCGCGGGCGGGATTTTCCTGCGTGCTCTATCAGTTACGCCACCGTTCGCTTCCCGACAGCCTGCGCTTGAACGGGTTCAGGGTGAACAAGATATTTTCCAATGCTGAAAATTCGCTGGTTCTTTTTACGGCGTCTGATTTAGCCGGAGAATAATGAAAAAAACGAAGCGGTATCGTTATCGATTTGTAATATGACGAGTTTCGGAAAATAATTCGGATCTATATATGACATCGCGAGTTGTGAAGACACTTTTCCCGTCTTTGCTGGTATTTGCTGTGTCTCTTGGTGCGGCAACGCTTCTTCCCCGCGCCGCATCATCGTTGTTCACCGGCCCCGACGGCACGCGATGGGTCGCGCCGTTTATTGTCTGGATGGGGTGCGTCTGCGCGTTGTATTGCGCCTGCATGCCGCATATCGGGCGCCATTGCGGCGGCAGGGAAGCGGTATGGCTCGGCGGAGTGATTGCCGTGCTGGGGGGGATGATGCTGTTTGTGGCAGGACAGCGTTTGACCTCGGGACTGCGCGAACTAGAAGCGTTCCACGAAGCGGGATGTATCAGGTTGGCCACGGGCATCGGCTTGTATAATGATATCGAAAAAGGTCCGATGGGAACATATTATGCGCCGCTGCTGTATATTGCCGGCGGTCTGATATATCGGATTTTTCCCGGGATACCAGGCTGCGGCAGAATCATATCGATCATGTCGGTTATCATCACCGCCGTGTTTGTCTATCGGATTGCAGCGGACCGGGTTCATACACGAATAGCAGGCTTGTGGGCCACGGCCTTTTTTCTTGCCACATATGCGGTGACATGGAAAATGTATGACTGGGGGCTTACGGACCCGCTCATGATGTGCATTCTCGCGGTGTCGTTGTTTTTTTTGTTGAAAAACACCACAACGGGAGATATGCTGTCGCTGTGGTTCGCCGGCCTTGCGTGCCTGGCGAAGCAGACAGCGCTGATTCCTTTTCTGGCGGTATTTTGGTGTATAATTACGGCACGAAGACCCCTGCGGGCGTATGCGCCGCTTTTGTTCTGGGTGATTATCGGCGCGTCAATAATACTGTACACCAATGGCCGGGCATGGGCGTATCTAGTCGCTTCACCCGCCGGTTTCTCCTTCAGGCGATTGCCCGATCCCGGAGCCCTCTTGCCGGTATTCGTGCTGCAGTTACCGCTCTGGATACTTGCGGGTGCACAATGGCGCAAAAGCACTACACTGCGTTTTGAGTTGTTTGCGGCATCCATTTTTTCCGCTTTTATCCTCGGCATTTGGAAACACGGCGGATGGATTAACGCAGTGTTCCCCTTTGAGCCGATTCTCTGCATTGCTGCAGCCGGCGTCACCGGAAAATGGCGTTTGCTCGGTATTATCCAGCTGATTGCCGGCTTGTACAATCCGTTCTCGACACTCTATCCATGGACCACAATCCGTGATACGGACCGGCGGGCGGTCGAGATGGCGCAACAGACCGGCGGAGATGTCTGGTTTCCCGCACAGCCGTATTTATACAACAAGGCGGGCAAACCGTTCTGGGAGGATTTTGCTTCATTGGAAATGTGTGCCGGATTGAGATGTGAGGTCCCGCCGCGTCTCCTCAACGCTCTCAGGACTAAACGTTTCACGCTGGTGGTCATGCGCAACGGCGGTGATTTCTGGCTGAAAAGTATTCCCGCGCACGTAACACAACTCTTGTATAAAAACTATGACCGCACTGCCTCTGGAGAACTGATAATTTTTATGCCGAAGCCGGACGAGTGATTATTCAGCGGGCGGCTATGCCTCTCTTTTGAAATCCACCGGCTTTGCTGGTGAATTGTCGCTATTGAGCAAGGATTAATTTCCAAACGACAGGCATCGCACTATCGGCGAAAAAATCAGGCGTGAAGAGGAGCGGCGGTGAGACGCTCAAACTCATAGTCTTCGACGGATGAAAAAACAGGTATTTTCTCGTCTATTTTCATGAACCGCATAGCAACAGCTACCTGTTTACTTACGTTGACCATCGACAGCGATCCGTTCAAGAGGATCACTGCGTTGAAAATATGCATGATTAAGGCAAGCGTTGTACTGAAGAGATGTTCGACTTTTTCCATGTTGAGAACATAATCGGCCCCGTACTCACGGATAAAATGCAGATATTTATTTTTATATGACTCAAGCAGATCGGGCGATATTCGCGCGGGAATATCGATAACGGTGAACGTGCTGTCTCCAGTGGCGTTTGTGGCATGCATAGTCCGAACCTCCGCTTGATTTCACCTGTGCCAGTGCTACGTCTATTATTATCTATCGGTTGTCTCTATTAAAAAAATGAGCGATAAATAGCGCAGGGTGCCGTATCTTTAAATCAGGAACCGGATGATAAAATCATGCAGGAGTTGTGACTCTTCATAACATCTTGATACTGTTGATGATGTGGTGGTATTGCTTTTAAACCTAAATTCCGCAGTTGGGGTGGATGCGAGGTCGCAAGATGTTGAGATGATATGGCGTGAAGGCGGCGCAGGGCATATCCGCCGAGTGATATGTCCAAGCCGCCTGAAGCGCCAGAGC
>Ga0129299_1001900_pt1 | contig 13948 bp, 14 predicted proteins | sample ConPoolayeCmetaG_FD_94477 | JGI IMG/M metagenome (GOLD analysis project Ga0129299, IMG submission 94477) | Hot spring microbial mat communities from California, USA to study Microbial Dark Matter (Phase II) - Cone Pool mat layer C metaG ... | reverse complement strand
TATACATTTTAACCTCCCTCTTCTTACTCTCCAAAACTTTTTACTACCACATTTTTTGCATTTAGGTTTTATCATCAATCTAATTATATCGTACCTGGTGGCTGATTTTAAAGATTACCCTAAGAAATACTATATTTACCGCTAAATTTAATCTCTGATTTCAACAAATTACAACCGGTTTTAACTAATTTTAACTATTTTTAACTATTTTCAACAAAATACCTCTTGACAAGAGAAGAGAAGAAGGTATAATTAAAAATTATTAAGTTAATTATAAGTTTTAATTTTTAAAAATATGGAATCAATAGCTCAAAATCCTACAGAAATAAATACAAAAAATAAACAATTTATGGCAATGTACGAAGCAAATAGACGAATAGATAATGGTGCTGGCAAACCTGAAGATGTTAAAATAGCTTTAACTAATGGGGCATTGTTTTACGCTGGCGAGGCGCAAAGAATAACTGGGGATAAAAAACCATTGGTAGAAAAGGATGCTGAAAAACTTAAAAGATTTAAAAATGCCGGTCCGTATGGTTTAATGGCATATTGTAGTGATATGATAAATTTTCTACATACTGAAGCTATGAAGTCAGGTATGAATAATGCCCCAGAAACAGCTAGAAAATTTATTGATAGAGCAAAAAACTGGCAAGAAGTGCTAAATTCTCTTAGAGAGGAATTAATCAAAAGTAAAGAAATTTAGTGTTTACCTTTAGCGAGATAATAATTTTTTTTGAAAATAAATTACCCTGCGCCAAGAGCGCAGGGTATCTAAATTTATATCAATCTTAGTTATACCTGCTCTGGTGTTTTTCCTTGTTTTCGAATATATTCTTCAACAATTAACCAGTTGACTTCTTCTCCAACAGAGTGGCAATAAAATATCCATCTGTCCAAAATTCTCCACCCCATAGTTCTTTTTTAAGTGATGGAAAACTCTTTTACGGTTATACTCTTAAACAGTCTTACCAACTTTCCTGGTGAATACTTAGGATGACTACCACACAAAAGGTGAATATAGTCAATATCACATCCTATCTGTTCTACTTTCAAATCATATCTTTCTTGAATTGCTAAAACAATTTCCTTTATTGACTTAACTATTTTTTCTACCAACAAAGCTTTTCGATACTTTACTGGTAAAACAAGATGGTAATGGATTCGATAATCACAGTGCTATTCTTTTTGAACATTCATTACTTTTAGGATACCAGAAATTTGAAAACCTAATTCGGTTTTCAAACTTTCCCTTTAGTTGTTTACCCTGTGGTAAGACCACAGGAAATTATTAGCGATTAAAGATAATTTAGTTAATTAATTTAATTCTTCACATAATAAACTTACTCTAAAGTAGTGTTTATAAATATCACTTTAGATTGTCATAAATTTATAAAATAAAATAAAAGACTCTAAATCAAATCACGATATCGTTTAAATCATTAAAATAATCTAAATACATAATTAAAATATTTATTTGAGAGCATGTTTAAATGTTTAATATTTCAACAAAGACTGTCTTTGGAAAAACAGTCTTTTTCAAAATCTCTCCCTAATAACCAATAACAAATAACTTTTCTCACCTATAAATCTCTCTCCTATGGTCTAAAGCAAGAATAATTATCTTCTCATCAATAACATCAAATATCACCCGATAATCACCAATACGAAAGCGATAAGTGCCAATTTCAAAGTTAATAAGATGATCAGCAAAGACTAATGGATTCTCAAAAGAAACAAAATAGTCAAGTTTTTTGATAATTATTTTTTGAACTTCTTTAGGCAGTTTTTTTAAATCACGAACTGCTCGCGGTTTAAATTCGTAAGAGTACATTTTTATAAGCCCAACTCTTTTTTAACATCGCTGGCTTTAATTCTTCTCTTTTCTTTTCTTGCTTTAGCAATTCTTTGCCTAAAATTTGGCGAAGAAAGAGCCTCTAAATCCTCAATCAAACTTTGCCAAAGAGTATCAGGAAGAAGCACCCCCAACGGTTGATCATTTTTTAAAACCCGATAAAAACTACCGGTTTTTTTTGCTTCTAAAAAAAGACGGGTTAAACCGGCTTGTGCTTTTTGAATATTGGTAAATTTTTCATCATTTATTAGTTGTTTTATCATATTTAATAATTATATAATGATTCTGTAATGATTGTCAACCCAAATTTAATTTTATAAAATCTTTTTATGCCACAAGTTTTATGTTTTGATCCAACCGTCTCTGATCAACAATCCCAAGTCCGCGGTGTTGGTCGCTACTTACAAATCTTAAAAGAAAACTTCCCTGAATGGATTTTTTCTAATACGTTAAACGCTTCACGTTTAACGTTTAACGTTTTCATCAATCCTTTTTTCAATTTCCTTCAAAAACCGAAAACCTTAAGAAGAATTGCCAAAAAACAAATCGCTATTATTCATGATCTTATTCCTTTAAAATTTCCTTCAAAATTTCCCGCAGGAATTAGCGGAAATTTTAACATCTTTTTAAATAAACTGGCTTTGAAAAATTATGACTTAATTGTTACCGACTCAGAAGCAAGTAAGAAAGATATTATCCAAATCCTAAAAATTCCTGAAGAAAAAGTAAAAGTTGTTTATCCATGCCTACCAAAGATATTTAAAAAAGAACTCAAAAGTCAAAACTCAAAAGTCAAAACTGAAACGCAAAACTTTAAAACTGAAAAAAATAAGAAAGATAAAAAGTTTTTAGATTTAAGTTGTAGTTTTGAGATTTGCGATTTGAGTTTTGAGTTAAGTAATTTCTGTCTCTACGTTGGTGATGGCACCTGGAACAAAAATTTAGTCAATTTAGCCCGCGCCATAAAAATTGCCAATGTCACCTGTGTTTTTGTGGGAAAAGTATTTGATCTTTTTTCCTTACCAAAAGACAATAAAATTTTCACAGCGAGTCAGTTGTCTGAGCAAGTGAGCGAGCCGAGTCACCTCGATTCGAAGCGACGAGACGAGCGAACGGTCCCCTGTCAATTTAGGCAGGGGATGCGAGTTGATCTCGCAAGAAAATTTTCATTGTCACCATTCTCCCATCCTTGGCAAAAAGAGTTAAAAGAGTTTTTTCAATTAACAAAAGATGACAAAAGATTTATTTTTTTAGGCTATGTTTCTGATGAAGATTTAATCAAACTTTATCAGAAATCAAGTGTTAATATCTTGCCTTCCTACGATGAAGGTTTTGGTTTTTCTTATCTTGAAGCCTCCTCCCAAGAATGTCCTTCGGTTTTAAGCGATATTCCAGTTTTCAAAGAAATCGCTCAAAATAACGCTCTTTTTGCTGATCCCAAAAACCCCAATGATTTAGTCAAAAAAATCATTGAGCTTTATTTTGATAAAAATCTTAAAAAAACTTTAGGAGAAAAAGCTTCAAAAAGAGCCCAATTTTTTTCTTGTAACCAATTCAAAACAAGTTTTTTAAAAATTATTTAAATATGAATTTTTATATCTTAGCAAAAACGATTGAAATTAGTACTCCTTCGGCCAAATTAAACAATGACTCTTTTAGTCTTTCAATATATATTATTCTTTCCTTTATTTACATTATGATTATCCACTTTGCAGTAAATATGGGAAGTGAATTTAATCTAATCCAGATGGTTTTCTTTTTTGTTTTAGGTGGTGTTTTAGGATATCTTCTTTTGGGATATGAAGCTGGTTTTATCGTCGGTTTAGTTTTGTCTTTAATTTTTATTGGAGGACCAAAAAAGGATTTATAAAAAATACTTGCTACTTAATAATTAATACTTTATACTTAATTTATGACAATCTTTATCGCCGCTGATCATCGAGGTTTTGAGTTAAAAAATAAACTGATTGAGTATCTTCAAGAAAAAAATATTCGGGTTGAAGATATGGGTAATTATCAGTATGATCCAGAAGATGACTACCCTGACTTTGCCAAAAAAGTCGCCCAAGCCGTTTTACAAAACCAAAAAGATTTTTTAGGGATTGTCATTTGCGGCTCTGGGGTTGGTGTTTCAATTGTGGTTAATCGCTTTAAAGGAATTCGTTGTGCTTTAGGATTTTCTCCCGACCAAGTTCGCCATGCTAAAGAAAATGATCATATCAACGTTCTCGCCTTAGCCGCTGATTATTTTAAAAATGGTGAGGAAGAAAACGGTAAAGGACTAGAAAAAGCAAAAAAGCTCATTGACGCCTTTATCCAAACCCAATCAAAAATGGAAGAAAAGTATTTAAGAAGGATTAAAAAAATTGATGAAGAGTAAAAATATCATTTTGACAAAATAGTAGAATTATAAAATAAAATTGTACTAGGAAATAGTTTTAAAAACAATTTTAGATAAATAGAAGAAAAAAATTTGTTGAAAAAATCTAAAAAAACTATCAAGTCAATAGTACTGTTTTTATTTCATTGATCTTTTTCCACTTCTTATCAGTTGTGATTATTATTTCAATTCTATTTTTTATTGCTGTTGCCAACAAAAAAGCATCAACTGTATGGAGAGATATACCTTTTTCCATTAGACTAAAAAAATTATTTAATACATTTTGGTTAGGATAAATAATTTCAAAAAGTGGATCATTGGCAAATAACTCAACATCTTTTACTGCTTTTTGTTTGGATATTTTAAAAGCTTCAACTAGTACCGCTGTTAACTCTAAAAGATTTTGTGAAGACAATACTGGTTTAAATTCTTTTTTTAGAATTCTTTGAAAAAGTTTTTTGGCATTTAAATGTAAAGGGTGACTTTGATTAATATAGGCAACCAAAATATTGGTATCAATCAGACACCTTTTTTCTGATAAGTTTATCATAGAATTGAAAACGATTGAATTCTCCTTTTTTACCAGTAATCCTGTATTTTCCTTCAATATCTTTCAATGTCATCATAATAACTTTGTTCTTTTTTTGCGATAAAATTTTTTTTACTCCTTCGTGAATTAGTTGAGAAATAGGCTTTCTTTGATAAAACGAAGCTACTCGTAGTTTTTCATAAAGATCTGCCGGCAATGTAATGGTAGTTCTAATTAATTGACTCATATTAAATCATAATACCATACTTCCATAAGTATGTCAATATGATTAAAGTGATTATTATTTATGGTGCAAGACAAACCGGAAAAACTACTTTGGTAAAAAAAATTCTTGAGAAATATCAAAATAAACATCCATCTTTATATCTAAACTGTGAGATTTTATCGGTCCAACAAAATATAAAAATTACTGAACCAAAACGACTAAAAGATTATTTTGGCAAGGCAAAGTTAATCATCTTAGATGAGGCACAAAAAATTGAAAATATCGGTCTTGTTTTAAAACTATTAGTTGACACTTTTCCCAAAATTCAAATCGTGGCTACTGGTTCTTCATCTTTTGATTTAGGTAGCAAAGTTAATGAGCCGCTTACTGGAAAGGTGGATAAATTTATCCTTTATCCCTTTTCATTGGATGAAATAAAAAAAGAAAAAAATGCCTTTGAAATTAACGCTTCAATTGAGCGAATTCTTCGCTTTGGCTGTTATCCGGAAGTTTTTTTTCTTTCGGAAAAAGAAGCGATTTTTCGCCTTGATGAAATTACCTCAAACTATCTTTTCAAAGATGTTTTAAACTTTAAAGGAATAAAAAAATCAAAGATATTGTCGGTCTTCTTCAACTTTTAGCCTTACAAATTGGCTCAACTGTTTTCTACAATGAGATCGCCACTCAACTTGGAGTAAATCGCCTGACTATCCAAAAATACCTTGATATTTTAGAAAATTCTTTTGTGATCTTTACTTTGCGCTCTTTTAGTCGGAATTTAAGGACAGAGATTGCTAAATCAGTTAAAATTTATTTTTGGGATTTGGGCATAAGAAATAGTTTAATTCAAAATTACAATTTACCATCTTTGCGAGGAGATATTGGTGCTTTGTGGGAAAATTTTTGTTTGGTTGAAAGACTTAAATATCATCAAAATAACCAAAAAAAAGCCAATTACTATTTTTGGCGAACTTATGATCAAAAAGAGATTGATTTAGTTGAGGAAAAAAATGGCCGATTTAATCTTTTTGAGTTTAAATGGCAGGAAAAAAAGATAAAAAAACCAAAACTTTTTTTATCAACCTACCCCCAAAGCCAGTTTTTAGGAGTAAGTAGAAATAATTACTGGGAGTTATTAAAAGAGGTGGAACAAAAGTAGAAGAAAAGAAAAAAAGTAGAGACGTGATTAATCACGTCTCTAATAATTTTTTTATTTTTTTATTTTCCTTTTCTTTCAACCTAAACTTCTTTACCATCTTGTGACGATCGAAAAAAGATGGTAAAAATCAGCTCAACCTTGAAACAAAAACGGTTTTTATTTGATTTAATGATTAACTTTATTTTTTTCTCTTAATATTTCCAATTTATAAAAAAACTCTAAATCTTGTTCATCAAAGTTTGGGTTTGAAATATCACTAATAATTGTTAATTTTTTTCCTTTATAATAAATGGTTATTTTTTCATTAGCTTTTGTTGATTTAACAATGGGTTTTATTACTTGATATAAACCCGTGTTTATTTTATCGATTTTTTTTTCACTACTTTTTACTAAAATTTTTTTTAATTTAATTTTCCCACGCGTCAATAATTTATTAAATGAATAACTAAGATGTGTTGGTGATTGATAATTAAAAAAAAAGGTCGTGGTAAAAAAGGTAAAAAATATTATTAAAAATATCTTCATTTTATTTTTCATATTTATTTAAAGAATTATAATGTTTCATCAGAACAATTTAAAATAATTTCTCTTCCATTATTTTCAGTGTTTTCTAAATTGTCAAAAATTATTTGTTTCGATCTACTAAAAGATTGACTACCATCAGGTGGTGCACAATTATAATAAACGTCTACTATAATACTTTCTGGTAGTTCGCTAAAATTATAGAGATAAATAACTCTAATCTCTTTATCAAACTCTATGGCATCAATGTATTCTGTATTTTGACCCTTATAGAAATATAAAGAAGGATAAGGATTAACATAAAAAGTGATATTATTCCCATCTTGATAAATATAGTTGTTTTCCTTTTTAAACTTAAAAGATAATATTCTCAAAAATTGAGAAAGATCAATGGTTTTTCCAGTATTTTGCGAATATGTAGTAGCATAAAAATTTGGGAAGACAAAATTGTTTTCATAGTGAAAATCGTTCAAAACCGAAGAGTTTAATTCAAAAGTATAATTAATTTGTTTTAGTCCGTAAGAATTATAATAACGCTCGAGATTGTCATACCTTATTTCTAAACTATTATTATTAATATTTAAAACATTATAAAAAGGATGACAACCATTACTTATTCTTTCTCCTAAAGAACAACTTTCATGTTTTGTGAGAAAAGGATGAAGAATGTTTGTAAAAAAAATCTCATTAAAGTAATTCAAATATTGTGTATTTGATAAATTTATAAAAAACGAAGCGGTACCTTTTAAATTAAGAACCTGATTTCCCTCAGGAATAGCGGTTATAGGTGTTGGAGTATGTGTCGCTGTTGGCGCTGCGGGTTGAGCTGCGGGTATTGGAGTATTTGTCGCTGTTGGCGCTGCGGGTTTAGTTGTGGGTTTTGGGCTTGGGGATTGTGTAGGTCGTGTTGGAAATGTTATTGGAAGAGAAGTTGGCCTAGGTAAACAACAGTATTTTTCTGGCGTTTTACATCCTAAATTGGTTGTTGAAGGATAATAAGCAGGATCACTATCACAATTTTTATTTGCCCAACAAAAACCACCCTTTTTTTCACATTCGGTTTGATCTGGAGAAGGTGGAATCGTTGGTGAACTTCCTCCCCCAGAACTCCCACTTCCACCACCTCCCCCACTCCTACTCCCACCACCACCTCCTCCGTCCCCACTTCCACCACCACCTCCTCCGCCCCCACATTTAGCATCATCACAAGGACCGCCCCACTGACCATCAGAGTTGCAGTAAAAGTATTTACCATCATACGGATCACCCGGAACATTTCTTTGAACACAGGCGCCGGCAGAAAAACTTAAAAGACAGTTGTTCCATCGGTTTTGTTGATGAGCTTGAAAATTAGAAGCGCAACTACCAGCAGGTGAGGATCCGCCGCCAGGATTTCCACCACTACCTCCACCAGCCCCACTTCCACCTCCACTGCTACCACTGCCTCCACCAATTTGGCAAAGATTGGGATACAAACTGGTTAGACGAGAGTCATAATCAGCACCGTTAATCTTTATTTTTCTACCACCAGTACAGCATTCCCAATTACAACCTCCACCACAACCACCTTGAAAATCGTAGCGACGGCAAACATTTGGATTGGAAAAACGACAGACGCCATAACCACCTAAAGGATTACGACTTGATTCGCTATAGTTAACTTCAACACAGCCATCGTACCTTAAACAATAGTCCAAATTATGTCCTTTATCAATCGCATAAGGATTTTGTCCACTAATATCATAAAGACCATATTCACAACTACCATCAGGTTTTTTGATTCCTGGCCAGGGACAGTCACAGTTTTGAGTCGCTTTGGTTTTGGTGGTTTGTTTTTTGTTTAAGACAAAAGAAGAGACTAAAGAAGAAAGACTAAGAATGATCAAAGCACCAAGACCAATAATCGTAGTAATCTCACCTTTTTTTATTTTTTTCATTTGCTTAAGTTTAAGTTTAGAAAATAAAAATAAGGAAGTCAAGAAGATTATTTCTTGTAACATGTGACGTGGAACATGTAATAACAATAAATATATCAAAAATCAAATAGCACCTTTCGAATTGGAGAGTAAAATTACATATCAGAAATTAAAAAGAGAGAAATGAAATAAATTGAAGTACATAGAAATAAAAAGGAAAAAAATAATTAAAAATTAAAAAATAAAAATGAAAAATGACAATGAAAAATTTAAAAAGAAATAGAACTTGATATATACCACTCTGCTTTGATTTGGCAACTTTTTGGTATATACCTATACCACTTCGCTAAAGCTTCGTTGGGTATAAACCGTAGCTTTCAAATGAAATTTTGGATTGACTTTATAGTCAAAACCATTATCAAAAATCAAAGCTCCGTTAGGTATAACCCCTTTGCAATTTGAAAGCAAAGGGGTATGCTCATCTTACTTAGGTTTGCAATCTATTGTCATCCTGAATTTAGTTCAGGATCCCAATAAGATCCCGAAACAAGTTCGGGATGACAAAGCGTTTGAGATGTCGAAACTTGCCTACCGGCAGGCAGGACCTGTCTGCCAGTAGGCAGAAATGCGAGATCGTAGACAAGATACGAGATTCTTCCCCCGACGTTACGTCGGGGTCAGAATGACAATAGGTAAGTCATCTTAGTTATATCTTTTTCACAATCTTTCAAACGCCAGGAAAAGATTTTCCATTAGAGCGGCGATGGTCATCGGGCCGATTCCCCCAGGAACTGGAGTAATAGCCGCCGCAACCGTTTTTATCTCTTCAAAATCAACATCACCAAAAATTTTTTCTCCATCCTGATTAATACCAACGTCAATTACCACCGCGCCTTTTTTTACCCCGCCTTTTTTGATAAACTGTTTTTTGCCAATAGCAACGACTAAGATATCTGCTTCTTTAGTTATCTCAAACAAATTTTTTGTCTTTGAGTGAGCAATAGTTACTGTAGCCCCCTCATTACAAAGCATCAAAGCGGCTGGCTTGCCGACCAAACTGCTTCTTCCGACGACCACGGCTTTTTTGCCGGTAACGTCAACTTGATAATGTTTTAATAAACGGATTATCCCTTTTGGAGTACAAGGAAAAAAGATTTTATCATTATTATCTTTTGACAAAAACATCTTGCCAACGTTGATTGGATGAAAACAGTCAACGTCTTTTTGCGGATCAATAAACCGATTAATTTCCGACTCAAGATGAGATAATTTTTTTGGCAGGGGATACTGAACTAAAATTCCATGAATTTTTTTGCTTTTGTTTAGTCTCTTAAGATGAAAAAAGATCTCTTCTTTACTCGTATCCGCAGATAAAAAAATTTGTTCGGAATAAAAACCTATTTTATGACAAGTTAAAATTTTATTCTTTACATAAACTTCTGATGCCGGATCATTACCAATAAGCAAAACCGCTAAACCCGGTTTGACTTTTAAATTTTTAACTTTTTCCTGTAATTCATCAATAATTAAATCACGCAAAGTTTTTCCGTCAAGAATTTTGGTCATATTAAAAATTAATTTATAACTTAATGCATAAAATAAATTACATTCCTACAATATTACCATTTTCATCAACATCAATAAGTTCTGCCTGAGGAACTTTTGGTAAACCAGGCATTGTCATAATATCACCAGTTAAAGCAACAAAAAATCCAGCGCCAGCTGATAGTCTTATTTCTTTTATAGTGATTTTGAAGTTTTTCGGTCGACCTAAAAGATAGGGATCATCAGACAAAGAATATTGAGTCTTTGCCATGCAAACAGGTAGATCTTTATAACCCCAGGACTCAAATCTCTCTATTTGTTTTTTAGCATTATCAGTAAAAATTACACCAGAAGCACCATAAATTTCTTTAGCAATTATTTCAATCTTTTCCTTTAAAGAAGTATTTAAAGAATAAATTGGTTTAAATTTATTTTTATCACTTTTAACTGTTTCAATCACAAGTTTTGCCAATTTCAAACCACCTTTTCCGCCTTCAGTAAAAACTTTTGCTTCAGCTGAAGAAACTCCCAATTTTTTTGTATAAGTTTTAATCATATCAATCTCTTCTTGTTTATCATCCGGAAAAACATTAATTGCTATTACCGGTTGTAAGTTGTATTTTTTTATATTTTCAATGTGTTTGCCTAAATTTTCCAAACCATCCCCTAAAATATCATAACCATGATATTTTAAAGCTCGAACCGTAGTTACAACAACAACCGCTTTTGGCATTAAATCACCAACTCTTGCTTTAATATCAAAAAATTTCTCAGCTCCTAAATCAGCCCCAAAACCAGCTTCAGTCACTACATAATCAACTAGTTTTAAGGCTAATTTTGTGGCAATTAAAGAATTACAACCATGAGCAATATTAGCAAAAGGTCCTCCGTGAATAAATGCAGGAACTCCCTCGGTTGATTGAACTAAATTTGGCTTAAGCGCATCTTTAAGTAAAGCAACAACACTCCCAGTAATATTTAAATCGGCAACAGTTACTGGTTCACCTTTTTTATTAATCGCTACAACCATTCTGGCAACTCTTTTTCGCAAATCATTAATATCTGAAGACAAACATAAAGCAGCCATAATCTCTGACGCAACCGTAATATCAAAATGATCTTCACGTGGCACTCCTTGAGATTTACCACCAAGACCAATAACTACATTTCTTAATGATCGATCATTCATATCTAAAACTCTATGCCATAGAATTCTTGTTGTATCAATCTCTAATTTATTACCAAAATGAAGATGATTATCGACAACAGCCGCAATTAAATTATTAGCCGTTGTTACCGCATGAAAATCACCAGTAAAATGAAGATTGATTTCATCAACTGGATGAACTTGAGATAACCCTCCACCAGTTGCGCCACCCTTTATTCCAAAAACAGGACCCAAAGATGGTTCTCTTAAACAAATCATCACTTTTTTTCCTAATTGTTGTAATGCCTGAGATAAACCAACCGTAATTGTTGATTTTCCTTCACCATATTTTGTTGGGTTGGTAGCGGTAACTAAAATCAAATTTCCATCTTTATTTTTAGTTCTTTTTTTTATTGCTTCAAACCTTACTTTAGCTTTATAATCACCATAAAGCTCAATCTCATCTTCCTTTAAATCAATCTTTTTGGCAATTTGTTTAATTGGTAAAAGTTTAGCTGATCTAGAGATATCAAGATTAGTCATTTTTTTCATATTATTTAAAAAATCAAAAATTTATAATTAATGTTTTAAATGACAGTATTTATGAACTGTTTTTTCATCAGTTAAAAACTGATTATAAACTTCTTTTAAAAATGGATTATCATGACTAGTTTTAATTGTTTTTTGTTCATCAATTCTTAGTAATACTTGCCGTCTTTTTTGTCGAATTAAATCGTTTACTGGTTTTGGCTGACCACCACCAGCAATACAACCACCCGGACAAGCCATTACTTCAATATAATCAAACTCTGAAAGTTTATCTTTAATTTGATAAAAGTTTTTTAAACCATCAATAATTGCGATTCTTAAATTTTTTCCCAAAAGCTTAAGATTAAATATTTTTACTCCTTCCAAACTCGTAATCTCTTTTTGAAAATATAAATCACTTGGTTTTTTTCCTGATAAAAGATAATATGCAGTTCGCAAAGCCGCTGTCATTACACCACCAGTTACTCCAAAAATCACTCCAGCCCCCGTTGCTTCTCCTAAAGGATTATCAAAATTTATTTCTTTAAGATTAACAAAATCAATTTTTTGTTGTTTTAGCAAATTTCCAAGTTCAACCGTTGTTAAAACATCATCCACCGGATAAATACCATCGACTATCAACTCTTTTCGTCTCACTTCAGACTTTTTCGCCGTACAAGGCATAATTGAAACTACATAAATATCTTTTGGCAAAACCCCAATTTTTTTTGAAAAATAATGTTTAATCAGATTTCCGGCAATTATTTCCGGCGGCAAAACCGAAGTTAATAAAGGTAAAAGTTCTGGTTGATAAAATTTTAGATAATTTATCCATGCCGAACAACATGAAGTAAACATGGGTAGTCTTTCTTTTGATTTCAATCTCTTAATCAATTCTTTTGCTTCTTCAAAAGTAGTAACATCTGCCCCAAATGAAGTATCAAAAACATAATTAAATCCCAAAGCTTTTAAAGCTGCAACTACTTTTTCTCCAGTCATTTTTTCATGAGAATAACCAAACATTTCTCCTAAAGACGAACGAATCGATGGTGCTACTTGGGCAATTTTTATTTTTTTAGTTTTAATGTTTTCAACAATCCATTGAAATTCATTTTGATCAGTATCAATCGCTGAAGCAGGACAGTGTGCTAAACACTGACCGCAATCAATGCACGGATTTTTTGTTGGTGCAACTTTTTGATCTACCCCATAACCATCAAAAGCAATCGCTGAAACCGGACAACTACGAATGCAAAGACTACAATCAATACATTTACTCATATCAAACTCAATGATCTTATCAAAATTAAATTTTTCTCGATTTTGTTTTCTTAGTTTTGATTGAGCAATTAAACGTAAGTTTATTATCTTAAGTTTTTTTATTTTTTCTGAATTAGTTATAATCTTCATTCCATCTTTAATCTTTACCCCGCAGGAAGTTTTTATTCTTCCATCAACCTCAACCAAACAAAGACGACAAGCCTCAGCCGGTTCATAGTCGGAATGATAACAAAGATGGGGGATAGGAAATTTATTTTTTAACAAAAACTGTAAAAGATTTTCTCCTTCTTTTACCTCAATTTTCTTTCCATCAATCTCAATTACTGCCATATTTTTTTTCTTTTTGTCCATAAACTTTTAAAAGCAGTACCGGCACCACTACCTAAACCACAAAAGCTAGAAACAACTAAATTTTCAATCACATCAGTGATTTGCTTTTCTAATGATGGATCGAGGAGTTTATTATTTTTAACTAACTTATATAAAAAGTAAAGCCCTTCTCGGCAAGGAGTACACTTACCGCAGTTTTCTTTTATTAAAAACTCAAGTTTTTCTTTAAAAATTTCTGTCAAAGAAGTTGTTTTATTATAAACAAGAATTACTCCTGTGCCAAAGTTAGCCGATTGACTACTAATCTCATCAAAGGTATAAAAAATCCCAGAAGCGCCACCACCAAGTTGGACAAATTGATCTTCATTAATTGGATTTTTTGTTGCCTCAAGAACTTTTTTTATCGTCATTTCAACTGGTAGATCAAAGACACCGGGATTCTTTGCTGTTCCGCCAATGGTGTAAAACCGTTTATTCTCATAAATGCCGTTGACTATCTGATAGATTCGGTAAAAGGTTTCCACATTATT
>Ga0129299_1001899_pt1 | contig 13951 bp, 11 predicted proteins | sample ConPoolayeCmetaG_FD_94477 | JGI IMG/M metagenome (GOLD analysis project Ga0129299, IMG submission 94477) | Hot spring microbial mat communities from California, USA to study Microbial Dark Matter (Phase II) - Cone Pool mat layer C metaG ... | reverse complement strand
TGGGTGTCGATCAGCAGGCCCAAGCCACACCCTCGCCCGGCCCTCCCACGATGCGGCCGGCCTCCCGCCATTCTAACGCCGGGGGGCGAACGCTTCGACGATGTGCCGCACGCGGGCGTCGCCCTGCTCGGGCAAGACCACGCTCACGGCGTCGAAGCGGTAGGAGCAGTTCGGCGGGCCATGCGCCGCCAGCCACGTTCGGGCGGCCCGCTCCAACCGGCGTTGCTTGGCGGGAGTGATGTTCTCCTCGGGATCACCCGCGGCGTCCTCCCGGCGGGTCTTGACCTCCACGAATACCAGCACGCCCTGATGGTAACAGATGAGGTCGAGTTCCCCGGATGGACAGATGTAATTCCGCTTCAACAGGCGATAGCCGGCCTGGCGGAGGAAGGCGGCGGCGATTTCCTCGCCCCTTCGACCCAGGTCGCTGCGAGAGAGAAGCACGAATCACCGTCCTGCCTGGGGCCGACCGGCACAGGGCCGGAGGGCATGGCCGACCGCGTTGCCGCCGCTAGACCGGTGCCGCGACTTCCTGTGGGGAGGGGGCTTCGGCATCCACCGCGGCGTCGTGGGCGGCCTCGGCGACCCGCGACCCGCCCTTCAGCCTGGCGGAGGCGACCCGCCGCTCGCGGAGTTTCCGCGCCTTGCCGACCCGGTCGCGGAGGAAGAACAACTTGGCCCGGCGGACCTTGCCGCGGCGTTGCACCTCGACGCTCACGATGCGCGGGGAGTGAACGGGAAAGATCCGCTCCACGCCTTCGTTGGCGACGATCCGCCGAACGGTGAAGGTCTCGTTGATGCCAGCGCCGCGGCGGGCGATGACCGTGCCGATGAAGGGCTGGACCCGCTCCTTGTTGCCTTCCACGATCCGTACGCCGACCGACACGGTGTCTCCGACCTCAAACTTCGGGAGTTGCTTCTTCCGGCAGGCCGCCTCCACGCCTTCAATGAACTTGTTGCGCATCGTCAGTCTCCGTTCCTGCATCGTCTCGGCAAGCCTGCCGATCTTCCTGAAATCCCGCGGCCGACAGCAGATCGGGCCGCCGCGCCAGCGTCCGCTGCCAGGCTTGAGCGGCCCGCCACGCCCGAATCCTGGCGTGATCGCCGCTCAGCAATTCATCCGGCACCCGCAGGCCCCGAAATTCCCGGGGCCGCGTGTACTGGGGGTACTCCAGCAGACACGCTCCGTGAAACGGATCGCCGCAGCCGGCCGCCTCCGGAGGCGGGCCGCGAAAGCCGCTGAAGGACTCCTCGCGGGGCGAATCCCCGTGGCCCAGCACGCCGGGCAGCAGGCGAACCACGGCGTCCACCACGACCATGGCGGCGGCCTCGCCGCCGGAAAGCACATAATCGCCGATGGACAGTTCGCGGCAATTCAGGCCGACCCGGATCCGTTCGTCGAAGCCCTCATAATGACCGGCGATCAGCATCAGCCAGTCGTGCCCGGCCAGATCCTCCACCACTTTCTGGTTGAGGCGTTCGCCTTGCGGGGTCAGCAGGACCCGCGTCGCGGCGACGCCCGACGCACCTTCCAATCTCTCCACCGCATCAAACACCGGCTGGCACATCATCACCATGCCGGGTCCGCCGCCGAACGGACGATCGTCCACCTTGCGATGGGGATCGGTGGAATAATCCCGGATGTTGTGGCAACGGATAGTCACCACCCCGGCTTCCTGCGCCCGACCCAGCATACTCGCCGCGAAGAACGGTTCGCAGGCTTCGGGAAAGAGGGTCAGCACGTCGATCCGCATCGCAGGTTCGCGCGGCGTTATTCCGGGGAGCCGCCGCGACCAGCCGCCGGCGGGCGGGCAATGCCGTGTTTCTTCAACAAGGCCCGGACCGTGGGGGAAACCCTGGCCCCCTGGCCAAGCCAATACTCGATCCGCTCTTTGCGGAGCCGGACCTGTTTCTGCTCGTCGCGAACGAGCGGATCCAGCGAGCCCAGTTCCTCGATGAACCGCCCGGTCGCCGCATAGCGCGAGTCCGCGGCCCGCAGCCGGAAGAACGCGCGCTGGCTCCGGCCCATTCGCACCAATCTGAGGGTCACTGCCATGTCAACCTGCACTCCCTGCGTGCCGCTTCCGCGCGGCCTGACTCCAGCGCCAACTGACTCCCCGGTCAGATCGGCCGCAAAGAACTCCGCATCTTACCACATACTCCCGACTTGGCAATCCCCCGGATTTGGTCCCGATGGTCGCTGACGTTATCATCCCCCTGCCCGCCGGGCGGAGCAACAGGAGCCCAATCGTGTCCGAATCTTCCCTGTCCGATCTGATCGCCGTCGCGGCCGGCCGTCGACCGGCGGATCTGGTGCTGCGGAACACCCAGGTCGTGAATGTGGTGTCTCACGAGATTTATGCCGGAGATGTCGCCATCGCCGCGGGCCGGATCGTCGGTGTCGGGCCGTATCACGGGGCGGAAGTTATAGATATCAAGGGGCGATATATCTGTCCGGGATTCATCGACGCCCACGTTCATATCGAATCCTCGATGTTGTCGGTCCCGGAGTTCGCCCGCCTCGTCGCGGCTCACGGCACCACGGCGGTCGTCGCCGATCCGCACGAGTTCGCCAACGTGATGGGCACGGAAGGGCTGTCCTTCATCCTTCGAACCGCGAAGCACGCCCCGATCGACGTCTATGTGATGCTCAGCTCCTGCGTGCCGGCCAGCCCCTTCGAATGCGGCGGCACGGAATTGAGCGCGGAGGATCTGGCGCCTTTCCTCGGCAACCCCTGGGTGCTGGGCCTGGCGGAGGTGATGAACTACCCCGGGGTGATCGCGGCCCAGGAGGAAGTCATGCACAAGCTGCACATGGCCCGCGACCGGGTCATCGACGGCCACGCGCCCGGCCTCTCCGGTCGGGACCTCACGGCCTACGCCGCGGCCGGCATCATGAGCGATCACGAGTGCATCACCGCGGAAGAGGCCGCGGCCAAGCTTCGCGAGGGCCTGCACATCATGGTCCGCGAAGGATCGCAGGCCCGCAACCTCGCCGCCTTGGTACCGCTGATCACGCCGGCCACCGCCGACCGCTTCATGTTCTGCACCGACGACAAGAAGGTGCAGGAGTTACGGTCGGAGGGGCAGATCGACCACATCATCCGGTCGGCCATCGGCCTGGGGCTGGATCCGATCCTGGCCCTGCGGATCGCCAGCCACAGCCCCGCGCGCTACTTCGGGCTGCGGCGCACCGGGGCGATCCTGCCCGGTTATCGCGCCGACCTGGTGGTGCTGGACGATCTCGCCGGCTGCCGCGTACACCAGGTGTTCCGCCGCGGCGAGCTGATCGCGGAAGACGGGGTCTGCCTGCGGCCGCGGCAGCCCCGAGAAGACCACAGCCCGATGCGGAGCAGCATCAACGTCCACTGGATCGAACCGAAGGACCTGGAGATTCCCGCGCCGCCCAGCGAGGACAGCAGCCCGCCGCTCATTCACGTGATCCAGGTGCTGGAACACCGCATCGACACCGAGCGGCTGATCCTGCCCGCGGCCGTCACGAACGGCCGACTGGCGGCCGACCCGGCCCGAGACCTGGCCAAGATCGTGGTGATCGAGCGGCATCATGCCAGCGGAGAGATCGGGCGCGGTTTCGTGAAAGGGTTCAATCTCCGTAACGGCGCGATCGCCTCCAGCGTGGCCCACGACGCCCACAACCTCATCGTCGTCGGGATGAATGACGCCGACATGCTGACCGCCATCGTGCGGCTGATCAAACTGCAAGGCGGATTCGTCGCCGCCCGCGATGGCCGGGTGCTGGCCGAGGTGGCCTTGCCGGTGGCCGGCCTGGTCAGCAACGAGCCGTCCGAAGCCCTGGCCGAGTCCATGGATCAGGTCACCGCCGCCGCCCGAGATCTCGGCTGCACCCTCGATCAACCCTTCATGGCCCTTTCCTTCCTCAGCCTGTCGGTCATCGGCAAACTGAAGATCACCACCAAGGGGCTGGTCGATGTCGAGGCCTTCCGCAACCTCCCGCTGTTCGCGCGCGGCTGAACGAGCGCCTGACTGCGGCGGCGGAGGCCGCGATCCCGGCCTCAGTCCCCGTCTTCCTCCATTTGCGCGAGCAAAGGCGGTCGGCGGCGGCGACGACGCTTCTTGGGAGCGCCGGGCAGCCGCAATTCCGGCTTCCGCGGCTCCGCCGACTTGGCCAGCTCCAGCGCCTCCGCCGCGTTCTCGGCGAAGAGGTCGGCCTTCACCTCGCGCCACAGTCCCCCGGCGCGACTGAAAACGCCCCCGGAGACCATGATGTTCATCTCCGGGCAGGCACTGATTTCGCGAAGGTAGTCGATGAGCATCCGCACCTGCGGGGCCTCGGAGGGCTTGCTCCCGACAATCAGCAGGGTGTGCGGCTGCAAGCTGCCGACCAGCGACACGATTTCATCGTGCGGCACACCGCCACCGAGGAAGTAGACATCCCAGCCGTCGGCCTCGAACAGGTCGGCGCACATCTGGGCACTGAGTTCCTCCGCCTCCCCGCTCGCGCAGGTGATGACGATCCGCCGGCCGATCCGCGGCCCACGCTCCATTCGACTCTGGAGGTGGTCCGCCACCGTGCGGTTGATCCGAAACGCCATGTGCTCCTCGGCGGCATTGATGCGGTCTTCCCGGTAGAGGGCTTCGACCCGCTCCATCGCCGGCCACAATACGGCCTGATACAAATCCCGCGGGCCGAAACCCTGTCCGATCGCCTTCTGGATCAACTCCCGACAGGTTCGCCTTTCCCCCCTCAGCAGCGGAGTCATGTACTCGGACAGCAACTGGGAATTCGCCATCGTCCTGCTCCTGGGCGCCGCCGGTCATTCGGCGGGCGTCCGCCGGCGGGCGTCGCACTCCGGACGTCGCCCACCCGTCCAACCGGTAGTTGTCTAAGCGGTCGTCATCCCAGCGACCGAAACGCGCAAAATCTGCCTTTGACCCACGAACCCAACATCTACTTGGCCACCGCTATCGGCCAGAAGTGTTAAACTAGGAAATATGGGAGTCATAGGCAAGAATGGTGATCGGACAACGGCTGGAAAAAACTTTAGTCCCGTTGGCACCACCCGCACTTCCTGCGGGGCGGGGATGCAAACCCTGCGACCCAGAATGGAAACTTCAGTGAACCTGGTGGAGGCCCGATAACAGCCCGGACGGATGTGGAGATTCCGTGGTCAAGCCCGTCTCAAATCGGCAGAGGTGATCAGGATTCGGCCGCGAGGTCCCCCTCCGCGGCCTGGGTAGCCGCCACCGCCGCCGGGCGAGCGATCTTCCACGGTCACGAAAGCAGGTCATGAGGCAGAAGTCGGCGGCGAAGGCGGTTCCACCTGCGGAGGCACCGGCGGAGGCGGGGGCTGAAGCGGAGGCTGAACCGTAGGCGTGGGCGGCTCCGCAAACGGTTGCTCGATGGTCACTCGGGTGACCCGCCACCGACCATCCACCTGGCGGATTCGGATCCGGAACGCAGCCCGGATCGGCGTATTGAAGGCGGGGTGAGCCGAGAGCGTTCGGGTTCGAACCGACTCGGAAGCGGCGGCGGCATTTGGTGAGGCCGGGAGGGCGATTGTCGCACCGCCGGGGTGGGACGCCAGGATGGCTTCCAGCCGTTCCCGATCGGCCGGACGCTCGCCTTCCACATAGAGATCCAACCCCGCCGCCGGATCGGCCGCGGGCGATATCACCCGCAAGGTCTCAAGCAACAGCCCATCCACATAGTAGGCCATCTGCGAAACCCAGGATTCGCTGATGCGGCGGGCGACCTCCTGCTCCGAGATGCCGACCGGCACGAGGGGCGAGCGTTTCGCAAGCCAGGCCCGTTGGATATCCCTGGCGGCGGCGAAGGAGGCCACCCGGCTCATGGCCTCCCGGTACGTTTGCCGCTGCTCGCGGCTGCGAAGCCCGCCGCTGCGGACGGACTGGGCGTGTCGGATGGCGGCAAGAAACTCCCGGCCGAACTCGATCGGGTCCGACATGACAACAAGACTGTCCGCGGGCATCGTGGCCGGCAAGGACTCGTGGCGCCGACGGACGTCATCGCAGCCGGCCAGGCCGACGACCGCCAGCCACACCGCCGCACTGCCCCATAACAACAACGAACGATCCGCGTGCATGACCGGTCACGTTAACGCCGCGGCGGCTGGGTGGCAATCCTTGCGGCCCGCCGGATCCGAACATAGACTGCGGCGGGGGAATCGCCCTTGAGCACGATGGCCCTATGAATCGCCAACCGACCGAAGCCGCCATCCGCAAAATCGGACAGGAGATCTTTCGACGGGCCGAAGCCGCCGCGCCCTCCGTGGCCAGCATGGAATACTGGCAGCAGTGGGCGATGGACTGGCTCACCACCGACGAGGATCTGAAGATCCGCCTGTTCCGCTTCATCGAGGTCCTGCCTGCCCTGAGAAACGATCGGGCGGTCGCCAGCCACTTGCTCGAATACCTGAAACCTCACGAAGGACAGGCCGAACGGTGGCCGCTGCCCCTGGTGCTGGCCCTGTCGTTTCGGCGGACGGACTCGCTCTACGCCTCGCTGCTGGCGGGCGTCACGCGTTTCGCGTGCGGGCAGATGGCCCGGCAGTTCATTGCCGGGGCGACGCCGGCGGAGGCCATCGACGCGGTTCTGAAGCTGCGGCGACAGCGGATGACCTTTACGCTGGACGTGCTGGGCGAGACCATCATCGCCGACCGGATCGCCCGCGAGCACCAGGAGGCCTACCTGGGTCTGGTCAAGGAGTTGAGCCGGCAAGCGCCGTCGTGGGAGGCCGTGCCGCAGGTGGATGAGGCGCCCTGGGGGCCGCTGCCGCGGGTCAACATTTCCCTCAAGCTGTCGGCGATCGTCACCAAGTTCGATCCCGTGGATCCCGAGCGAACGATGCAGGCCGTTCTGGACCGGCTGCGGCCGATCCTGCGGGCCGCCCGCGACACCGGCTCGTTCATCAACATCGACATGGAGCACTACGCGGTCAAAGACCTCACGTTGGAGATCTTCAAGCGGGTGCTGATGGAGCCGGAGTTCCGCGACTGGCCGGACTGCGGAATCGTCATTCAGTGCTACATGCCGGAGGGAGACGCGGACACCGCCGGGCTGATCGACTTCGCCCGCCGCCGGGGCACGCCGATCACCATTCGCCTGGTCAAAGGGGCCTACTGGGACTCGGAAACGGCCCGCGCCGTGCTGAACCGCTGGCCGTTCCGGCTGTACACGAAGAAATGGGAATCGGACATCGCCTACGAGCGGGTCGGCCGGCTGATGCTGGAAAACGCCGATGTGGTGCGGCCGGCCTTTGCCAGTCACAACGTCCGCTCGATCGCCGCGGTCCTGGCCGCGGAGGAGGCCCTGGGGCTGCCGCCGCGGACGCTGGAGATCCAGATGCTCACCGGCATGGGCAACCCGCTGAAGCGGGCGATGGTCGAGATGGGGCAGCGGCTGAGGGTTTACGCCCCGTGCGGAGACCAGATGACCGGCATGGCCTACTTCATCCGCCGCCTGATCGAGAACACCGCCAATGAGTCGTTTCTCCGGCAGACCTTCTCCGAAAACACGCCGGTGGAAGAGCTGCTGAACGACCCGGCCCGGCATCGTCACATTCCGCCGACGCCGATTCCCCAACCCTTCATCCAGGACATTCCGGATTCTGACCACGCGACGGATACCGAGACCATGACCCCCTTCGAGAACGAAGCAGACGTCGACTTTTCGCGCCCCGAGAACCGCCAGGCCATGCTCCAGGCCCTGGAGTCCGTGCGGCATCAGTTCAGCCGGCAGCATCCGGCGATCATCGACCACGAACCCATCGCCACCGCCCATTGGCACGAGGCGAAGAATCCGTCCAACCCGCGAGAGGTGGTGGGCCGCGTCGCTCAGGCCGACACCGGCCTGGCGGACCGCGCCGTGGCCGCCTGCCGACGGGCCGCGGCGGCCTGGGGGGCGACGCCGGCGGAGGAGCGGGCCGCCGTGCTGGACCGCGCCGCGGACCTGCTGGTGGAGCGGCGGTTCGAGATGGCGGCCTGGATGGTCTTCGAAGTGGGCAAGACCTGGACGGAAGCCCAGGGCGATCTGATGGAAGCCGTCGACTACTTCCGCTTCTACGCCCGTGAGGCCCGACGCCTCTACCGCCGGACCCGCCGACGAGACTACCCCGGCGAGATGAACGAGTACTCCTACACGCCCCGCGGGGTGGTGGCGGTCATCGGCCCGTTCTGTTTCCCGCTGGCCCTGCCCGTCAACATGACGGCCGCCGCCCTGGTCACGGGCAATACGGTCGTCTTCAAACCGGCCACCCCGGCGTCGGTCTGCGGTGCGAAACTGGTGTCCGTCCTTCAGGAGGCCGGACTGCCGGCGGGCGTGCTGAACTTCGTTCCCGGGCGCGGCAGGCAGGTCGGCGACCACCTGGTCCGACACCCCGACGTAGACATGGTGGCCTTCACGGGGTCCACCGAGACCGGCCGCCGGATCATGGAAAACGCCCGTCACGAGCGGAACAATCGCACGTTCTTCAAACACGTCGTGGCGGAGATGAGCGGCAAGAACGCCATCATCGTCGATGACGACGCCGACCTTGACGAGGCCGTGCAGGCCACGATCGCCTCCGCGTTCGGCTACAGCGGGCAGAAATGCACCGCCTGCTCGCGAGTCATCGTCCTGTCCGACGTGTACGACGATTACCTGGCGAAGCTGACCGAAGCCGCCGCGGGGATCCGCCCCGCGCCCGCCGAGCAGCCCGGCACCACCGTCGGGCCGCTGATCGACGCGGAGGCGGTCGAACTGGCCAGGCGTTTCGTCGAGGCGGGCAAGAAGGAAGCCCGGTGCGTCCTGGGGGGCGACTGGCCGAAAGACGGCCCGCCGGCCGCAAGCAGCAGCGAGGGCTACTTCTTCCCGCCGGTGGTCTTTGCCGACGTTCCACCGACCGCCCGTCTGGCTCAGGAGGAGATTATGGCCCCCATCCTGGCGGTGATGCGGGCCGAGTCCTTCGCGGAGGCCATGCGGCTCGCCAACAGCACGCCTTATGCGCTGACGGCGGGCGTTTACTCGCGAAGCCCGCGTCACATCGACGCCGCCAAGCAGACGCTTCAGGCCGGCACCTTGTACATCAACCGGCGGATCACCGCGTCCCGCGTGGATCGGCAACCCTTCGGCGGGTTCAAGCTGTCCGGGCTGGGCACCAAGAGCGGTGGGCCGGATTACCTCGTGCAATACACCATTCCGCGGACGGTTTCCGAAAACACGACGCGGCACGGGTTCGCCCCGGCCAACGAGGCGGCCGGAGGGCGGGAGCAAGGCCGGCCGGCGGCGGTCCACGCCTGACCGCGACGCCGCGGCAAGGGGAGGATCACGGAGCGGAGAGCAGCCGCTCGATGAACGGGGCCACGTCCTGTTCATCCACGGTGTCGTCCCCGTTCATGTCGGCTAGCAGCCGATTGCAATCGGGGTAGGCGGCGGTGTAGGCCGACGGGTCCAGCAGGGCGAGCACCAGGGCGGAAATATCCCGCCCATCCCACACGCCGTTGCAATCCAGGTCGCCGGGCCGCCCGCGGGAGACGACCCGCAACGTGGCGTAAATCCGGGTCCCGCCGTCCCGCTGGGAGCGGGCACTCAGCAGGTAGTCGCTGACCGCGGGCCGCGAGTCGCCCGGCAGCGACACCGCCACCGCGGCGTCAAAGACCTCCCCCGCCGACAGCACCGGCGTCACGGGCGGCGACCATTGCAGCGGCCAGGCGCCGTCCTCGCTGAGCAGGTCGTACGCCGTGGACCGCGGACCGGACTGCGTGACCGTCAGGGCCGCCGTCACGGTCTCTCCGGCCAGCCCGACGACCGTCTGCGCCGCGGGGCCAAGGCCCCCGCCGGCGTTCAGTTGCCACGCAACGCGGGTGTCGTTCTCCCGCTCCGGACCCCAGACGGCCCGCCACGCCGAGTCATCCTGCCGCAGGTAGAGATTCAGAAACTCCGTGAGGAGTCGGCGGGTGATGCTCAGTTGCACGGACCGGCTCATCGAGCCGGAATCGCAGCCGAAGAAGTTTTGATCGACGAAACCGCAATGGAACCCGCCTTGGATGATGGGCAACTGCTTGGGCGCGGCCGCGGCGTTGTACATCAACTGGCCGTGTTGCGACAAGGGCGTGACGGTGTCCTGGCTGCCGGAGATCAGGCGAATGGGCACGGCGATGCCGGGCATGGCCGCGACGGCCGAGGGATTCGTCTCCGCCGCGGCCATGTTGACGACCGCGCGGACGCGGGCATCGGCCGCCGCGGCCAGCAGGCTGCACCCGCCGCCCATGGAGTGCCCCGACAGGGCGAACCGCTGGGTGTCAACCTGCTGGTAAAGCCATGATGCGGGGTTGGCGTTGGCCTGTTCGAGCCAGGTCAGGCAGTGGCGGAGATCGGCCGCGAAAGCGGCGTGGCTGGGAAAAAGCCCGCCCTGCGAGCGGGAGGCGATGACCAGATAGCCGTGCGTGGCCAGATGCTGGAGGGTGCTCTGGTATTGCTCCACGCTCTGGAGGAACCCGTGGCCGAAGGAAACGGCGGGATACGGGCCGCCGGACGGGTCGTACGTTCCCCCCTGACCCGCGGTGGAAGCGGGATAGTAAAGCGCGGCGGTGAAGGTGCTGTTGTCCGGTCGGCTCACGGTGACGTCGGCCCACGCCGCCAGGAACGACCCAGGTTGCGATAGATCGGCCTGGACCGCGATGACGCCCAGGCCCCAGGCTGCCCAACAGGCCAGAACGATGGAGACTCCGACGTGACGGTGCCGCGGTGCAGCAAGTGGTGCAGCAACACGAATCATGCGTCTTAACCCTCTCTATCCAAAGATACCGCTCAGCGAATGCTGGGCATCCGCTCATTATAGCAGGGTTCGCGGGGCGGCACGCCGCCGGCGGAGAGGCCCAGGATCCCGTGGAATAGCGGGACAAACCGCATAGAATTCGTGGCCGCCGCCAATCGCCCGGCAGGAGCACGCTGATGCCGCAGAAAAAGAAAAGCCCGACTGCTAAAGGCCAGGCCCCGCCCGGCCGGGAAAGCGACCAGGAACTCCGTAAAAGGGCCGAAGCGATCAGCCGGCGGCTTCGCAAGACGTACCCGAACGCCCACTGCGAGCTGCGGCACGAGTCCGCGCTGGAGTTGCTGGTGGCGACGATCCTGTCGGCGCAATGCACCGACGAACGCGTCAACCAGGTCACGCCGACCCTCTTCGCCGCCTACCCCACTGCGGCGGACTACGCGCGGGCGACCCCGGCGGATGTGGAAAAGCTGATCCACAGCACGGGCTTCTTCCGCAACAAGGCCAAGAACCTGATCGGCGCGGGCCGGACCCTCGTCGAACGGTTTGGCGGGCAGGTGCCGGACACCATGGACGAGTTGATTACCTTGCCCGGCGTCTCCCGGAAGACGGCTAATGTGCTCCTGGGGACCTGGTTTGGCAAGAACGAGGGCTTCGTGGTGGATACGCACGTCGGCCGACTGGCCCACCGTCTCGGCCTGACCCGGCGATCGAAAGACGACAAAGACGCCGTCCAAATCGAGCAGGACCTGATGGAGTTGTTCCCCCGGAAGGATTGGACCTTTCTTGGCCATGCCCTGATCTGGCATGGCCGCCGCGTATGCACCGCCCGCAAGCCGGCGTGCGGCCTTTGCCCGCTGGCGGACGTGTGCCCCTCGGCTGAGTCGCCCTGAAGGCTGTTTGATTCCTGGCGGGCGGCCCCCCCGCGGTGTTCAATCGCCAAAGCAGGTTCCGACGGCCCGCGCGGCAAAAACCAGCTCGTGATCCGGCGGCACCAGCCGCTGCTTGTCGGCCACGTCTTGAATCGACACGCTCTTGACCGTGCCGTACTGGACGACGACCAGCCGGTTGTATTCGCCCTTGGCCAGCAGTTCAGCCGCGAAATGGCCCAGCCGAGTGGCCAGCACGCGGTCGGCGGCACAGGGTGTGCCGCCGCGCTGCACATGGCCGAGCACCACCGCGCGGGTCTCGCTGCCGGTGGCGGCCTCGAATTGCTCCTGCAAGTGCAGCGCGATCCCGCCGAGGCGGATGGGGTCCGGGCTGTCGGCCACCACCCGTTGCACGAACTTGCCGCCGCCGGCCGGCACGGCGCCTTCCGACGCCGCCACGATGGTGAAGGCCTTTCGGCTCTTCATCCGCTCCTTGCAGTATTCGACGAGACGGTCGAAGTGATAGGGGATCTCGGGAATCAGGATGATGTCGCTGCCGCTGGCCAGTCCGGCATGGAGGGTCAACCACCCGGCATTGCGCCCCATCAGCTCGACCACCATGATCCGATGATGGCTGGCGGCCGTGGAGTGGACGCGATCCAGCGCCTCGGTCGCCGTCTCCACCGCGGTCTGAAAGCCGAACGTCACGTGGGTGTGCATCAGATCGTTGTCGATGGTCTTGGGCACGCCGATGCACCGCAGCCCCAAGGGAATCAGCGTGGCGGCGCAGGACATCGTCCCGTCGCCGCCGATCACCACCACGGCATCCAGGCCGTACTTGTGGACCACCCCCATCGCCTTGTCGCGGACATCCGCGAAGATCAGATTGCCCTGCTCATCCCGGCCCACGGCGTAGCGCGCGGGATTGGCCTTGTTGGAGGTGCCCAGAATCGTGCCGCCCTGCTGGAGGATGTTGCTGACATCCCAGCGCGAGAGCGGCCGGACGTGGTCCTCGATGAGACCGAGGAAGCCGTCCTCGATGCCGTAGCATTCCCAACCGTACTGAAACATCGCGGTCTTGGCGACGGCCCGAATGACCGCGTTGATGCCCGGGCAGTCTCCTCCGCCCGTCAGGATCCCGATCCGCTTGATCTTGTCACCGGCCATGCACTCGTCCTTCCGGGTGTCGTCCCTCTTCTCGGACCGGAGCCACGCTCGACCGTGCTTTGCGTCCGCAGAGACCTCCACTTACCATCGGCCGCGTGACCCGTTTATCTGAGTTGTCGCCCGACAAACCGCTTTTTTCCCCGGAATCGAGCGGGGCGGGGCCGCCTTGGGCGGGAATGGGCCTGCTGGTCGCCGTCCTGCTGGCCGCGCGACTCCCTTTTCTGGGTCATCCCATACCGGTCGATGTCGACGAGCTGGCCTTCATTGGCGGATTGGGCTTTCCCGCTGAGTACCCGGTGCACCATCCCGGCTATCCCCTATGGGTGGCCTTGGGCACCCTCACCCATCGGCTGGGGCTGCCGGCCTACGCGGCCTTCCAGGTCTGGTCGGTCGCGGCCTCCCTCGCCGCGCCGCTGCTGCTCTACCGGGGACTTCGCTGGTTGGTTGAGGAGAGTCCGGCCTGGTGGACGGCGCTGGCCTACGGGGTCTGTCCGCTGGTCTGGTTTCTGGGCACGACGGCGTTGAGCTACATGACCGGCGGGGCCTGCGGCCTGGCGATCGTCGGACTTTGCTGCCAGGCGATTCGCCGGGCGCGGACCGACCTGCTGTGGGCTGCCGCTCTGCTGCTGATCGTCGGCATCTCCCTGCGCGCGGACCTGGCGATCTACCTGGGTCCGCTCGTGCTCTGGACCGGCTGGAAGCTGGGCCGGCGACGCTTCGCGGCCGTGGCCCTGCTCCTGATCGCCGGAGGAGTCCTGAACCTGCTTCTGGCGCGGCACCTCTACACCCGCGGAGCAGGCGGAACGATCTCGCCCAGCCTGGCTCACACCCTGGACGTGGTGTCCGGCACCAGCGTCTTTCGCCTCGGGCTGGTCGATGGCCTGGCGCGAAACCTGGTCAAGATCGTGCTCAACTTCGGATGGAACCTGGGCCTGGCCGCGGCCGCTGTGCCCGTCTGCCTGCTCGCCCTCTGGCGAAGACGGCGTGTGCTGCCGCGTGGCGTCGGGGGAATCCTGCTGCTGTGGATCGGGCCTGGTCTGGGTTTTCTGAGCCTGATGCACGTCGTGCAGGGCTACTTCGTGCTGCCGCTGGCGGCGGCCTATGCGATCATCGGCCTGGGGCTTCAAGCGATCCGTTCTCCAGCCCGGCGGGCCGCCGCCGCCG
>Ga0129299_1001898_pt1 | contig 13951 bp, 4 predicted proteins | sample ConPoolayeCmetaG_FD_94477 | JGI IMG/M metagenome (GOLD analysis project Ga0129299, IMG submission 94477) | Hot spring microbial mat communities from California, USA to study Microbial Dark Matter (Phase II) - Cone Pool mat layer C metaG ... | reverse complement strand
TTCGAGCTGCTCGGCGATCCTTCCTTGCGCCTGCCCCTGCCGCCGCCGGAGAATTACCTCATTGTGACCCCGCCGGACTACGCGAACTCCGCCCCGCTCACGCAGTTCATCAACGCCCGCTCGGCGAAGTATAAAGTACACAAGTACATCGTCCCCAGCGGCACGAACCGCACCGCGATCCGCACCTATATCCAGAATATGTACAACACCGCCGACCGCCCCGCCTACATTGTGATCGTCGGCGACACCAGCGGGGAGAATTCCACCGCCAACACCATCCCGCACTGGGTCGGGTTGGGTCCGCGTGCCGGCGCGACCGACCTCTACTACGGCTGCATGGACGCCGGCGACGACTGGTATCCAGAGATCCCCGTCGGACGGTTTTCGGTCAGCTCCGTCGCCCAGCTTCAGGCGATCGTCGACAAGACCCTCTATGTCGAGGCGGGCAGCTTCCCGAACCCGGATTATGTGCGGCGGGGGGCGTTCCTCGCCAACCCGGACACCAACGGCACGGCCGAACCCACCCACGACTGGGTCATCAACAACTATTTCGAACCCAACGGATACGAGGGCATCCGCATCTACGCCGCCCAGGGCGGCAACACGCAACAGGTGACCAACGCCGTCAACCAGGGCTGCCTGTTCACGCTCTACATGGGCCACAGCAGCTCCAGCGGCTGGTGGGATCCGGCCTTCAACCAAAGCAACGTCAACGCGCTCACCAACACCGGCCTCTACGGCCTCGTCTTCGGATGGTCGTGCAACACCGCCAACTATCCCAACTCCGAATGCTTCGGCGAAACCTGGATCCGCGCCGCCAACAAGGGCGCCGCCGCCTATCTCTCGGCCTCCAACTACATCTACTGGGGCAGCGCGGAAAACTGGCGGCCTTCCGCCATCCAGGAGAAGGCGTTCTTCCGGTCCTTCTTCGAAAAGAACATCTGGAAAGTCGGCCCGGCCTGGCGGGCGGGCCTGTATGACTTCCTCGAGGAGTACGGACAACCCGCCACGCCGGGCGGCCCCCCGACCCAGAATCCCGGCATCACCCGCGACTTCTTCGAGGAGTTCGTCCTCCTGGGCGATCCCGCCTTGCACTTGCCGCAGCCGGTGAGCTTCCGCCTGACCGCGACGCCCGCCGCCCAGGAAGTCTGCACCAGCGTCAGTCCCTCCGCGACCTACACGCTTCAGGCCGTGCGCACGGGAGGCTTCTCGGAGAACATCTCGTTCTCGGCGGCGGGGAATCCCCCCGGCACCTCCATCAGCTTCTCGGTCAACCCCCTGCCCTCGCCCTTCACGAACTCGGCGATGCTGATCACCGGCCTGGACGGGGCGGCGCCCGGTCTTTATACGATCACGGTCACGGCGACCGGCGGATCCGTGCAGAAAACCACCGAAGTGACCCTCGGTGTCGCCGCAACGACGCCGGGCAGCGTCACGCTGACCGGCCCCTCCAACGGGGCAACGGGAGTTGCGCGTTCGCCCACTTTGGTCTGGCAGGTGGCCTCCCAAGCCGTGCAGTATCATCTGCAAATCGCCACCAGCGCCGCTTTCAGCACCATCGTGTACGAGGCCACCACGGCGAACACCAGCCACGTCGTGCAGGCCCTGCTCAACGGCGGAGCCACTTACTACTGGAGGGTGCAAGCCACCAACGGCTGCGGCGGCGGGGCCTTCTCCACGCCGTTCAGCTTCACCACGATCGCCCAGCCAGACTATTTCACGGAGCAGTTCAGCGGCAACTTCGACCTGCACAACTCCACGATCCGCTTCATTCCCGACGGGTCGGGCAACTTCTACTACGCCTGCAAGCTGCCGGCGACGGCGCTGCCGACCGATCCGACCGGCGGTACGACCCTCTCATTGGGCGATGACGCGTCCCTGGAGATCACCCCGGCCGCGCCGGTCTTGCTCTACGGGGTCAGTTACAGCAGCCTCTACGTCAATTCCAACGGCAATCTCACCTTCGGCAGCGGCGACGGCGACTGGCAGGAAAGTCTGGCTGACCACTTCAGCCGCGCCCGCATCTCCGGGCTGTTTCACGACCTCAACCCCGCCTCCGGCGGTTCGGTCACCTGGCGCCAGACCGCCGACCGCGTCGCCATCAGCTATCTGAACGTGCCCAAGTACGGCACCTCGGCCCCGAACACTTTCCAGGTGGAGTTGTTCTTCAACGGCGAGATCCACATCACCTGGCTGACGATCAACCTGACCAGTTGCATCTGCGGCCTGTCGCCGGGCGGGGGAATACCGGCGGGTTTCGTGGCCTCCGATCTTTCCGGCTACCTGCCCTGCGGCGGTGGTCCGCCGACCGGCGCGTGCTGCCTCGGCGAGACCTGCGCGGTGCTGACCCAGGGCCAGTGCCAGACGCAAGGCGGCGATTTCCGTGGCGAGGGCACGCCCTGCACGCCGAACCCCTGCGCCACCTACCAGCCGCAGTGCATCATCATCAGCGAGGTGGTCAACGGTAACGAGAGCGGCGGATGCCCACGCTGGATCGAGATCACCAACACCGGCACGCTGGACTTCGCTTTCTTCGAGGGCGGGCTGATCGTCCAGACGGACGGCAGCAGCGACCTGAATATCGACGTGGACCTGACCGGCGTGGTGATCCCCGCGGGCCAGTCCTTCGTCATCAACTCCAACCAGTTGGGCGCCTGCACCAACGCCTACAACTTCATCTACGGCCAGCCGCCGGATCTGGTCACCAACGCCGCCTTCGGCGACGGCAACGACCGCTACATCCTCACCAACAACTCCGACGGCTCCTCGATTCTCGATATCTACGGTGAGTTCGGCGTGAACGGCACGGGCCGGCCCTGGGAGTACACCAACGGGTATGCTTATCGGCTGCCCAACTACATCTCCGGTCGAGGGACCAACTTCGTCGCCGCTGAGTGGTACTTTGGCGGCGTGGACAGCCTGTCCGGCCCCGATCCCACCGCGTTGCTATTGCAATACACCCATCCTCAAGTCCACAGCTACAACGGAACTTGCGGCGGAAACGTGCCTTGGGGCGACCTGAACTGCGACGCCACGGTGAACCTCGAGGACGTGCCGCCGTTCGTTCTGGCCCTGCTCGACCCGAACGCCTACGCGGCACAGTACCCGGCGTGCAACTTGTTCCACGGCGATCTGAACGACGACGCGACCGTCGACGGCCGCGACATCCAGTTGTTCGTGGAGCTGCTCATCGGCGGGTAGCCCGTGCCGCCTCGCGACGAGAGCCAATCAACGCGGCCGCCGCCGGAATCAGCCTCCGACGGCGGCCGCTTCCTTTGGCGCTGCTCACGCCGGCGACCCGGCACGCTCATTCCTCGGGCGGCGTCAGCCAGGCGGTCACCTCGGGGATCGGGCGCCCCTCGGCCGTCTCGATGTGCGCCGCGAGTTTCCAGGGCGCGGCGTTCTGCGTCACCTTCAACAGCAGCGCGTTGTCACCTTTCTTCAGGCGAATCGGCACCCGCTCCTCCTTCGAGCGGTAGTAGCGGGCGATCTGGCGTCGGAACACCTCCTGCCCATTCAGCCAGACCGCCACGCCGTCGTCGGAACCCAACGCCAGGACCGCCTCCAGCTCGCGGGGCGATCGTAGAATCGTATACGCGTAGGCGATGGCGTGATCATGCTGCTTGCCGAACACTTTGATGAAATCGACCACGAACTCGCCCGCCAGGTCGGTTTCCGGAGTCAACGCCCGCTCCACCTTCCGCCAGGTGAGCTTCTCGCCGCCCGCCGCGGATGACGCATAGGCCGCTTGCACGTCGACCGGGCCTTGCTCCGGCGGGCACACCACGTCCATGGCGTCCGCGAACTTCGCCGGAAACGGCCCGACCACCCAGAAGCGGTTGATCGACGGGAGGATCAGTTGCTCCAGACGCAGGAGGATCTCGGCCGGGCCGACCCGCAATTCCAGCTCGCCGGCGAGCATCGCCGTCTGGGGAGCCGCTTCGGGTGCAAGCCGCACCGTCGCCCCGGCCGGTCTGGTCTCGTCCAGGGCGGGCAGCATCACCTCCGCTCCGCCTTCGATCCGCCAGTTCACCGGCGGGATGAAACGCAGCCGCGCGGAAGCGTCCTTGGCCTCCCCCAGCACCGGGGCCAGCCCGAGGTCAACCCGACATTCCAATTCGCCGGGTCGTTCCGCGGAAACCTGACCGGCAACGCGGACATCCAGCCCAAGCAGCCGAGCCACCACCGCGCGATGGGTCGCCTCGTCCAGCCCCATTTCCGCCAGGTCCCCCAGGTAAGAATGCAGCAAGGTGGCGCTGGGCCGCAGCGGGGCCTGTTCGCCCCGCCACCGCGCGGCGGTCTTCGCGCGGCAGGCCATCTCCTCCGGGCTTCCGCTCTTCGCGCCTTGGATGATCCCCAGAACGGCCTCCACATGCCGAAGCCGCCCGCGAAGGCCGCTCGGAATCGCCGGGTCCGGCTCGGCGGCCGGCTTCACCGTCACCTCCAGCCTGCGGTCCACCGGCTGCCTCGGCAGCAGTACGACGACGCTTCGCTCCTGTGAATCGTAGCTCCAACCGACTTCGCCCGGAGATTTCGCCTTCGCCAGGATCTCTCCGTTCAGACTGATTTCCTCGGCGCCAACTGCTTCGCGGACGCGGATCTCGTACGCCCGCTCCGCCAACATGCCGGGATAGGAACCTTCCGCCGGCCCGATCGTGATCCGCCGGACGCCGTCCACGAGCCGCTGAGACACCGGAGTCCACACGCACTCGCCTTGGCGATATCCCTGCGTAAGCCCGTCGTCTTCATAAACCCGCGTCGCGGTGTCCGGGCCGGGCCAGACGTGCAGGATCAGCGGATCGACGGGCTTCTGGCCCGTGTACCGCATCGGCGGCTGGGCCGGAATGATGCCGCCGCCGCGAACAAACAGCGGAATCTCATCCAGCGGGACGGCCACCTGGACGGTCCGCGGACCTTTGTAAGACTGGCCGGTAAACCAGTGGATCCACTCGCCGGGCGGCAGCCAGATGTCCAGGCGGGCACAGCCGCTGAACGCACTGACCGGCTTCAGCACCGGGGCGACGAAGAACTGGTCGCCGAACAGGTAAGTGTCGGGGTGCTCATACGCCTCCGGCAGCTCCGGCCACTCGTAGTATAGCGGGCGGCACAAGGGAATGGCGGTGTCGTAGCATTGCCGCGCCGCCGTGTAGATGTACGGGAGCAGGGCGTAACGCAGCTCGAACGCCTGCTTCATCGCCTGATAGTGTTCCGGCGGGAACTTCCAAATTCGCCGCTCGGCGGCGGGGTTCTTGGCTGTGTGGGTCCGCAGGATCGGGCTGAAGGCCCCCCATTGCACCCACCGCGTGTACAGCTCCGGCTCGACCTCGCCCGGCATGTGCCCGCCGATGTCGTGGGTCCAGAAGGGGTAAGCCACATTCCCGGCGGTGGAAGTAAAATAAGGTTGAAAGGCGAGCGACGGCCAGTTGCAGTACGTGTCGCCGGAGAAACCGATCTGGTAACGGTGGCTGCCCAGATCGCCCCAGCGACTGAAGAACATCGGGCGTAACCCGGGCCGCTCCGTGCTCCGCTCCAGGTCGGTCCAGTGCAGGTAGTTCAGCCAGGGCAGCGGATCGACCTGCGGGAGCTTGGCGTGCTTGACGGACGTGCCCTGCTGCCAATCCATCCACCAGAAGTCCACACCCTGCCGCTCCAGCGGATGATGCAGATACTTGAAATAAGCCTCCACATACCGTGGATCGGTGCAGTCGAACGGCACTTTGTCCACCTTCTCCGGATCAAGCCCCATGTGCCGGGCGACCTGGGGAAAGGCCGCCTCATGCTTGCCCACGCCGTCGGCCGGGTGCAGGTTGAGCGTGATCTTGAGCCCCTGCTGCTTGGCCCACTTCATGAAGCCTTCCGGATCGGGGAAGTACTTGGGGTTCCAGGTGTAGCCGGTCCATCCGTCGAGGTGCCAGTCCATGTCGATGACCAGCACATCGAGCGGCACCTGGTGCTCCTGAAACTCCTTCACCAGGTCTCGGAGCTCCTGCTCCGTGTACGCCCAGTAACGCGACCACCAGACGCCGAAGGCGTACCTCGGCACCAGCGGGATCCGCCCCGCGACCTTCACGTAGTCGCCCAGTGCCCGCTGGTAGTCCCGTCCATAGCCGAAGAAGTACCAATCGGTCGCGTCCTCCTGGGTTCGCAGTGCCACCCAGGGCCAGTCGGTTCCCTCCACCCGGTCAAACAGAATCCGCCGCGAGTCATCCACCAGCACCCAACCATCGCGGGACAGAAGCCCCGGCGGCAGGGGCGTGCCTCCCGAAACGCCGTCCAGCGTCCGGTAGGTGCCGCGGAGGTTGCCCTTGTCTTCCATGCCCGGCGTCCATGTCACCGACCGGCCGTCCAGCCTGAAGCGGATCGACAGGTTCTCCTTGCTGAAAGGGGCGTCCGGCCGGTACGCCAGCTCCAGCCGGTCGGTCCGGAGCGTGAACAACCCGTCCTGTTCCGCCGTCGTATAGCGAGGCACGGGCAGTCGGCGATTGACGAAGACATACGAAGCCCGATCCTCGAATCGGCCCGCGGGCGAGTATTCCATGCGGATCAACTCCGGCGTCAGGACCGTGAAGCGGGCACGGCCCACGGTGACGACCGCGGCGGGATCGGCCACGGAGTTCCAGGCCTCGACGTCGGCCTCCGCCGACCCGCACAAGGACAGCACGCCCAGTAGCGAAAACCAAGTTCTTTTCATTTCGGCTCCTCGGTGGTGAATCAGCTCATTTACATCCTGGTCTCGGCAAACCGCCACAACGCTAATATCGCCGACGACACCGCAGACGACAACCGCCCCCGTGGTCCGCGTGCCCGGCCGGCGAATCCGCCGCCGGATCGGCAGTTCCCGGAAGTCGGAGAAGCCCCCGCGCCAGACGCCCAGGGGGCCCCCGCAATCCGGTGGATTTGCGACCACCTTGCCGGCGGCTTAGGATAACGATGAACAGGTTGTCGCCGCCGTAGCTCAGTCGGTAGAGCAGCGGTTTTGTAAACCGCAGGTCATCGGTTCGAGTCCGATCGGCGGCTGTTGCGCCGCATGTCGCTGGCTCGTGGGCCGTGCTGCGGGGCTGCGTGCGAGGCGAAGGCCACCCCGCCGCGGTAAATGATGGTGCCGCCGTCGAACAGCCCGTCGCCTGGTCCGCGATGTGCCTCGCCGGGTTGATCGCTCGCGGCGGCGGCCGCCCGCATCGTCTCACCGGAATCCCGCTGCGGTCCACGGGAGCGGCTTCCAGATCAGGCTGCCCGGACCGCCACACGGCCGCCGGCGGCCATCCCTGTCAATGACCGGCAGGCATGATGATTGCCTTTGCCCGCCGAGAGGGCCACGCCGTTCGGCAGGGAGCGGGCTGACTCTTCCGGTGCCGCCGCCTTCCGGTGATACTCCGGCGGCGAACGTACAGACGGCAAAGCGGTGGAGGCCGAATGCGCGGGAAACCAGCCGATGAGCGTCGCGACAGGTCGACGCCCCGCGTGACGGGTCCGATTCGCCGGCTCGTGCTGGTGCTGGGCGACCAGCTTGATCCGCGGGCCAAGGCGGTGGCGGACCTGGACCCGGCGCGGGATGCCGTGGCGATGTTCGAGGTGGCGGAGGAGTCAACGCATGTTCCGAGCCACCGGCAGCGGGTGGCGGTCTTTCTCGCGGCAATGCGGCACTTCGCGGTAGATCTGCGCCGCGGCGGCCTCCGTGTGCACTACGTCCCACTGGACGACCCGGACAATACGCAGGCCCTGGGCAGCGAGCTACAGCGGGCCGTGCGTGCCCTCCGGCCTGACACCGTCGTTTGCACCCAGCCCGGCGAGTGGCGAGTCCGACAGGCGATCGAGCACGCCGCCGCTCAAGCCGGGGTTTCGCTCCGGGTGCTGCCGGACGAGCATTTCCTTACGGATGTCGCGGACTTCGCGGCGTGGATGGCCGGGCGCCGACAACCGGTGATGGAGCACTTCTATCGTTGGCAGCGGCGGCGGCTCGGCGTTCTGCTCAACCCGGACGGCACGCCGGTGGGCGGAGCGTGGAACTACGATGCGGAGAACCGCCAGAGCTTTCGGCAACCCCCGCGGGTGCCACCGCCCTACACTCCGCGGCCCGACCCGCTCACCCGCGAGGTGCTCGCACTGGTCGAACGGCGGTTGGCCGGCCACCCGGGCGGGCTGGCCCGCTTTCGCTGGCCGGTGACCCGCTCCCAGGCCCGCCGGGCGCTGCACGACTTCATCCGCAGCCGACTGCCGCGGTTCGGCGCCTTCCAGGACGCCATGTGGGCGGGGGAACCGTTTCTGTACCACTCGCTGCTATCACCCGCCCTGAACCTCAAGCTGCTCAACCCGCGGGAGTGCGTTTCCGCCGCCCTGGCCGCGTACGAAGCCGGCGCGGCGGCCCTCCATTGTGTCGAGGGCTTTGTGCGTCAGATCATCGGCTGGCGGGAGTTCATCCGCGGCATCTACTGGCACGCCGGACCCGACTACGGCGAGCGAAACGAACTGGAGCACCAGGGCCGCCTGCCGTCGTTCTACTGGACCGGCCGGACCGAGATGACCTGTCTCCGGGAGTGCATCGGGCAGGTGCTCGAGTACGGCTACGCCCACCACATTCAGCGGCTGATGGTTACGGGCAACTTCGCATTGATCGCGGGTGTACATCCCCGCCATATCAGCGACTGGTATCTGGCGATGTATGTCGATGCCGTGGACTGGGTCACGCTGCCCAATACCCTCGGCATGGTGATGCACGCGGACGGGGGGCTGGTGGGCACCAAGCCCTACGCGGCCAGCGGCCGCTACATCCAGCGCATGAGCAACTACTGTGCGAACTGCCGATTCGATCCGGCTCGCCGCACCGGCGGAGCCGCCTGTCCGTTCACCACCTTCTACTGGGATTTTCTCATCCGGAACCGACGAAGATTCCAGAAGCACCGCCGCATGAGCCTCCTCCTGCGGCAGGTGCACCGCCTGGCCGACGACGAACGCGCCGCCATCTCGGCGCGGGCCGAAGACCTCCGCCAGGAGTTCGGCATCGGTTCCGCGGCGGCCCCCGCCGACTTTTGACTTCCGGCTCCTGTAATCCGATAATAGTTTTTCACCGGGAAGGACAGTTGCCCTGGATTACACTCTTCGGGCAGGCGGCCGCGTCGGCCTCGGAAAGGAACCACTCATGACCGTGACCCTGGACGGAAGCTCTCTGACCATTGAACAACTCGTCGACGTCGCTCGAAACCACGCCCCGGTGTCGCTGGCGCCGGCCGCGCTCGATCGCGTGAAGACCTCGCGGGCCTGCCTGGAGCGGTGCGTCGCGGAGGGCGTGGCCATCTATGGCGTCACCACGGGAATCGGCGAATTCGCCCGGATCCGCATCTCCCCCGAACAGAGTGCCGAGCTTCAGCGCCGCATCATCTACAGCCATTCCGCCGGCACGGGCGCGCCGTTTCCCGCGGACGTGGTTCGCGCCGCCATGACCGTCCGGGCCAACGTCCTCGCCAAGGGCGGTAGCGGCGTCCGGCCCGGCCTCATCCACACCATCCTGGAGATGATCAACAAGGGCGTGGTGCCCTACATCAACGAGAAAGGCTCGCTGGGCGTCAGCGGCGACCTTTCCCCGCTCGCGCAATTCGCCGAGGTGGCCATCGGCGAGGGCCGGGCCTGGTACCAGGGCGAGTTGATGTCCGGCGCGGAAGCCATGAAGCGGGCCGGCGTCCGCCCGACCGACCTGACCTACAAGGAAGGTCTGGGCCTGATCAACGGCCCGCAGATGATGGCCGCCGGCGCCGCCCTGCTGGTTCATGACGCCGAGCGGGTCCTCAAGAACGCCATGATCGCCTCGGCCATGAGCTGCGACGCGCTCCGCGCCGTGGCCCGGGCCTTCGACCCCCGCATCCACCAGGCCCGCGGCTATCGCGGACAATTGGCGGTGGCCCTGAACCTGCTCCGCCTCTTCGCCGACAGCCAGATCATGGCCAACAAAACCGGTCTGGTGCAGGACGGCTACAGCCTCCGCTGCACGCCCCAGGTCCTCGGCCCGTCGCTCGACGCCCTCGAGTACGTCCGCCAGACCGTCCTCACGGAGATCAACGCCCTCTCCGACAACCCGCTGTTCTTCGGCGACGCCGGCGAGTACTTCGCCGCCGGCAACTTCCACGGGCAGGCCGTCGGCATGGCCGTCGACTTCCTCTGCATCGCCCTGGCGGAGGTCGCTGACCTGTCCGAGCGCCACACCAACCGCCTGATGAACCCGCATCTGTCCGGCCTGCCGGACTTCCTCGTGGAGGGCAAGGGATTGAACAGCGGGTTGATGGTCGCCCAGTACACCGCCGCCGCGCTGGTGTCGGAGAACAAGGTGCTCTCGCACCCGGCCTCCGTGGACTCGATCAGCGTCTCCGCCGACCAGGAAGACCATGTCAGCATGGGGCCGATCGCCGTCCGCAAGTGCGGCGAAATCCTGCGGAACGTCCGCACCGTCCTGGCCATCGAGATGATGTCCGCGGCCCAGGCCTATGAGTTCCACGGCGGACGCCGGCCCGGCAGGGGCACCGCCGTCGCGTATGATCTGATCCGCTCCCGGGTGCCGCCGCTGAGGGACGACCGCGTGCTCTATCCCGACATCGAGGCCATCCGCCTGTTGATCGAAGACAATTCCATCCTGCGGGCGGTGGAGGACACCGTGGGTCCGCTGCACCTGGCTCGCGACGTGGACCTGCCGAACCGGGAGGGCGGGGAGTAGACCCGCCTGACCGCCGGGGGCCGCCGCTACGCCAGCATCTTCCGCACCATCATGGGCAGGATGCCGCCGTGGCGGTAGTATTCGACCTCGATCGGCGTATCGATCCTCACCGTGACCGTGAAACGCTTCTCCGGCGCCCGGCCGTCCGGAGAGCGGGCTACCACGGTCAGGTCCTGACGCGGCTGGAGGCGGTCGTCGAGATCCTCGAGGCCGTACAGCTCCTCGCCGGTCAGTCCCAGCGACTCGCGGGTCTGTCCGTCCTTGAATTGCAGCGGTAGCACGCCCATGCCGACCAGGTTGCTGCGGTGGATCCGCTCGAAGCTCGCCGCGATCACCGCCCTCACGCCCAAGAGCAGGGTGCCCTTGGCCGCCCAGTCGCGCGAGGAGCCGGTGCCGTACTCCGTGCCGGCCAGGATGATCAGCGGCGTGCCGTCGTGGCGATAGCGCACGGCCGCCTCGTAGATGCTCATCTGCTCGCCGGTCGGCAGGTAGCGGGTGACGCCGCCTTCAGTGCCGGGAGCCAGCAGATTCCGCAGGCGGATGTTGGCGAAGGTGCCGCGGGTCATGACCCGGTCGTTGCCGCGGCGGGCCCCGTAGCTGTTGAACTCCGCCGGCGGCACGCCCAGCTCCTGCAAGTACCGCCCGGCGGGACTGTTGGGCGCGATGTTCCCGGCGGGGGAGATGTGATCGGTCGTCACCGAGTCGCCCAGCACGGCCAGGACGCGGGCCCCGATGATCTCGCGAATCGGCTGCGGCTGCGGCTGCAAGCCGACGAAGAACGGCGGCTCCTGGATGTAGGTGCTTTTCTCGCTCCACTGATATACGTCGCTCTCGCCGATGGGAATGCGATTCCACTTCTCGTTGCCGCGGAAGACGTTGCTGTAGCGTTCGCGGAACATTTCGGGCGTCACCACGCGGGCCGCCGTGTCGGCGATCTCCCGCTGGGCAGGCCACAGTTCGCGGAGGTACACCTTGCGGCCGGCCAGGTCGGTCCCCAGCGGCTCGGTGGTGAAGTCGATGTCGATGCGACCGGCCAGGGCGTAGGCCACCACCAGCGGCGGCGAGGCCAGATAATTCGCCTTGACCAGGGGGTGGACACGGCCTTCAAAGTTGCGGTTGCCGCTCAGCACCGAGACCGCCACCAGCTTGCCCTCGTTGATCGCCGCGGCCACCGGCTCGGGCAGCGGACCGCTGTTGCCGATGCAGGTCATGCAGCCGTAGCCCACGGTCTGGAATCCCAACTGATCCAGTGCCGCGGCCAGGCCCGCGGCCCGCAGGTAATCCGTCACCACGCGGGAGCCGGGCGAAAGGCTGGTCTTGACATGGGGCGCGACCCGCAGTCCCCGCTCCACGGCCTTCTTGGCCAGCAAGCCCGCCGCGAGCATCACCGAGGGATTGCTGGTGTTGGTGCAACTGGTGATCGCGGCGATGGTCACGGAGCCGTGAGTCAGCTCGGTTTCCGTGCCCTTCAGGCAAACGGAAACCCGGCGGTTCAACTCCGCCTCCGTCAATCCGAAGCCCCGGTCCTTCACCGCCGCCGTCAGTGACCCGCGAAACGATTTCTTGGCCTCGGCCAGGCGAACGCGATCCTGCGGGCGTTTCGGCCCCGCCAGACAAGGCTCCACCGTGGACAACTCCAGATGGAGCGTATCCGTGAACAGCGGGTCCGGCTGACCATCCCGCCGGAACAGGCCCTGCTCCTTGGCGTAGCGCTCGACGAGGTCGACTTCGTCCGCCGTCCGGCCCGTCCGCCGCAGGTAGCTCAGGGTTTCGTCGTCGATGGGGAAGAAACCCATCGTGGCGCCATACTCCGGGGCCATGTTGGCCAGCGTGGCCCGGTCCGGCAGGCTGAGTTCGCTCAGACCGTCACCGTGGAACTCGACGAACTTGCCGACCACGCCCTTCGCCCGGAGCATCTGCGTCACGGTCAGCACGAGATCGGTGGCCGTGGCCCCCTCGGGCAAGGCCCCGGTCAGCTTGAAGCCGATCACCTCGGGGGCGAGCAGGTAAATCGGCTGTCCCAGCATCACCGCTTCGGCTTCGATTCCGCCGACACCCCAGCCCAGCACCCCGAGGCCGTTGATCATCGTGGTGTGGCTGTCGGTGCCGACCAGTGTGTCCGGCAAGGCGACGGTCACGCCATCCTGCTGCGCCGTGGCCACCACCTTGGCCAGGTACTCCAGGTTGACCTGGTGCACGATGCCGGTGGCCGGCGGGACCACGCGGAAGCGGTCGAACGCCCGCTGACCCCAGCGGAGGAATTCGTACCGCTCGCGGTTGCGCTGGAACTCGATGTCCTCGTTCAACCCCAGGGCCGTGTCCACGCCGAAATGGTCCACCTGCACCGAGTGGTCGATCACCAGATCGACCGGCACCAGCGGATTGATCTTCGACGGATCGCCGCCGAGCCGGATCATGGCCGAACGCATCGCCGCCAGGTCCACCACCGCCGGAACACCGGTGAAGTCCTGCAAGAGCACCCGTGCCGGCATGAAGGGCAGCTCCCGCTCGACAGGCTGGGCGGCGGTCCAACCCGCCAGCAGCCGCACGTCGTCTTCGCTCGCCAAACCGGTGTCCACGTGGCGGAGGACGTTCTCCAGCAGGATTCGGATGCTGAAAGGCAGGCGGTTGACGTCGCCGAAGCCCGCAGCGGCCAGCCGGTCCAGGCGATAGATCCGAACCGGGGCGGCGCGGGTCTGAAGGGTGGATCGAGCGTTGAACGGGTCGCGGGGTGCGGCAGCCATGGCGTTTCCTCACTTCGCCGCGGGACGAACGTCCCATCCGTCGCTCGGCGGCGACAACAGGAAGAACTGGATTATAGCACCCGGGCCGCGGATCGGGAAACCGCGAACGTCGCCGGGGCCGACGGTGCGTGACCACGCCGCAGGCGGAAAAAGCGGATGGCGGGAGGACGCCGAAAGCCATGCAAACCACCCGGGCCAGCCTGCTAATCCGCATTCGCGACCGGCGCGACGCCGCGGCCTGGGAGGAATTCGACGCGATCTACCGCCCCATGCTGCTCCGCTTCGCCACGCTTCGCGGGCTGGAACACGCCGCCGCCGAGGACGTGGTCCAGCAGTGCCTGATCGCGGTACAGGAGCACATCGAGCGCTTCGATTACGACCCCAAGCGGGGCCGTTTCAAAGGATGGCTCCGAACGCTGGTGAACAACCGCATCCGCAATCTGCGGCGGGACCGCCGCGAGACGCCCGGCGAGTCGGGGGATTTCCAACGCGGCCAGGAGCGGGAGGA
>Ga0129299_1001897_pt1 | contig 13971 bp, 11 predicted proteins | sample ConPoolayeCmetaG_FD_94477 | JGI IMG/M metagenome (GOLD analysis project Ga0129299, IMG submission 94477) | Hot spring microbial mat communities from California, USA to study Microbial Dark Matter (Phase II) - Cone Pool mat layer C metaG ... | reverse complement strand
CTATAGGAAACCTTCCGATAGATTCTGTAGACGAATCAAAACTTCCACAGGCAGATTATTACGCTTTAGGGCATCTTCACATAGAATACGACACTGGAAATTTTGTTTATGCAGGCCCGACATTTCCAAACAACTTTCAAGAACTTGAGGAGCTTAAGCAAGGAAGTTTTTATATTGTTGAAACAAATCCTTTCAATGCAAGAAAAATAAAACTCGGAAGCCCTGAAATAGAAGTTATTGACATAGAAATCAGTAATGCCTTAACAGCGACAGACAAAATAATGCGCGAACTTGAGAAGCGAACCCTTGAAAACAAGATAGTCTTGCTTAAGTTGTCAGGCAAACTTGAACAAGGAAAAACAAGCAACATTGATTTTAGAAAGATAGAAGAGCTTGTAAGGGAAAAAAAAGCCTACTCATTTTTGAAAAACATCTCAAAACTTATCACAGAAGAGCCCGAGTTTAAGTTTGAGCACAGAGATATGGAAAATCTTGAAGCCGAGGTAATCAAAAAATATCTTGCAGAAAACGAATCAGCTTTCAATTCCCTTGTTAATCCGCTGCTTAATTCTTTATCCCTTGAGAAACATGAGGGAGAGACAGCCACAACATTTGCCTTGAGGTTGTTTGGTGAATTCAAGAAAGCAGCAGATATTGAACTAAAATGATAATTGAAGTTAAAACAAACAGAGCATATAACATAGAAATAGCCAGTGGCTTAATCATGCGAAAAGGATTGCCAGAAGGTTTTGTAATTACAGATGAAAATATACGTAATCTTTATCCAATTTGGATACCCTCAGAAAAGAATTTTGTAATAAAGCCAGGAGAAAAGAGCAAATCTATTGCTAATTATAGAAAAGCAGCAGAAAGGCTTAGCGAAACAGATGAACAAGCTATTATTGCATTTGGGGGCGGTGTTGTCGGAGATTTAGCAGGATTTGTTGCATCAACATACAAGAGAGGGATTTCATTGGTGCAGGTTCCAACTTCATTGATGGCAATGGTTGACAGCAGTATTGGCGGCAAGACAGCAGTTAATCTGGGAGACTTGAAAAATTATCTCGGCACAATTAATCAGCCAAAAGCTGTTCTGATAGATCCTTCTTTCCTTAGAACTCTGCCATTAAAAGAATTTAGAAACGGATTAGCAGAAGTAATAAAATATTCTTATCTTTTTGGCACTCCAGATATGGGAAAGTTGGCCGAAAAAGTCAATAAAGATGACCTTGAATTAAAAGAAATTATTTTTCAGTGCTGTCAGAATAAAGCAAGAGTAGTTGAAATCGATGAGACTGATAAAGGTTACAGACATATTCTGAATTTTGGGCATACAATCGGGCATGCGATTGAATTGCTTTATGGGTTGAGCCACGGAGAGGCAATTTCTATTGGAATGGCAAAAGAATCAGAGCTCGCAGTTAAATTAGGACTCTCAAATAAAGAAAAATTAGAAAAATTAAAGAAAGCTCTGCTTGCAAATAGTTTACCAATCGATTTTCCAGCCAATTTTGATTTGGAAAAAACATTAAAATTAATGGCAAATGACAAGAAAGGAAAATTTGTTTTTGCTTTTGATGAAAAGAACTATAATGTTCAATTAGAAGAAAAAATTGTGAGAGAAGCGCTGAAATGATAATCAAAAGCATCAAGCTGAAAAATATAAGAAGCTACGACGAAGCAGAAATCAATTTTTCAGAAGGCTCTACAATACTTTCAGGAGACATCGGTTCCGGCAAAACTTCTGTCTTGCTGGCAATTGAGTTTGCCCTTTTCGGTTTGCAGCCAGGACAGAAAGGAGCCTCGTTGCTTAGAAATGGAAAAGACGAAGGCTCTGTTGAACTTGAATTTGAAGTTGACAATAAAGTTATAAAAATAGAACGAAACCTCAAGAGAGGAAAATCTGTAACGCAATCAACAGCCTCGCTTTACATTGATAACGAAAGGAAAAACCTTTCTGCAACGGAATTGAAAAATTTTGTACTTTCGCTGTTGAATTACCCGCAAGAGTTTGCGAAAAAGACAAACCTTCTTTATAAATTCACGGTATACACTCAACAGGAAGAAATGAAGCAGATTATCCTTGAAAATCCCGATATTCGGCTTGACACAATAAGGCACATATTCGGAATTGACAAGTACAAGAGAATAAAAGAAAACACGGACATTGTAGCAGGAAAACTGCGAGAGCAGATTAGAGAGTATTCGGGCTCTATAAAAGATATTGATGAGAAGCGAAAAATTCTGGCTGAGCAGAAAAATAACATTAAGATTCTTGAAGAAAAACTGCGGGATTCAAGAAAAATTCTCGCGGATAAAAAATCCGCTAGGAACTCTATTGAAAAGGAAATCCAAGAAATTAAGAGCAAGATTGAGCAGAAAAAGAATTATGAGAAAGAGGAAGAGAAAACAAAAGTGATGATTCTCGGCAAGAACGAGCAAATTCATTCCTTAACAAGAGAAAAATCAGCGATTATTAAACAAATTGATGAAGCGCAAAATTTGAAGTTTGATGAAAACGAATTGAAAATTTTAGAAGGCAAGATTAAAAAACTTGAAACAGAAAAGGAAACGCTTGACAAAGCAAGAGTAGAGGCATCCGGCAAAATTAATTCTTTGAATTCAAGAATCTTGGAATCTCAAAGGCTTAAAAGCCAGATATCCTCTTTGCAAATCTGCCCAACTTGCCTGCAATCAGTAGACGAAGACTACAAACAGAACATCAAGAGGAAGTTTGAAGACGAAATTGTCTCATGGCAGAAAAAAATTCCAGAGTTGGAGAAGGAAAAAGAGACTATCTCGGAAAAAATCATGCAGATTTCTAAACAAATCTCGGAAATAAACAAGCAGACAGAGAATCTTAAATTTTCAAAAATAAAACTTGAAGCCCTGGCAGAGAAAAAAAACCGCATAATACAAATTGAAAAGCAGATAGAATCTCTTAATACAGACATTCAAATGCTCAAGAAGCAGTCCTCTTTGTTGAATGATGCGGCATTTGAGCTTAAAAAATACGAGAATATCTACGAAGCAAAAGAAAGAGAACTGAAACTTGCATTATCAGAAGAAAAAAATTGCGAAATCCTGCTTGCAAGGATAGAGAAAGAAATAGAAATAACAAAGATTAGAAACGATGAACTGGAAAAAGAACTTTTAGAGAAAGAAAAATTGAAAGAAAGGCTTATCAAGTTGTTTGAACTTGAAGACTGGCTCTCAAATAAATTTGCTTTTTTGATTAGCTTCACAGAAAGAAATGTCTTGTTAAAGCTTAGGGAGGAATTCTCTAAGCTGTTTAATGAGTGGTTTAACATTCTTGTCCCAGACGCTTTTACAGCCCGCCTTGATGAGGACTTCACCCCGATTATAGAACAGCAGGATTTCGCTCTTGACTATAGCTTCTTGTCAGGCGGGGAAAGGACAGCAATCGCTCTTGCTTACAGGCTGGCTCTGAACCAGATTCTAAATTCGCTTCTGTCAAAAATAAAAACAAAATCGCTTGTCATACTTGACGAGCCCACGGACGGATTTTCAGAACAGCAGCTTGATAAAATGCGCGATGTTTTAAATCAGTTAAATGCAAAACAGCTTATTATAGTGAGCCACGAGCAGAAAATAGAAAGCTTTGTAGAAAACATAATACGATTCAAAAAAGAAAACGGAAAAACTATTGTTGAATCAGGGAGATAGCGAAACCTTTATAAACAATCTGCCTCATAGGATTGTATAGTTTTTCTAAAATGGATGGCGAATTGAAAAATAATATTCTGAAAACAGGAACAAGCATAATTGGAATTGTTTGCAAGGACGGAGTTGTATTAGCTGCGGACAGGCAAGTCACAGCGGGAAATATAGTAATGAACAAGAACATGAGAAAAGCATCAAAAATAAACGACTATCTTGTCGCAGCATGGTGCGGCGGGGCCGCAGACGCGCAAATGCTTTCAAGAATTGCAGTTGCTGAACTTAAATTAAAACAGCTAAGAAGCAAGAAAAGGCCGACTGTAAAAGAATCTGCAAGTTTAATTTCAATGATGTCCTATAGAAACATCAGGCAATTCTCAACAATAATGAATGTTGTAGGAACTTTAATCGCGGGTTTTAACGAAGACGGAAGTGTAGAATTATACACAATAGAGCCTGCCGGAGGGATTTACAAAGTAGAAGATTATGATGCTAATTTCGGTTCTGGTATGCCTTTCATACTCGGATTTTTGGAAAGAAACTACAAAAAAGACATGCCTACTAAACAGGGAGTTGAGCTTGCAGTAGAAGCTTTGAAATCCTCAACACAAAGAGACATCGGAAGCGGATACGGAATAGATGTCTTCACTGTTACAAAAGACGGAATAACCCATGTAATCGGGCAAGAAATTGTGCCAGAATTTAAAGAATCAAAATAATTAACATACAACAAAACCAATACCGCTCTCTAAGTTTCAAATAAGTATTGAATGAAGCTGAAACTGCTGTATAAACTCATGAGCAAATTGTTTAACATCAACGCCAAACAAATAAAACTAATTTATGAAATAAGTTCAATCTGCTAGAATGGCTGATATCCTTAAAAAAATCACAGAAGAACTGCCAAAAGGCGCAATAAGCAGTGCTAATTTTGAAGGAGCAAACATAGTTCTCTACACGACAGACAAGGAATTCTTTCTTGAAGGAAAGCCAAAAATCCGGGAAATTGTAAACACAATTAAAAAAAGAATAGAATTGCGCGCAGATAAGGACATTCTTTTAAGCAATGACAAAACAGAGAAAGTCATCCGCGAGTTAGTCCCGCAAGAAGCAGAAATAACGAATATTATTTTTGAGAATTTTAGGGGAGTAGTCATAATAGAAGCAAAAAAACCAGGGCTTGTCATCGGAAAACAAGGAAGCATTTTGCAGGAAATAGAAAAACAGACATTATGGATTCCGCAGGTCCAAAGAAGTTCCGCGATTCCGAGCAAGATTACTGAAGATATCCGCGAAGTTCTTTACCAAAACAACAATTTTAGGAGAAAATTCCTTGATGATATAGGAAAGAAAATCTACAAAGAATGGTCCCCTGAAAAAGTTGACGAATGGGTTAGGATTACTGTTCTCGGCGGAGGGAGGCAGGTGGGGCGCTCTTGTCTGCTTTTGCAAACGCCGGTCTCTAAAATTCTTCTTGACTGCGGAATTGATGTCGCTTCTCAGGGAAAAGACAAGTTTCCTCATCTTGATGTTGCGGAATTTGACTTAAATGAGATAGACGCCATAATTGTCAGCCACGCTCATTTAGACCACTCCGGTGTTATCCCTTACCTGTATAAAATGGGATACAAAGGGCCTTGCTATATGACTGCTCCGACAAGAGACATCGCTTCTCTGCTTGCTCTTGATTTTATCGGAGTGGCTTACAAAAAAGCAACTCAGCCGATTTTCTCAACAGCAGATATAAGAGAAATGGTTAAGCACTCTATATGTATCGGATATAATGAAGTTACCGACATTACTCCGGACATCCGGCTGACATTCTATAACGCAGGACACTCTCTTGGAAGCGCAATGGTTCATCTTAATATCGGCAACGGGCTCCATAATCTGCTTTATACAGGAGACATGAAATTTGGCAAAACAAGGCTCTTAGATGCTGCGTTTTCAATGTTCCCGAGATTGGAAACAATGATAATTGAATCAACTTACGGAGGAAAAGAGAATATCATGCCTCCAAGGCAAGAGGCAGAAGAGCAATTAATCAAGCTCATTAAAGAAACAATTGAAAAAAAAGGCAAAGTTTTGATTCCAGAGCTTGGGTTAGGCAGAGCCCAGGAAACAATGCTCATCATAGAAGATGCCGTCAGAACAGGCAAACTTCCAGAAATTCCGGTTTATATTGACGGAATGATATGGGATATTAACGCAATCCACACAGCGTATCCGGAATTTTTGTCAGGAAGTGTGAGAAGCATGATTTTCCAGGATCAGAATCCTTTCTCTTCTCCGATATTCAAGAGAGTAGGAAGTTCGGCAGAACGAAAAAAGGTTGTAGAAGGAGGCCCGTGTATTGTGCTCGCCACATCAGGAATGCTCGTTGGCGGGGCATCAGTAGAATACTTCAAAGAGTTCGCAGGAAACAAAAACAACTGCATTATTTTTGTGTGTTATCAAGGAATAGGCTCTCTTGGAAGGCAAGTTCAGGAAGGCGCAAAAGAAGTTAAAATGTCCTCGGAAGGCAAGGACGAGATAGTAAGAATCAACTTAGGTGTTCATACAATTGAAGGATTATCCGCCCACTCTGGAAGAAATCAGCTTATCGCCTTCATAAACAAATGCTCGCCTCGCCCAAAAAAAATAATTATGAACCACGGAGAGGCGTCACGATGCCTTGACCTCGCATCATCCGTGTACAAGTCATTCAGAGTAGAAACCGCTGTTCCGAAAAATCTTGAAACAATAAGAATAAGATGAAGCACAAAATATCGGTAACCTTTGTCCTGCTTTTAATGTTTTTAGTCGCACAGATAATCGGATTATTTGTAATTCGCTCATATTCGGGAAAAACTCTTCCCTACGGAATGCAGCCTCCTGAAATGAAGCCAGAGATAACAATCTCAAGCATCCTAATCGCAATCTTTCTCGCCGTGTCTTTTGTTCTTATACTCATGAAAATAAAAGCAAACTGGATTTTGAGAATATGGTTTTTCTCAGTTGTTGCAATTGCATTGGCAATAACTTTTAACGCTTTCTTTCAAGGATTTGTGCCAAGCTCGCATGTTTTTGCTCTCGCTTTAGGCGTAATCCTCTCGTTCATAAAAGTCTTTAAAAGAGACATTCTCGTGCATAACTTAACAGAGCTTTTCATATATCCTGGAATAGCGGCGATTCTTGTTCCTTTGTTAGGAATATGGTCAATTTCACTTCTTCTTTTGTCCATATCTCTTTATGACATTTACGCAGTCTGGCACGCAGGATTTATGCAAGAAATGGCGAAATACCAAATTAAAGAGCTGAAGTTTTTTGCAGGATTTTTTGTCCCGTATCTTCCGAAGTCAATAGCAAAGTCGGCCAAACCATCTAAGTCAAAAAAATTTCAAAAAATCAGAGTTAATCTCGCGCTTTTGGGCGGGGGGGATGTCATTTTCCCGATTCTTGCGGCGGGAGTCTTCCTTAACTTATTTGGGATTATTCCTGCTTTGATAGTCTCTTTTTTTGCCACGATTGGTTTATTATACTTGTTTGTAATGGCGGAAAAAGGAAAATTCTATCCGGCAATGCCTTTTATAGCAGCAGGCTGTTTTGTCGGCTTTTTGGCAGTCTATCTTCTTAAACTTGCAAGCCTCTTTTAATTTGTATTCACTTTTAAAAGGTAACAAATAGAAAGTTTTATAAATGTTGTTTTTCTTGTTTTGGGCATGGAACTTGACAAAGAAACGATTAGGAAAGTAAAGGAAAAGTTTGGCTTAAACATATACGAGACAAAGGTATGGCTCGCTTTGATAATGAAAGGAATGGCATCTTCAAGCGAAATTTCGGCAATATCCGGGGTTCCTAGAAGCAGAACATACGATGTTCTTTCAAGCCTTGAGAAAAAAGGATTCGCAATTGAAAGAATAGGAAAACCGACAAAATATATTGCAGTTGAGCCTTTAGTTGTTTTGGAGAAGCTTAAAAACAATATCTACAAGGAAGCAGAGGAAAAAATTAGCATTCTTGAAAATTTAAAGGATTCAAAAGAATATGAAGAACTCGCATCATTGCACAATTCTTCAGTTGAAACAATAAAAAAAGACGAATTTTCAAGTATACTAAACGGAAGAACAAACATTTATGTTCATTTCAAAAACATGCTTGACAAAGCAAAGAAAACCGCAATTGTATATCTCCCAGTATCCGAGGTGAATGAAAAATCAAGAATCTTCAAAGAAATCTTTTCAAAACTTAAATCCAAAAAACTCAAAACGAGAGTTATACTTTACGGAAAAGAGCAAGACATCAAGCAAATAAGCAAGAAATTTGGCATTGTTCCGGAAATAACAAACATAAACGCGGCATTTTTAGTAGCAGACGACAAAGTGCTGTTCCTTTTGTCAGACAAACTTGATGAAGAAAGCAAGGGAATCTGGATAAATTCGGATTTTTTTGTGAATTCCATCAGCAAATTTATAGAAAAATCAATGAAATAACCTTTCAATCAGATACATTTAGCTAAATTTACTTCTGTTATGCCCATGCTGTTTATAACATTTTTGTTGTCTGTCCTAAATTTTGTCAAAAACTCTTTAAATCTCATTCTTGACGAAATTTTGGCGTAAATCCTCTTGTTCTTGATATATGTTTTTTTATGCTCTTTTTTGAAACGCTTACACGCAATTTTTAGGCTGACGGGCGGGCCTTCTGCAACAACCTCTTTCTTGTTTTTAACAACCAAATAATAATATGCGAAATCTTTGTCAGAATACCTGAACTCATTCTCATATATCTCAAACCATTTTTCAACACGATTTATTAAAAATTTGCCGAATTTGAGAAGCTTGCTTCCTGCGATATCTCCTTGTTGCTTGTTTGTTTTCGCGATTAATTTAACAAATTCCGCTTTCCTTTTTCTTGCCAATTCTTTCAACTTTTCTTCATCTATTTTTTTCGCAACGAAGAATTCTTCGCTTGGTTTTTTTAAAAACTTTATGCAATAATTTCTGAATTTTTTAAGTGTCTCGCTTGAGAGAGCGGCAAGAGCATTTCTTTCTTTGTATGTTGGGTCAACTAATACGATTGGCGACTCAAGTTTTGCCTCGTTTAAATTTAAAAGCACTTCATTTTTGTTTTTCCAGTGTTTCATTGGATCAAGAACTATTTTGTCTCTTTCTCTCATTTTTGAAACAGCTTTCACAAAGTTCAGGAAGCTTTTATAATGGCATACAAGCAGTTCTAGCCCGTATCCTGAAAATCCCTTGATGTAGCTTTCCGCGCCATAGCATCCGGACGCATGAACAAACGCTTTAGCCAGGATTATCTCATCAACTAGCTTTTTATTTTTCTTAACGCAATCAATAATGTATTTCACATGAAAAACGCTCAAATCCGTGACATTCCTTGCTTCTTTTGGCTCTTTTATCTTAATTATTGGAACTACTTCGAATACTATGCTTCCTTTTACAAAATTAAGGTAGTTTCTAGAGCCTTTTACAATTATGCTGTCATATCCGTCAATATCTTTAAGTTGTCTGGTTTGTTTGGAAATTTCCTCTTCGCTTAGATTTTTGTCAAACCTCAGGAAAATGTCAATGTCATATTTTTCCTTTTTAATAAGGGTTCCTTTTGCAAAACTTCCTCCAATGAATATACTTGCTTTAATGCCTTTCTCATCCAGTTTTGACTTTAGTTTGCTGATAAAATTATTTACGCTCGTTTGAATTTTTTCTTGTTCCTTTTCGCTTATTCTAAACAAGCTTAACTGCCTGCTGAGAATGTCTTTTATCCTGCCTCTTTTGTTTTCCATTTTTCTAAACTTGTCATCAAATCAATTATGTATCTCCCTTCTTCAAGCTTGTATATTAAAGGCCTGTCTTTCCTAAACAAGTTGACTATATCAATTTCAAACTTTCCCGGCTTTATTACTTTGATGGTTTCTAAATCAAGAATCACGGGTTTTTCCTCATCAATCCCTATAATCTCGCGGATTTCTTTTTCTACTCTTTCTTTTTCTTGTTTGGGAAGCTCCATAATACTGTCTGTCTCTTTGTCTTTAATGTTCTTCTCGTTAATGTAATAAAAAAACCTATTTCCGCATTTACATCCTGTAAGTATCTCTTTGTCAGAGTCAGAGTATATCTGTCCGCAATGAACGCATCTGTGTGGCATTTTTAAACTAAACTCTCACGTATTATAAACTTTGCTTTTTATCAGCTAGAAATCACGCCTCAAAATAAACTCCAAGATGCGCCTGTCTAAAAATAACCGGATTACAACGATTTAACTAACATCAAATCAATCTTGCTCGGGTCTTTTTTAATATCTCTTACGATAGCAGCGGGCCCGATTACTGTCAGTGAATCTCTCTCACCTACTAATGCTCTTGCAAGCCCGACTTTGATATTCTCAAAGAAACCATTCTCTTTTCCAGGCTGTATTGTCGCAAGCTCAACTCCCTTAAATCCCTTGACTCTTCCAATTAAAGCCATTGTGCTTGATATTAATGTTGCTTCTTCAACAGGTTCAAGTTTTCCTTGCAACACGATAATTTTGTTTTCCACGATATTATCAAGAAGTTTTTTTATGCGCTCGTTGCTTTCTAATTTTGACATCTCGCTGTAACTTACAAATCTCAGTGTCAGTTTGTTTTTCAGGTTTTTGTTTTTTGCCATCTTAAACCTTTTTAGCTAGTTTAAACAATGATTCGTAAAACTCCTCCATGTTTGTTCCTTGTTTTGCGGATATCCCAACAACATCGTATTCAGGAAACGCCGCGCTCATTTTTTTAATGTCCGCCTTTCTCAAATCTATCTTGTTTCCGACAAGCAGAACAGGTATATTTCTTGCTACGAGATTCCCGATTATTGTAAGATTAACTTGGCTGTAAGGATTTTGCGAAGCATCAAGCACAATAACGACAGCATCAACATCCTCAAGCCATTTTATAGCTTCTATTACTCCGTAGGTTGCTTCTTTCGCTCTTTTCTTTGATTCCTTTTTGTTTAATCCAAATTTCATAAAATCTTCATAATCTATTTTCGTCGCAATTCCAGGAGTGTCAACTAACTTTAATGTAAGCACCTTGTTTTTGTGTTTAATCTCAACTTTTTCCTTAAATTGGACTTTTCTTGTTTCGTGGGGGATTTTGCTTACTTTTCCGAGTTCCTCTCCTGTCCAGTCTTTGCATATCCTGTTGGCGAGGCTTGTTTTGCCTGCATTCGGGGGGCCGTAAAGCCCAATTTTAAGGTTCGTCCTACTGCTGAAAATGTTTCCGAAAACCCTGTTGAAAAAGCTCTTTATTATTCTTATCACCATTTTTTCTTCTCAGTTTTAAAATTTCGTTGTTTTAAAAGTTTATTGTCTTTTATGATACACATCTATGTTAATAAGGCTTCTTGCCGATTAATCTCGCCCATATGCTTCCTTCAACTTGCATGAAAGCATATCCTATTTGTTCTGTATTCCACCCCTGTGTTCTTAATTCTTCTATAATCTTTTTCCTTTCAATGCCCTGGCTTTTAGCAGTTCTGATAAAGTTCATCATATTGAATAAATCTGTTTTTTCTTTGTAAAGATAGTTCTCATAATTCCTCTTATACCAGTATAGCAATCCAACAGCAGCTCCGATTCCAATCAAGATAATAAACAAGAATATCAATAAAGCAGTCTTCCAGGGCTTGCAGTCGCTTCTGCAGTTGCTCGAGTTTTCTCCCAATTCCGGCTCGCATCTTCCGTTGCTGTTGCAGACTAATTCAATCGCTCCTTCTAGCTGAGAAAACTCCGGAGAAAGATACGCCCTAATATCCCTAAGGCCCACAACATTATAATTGAAAAATTCCACTTCCCTGTTCATTAAATCATTATACGCAATTCCATATCCGCCTGTTATATTCTTCTGTCCGTAATTTTCTTTAAATGCAGAAGTTCCTTCTATAACCAAGAAGTTTTTTATTGATTCCTGCTGTTTTGGTATAACTTTTAGATTTATTAATGAGCCGAGATTCTCAACCACTCCATCGTAATCTGCCTGTACATTCTTGTAACTTACTTTCATATCTGCCTTGCTTGTTTGCCATCCAAGTATTTGTTGTTTGTTTGCTGTTGTTCCTGCACCTAGGGCACTTAACTTTGCTACATCAATTAGGTTATAATCTATTACATATGGAATCTCTATCTGAGTTGTTATTCTTATTGAGCTTGGAATTCTTATTGCAGACAGATTATTTAATATGCTTATAAACTGAATATTCGAGCTTGCACTTAGGTATTGCTGTGTTAATGTGTTAAGGATATTATTTATGTTTTGAAAATTGATTCTTTCTTTTAGTGCTGTTTGTTCCCATGCTGTCAGGTTTCTTATGCTGTTCTCAAAATCTGCAAGCTTTTTTTTGCAGTTGGAAAGCGTGAGGTTTGCGGATGTTCTTGCATCAGCCACTGTAACATTAAAAACAGAGGTAGTGTTTCTTCCGTTAATTGTCGCAGTCACTCTAACAGAATATGCTCCGGAATTGTTGTATGTATGGGTTGCTTCTCTTGTCGGTGTTTGAATAGTCTCTGTATTGTCGCCAAAATTCCAGAAATAAGCGGATACATTATGCCTGCTTTCAACCAAAGCTCTGAAAGTTGTAGGGGCTTTTAATGTCGCTGTTGTTGGGAAAAGCGCGACAATCGCTTTTAAGCTTTCAACAATCACGACATCCTCTCTTATCAAATTATCTCCAAGATAGAGCTCTAAATCATAATTTCCCGTTCTGCTTGGAATATCTATCATTAAAGAGTCCAGATTAATCATAGTATAGGGGACGCTTAATTTTAACGGGGTTTTGTCCGCATTATAAACCCTGTCGCTGCTTCTTGTCAAACTGCCTTGCATATATGACAGCAAAATCGAGTTTATTTTAACATTCACATTATTCACTTTTGCGATGAACCTCATTGGTATCTTGCATCCAGCAGAGCAATTTCCATCATAAACTTCGTTAATATATTCTCTTACTTTATCGTCAATATCGTCAAAGCTTGTTTCGTCAAAACTGCCAGTGCTTCCGTATTCCGGAGTTTTTAATGTAAGGTAGAAGTCATTTGTATAATCAGTTTGCGAGCCGGGCTCTCCTGCAAATCCGCAAACCTCTCCTTTGTCTTCTGTTTTTATTTTATAGTCAGTGTCTTCTTCTGCTTTAATACACACGAACAACTCTTTTTCTTCATTAACAGAATACTCAATTTCGCACTCGGCTATTCTTCCTGATGTCGTTATGTCGTCTTCTTCTAATTCGCACTCTTCAAGCAGTCCTTCTTCATCAGAGTATAATCCTATTTTCAACAAGCCATCATACCATTCAAAATTTCCTTTCTTAATCCATGCTCCTAACTTGAACTTGCTTGACACAGGAACTTTGATTCTTTCGCAGTAAGGAGCCTCGCCTATCAATGCGTAATCTGTTGTTTGGCTTGCATCAAAGCATCCGCTGGAGCTTAAACACGAAAAATCATCTGTCATATTTACAGAATACAAGTCAATTGCTCCGTCATCAAACAAGTCAACCATAACAGGCATATTGCAATTGTCCGGATTCGTAATCTCAACATCAAATTTAAGGCTTTTGAAAGCAGTATTCGCTCCAGAAAACTTAAAAGCAACTGTTTTTTCGTTATTATTTAAAGTAAATGTTTTCTCGGTTTCTTCATTTGACAAACTATAATCATCACAGCATCTTGGTGGATTGCAGGTATAACTTCTGCCGATATCATCCAGAATCTCTTTTATAGTCTTATTGGAATACTTGGTTGTGCTGTATCCTGTTTTTGAATACTCTACCCTAAACTTGCTAGAAGCAAGGTCGTTTGAAAGGCTTATATTTACTTGTCCTGAAAGTTTTTCGCCTATGCTGTATCTTTCCTGTATATCCGTGCCAGTACCTTTGCTTAATGCAAAAACCAATGATGCCAGCATTACCAAACCAATAACAAATCCTGCTATCAAGCCTCTTTTTAACATTTTTCAGCAAGGTATTTTTTGTTTATAAAACTTTTCAACGCCAACACAATCAAGAAACAACCAAGCACTCGGCTCTGATGAGCCGACCCAAAGGGCAAATTTTCCGAGAGGAAAATTTGGTGCTTGGTTTTATCATACACGAATAAAATTCAGGCAAGAAAGTGCCACGAAACCCATTCCTAACAGAATGCCCTATTTTGTCACCACTACCAAATAACATAAAACAGAAAGGTTTAAATATTTAAAAACCCAATAAAAACTATGAAAAACCAGCGGAATATATGCATTGTGGAAGGCAAAAAGGTGAAGGAAAT
>Ga0129299_1001896_pt1 | contig 13972 bp, 11 predicted proteins | sample ConPoolayeCmetaG_FD_94477 | JGI IMG/M metagenome (GOLD analysis project Ga0129299, IMG submission 94477) | Hot spring microbial mat communities from California, USA to study Microbial Dark Matter (Phase II) - Cone Pool mat layer C metaG ... | reverse complement strand
TCTTGTTGATGAAAAAGGGAAGACATATTTCCCCGAAGATTTAAAATTAATATCACATTGGAATCTTCGTGACGAAATTAAATCCCAGTATGGAAAACCCGATGGGCTTCCAAAGCAAAAAATGATTTATGAGGTTATGAAAAGGATTATTACTCAGGAAATACCTCAAGAAGTAATCAATAAAAATAAGTATCAATGGAACCCTTTCACTAACAAAATCTTTAAGGATGGCAAGGAAATCACCGCAAAACCAGAACCAGATACAAGGTATAAAATGCTACTTGATAATTTCCTTGCTGTTCAAGCCGCTGATCCTTACAATCCATACTATAGAACATATATTGAAAGAAAATTTGACAAAGAAATGGAAATGCCCCTGAAAGAAGTGGAAGATTTGTTTGTTAAATTAGTATCCTCGGAAACTGCTAAAAAAGTGGGCGAATTAATCAAAAAAAGATTAGGGAGAAATCTTGAACCCTATGATATCTGGTATGACGGCTTCAAAGCAAGAAGCACTATGTCTCAGGATGAGCTCGACAAAATTACAAAAAGCCGCTATCCAAATACAGATGCTTTTCAAAAAGAACTACCCGTAATTTTGACAAAACTCGGTTTTTCGAAAGAATTAACTGATTTTATTTCGGATAAAGTGGTTGTTGACCCCTCCAGAGGTGCAGGACACGCATGGGGAGCACAAATGAAATCCGAAAAAGCCAGATTGAGAACCCGTATAGGCAAGGACGGTATGAACTACAAAGGTTATAACATTGCTATTCACGAATTTGGTCATAATGTTGAGCAAACTCTCAGTTTGCAAAAAGTGGATTATTATATGTTGAACGGCGTTCCAAACACTGCGTTTACTGAGGCAATTGCATTTATCTTTCAGTCGAGGGATTTAGAGCTTCTGGGAATTAAAAATGAAGACCCGAACAAGGAATACCTTGCCGCACTTGACAATTTCTGGATGAGTTATGAAATTATGGGTGTGTCCCTGCTCGATCAGGAGGTCTGGAAATGGCTCTATAATAATCCAGATGCCACCCCCGAAAAATTAAAAGAGCAGGTTATCAAGTTAGCAAAAGACATCTGGAATAAATATTATGCGGAAATATTCGGAATCAAGGACCAGCCTATTCTCGCTATCTATTCTCATATGATTGACTATCCCCTTTATTTATCGGCATATCCGATTGGTCATCTTATTGAGTTTCAGCTTGAAAAATATATGAAAGGCAAAAATTTTGCCGACGAACTTGTAAGAGTATTAACTCAAGGTTGTTTGACTCCAAAGGTCTGGATGAAAAATGCTGTGGGAAGCCCTGTTTCTGTTGATGCTACAATTGAAGCAGCCGAAGAAGCATTAAAGAATTTGAAATAGTATTTAATTATTAAAATTATTTAGCTGAATAACTTTAAAAAACAAGGATGGGTGTTCTACCTTTTGTATTCGGTAGCTCAAACATCCTTGTTTATGTTTTTGTTCAAAACTTACTTAGAATAACTAATAGATTTATTAACATTTTAAATCAACAAGTAATTTTAGCTTACCGATTAAATTAATAAGCATAACGGACTTTAAAATTCAGGGTCTGCTCTTTATTCTTATCCACTTTGACTTTGAAAATAACAGTTTGTGAGTCTTTTTTCTCGTAGGGTATGTTTGAAGATAGAATCTGCCAATCACTGCCAAGTGTCCTCTCAACTTCAACTTCAATATTTTCATTCTTACGGTTTTTAATCTTAACTTCGTAGGTGTATTCAAAAACCTTATCCGAGATTCTATTTTGGTCTAATTCTTTTTCTTCGGCAACAATATCAAAAGCATCGCCAACCTTCAGCTTGATTTTTTCATCTTTTGGTGTGTGGTCAACCATATCCTCGCCAATGAATTCGAGTGATTGACCGTCTGATTTATATAACCTGACTTTTCCTTTTGGGAATGGCATCCCAAGACCATTTTTTTCATTATTTTCGAATTCGATAACAACTGCAACTTTATTAGTCTGATTAGAAAAATAATAATACCTATAGTAACTTCCACTGCGATACAGATATTTTTTTCTTACATTAACATTTTTTGCTTCAAAAAGAGATATTTGCTTGGTTTCATTCTGGTTTATTGTAGTTGGATTCTTTAAGTTATAGATATGGTATTCAAAAAATGCTTTCTCCTCGAATTGTTGAGGTGGAGCTTCATACGTAGCAGCATTTTTTTCCAGATAATCTATATAAGCTCGAAAGGGTTGTGGTTGAATTAAATTAACATCGCCGGCAATAAGCTTCAGAACTGCCTGAGGATAAGTTGCCCCTGAATTATTTTCGATACTAACCCATGAATTTAAATCAATTTTAGTATCGTTTTTATCCAGCACAGCAACATATTCTGCATGCCAGTTCATTCCCTGTGTTTGATAGGAAAGTTCAATTTCTTTGTTCCCATCATTTTTTGAACTGATTTTCCAGACAAGAGTTGGTTTTGTAATTAATCCTTCGGGCAATGAGCCGACAGTAATCTGATATTTGCTGATGTCGGGGATCATAAGCAATCCACCGCTTGTTGTTCTGAGGACAATTTGAGTATTATTGATTGATAGTAGCGTTCCTTCGATAGGTTTACCCTGCTCGGATATCATAGAAACAGATTTGTCTATATATTTCTCTAAAATTTTTAACAAACTGACAAGGTCATAGCGATAATTTTGTTCGAGAACCTGACCATCGAACTTGATATTTACGCTTGTTGGGTCAATCATTTGGGCAACGTCAGTCATGTTGATCTCTGAAATTCCTGATTTAATGTTAAAATTTCTGATATCCCTTATAACTCCAAGATTATTATTATAAACAGTAACATATAATGCTTTTCTGTCAACCGGCTGGCTTTGAGATATTGAAACAAAAAGCAGCAACATCAGAAGTGCTCCGGAAAAAAATTTTATATTCATAATATCGCCTTAAACAAAATTTTTGAAATTCAAATTTAATATCCTTTATTTATTTATTTGTTTCAATGTATTATTTATGTTTATTATATTACTCACCAATAATCTTAATAAGAACCCTTTTCCTCCTCATTCCATCGAATTCACCATAGAAAATCTGTTCCCATGGTCCGAAATCGAGCTTACCGTCTGTTATTGCAACTGTAACCTCACGCCCCATTATCTGCCTTTTCAAATGAGCATCAGCATTATCCTCAAATCCGTTGTGCCGATATTGAGAATGTGGTTTTTCGGGTGCTAATTTTTCGAGCCAATTCTCAAAGTCGTAGTGGAGTCCAGATTCGTCATCGTTTATGAAGACGCTTGCAGTGATGTGCATGGCATTTACCAGAACAAGTCCTTCCTTGACTCCGCTCTCCCTTACTGCCTGTTGCACCTGTGGAGTAATGTTGATAAACTCCCTCCGAGATTTAGTCTGAAACCATAATTCTTTTCTATAACTTTTCATTTCTTCACTTTGGATATTTACCAAAAACCTTTGCGAAAAATTTATGAAGATTGTGCGGAAATGACTCGTCGGCAAGAAACATCATCAAACATCTTTTGCTTATAACATTTATATTGTGTTCCTTGCAAAAATCAATAGCTTCTTTTGATTCGGAGCCTTGCTGAAGCCAAACCTTTTTGATTTCATTTTTTTGGGCATCCTCCAAAAGATTTAAGACAGAATCCGGCTTTACTGAGCATATTAATGCATCAACTTTTTCGGGAAGGCTGTCAAGTGTCTGATAGCATTTTACTCCCTTGTATTCTGTCAGGTTCTGATTAATCGGATAGGTTTTAATTTCCTTTTTTATCAGTTCGTCATAAATATAATTTCCAAATTTATCTTTATTATTCGATACACCAGCAAGAGCAAACACTTTGCTGCTCAAAAAATCAGTTATCAATTCTTTTTCACTCATTTTAATACCTTATTGTTTATTATCATTTTTTCATTATCGGATACGAATAAGAATCAATCCCATCAGAAAACAATACATAATAAGTCCCTGAGGCAACTGAAGGCAGATTGAATTCTCCGTAATACCGGGAACCTGATAACTCAATTGCTGTTTCTAATATTTTCTTTCCGAGTATATCAATAATTGTTATATCAAGTTTGGGCTGATTCAATCTTTTTAATTTAATGATTAATTTAAAGGAAGACTCAAAAGGAGTCGGAATTGCTTCAAATTCTACATTGTTATCTATCGAGGTTTTTTTTTCAACGTTGCTAATCAGACTTGTGTAAGCTATAGGGAGTTTTCGGATTCGGATACCAGTAGCATCAAATATCGCATTACACAAAGCTGGAGTTACAGACGGAAAACCAACTTCACCCATTCCCGATGGCGTTTCCGAAGTATTAATTACATCTATATCAAAATCGGGAACATCCTCCATAGTGAGCCACCTGAAATTATTAAATCCAGATTGCTGAATTTCGCCGTTTTTGACTGTAATTTCAGTATTAAGTGCTGTGGAAAAGGCATCAATAGCAGCTCCCATAATTTGATTTTTTACGTTTCCCGGGTTAATTGCAAAGCCCGGATCAACAACTGCATATACTTTATGTATTTTTAATTTTCCTTCTTCGCTAACGGAAACATCGACAACATGGGCAATATAAGCTCCATAGCCGACGAAAGCGGCAATACCTCTACCCCAGCCTTTTGGTAGATTAGACCCCCAGTTAGATTTTTCAGCTACCAGCTTAAGAACATTTTTCAGCCTTGTATCTCTTGCCAATTCATACCTGAATAGGTAAGGGTCTTTTCCAGCAAGATGTGCAAGCTCGTCCATTAATGATTCATTTACAAAAATATTCTGAGTGTAATCCACAGAACGCCAAGGACCAGACCTCATTCCATAACTTCGTGATGCAGTCTGGTTTGTTATGTTAGGAATATCGTAAATGGGATTATTAGGCGAAACATCGCCCTGAGAAACCACTTTCTGAATCCAGCCCGATGGTTTTCCATCACTGGTTATTCCTGCTTTAACTGCGTGAATACTTGCAGGTCTATAATCATCATTTTTTATGTCATCTTCTTTTGTGTAGAAAAACAATACAGGATAGCCAGATGATTTCGAAATTTTTGCTGCCATAACAATATAATCATTGTCATGACGGCGTCCGAATCCGCCTCCGGATAGCATTACATTAACCCTGACATTAGCATAGGATACACCTAATGCATTAGCAACACCTGTCCGGGCTGTCTGAGGATTTTGAGTGCCTGCCCATATTTCACACTTTCCATCACTGAATTTCGCAAAAGCACTCATTGGTTCCATAGTTGTATGAGCGAGGAAGGGAACTTCATAAATTCCTTCAATAAATTTGCTTGTATTGGCAGGGAGGTTTGGCAATGTTCCGATTCTGTCAATCCATTCTTTTCTGATATCTTCAGAACTAAAATCCGAATTGTTTTTCCAAGTTGCTTTCAGTGCGTTCCTTCCTTCAAGTGCTGCAAATGAATTCTCTGCAACAACTGCTATACCTTCACTTAGCTGATAAACCCCAAGAACGCCCTTTACTTTTAACGCATCTTTATCATCGAAGGACTGTAAGGAACCACTAACATAGGGACATCTGAGTATTACGGCATATTTCATTCCTTCGATTCTGAAATCGCTTCCATATTTTGCTTTCCCTTGAACAATATCAGGTTCATCATAATTCCATTTTGTTTTACCTAATATTTTGAACTCTGTAAATTTTTTCAGAGTTATTGAATTAGCTGGCGGCACCGGCAAGGTCAAAGCCTTGTCAACAAGTTCACCGTAGGATAATTTCCTATTGCCGTCTTTTTCATAAACAAAACTTTTCTCGGAGTAGCAATTGCTTTCGGGAATGCCCCAGATGAGCGAAGCCGCAGATATAAGCATTTTTTTTGCCTGTGCTCCTGCAATTCTCAAAGGTTGCCAGAATGTTCGAATGCTTGTGCTCCCACCAGTTGACTGATTTCCATATTTTGAATCTCCTTCGGCATTTCTAACCCTGACTAAATCCCAATCAGCATCCAGCTCTTCAGCTACTATCATCGAAAATGATGTCCTGACTCCCTGACCGAGTTCAGAGCGTGCTATCGTTACTATAAGCTCATTGTCTTTGGTAATTTCAACCCATACACTCGGAGTAAAGCTCATAATTTTATTATTGCCATCTTCGGCGATGATAAGTTCCGCCAAGGCTTTGTCCGATGCTGCGAAACCGGTTACAATCCCCGCAAAGGTGAGAGCAGAACCAAAGATAAACCTTCTTCTGGAGATATTGTTTTTTTCGTTCATAATTATCCCTTTGAAGCAAGAATTATAGCATCCCTGATTTTGTTATATGTCCCACAACGACAAATATTATGGGACATTTCGGAATTTATCTCTTCAATTGTTGGCTTTGGCTTTTTCTTCAGTAATGCAGCAGCAGTCATTATTTGTCCGGGTTGGCAGTAACCACATTGACTGACCCCGATTTCCACCCATGCTTTTTGCAAAGGATGACTTCCATCATCGGAAAGCCCTTCAATTGTAGTTATTTTTTTGCTGCCTATAAATCTAACAGGTATAAGGCAGGATTGCTCAGCATTGCCATCAATCAGGACTGTGCAGGACCTGCAAAAACCTATTCCACAGCCATACTTTGTTCCGGTCAAACCCAGAATATCCCGAAGAACCCATAATAAAGGCATATCGGGATCTACATTAATATCATAATCTTTATTGTTAATATTGAGAATCATTTGATTGCCTCAGTCTATTTCAATCTATTTGAAAGCAGTTACTTCAATTTCCAGTAAACACCCTAAAGGTAAATTCCCACAAGGAACTATAGCCCTTGCTGGTTTGTGTTCGCCAAAAAATTCACTGTAAACATTATTTACTTCCCCTCTATGTTCAATATCAGTCAGATATATTCTCGCCTGAAGAACTCGATTTTTGTTGCTTCCTGCTTCTTCAAGAATAGTATTGATGTTGTCAAGAATTTGTTTTGTCTGAGCAGAAATACCTTCGGGGATTTCATTTGTTGCAGGGTTAATTGGTAGTTGCCCTGCAAGGAAAAGCAACCCGTTATGCTCGACGCAATGTGAATAATGCCCTAAAACTTTTGGAAATTTTTCGCTTGAATATGTTTTCATAATAATAATATTAAATATTTTAAACAAACTCATTTACTCAAATTTAAAAATATAATACTGATTTAAAAAATAAACTGCCTGTTAATTTTATTAATAATATTTTCTTTTAATGAAATAAATAAGTTCAACAAAAAAATTCGTAAATTTATTTTTTAAAGTTATCAATTATTCGGAAAAAAAGATGAAAATTAAATTATTAATTCTGTCCTTTTTTTTTCTTTTTCCTAATCTAATCCTGTCTCAAAATATAATTGGGAAGTGGAATGGCGAAATAAACGTTCTTAATCAGAAATTGAATATTGTTGTTTATTTTAAGATGGCAAATGATTCCTTGAAAGGAACAATTGACATACCCCAGCAGATGGCATTTGGATTAGATTTAACTAATATCAAAGTTGAAAATGAATCTGTAAATTTCGAACTTGTTGCTGGACCCGGAAACATAGCATTCTTCGAAGGAGAATATATCCTCAACGAGAATGGAAAACCAAAAATTGAGGGAAAATTCCTTCAAATGGGTATTGTCGGAACTTTTAATTTGGAATTAGCTGAAGAAGAAGCAAGAAAGGAAGAAATTCCAGCAATTCAGAATTTTACTGATTTCGATGTAAAAATATTTGCTGGTTCAGATACTCTGGCAGGAACTCTATCTATTCCTTCAGATAATTCGAACAAAAAGTTCAAATGTGTTATACTCATCACCGGTAGCGGACCACAGAACAGAGATGAAGATGTTTTTGGTTTTAAAATCTTCAAAGAACTTGCCACCTATCTGGCAAATTCAGGCATAGCAGTCCTGCGTTGTGACGATAGAGGAGTCGGACAATCTACTAATTCTATTGGCGAAAAGGTAACCACTTTTGATTTTGCCAATGATGTTGAAGCCTGTATTAAATACTTAAAAGATCATCCTTCGATTGACCCTGCCAAAATCGGCCTTCTGGGTCATAGTGAGGGTGGTATTATAGCCTCGATTGTTGCATCAAGAAATAAAGATGTTGCTTTTGCTGTTTTAATGGCTGGAACATCTATCAGAGGCGATTCACTGCTGATTTCCCAACTATATGAAATCACAAAAGCGTCAGGGGCATCAGACGAAGATATTCAAGAGGCTTTACGTTGGCAGAAAAACACATTGAATGCTATTAGAGCAGACACAGGCTGGGATAAACTTCGGGAGGATATGTTCATTATGTCAAAAAAACAGATTGATACCCTTCCCGAGGCTCAGAAAAAAATGTTTCCCGATTCTTTGATTTATCAAAGAATTGATATGTTAATTGCTCAATCGAGAAATGAATGGATGAGAGAGTTTATTAAAATTGACCCTGCTGATTATATTGAGAAAATATCCTGCCCTGTTCTTGCTTTGTTTGGTCAGCTTGACACACAGGTTCCACCAAATACGAATGAAATACCAATGAGAAATGCTCTGAATAAATCTAAGGTTAAATATGAAATAAAAATATTCGAAAAGGCTAATCATCTGTTTCAGGAAGCTCAAACAGGCAGTCCAAATGAATATTTTATGCTCGAGAAAAAATTCGTTCCGGGATTCCTCGAATACATTACTGATTGGATTCTGAAAATTTAAACCTATTAATATTTTTTAGAAATGAATATAATCTTATCAATCGGGGATTGCAATGGAATCGGTCTTGAAACACTTTATAAAGCCGTTCATAAATTGAATTATGACAAGTCTCTAAAAAATAATATTCAACTTACATTAGCCGGAAATAAAAAAACCATTCAAGAATATTTTAACATACTCAATCTTGATTTTGAGATTTCGAAGAATGGAATTATAATTAAAAATATAGAAGTTGAAATAATTGAGCTATCAAGCTTTTCACGTGTTGAATTTGGAAAAATGACTGATGAATCTGCAAAGCTGACAATTGAATCCCTTGATTTTTCAGTCAATGCAGTTATTGAAAAAAAGTATGATGCTTTAGTAACCCTGCCTATAAATAAATATGCTTTGCAGAGAGTCGGATGGAAATATCCCGGACACACAGAATTTTTAGCCGATAAAAGCCTTTCTAATTCTTATTTGATGATTTTAATGCGTGGCAAACTTCGAGTAGCACTTGTAACTACCCACATTCCAATTTCAGAGCTTTCTAAAACAATTAATGAGCAACTCATAAATAATAAAGCTCTAACTTTTTTAAATTCTTTGAAGCAGGATTTTTCAATTAAACGTCCGAAAATTGCTGTTCTGGGTCTTAATCCACACGCCGGGGAAAATGGCTCCATAGGAAATGAAGAAATTATTATTATCAAACCAGCTCTGGATAAGCTCAATAAGGATGAAGTTAATTTCTTTGGTCCTTTCCCTGCTGATGGCTTTTTTGCACATAATGATTATAAATCTTACGATGGAATTTTGGCAATGTATCACGATCAAGGTTTAATACCACTGAAGCTGTTGGCGGGGAACAAGGGAGTTAATTTCACGGCAAATCTCCCAATTGTAAGGACTTCCCCTGATCACGGAACTGCCTACCAGATAGCCGGTAAGGGCATTGCAAATGGCGACAGCACTTTTGAAGCGATTAAAATGGCATACCAAATATCAAAGCAAAGAAAAAAAAATCAGGGAATGTAAATTCTCTTTCGTATAAATTTACTTCTGCCAATTCTTATTTCACCGATATAATCTCCCGGAGGCATTAGTCTTCCTGCATCATCCCGCACATTCCATGTAAAAGTATATTTTCCGGGGGTTTGCTTTCCACTGAATATAGTGGCAACCACTCTCGCCTGTATAGAATATACCACTACTTCGACATCAGTATAAGTATCAACTTCATAAGTTAGAACAGGTGAAACATCTTCCACCAAACCGAGTATCTTCCCTATGTCCGATAAGTTAGCCTTGAAACCAAATGGCTGACTCGTTCTAATATATGGAACATAAGTAGATAATTTTTGATTCAATTCATATAAAGCAAATTCATGGGGAGATGGAACAAAATATTCTGATGGCAAGTCAAGATTTTTCCGGGCTATATCTATTGGTGTTCCTTTGTTGAGCTCACCCATTAATCTAATATCAGTTTCAAACCTTTTTAAATCAAGAGAAAATCTGGTTGAAGAAGGAATCCTTGTTCGTAAAGCTCGAAAATATGCACTGTCCTGCTGAGGAGTTGTCTGGAAATAAATTTCACCCGGTAATATTATAATTGGTTCTAATGTATCCGATTCGATTTCAATCAGACTTTTCCCAATTGCTTTGTTTTGACCATAACCCGGTAATACAAATAAAATGGAAAATAATAAAAACCCCAACGATATTTTTAGCTTAAAATGTTGAATAATTCAATCCATCAATCAAAATCAATAAACATATCTTAAAAGTTATATAAAAACAAAAATATAAAAATTATTGTTGAATTGTCAAATTTAAATTTATAAAGTATTTTATTTAATGAAATATACAATGTCGTTTAAACATTTTAAAAAAAATTATAGTCTAAATTTTTTTTATAATATATTTGTAACTACTGAAAATTAAATAGAAAGTTTTGAGCAAGGTAAAAAGTTATAATGCATAAGTGTTCTTATAATAAATGTTTTTTTTTATTCTTATCACTTATATTTATTTCATATAACTCTTTTTCTCAGCCAAATGGCTCAAAACCGGAACTAATTCCTTCGCCCTATGATAGGTCTCTTGCCGAAATCGGTAAGATTGAATATATTGGAAATAAGACATTCACAGATGAAGAATTAAACAAAATTAACAACTTAAGACCAAGCGACAGAAATGTATTCCATAGAATATTTCAATACTACCTTAACGAAATCAGACAAAACAGAGCTACCCCACCTCCACTAATTGATGCATTCAAAATGTCAATCAATACAATGGTAAACGAGCTCAGGTTTTATGAACCAATCAGAGTTAAAGACGAAATTGATAAAATTAAGAACTTTTACGAACAAAAAGGTTTTCATAATGCAAAGGTAAATTATACCATCGAACCAGACTACAAAAAAAGCATCAACATAATCAAAGTTTTTATTGAAGAAAATGAACGATGGTCAATCAGCAAAATTAATTATATTGGACTCGATTCCCTTCCTGAGGATATAACAAGCAGAATTAATCAATTAAGATTATTAAAAGAAGGAGATTATTTCGACGAAGTAATCTTAACTCAGGAAGTTGTTCTTCTCCAGAGATTTCTGCTTGATAATGGTTATTTCTATACAAAGTTCGAAGTCCCCTTGGTTACAATAGATACGCTTAAAAAACAAGATAGTATCACTATAATTTTTTCGCCCGGAAAGAGACAGAAATTTGGGGACATTCATCTTGTTGATATAAAAAACGGCCAACAATCTGTCGGTCATAATATGAAGAACGCCCAACTCGAAATCAAAAAGGGAGAGTGGTATAGTTTAAGTAAAATAAACAGAAGCCTTTCAAATTTACTTTCTTTGGGAACTTTTGATTTCGTTTCAATTGATACTTCAACAGCTGTTTATCCGAAAACCGACACTTCCATTCCCTTCAAAGTTACATTACAGTATCGCAAACAGCAGGAATACGGGATTGGTATATTCTCCAACCGAACAGTGATAGACAACTACCTGAATGGAGGTATTGAAGCATCATATATACACAGGAATATTTTCGGTTCAGCTCAGGTTCTCAATCCTTATGCAAGATTTGTCATCCAAAATATGAGCGAGGCACTTTACGACAGGAGCAAAGCTTTATTTGAGTTCCAGCTTGGAATCAATTTTGCACAACCTCTTTTATGGACGATTGATGTTTCCAGAATAGGTTTAACTGTTCAACCACTATACTCAGTAAGAACCGTATATAACCAATTGAGAATAAATACTTTTTCTTTGCCAATTAAGTTTCCAGTCAGACAGCCAAAATTCACATACATACATAATTTTTCAATTGATTTCAACTTCGAGCGGGAACTTCCCTTGAATTTTTCCGAAGCAAAGAAAAAAATGCTTGAAAGTGCAATTTCAAGAGAGGACAGCGTCAGAGTCGAAGAAATTTCGAATATCTATGGAAATCTTGATGAATTCGTGAAAAGTAAAAATCCAATTTTTACTTCAACCTCATTTGGATTATCTCTTATCAGCGATACAAGGGATAATCCTTTTTCACCGAGGGTCGGACATTTTGCAATTTACTCATTTGAAATTCCATTCTCAGCTTTTACAGGAACTAATAGCATTCTGGGAAATAATAAATTCTTAAGATTCCAGCTCGCTAATTATTGGTTCTGGGGTTTAAATAACCAATTGGTTCTGGCGATGAAGCAAAGAGAAGGTTTCATTTATTGGTGGAACAAAGCCGAGTCCTTCATCCCATTCGAAAAACAATTTTTTGCTGGAGGGGCTAATAGCGTTCGTGGCTGGCCCTCCAGAAAATTGAGATATAACAAAAAAGAACTCAACCTAACAGGCTCTGCTTATGACTATGCCGTCAACTTTGTTGGAAACAGCATTCTTATCGAAGGTAGCCTTGAACTAAGATATAGATTTGTTTCTACAGGTTCGGGTGTTATTGCTGAACAGATTGCAAATTTTGGTGTTACTGGTTTTCTGGATTGGGGCAATGCTTTCAACTGGCTTTTGCTTGACGAAAATACAAAGGATTATATTGATAAATATAATTGGTGGGAATTCGGAACTGGTTTGGCTCTTGCCCTTGGCTTAGGACTAAGATACGAAACACCCGTCGGACCCTTCAGAATTGATTTTGCTTGGCCTCTTTATGACCCAAATCGAACTGGTGGCGATCAATTAATCTTCAACAGACGGGATGGTCTTTCGGCATTTACTTTTCATGTTGGCTTAGGACATTCTTTCTGATTTTTTCTGAAACATTTTTCTACTTATTCCGTAAATGAGTAATTATAATTAATTTATATAAGGTGTAAAATGAAAAAAGAAATAATGCTTGGGTTCTTTGTTATATTTATTTCTTTATCCTTTTCTGCTTTTTCTTTCCAGAAAGAAGATACAAAGAAAGACACTTCTGATTCTGGCTTTTTTTCGGAATGGTCTGAATTTTATGGAATTAGAACATTATCCAAATCAGAAAAGTCCCCATCTCTTGATTTTTATTGGGGCACATTGCAGCCTTCATACAAGTTCCAGAATTATCAGGACAGATTCAGTAAAATTGGTGACTTCTCGCTTAAAATCGGTTACTCAAATATTAGCACCAAAGAGTTTATAGTTAAATATACCAATGAAAGCGTTTTGTTTCAAGGGTTTTCCTCGAACTATTACCCCTCGTTCGAGAAAAAACAAAATGAAATTGAACTGAAAGGCTGGAGAGCGGGCATTGAAAATGCTTTTGGTTATGGTTATGAATTTTCTGACAATTTCAAATTGTTGCTTTATAATTCAAATGCTTTAATCTGGAATCGCCTTGAATTTAAGGATGATTCTTTTCTGAACGATCCACACCATATCTATGACACTTACAACGAATCAATAAGATTTGGTGATAAATTTGAAGGAGGAATAAAAATCCAGCTTTTCAAACCACTTGGAATATCCGCAGCTTATGAGAGATCTATTATTTTCCCACGACATTTATTCTGGTATTGGCTCGGTAGTGAAGCAATAGAATTAGTCGGGCAAAGCCTCGTTGATGGATTTGTCAGATCTGTAATAAAATCCAACTCTGTTGCCGCACCTATTGTTGCATTCGCTTTAAAAAATGGATTTTCCTATGTTTTGTATGAGCTAAGAAGCGAAAAGATGAACTGGCCCTTCGATACAACAGTTCCTTTGCATTTTCAGTCATTTAAATTAGGTTTATCTTTCATGTTTTAGTTCATTAAAAATTAT
>Ga0129299_1001895_pt1 | contig 13974 bp, 10 predicted proteins | sample ConPoolayeCmetaG_FD_94477 | JGI IMG/M metagenome (GOLD analysis project Ga0129299, IMG submission 94477) | Hot spring microbial mat communities from California, USA to study Microbial Dark Matter (Phase II) - Cone Pool mat layer C metaG ... | reverse complement strand
GTCCAGGCGCGTGCGGCTTGCGGCTGCGCGCCACCAGCGCCTCAAGCCACCGGAGCATGCGCTGGTGCGGACTGCGTCGTGGACTAACCGCTCGGGGTATGGCTTCAGCGTGATCTACCACGTCCGTTGCCGGGGATACCGGCTCATCCAAGCCCATTACGTCCAAAAGCCCCTCGCCCGAGTCCGGCTCGCTCTCGTCAATCACCGTACAATCCCAGGTCAGTTTATGCGCGCACCACCAGATCAAAGCAACGATGGCGCAGTTGATGAGGAAGCTGAAGGGGACCCCTTGGATGCGGACAAAGGCGTTGACGGCCAGCACGGTGACCAAGGCCAGCGGCGCGGCAAACAGCGCCGCCCGCTCCTTCCCCTCCTCGATTGAGATCCGGCCAATCAGCACGGCTCCTACTACGAACAGGCCGAAGATCCAGTGCAGGCGAGTCTCGTACTGCCCGAGGTACAAGACCTCCAGCAGGAAGAAGACGAGGCTGCCGACGAGGGTGATAATGAGCGCCGGGCTGATGGCGATCACCAGGTAGTCGACGAGCGTTTTGTGCAGCCGGTTCGCCATAGAGCAAGCTATCGCCCGACTACGTAGTCGCGGCAAATGGTGGGGATGGAGGAGCGGTCCTTCAAATGCCGGACCTCGATCCCCTCGGCCAAGAGCTGGAAGTAGGCGTGCTCGAACTCGCCCAGGTCGTAAAGGTTCAGGATGACGGCCACAGCGAAGCCCTTGCTGCGCAGGTCGCCGAGGGCGACGGCCGTTCTGGTAGTGATGGCCGAAAGGATGGCCAACACCGTGGCGTCGCGCGGCAGGCGGCTGCTGGTCTCCACGATCAGTTGGGGGAAGTCGAGGCCATCGGTCAGCTCGATGCGGGCGAGCGTCTGGAGGATGCGCATGAGTTGCTCCGGACCGCGCTGGGTCTCGACCATGAGCGGCTGGAGCCGGTCGCTGCACTCGCGCATCTCGGCTGCGCGGCGAGCGGACTTGCGGGAGCGATGATGACCCTCCCAGCCTTCCTGCCGGATCCGGTCTGCGGCGTCCCGCCCGTTGCTCACCAGCCCCACCTGCTGGCCCATATGGTAAAGCGCACTGGCCACCGAGGCGGCCGCCGTCACGGCCAGCTCGGAGCGGTAGGGTTCGTGGTGCGGGTCGAAAGCGCCTCGATGGAAGTCGAGCATGATCGTGGCGCCGGCCACAGTGGAAGGCTCATAAATCTTGCTATGGAGCGTACCGGTCCGGGCGGTGGCTCGCCAATGGATGCGATTGAGCGGGTCGCCGACCTCGTAGCGGCGGACCCCGGCGATTCGCGTCGGATCCTCGTAGAGCCGGTGCGTCATGCGCACTTCGCCGATGGGGCGCCGCGAGGCGACATCGTATCCTTCAAGCGGGACGACCTCGGGATACACAAGCAGGAAGCTGGGCGACGTCAATACGCGCAACCGGCGATGCAGGCCGAACAGGTCGCCTGTCTCCAGCACCAAAGGCCCGATCTGGAAATAGCCCCGCTGCTTGCAGCGTAGCTGATAAAGGACTAAGGCGCTACCGTGGCCTCTGAGCATCGCCAACTTGACGTGGCTGCCCAGGACTTCGAGCATTGGTGGGTTGGCGGCCAATGCGCGGCGGGGCAGCAGGTCCTCGGCCAGCACCCAGGCCACAGGCAGCCGACCCGAGTTGCGCAAGGTCACGGCAACCGCCACGACATCGCCCACTTCCGCTTCCGCACGGCTGCACTGGCGCGCGGCGGAGAGGTTCTGCACCCAAGTCCGGGTCATCCAGCGGCTAAGAAGGAGGACGCCCAGTAGCGCGTACATGGCGTAAGCCAAAAGCCCCAGCCGGAACGCCAGTGCGAAAAGCAACAGCAGGCCGACGCCAATGAACCATCTCATGGCACTTCCCGCTCGTCGAGAATGGGCACAGGCACTTCGGCCACCACCTCCGCGACCACAGCGGCGGCAGTCACTCTGCGGAGCCGGCTTTCGGGGCGGAGAATCAAGCGGTGGGTGAGCACCGGACCGGACATCTGCTTGACATCGTCGGGGCGCACGAAGTTGCGACCCGATATGGCTGCCAACGCCTGAGAGGTGCGAAACAAGGCGATCGACGCCCGCGGGCTGGCTCCCAGGCTTACGTCCTCGCAACTCCGCGTCCCCTGCACGATCTGCGTGATGTAGCGGCGAATCTTGGGGTCCACGTAGACCTCGCGCACCGCTTGCTGCGCGGCCAGGAGTTCGTCCACGGTGACCACGGGCTCAAGCCGTTCCAGCGGATGCCCCCGCTCCAACAGCTCCAGCATCTTCAATTCGTCTTCCATGCTCGGATAGCCCAGGCTGAAACGGACCAGAAAACGGTCAAGCTGGGCCTCCGGTAAGGGGAAGGTGCCTTCGTGATCGATCGGGTTCTGCGTGGCAATGACCAGAAAAGGCGGCAACAGCGGGTGGGTCAGCCCGTCGACCGTCACACGCCCCTCCGCCATGGCCTCCAACAACGCCGCCTGGGTGCGCGGCGTCGCCCGATTTATCTCGTCCGCCAACACGATCTGCGCGAAGATCGGGCCTGCGCGAAACTCGAACTCCGTGGTCTTGGGGTTGAAGACCGACACGCCGGTGATGTCGGTGGGCAAGAGGTCGGGCGTACACTGGATCCGCTTGAAATGGCAGCCGACGCTGGCGGCCAGGGCCCGGGCAAGCATGGTCTTGGCCACGCCCGGCACGTCTTCCAGCAGAATGTGGCCTTCACAAAGCCACGCCACCAGGGACAACACGATTTGGCGCCGCTTGCCCACGACCACCTTTTCGACATTGCCGATGATCTTCCTGGCCGTGGCCGTCACTTCCGTCATGCGTGCCTCGATTTGCAGTCTTGGCCGACACATGCCCCGCTGCCGCTGCGGCCAGAAAGCCCGCCAAGCCCGTCGGCGCCTCCACACCCTCAGCGGAAGACCTTCACGCCGGGGCAGGAAGCACAAAAGTCTCTTAGACCAACCTCACTAACCCGCGTATGGTCCAAAAAGAGCCAGTGCAAGCGCGGCACTCGCTTTAGATGCGGAATCCCGCGGTCGCTGACCGGGGTATGGCACAGCAGCAGGGTCTGGAGGTTCGGCAGATCTTGCAAGTGCGCCAAACCCTCGTCAGTAACCTTGGTGCCCGAAAGATCCAGACACGTCAGCCCCGGAAAACGCCGCAGTCGCGGCAAGTCGGCGTCGGCGATCTGGGTGTCTCGAAGGTTGAGGTTCATCAACCAGGGCGAACTGTGGGGGTAGGAGAGGCCCTGGCCGGTGATTTGCGTTCGACCCAGGTCGAGCCACCGCAGCCGGCTCAAATCGCGCAGATGCGCCAGCCCCCCATCAGTTGTGGCCCGACTGAGGCTCAGGCACTCAAGCCGAACCATGTCGGCCACACGTGCCAGGCCTTCGTCGCTGACTCGGCTGCGGTGGAGGCGCAGGTCGGTAAGGTTGGGCAGTCGCGCAATGCCCAGCTCGATCAGCTCCGCCAACTGGTCATCGCCGGCTTCGCATCCCAAGTCGATGCCGCGCAGGCACTTGCGCTGTACACTGCCTGGGTGGCCTTCCATCCAGCGAAACAGGAGCGTAGGAATCGCAAAGTCATCGAAGATCACTTGTCCGCCGGAGGCCGACACAGCCGCCAGAACGCGCGCCTGCCAAGCCGCCCGCCGCGTCTCTCGACTCGCTAATACCAAATACAGACAAACCAACACGGCCGCCACGGCCAGCACCAGGCGTGTCACGCGAGATCGCCCGCTTTCCAGTACCAATCCCGATACGTTCCTTCCCACTGCCACTTTTTCATTCTGGCTGTCGGCTTGAGCGTTCGCGTCGGCCTGAGCCGGGCTGTAGGCGGACTTCCGCGGCGACCTGGGCAGAGCCAGCCCCAGGCCAGCCACTGCACCGGCCGTTGCGCCTGCGGCAAGCCAGATCAACTGGGCGTCGATGCTCCTGCCGGGCGACAGGCAGTTGGCTAAAGCAGCATGGCCCATTAGCGCGATCGCCCAACTGGTGCTGCAAACAACTGCCTGAGTCGAAAACAGCCCTCCGGCGAGGACTAGGGTACAGACAACCGCACCCGCCCGTTCCACCGAGGTGGCAGGCCGAAGTTCTGCCATCTGGCGAAACATCTCGAACAGCACCATCCCGCCAGGAAGAGAAAACGCTACGGCAGCGAGCACCGCAAACATCCCGCCAAGAAACCGCCAGACGACGCCCGACGTTGGTTTCATGGGGACGCTCCGAAACAACTCAAGAAACGAGGTTCGCAAAAGCCGAATCCGCTGCCCGGACGTGGTTATACCACGCTCAGGGGCCCGGTCAAGAGGGCCAATCTCTGACTCGTACCCTGTTTTCCGGGGCTCGGGAGGAATGACGGCGGTTCCTCGCTGGTGCTGTTTTTGGGAAGAGTCTGGCGATTTTTATACTCCGCGAGAGCCAAAGTGAGGCGTTTTTGCTTACGAAAACAAACCATGCTTGCCCTGTTCGCGCACCGCATAACGAAGCTTTGCGTCCGTGCTGCCCTGTCCAGCGGCCAAGAAAAGTGGGGATGACTCGCGGGTGCAAAGCCTTGACGCTCTCCGGCAAAGTCAGTATTTTGCGTGTGGCGCGTGCCGGGCGGCGGGCGCAAGTTTGCGGGTTGTTTGGAGTCCAAGGAGCGAATTGCGATGGCAAGATTTATGCGAATGCTGGCAATATCGTTCTGTCTGGGCGCAGTGGTGGCAGCCGGTCCTACGCAGGCCGCTGAGCTGCGAGTCGGCGCCGCGGCCGCAGAATTGGAGGCCGACGACACGATGCCCATCGCCGGCGGAATTCACGCCTGGCGGGCCAAAGGGCAGGAGGGGAAGCTTCGGGCGACGGCGGTGGTCATCGAGTCGGGGCACGGGACCGCCTTGGCCATAGTCTCCTGCGACGTGTTGGCGGTGACGAGGGACCTGGGAGACGCGGCAGTCGCCGAGATCGTCAAGGAGTGCGGGATTCCGGCCGAGAACGTGCTACTCCATGCCACCCATACCCATCATGCCCCCAGCACCCTGCGCGTCCACGGCTATGGCCGGTGTGAGCCGTTCTGCGAGCGTCTGAAGGCGGGAATCGTCAAATCGGTGCGCGAAGCCAGGCGAAAGCTGAGTGCTGCCCGCTTCCTGTTCGCCATGGCCGAGGAACGCACCGTCGGCATGAACAGCCGGCTGCTGCTGAAAGACGGCACAATTTTTTGGGTGGGATCGCGCGAGGACGCGGTGCGGCCCACCGGACCGTTCGATCCCGACTTGCCGGTGTTCGTTTTTCGCAGCACGGCCGGGTCGCTGGTGGCTTTGCTCTATGGGCATTCGACGCATTCTATCGGCTCGCTGCGGCCGGGCGTGCGCTCGCCCACGTTCTACGGCATGGTCGCCCAAGACCTGGAAACGCAATTGGGCGGCATTGTGGCATTTCTGGAAGGCGCCAGCGGCTCGACCCACAATTACAACTGCTCCGCCCAGGAAGCGTTCTCGCGGATCAAGCAGGCGGTGCTGGCGGGCTTGGACCGGGCGCAGGTCCAGGAAGTCACGAAGCTGGCGGCCATCAAACGCCCTTTCACCTTCAAAGTCCGCACCTTCGACGAGGCAGCAGAAGAGGAGGCTGTGAGCCAATACTGCAACAAGCGGATCAAGGCTGGCGCGGAGTCGGTGATCTCGGTCTTCCGCCAGATGCGACGCGAACTGGCTCCACATCAAGGCCAAATGCGCCAGACGTGGCTCCAGGTAATGCGGATCGGAGAGGTAGCGATCGTGGGCGTGCCCGCCGAATTGTTCACCCGACTCGGTATCGACATCAAAAAACGCTCCCCACTGAAGCATACCGTGGTCGTGGAGCTGGCCAACGACTGGATCGGCTATTTGCCCGACCGCGAGGCTCACCAGCTCGGCGGCTACCAGGTGTGGACCGGCCTGCACAGTTACGCGGAGCCGGGCACTGGGGAGCGCCTGGTCGAGGAGGCCGTCGCAATGCTCAAAAAGCTGGCTGAGCCTTGACGCCCTGCTCCGGAGGCCTCCAGGTCGTGCCCCAACGCAGACCAAGGGCTGGCCAGGGCTTGGCCGCCTGCGTGCTTCTGGTGGCGGCCACCGTGGCTGCGTACTCGAATTCGCTCCACTGCCCTTTTGTCTTCGACGATGCTTTCGACATCGTCGACAACTACGCGATCCGGCGCCTTTGGCCCGTCTGGCACTTGCTCCTTGCCAGCACGCCCGACCAGTTTTCGCTTCACGGCCGGCCGGTGGTCAACGTCTCCCTGGCGGTAAATTATGCGTGCGGCAGGCTTGACCCATTCTGTTATCATCTGACCAACCTGGGCATACACGTGTTGGCGGGGTTGACACTGTTCGGGATCGCGCGCCGGACGCTGGGCTCATCCGGGCAGCTTTTGCCGCGGCAAGATCCTTCGCTCTCATCGGCAAAAGACGCTCGTCTTGCACCGGCGCAGCGCGCTCCACTGGCAGCAGCGCCAGATACCCCTCGTTCCTTGCTGGCTGCGCGTTACGGCCGAGTCGCCAACCCGCTGGCGTTCGCTGTCGCCGGGATCTGGCTTTTGCACCCGCTCCAGACCCAAGCGGTCACGTATGTGATCCAGCGTTTCGAGTCCATGATGGGGATGTTCTACCTGTTGTCGCTTTACTGCGCGATTCGCAGCAGCGTCTCGGCGCGCCCAGGATGGTGGGCGGCCGGTGCGGTGGGAGCTTGCCTTTTTGCCATGGGCTGCAAAGAGGTGGCCGTATCGTTGCCGCTGGTCGTGCTGCTTTATGATCGCGCTTTTCTGGCAGGATCATTCCGCCAAGCATGGCGCAAGCGGCGCGGGATGTACATGGGATTGGCCACCACATGGGCGGCATTTGCGGCCTGGCTTGCGCTTTCCTACCGCGGCCGGGCTGATTGGGCAGGCTTCGGACTGCGCACCACGCCGCTGGAGTACGCCAGAAGCCAGTTCGGCGTCATCCTCCATTATCTGCGCCTGTCGTTCTGGCCCCATCCGCTGGTGTTCGACTACGGCTGGCCAGTCGCGCGCAGCCTGGAGGAGGTGTTGCCCGGGCTGTTGGCCGTTGGCGCGCTAGTGGCGGCAAGTGCCTGGGCGTTGGTGCGCCGGCCGATGTGGGGTACGCTTGGTGCGGGGTTCTTCCTGATCCTCGCGCCTACGTCCAGCATCATGCCGATTGCCGATCTGGCGGTCGAGCATCGCATGTATCTGCCGTTGGCGGCCGTCGTGGCCGCCGCAGTCATCGGCGCGCATGAGCTTCTTGGCCGCCGGGCTCCGAAGGCTGCCGCCCTAGCCCTGTTTGCAGTCTTGGTCGCCTTGGGAAGCGCGACCTACGGGCGCAACCAGGTCTACAGCAGCGAACAATCTCTCTGGCAAGACACGGTGCGCAAAGCACCCGAGAACCCCCGCGCCCACTGCAATTTGGGGTACACGTATTCTGCGCAAGGAAGGCTCGACGCGGCTGCCAGATGCTACCTGAAGGCCCTTGAGATCGACGTCATGTACTTTGGCGCGCACTACGGCCTGGCCTGCGTCTTGGACGAGCAGGGCAAGACCGACGAGGCAATCGCTCACTACCGCAGGGCCGTGCAAATTCATCCCCGGTTCGCCAACGCGCATTACAATCTGGCCATCCTCCTGCGCCGCCAGGGCGAGACGGACCAGGCCGTCGCCCATTACCAGCAGGCCCTGCAAATCAATCCCCGGTTGGCCAATGCCCATTACAATCTGGGGAACATCTTCGCCTCGCAAGGGCGGCTGGAGGAGGCGATTGCCCATTACCATCGGGCACTGGCGATCAACCCGGCGTTTTTAGAGGCCCGGGCGATGCTCGACAAGGTGACCCGGTTGCATAGGTTGCATACAGGGGACAGTCACCGGTTTCCGGCTGATATTGCACCACCTACAAACCGGTGACTATCGCGTGTTTTTCCGAGCGCAAGTTCCAGCCCGTCACAGACCCAGCAGCTTCGCCGCGTTCTTCCAGCGGATCTGCTCCTTGACCTCCTCCGGCGCGTCGAGGACTTCGAGCTTGACCAACGCGGGGTCCGGATAGTTGAAGGGCATGCCCGTGCCGAACACTACGCGCTCCGGCCCGAGCCGTCCAATAAGCTGGCCGATCTCGTTGGCCAGTACGGCCGTCAGGCGCGAGATTTCGATCGTGTAGTTTTCCGGAAGCCCGCTATCCTTCTGCCCCAATGGCGAGCCGGCAAAGCCCGCACCGTTGACAAACACGAATTGCGCCTCCGGACAAGCCTTCACTAAGGGAGCCAGATCCGCCGGCTTCAGGTCGGGGATGTCGACCAGCCAGCTCCGCTGGCGATAGTCCTCCACGCGCAGGGGAACGGAAAGGATCATGCGGCGCTGGGCAGCCAGGTGGACCAACTCCAGGCAGTCGCGGTCCGTCAACTCGTAGTGGTGCCACTTGGGGTAGAGGCGCAGCCCCTTCATGCCGAACTCCTCGTGGCACGCCTTCAGGTCGTCTTTCCAGCCGGCATAGAACGGGTTGAGGACGGCCAGGGGGATCAGCCGGTCGCGGTGGGGCCGCACCGCCTCGGCCAGTTCCTCGTTGGCGGGCTGCGGGTTGCGATAGGTGATGGCCGCCGCGCTGGAGACCACGGCCTTGGCGATTCCCTTGGCATCCATGAGCCTGAGCAGCCCATCGGCCGTGTTGTGCCGCAGGCGACGGAAGGCGTACGGTCCGAGATATGCGTTGGTGTCGATGAGCATGGCGCTGATTCTTGGATTCTTGTGCTGCCAGGCTGACTACTGTCTAAAGCGCAAAAGTTGCTGCATATTCAGTCCGAGGATTCTTTGTTTGTCGGCCGGACTGAGTTCACACGCGCGGATCTTGCCTACCCCGGCCGTCATCGACATGTCGCATCCGAACAACAGCCGGTCAACGCCCAGCACTCGGGCGGCCAGCTCTATTATCCCCTCGTCGATCACGCTGCCGCTGGTGTCCAGGTACACGTTTCTGGCATGGCGCAGGGCCTTGATGGTCCACTCCCAATCGCCGCCTCCGCCGATATGTGCGCAGATGAGTCTGGCCTCGGGGTATCGGGCGGCCAGTTGGGCCAGGTGGCCGCCGTCGGAAAGCCGCGGCTGGTCGGCTACGAAGTAGTGCGAATGCCCGGCGTGCTGCAAAATGGGCACGCGCAGCTCGATAGCCAGCTCGACCACCGGAAAAAGCACCGGTTCCGTGCAAGTATACTCATTGTAGAGTTTGACGCCCATGAACCCGCGGTCCAAGACGCAGCGGCGGATCTCATCCAGGGCCTCGCGCTGGTAGCCGGGGTTCACATAACAGTAGCCGAGCACGCGGCCGGAGAATCGCTGGATCGCTTCGGCCACCCACTGGTTGCACTCCCGAAAACCCTCGGCCGTGGCCGGGCGCCGGGGCGTCAGGATCGAGCAGCAAAGCTGGTCGATGCCCAGCTTGTCGGCGGCCTCGATCAGCTTCCGGTCGCTGTCTTTCCAGGTCGACGAACTGTGGTGGTGCAGATGGGCATGGCAATCGATGACCGGTGAGGACTTCGGCTGCGCGAAGGCCGCAGCCGAGTTTGAGGCCTTCGCCCAACGCCCCGTCGCACCCGCCATTACAGCGCCGGCCGCAGCCCCGGTCGTGGCGAGAAAGCAGCGTCGCGTCAAAGAGAACATAAACAATGGCTCCTGGTCTTGCGCCACCATAATGCAGTCTCGCCGGCGACGCAACTCTCCCCAAAGCAACAGAGGCACCCATAGGGTGGTGCATGGGCGAAATCGACCGAAATCCAGCACCCCAGGCCCGAAGGTCGCCAGCAAGCACTTGCAACCGCCACTTGCTGCCTGAGCTGCTTCGTGTGCAGCCGGCTAGCCAGTTGGAGTCGCGCGGCCTCGCTAGGCGGGAACGGTTGTTAGAAAGCTGGGATCGGGTTGGCGTCCCGCTTGTCGCCCAGGTTGTTGAACACGGTCGGATCGATGGTGAAGCTGATAAGCCGCACGGCGCCATCGCCCATCAGCGCGTTGAACCCGGCCGGATGTGCGGAACCAAAATGATAGCCCACATCATTTCCGTCAAGCGCCGGAGTGTTCGGCTGATCCGGATATGGCCGGAACGCGGTGTAGCGCATGATGTCGGGATCCCAACCGTCGGTCCACCCTCGGTCATCGTGCCAATCGCCTGCAAGGTAGTTGACGGTCCGCAGCATTTTCTCTCCGATGGCGATGACGTTGGACGTGCCGTCCTCGACGCTCGCCACGTCACTGCGCCGATCGTAACCTGAGCGGACGATGATACCCCGATACCGGGCGTTCTGCGGAACGGTCCATGTCTCGCCGTACCAGAATTGGTCCCAGGATCCCGGGCTGTCGCCGGGCGTGGCCCCTGCGTAGTCCATGAGGTATCGTGTGGTACCTGGATATCTAGTGGGTGGGCGACGGCTGGGACAGAAGTAGAACCACACCGGCGTGGACTCGACCTGTGCCGTGTCGTCCAAGCGGTACACGTGCTCATGCTCCATGTAGGGTAGGATTTGGTATGGCCAGCCTGGTCCAATATCGCAGCCCGGACTGGCCAGCCCCGGATCCCCAAAACGATTCGACCAATCCCACGGGATGGTGCCTCCGGTTGGGAAATAGCGTTTCACCTCGTGATGGTTGTGCAGGGCCAGGCCCATCTGTTTAAGGTGGTTGGTGCATTGGGCTCGCCGTGCGGCTTCACGGGCCATCTGCACAGCCGGCAGCAGCAGCGCGATGAGGATTCCAATGATCGTAATGACTACCAGAAGCTCCACCAGGGTGAACCCCGGCAGTCGCCTGAGATGAGAAACGGACATGTTCGACCCCCTCCTAAGACTCAGTTGCGGATAATAAACCGATGCTTGCCCCCGTAATTGGCCCACCACTTGACCCGGCAAGGGCACAGGCAGCGCTTTGGGCGTGAAACGGGCCGATAAACGAGCCAGGCCCCGGCCCGTGAACGGCTGCTGCTTTACCAACCGGAGTCTTGTAAAAGGTCCCCTCTCACTCTGGGAGAGGGTCGGTGCGAGGGCTGTTGAACCAGCAAACATCTTGTCTTGTTTGCGCAGTTTCGCTGAGCCCTCGCTCCTTCCCGCTCTCTCAAACGGACACGAGATCAAAATGCAAAACTTCGGTTACCGACTGCTTCGGCCACAGGGCCGGTGGTTACGATTCTCTGGCTTACTTGGCCTCGGGCAGAAGTTGTTTCAGCCGCGCCTGGTCGACCTCTTCCACTGCGCCCAAGGCGTTGGCAACCAGGCGCTTGCCGCCCTTACCCTCTTGCTCGTACGCGATCACTGGGCTGGCGCCCGGGGCAGGGCGCTGGCGAGAATGGCCGTAGACAATAACATACGGCTTCCCGTCTCGCGGCGAGACGAAAAGACTCTCAACACTGTTGACCTGAAACGCAGCTAGTTCGGAGGGATTAATAGAGTTGAGGAACTGTTTGAATTGGGCCTCATCGGCCGGGGGCTGGCCCCGATGCTGGGCCACATAGCGGCCATAAAAGACCGCCAGGGGCTTAAGGTTGGACTGTTCGTTCTCCCGGTCCAGGCCGCGCCGACAGCCTGAAACCCACAGCCAGCCGAGCAAAGCCGCGCTTACCAACCCGACCCGCAGCCATACCCCCATCGGAGACCGCCTCCCGGAACATCTAGCCCAAGCGATTCAACCCCACGTTCCCCTGCCGGTGCCGGAATCGGTAGGTTTTCCGATCATTCCGGTTCCGGGAGAACACCCCCCCTTGGACATATCATAACCCCAAGTCGCGCCCGAGGCAAATGGTGCTGCCCCCAAAAAGCGTTCTGAGCATCCTACGTTTGACCGGGCGCGGTCAAGGAGCGGTTATAATCGCCGGGTGCGGATGCCCAGTTTGTCTGTCGCCAACCGCCTGCGGCCGCCTGACCACAGACATGCCACTCATTCCGAGCGCGCCACTAACCCAGCTTCGTATCGGTTCGATCCCCATCGATTTCCCGATAGCTCTCGCAGCGCTCAGCGGCTACAGCGACTGGCCGGTGCGGGTGATCGCGCGCCGCCTGGGCGCGGGTTTCACGCTTGGCGAGGTGCTGTTGGACCAATTCGTGCTCAATGTGCGACGGGCCAAAGCCAGACGCTTGATTCGCGTGACCGCACAGGAGCAGCCTTGCGGGGCCCAATTGATGGGCGCCTCGGCCGAGCTTCTCGCCCGCGCGGCGCGAAAGCTGGTTGAGGCCGGGTTTGCTTGGATCGACCTCAACTTTGCCTGCCCAATGCGCAAGGTACTGGGCCGGTGCCGCGCGGGTTACCTGCTGAGCCAGCCGCAGTTGGCACTGGAAATCGTTTCCCGCGTACGGGACGAACTCCCGCCCGAGGTGCCCGTAACCATCAAAATGCGACGCGGTATGGACGACAGCCAGCAAAGCCGCGATCAGTTCTTCGCGATTTTCGACGGCGCCTTCGCCCGGGGAGTGGCGGCGGTGACCGTCCACGGCCGGACCGTCCAACAGCGCTACCAGGGACGAAGCTGCTGGTCATTTCTAAAAGAACTGAAACTGCATGCGCCATGCAAGTACGTGCTCGGCAGCGGCGACCTGTTCACCGCGCAAGCCTGCCTGGACATGCTCGCCCAGACCGGCGTCGACGGGGCCAGCGTCGCGCGAGGCGCGATCGGCAACCCGTGGATTTTCCAGCAGGCCCGGGCATTGGCGGCCGGGCAGCCGCTGCCACCACCGCCCAGTCTGTTTGAGCAGCGGGAAGTCATAACCGAGCACTACCGGCTTGCCGAGGAGTTGTACGGGCCGAAGCGCTGCTGGCTCGTCATGCGAGCGGCGGGAATCAAGTACGCTCGGCTTCACCCGCAGGCAGAGAAGTTGCGGGACGCGTTCGTGGCGGTCCGAAGCCCGGCCGACTGGCACGAGGTCCTGTGCCGATGGTATGCCGACGACTTGCCCGGCCGATACCCGCAGCTCAATGAGGCCGATGCGCCGACCGAACCGTGCGAGCCGTAGGGATCGGCAGCGAATCAACCCGGTTCTGCTTTGGCGATCGCGTCTTGGATTTCTGCCCGGACGAGCGGGTCTCGCTCGCTGGCCAATTGCTCGCGCAGGGCAAGCTGCGCCTGCGGTTGAGAAAGCTGGCCCAACGCCCACGCGCAGGCGCCGCGAACGAGCGCTTCTTGATCGTGCAGCCCCCGCAGCAGGGCGGGCAGACTGGAAAGATCCCGCTGGTTGCCCAACACCACGGCCGCATTGCGGAGCAAGCCGCGTCGCCCTGCGCGCCAGAGCGACGTATGCCGGAACCGGCGCCGAAAGGCCTCTTCATCCAAATCAAACAGCCCGACGAGTGCCGCTGGATTCAACCCCGGCGCCGGGGCAAAGTCATGCACGGGCGAGACTGGGGTACGGTGATTCCACGGGCAGACCTGTTGGCAGACGTCGCAGCCGAACAGCCATTCTCCCAGCCCGGGCCGCAGCTTGTGCGGAATTGCGCCTTTCAGCTCGATCGTCAGATAGCTGATGCATTTTCGGGCGTCGAGACGATAAGCGTCCACCAGTGCGCCGGTCGGGCAGGCATCCAAGCACGCCCGGCACGCCCCGCACCGACTCGCGGCAAATGGCTCGTCATAGTCCAGCTCCGCGCTGGTCAAGAGTGCGGCCAAGAAAAGCCAACTCCCGAACCGGTCGTTGACCAACAGGGTGTTCTTGCCGATCCAGCCCAGGCCGGCCAACTGGGCGAACTGGCGCTCTAGCAGAGGGGCGGTGTCCACCACGCCGCGCACCAATACCCCCGGAGTCAATCGGCGATGACACTCAGCCAGGCGTCGCAAGCGGTCGCGGATGACCACGTGGTAGTCGGTCCCCCAAGCGTAACGCGCAACCCGGCCGTGCGCGGCTGCTACTTCCGCTGGCTCCACGGTCCGGTAGTTGGCACCGAGCATGAGGATGCTGCGCACGCCCGGCAAGACATGGCAGGGGTGAGAAT
>Ga0129299_1001888_pt1 | contig 13992 bp, 13 predicted proteins | sample ConPoolayeCmetaG_FD_94477 | JGI IMG/M metagenome (GOLD analysis project Ga0129299, IMG submission 94477) | Hot spring microbial mat communities from California, USA to study Microbial Dark Matter (Phase II) - Cone Pool mat layer C metaG ... | reverse complement strand
CTTCACTTGTTAATTTTTGGTATATTTTTTCTGCTGTTTCATTGCTTTTCTCTCCAACGGACAACAAGTGAGAATCAAAAGGGGACACCTGCGGAAACCAAATTATACCATTATCGTCATGGCTTACTTCCACCAAAGCCCCCATTACACGGGTTGAGCCAATACCATAACTACCAAACCATACAGGCTTTTTACTTCCGTCTTTATCTACAAAATAAACTCCCATTTTTTCTGCATACCACGTACCAAGGGGAAATATATTCCCAACCTCGATGGATTTTGCGCTAAGATATTGAGATTTATCTCCATCAAAAATCTCCTCATTTACTGCCTCATCATCGCCCTCTCGCCAATAAATGGTATCCTCCCCTGCGTCCGATAAAACCTGAAATTCATGGGTAAACTTATCAGTAAAAACACCTCCGCTTGCTCTTGCTACTTTAAAATTAAAACCCAAACGCTGAAATATTCTTTTATATGCGCCTTTCACCTTTTCATAATAAGCCATTAAATCTTCCTCTGAAGAATGGGCGCTATATAAATCTTTCATCATAAATTCGCGCCCTCGCAATATTCCGTTTTTTGCGCGAAGTTCGTTTCTAAACTTTGTTGAAAAATGATAGATAGAAATTGGCAAATCATGGTAGCTTTGTATATGTTTTCTTAACAAATCCATTACAATTTCTTCATGAGTAAAAGATAAAGCATACTCGCGTTCGTTTTTGTCTACCAGCTTATACATAATTTCTCCAGCCTTTTCCCATCGGCCTGTTTCATTCCAAATATCCTTCGGGTGAAGAAGCGGCATAAGCATTTCAAGCGCACCAATGGCATTCATTTCTTCTCGAATAATATTATTTATCTTATTAATCACCCTTAAGCCAAGGGGCAAAAGAGTCCACGATCCAGACATTAATTGATCAATAAAGCCTGCCCGCACAAGAAGCTTGTGGTTTACACTCTCCGCATCTTTTGGAGGTGTTTTTTTTGCCTTTGGGAACAACTCTGAATACCTCATTTAATTAATTTAATTTAACACAATAAGTTACAATGCTTCATTGAATAAACAAAGAATTAACAAAACCAGAGATAGAACCAGCTGATAAAAGTTTTGGTATTTCAGACAATGTAAGTGCGGCAATTAATAAAAGTAAAACAGCCATTCCTGCCCCTAGAAGTCTTCCTTCAAACTTTTGAACATTTCTTTTACCAACAATTGCCTCAACCCCCAAAAGCAAAACTCTAGAACCATCAAGCGGAGGGAAAGGAATTATATTTACTAGAGCAAGATTTACTGAAATTATGCCTGTAAACGATAAAAGAGCCACAATCCCATAGCGTATAACTTCTGCCAAGGTAAGAGTTACCCCAAAAGGCCCAGCAAGCCCTTGAGGTACTCTACCGCCTCCCAAGTCCGAAATAATTGTCGCCAGAGCCTCAATTGTAAGTCTCGTCCATTTTACCGTTTCACGAGCTCCGTAAATTAAAACATTAACAGGGTTTGGTTTTTCAACATCCACAGGGTTTACATCAAAAACTATACCCGTGAAACCTTGTCCCTCTTTTACCTCGGTTCTAACTGGTACATTAAAATTTAACTTCTCCTCTCCGCGCAAAACTTCAATATTAACAATCTTGCCTTTATTGCTCCTAACGCCAAGCAAAAACTCTTCTGTGCCAATAATTTCATTGCCGTTTATAAAAAATATCTTGTCTTTGGCTTGAATGCCAACTTCTTCAGCAGGAGAATCTTTCTCAACCTCCAAAACTTCAACTCCGCGAGGAATGCCGGTAATTAAAAACATTATCGTAAAGCACACCCAAGCAAACCAAAAATTCATAATTATTCCTGCCAAAGCAACAAAAGCTCGCTTTAACTTGGAAGCATTAACAAAGGCTTTTTCCGGTTTTGTAATTACTGAATCCAAAGATTCACCATGGAGCCGCACAAAGCCACCTAGAGGAAGCCAGTTTATGGAAAAAATTGTCTGGCCTATTTTTTTCCCCCAAGCTCGCGGCGGTAAACCAACTCCAAACTCTTCAGGCCAGACGCCAATTAATTTTGCGGCAATAAAATGGCCAAATTCATGAACAACCACCAAAACTGAAAGCACAAAAAGAGACAATAATATAAGTATAATTGGGTGCATATTTAAATTTTTAGAAGTTCCTCTTCTTTCGCATGCCCGCGCTCATTTATATTATCAATATACTCATCCGTAATTTCTTGCAGCTTCTTTTCAAAAGAAAAACGCTCATCTTCGGTAATTTCCTTTTTTTCAAAACTTTCTTTAAGGGTTCGCATTACATCCCCTCGAATTTGGCGAATCTGAACACGAGCATGCTCCAGTTTTGTGTTAAGAAGCTTTATATATTTTTCTCTATCTTCTGTAGTTAATGGCGGCATCGCAATTCGCAAGATACTTCCATCTATAACAGGGTTTAAACCTACGTTAGCCGCCAAAATACCTTGCCTTATTTCTCCAATTATACTTTTATCCCAAGGTTCTATAATTAAAGTCTGCGGGTCGGGAGTGGTTATAGTAGCAAGCTCCATCACTTTAAGCCTTTGAGCGCCGCCGTACGCCGAAACCACCACGTTTTCTACCAAGGCCGGCGTTGACCGCCCTGTTCTAATGCTTGCTAAATCATCAAACAATACACGCAAAACGTTATCCATTTGCGCTCTAACAGAAGCTTCATCCATATTAACTATGATAAAAATAATTATCTAATCTTTAATTAAACTAAACAATACTCAAATCTTAATAATACTCTGTGGTGCCAATTTAAAAAATTTTATTGACCAACTTCAATCCTTGCGAACCTTCCAAGTTTAATATTTTCTCCAGTTTTCGCTGTAACCTCTTTTATAAGCTCTGCTATTTTTTTGCCGGGATTTTTTATAAAATCCTGATTTAAAAGTTCTTTTTCATTTTTAGGGTTCATAGAGGCCACTTGCATCGCAATATCATCTGCAAGGTTTATAAACAATTCATTTTTTGCAACAAAATCTGTTTCACACAAAAGCTCAAACATACTTGCAATCTTACCTGTATGATGAGAATAACTTACCACCACGCCCGAAGCTGTTTGACGATCTGCTCGCTTGGCCATTTTTTCAAAACCTTCTTTTTTAAGAATATCAATAGCTTTCTTGCTGTCGCCGCCAACTTCTTCTAAAACCTTCTTTGCCCTCATCATTGGGGCGCCAGACTCTTCTCTAACTTTTCGAATCAATTGAGCCGTTATTTTTGCCATAAAACTTTTACCCTTTCTTAGATTTTTTACCAACTTTAGATTTTTCACTATTTGTATTTTTCTTTTTACTCTTTGGTTTATCGTTTACAATACTTTGAATCATTGATGATTTTACCAAATCCAGAACATAATCCAAGACAGACGCGGCATCATCATTCATAGGAATTGGCCAGTCAACCAGACTGGGATCTGCGTTGCTGTCAACAATACCCACCACCTGTATTCCCATCTTTGATGCCTCACGCACTGCGCTAGCTTCTTTGTGGGTGTCAACAATAAATATAACATCCGGCAAACGTGTTAGCTTTCTAAGCCCGCCTACCTTAACCTCAAGTTTTTCTATTTGGCGATCTATAATAAGCCTCTCTTTTTTTGTAAAAGAGTTATATTCGCCCTTTTCTCTCGCTTCGCGCATTTGAACCAAACGCCTGACAGAAGACTTAATTTGTTCAAAATTAGTAAGCAATCCACCTAGCCAACGTTCATTAACATATGGAGCATTAAGCTCGAGAGCAACTTCTTTTATCTTATCTTTAACCTGTCTTTTTGTGCCAACAAAAAGAACCAACTTGCCCTTTTTCGCGGCATCTCCCAAAAACTCCAGAGCTTCCAAAAGCGCTTCTTTTGTTTTGACTAAATCAAAAATGCTAATTCCCTCTCTTACTCCATAAATATACTGGGCCATTTTGGGGTTCCAGCGTTTTGTCTGATGGCCAAAATGGGCGCCAACTTCAAGTAGTTTTTCTAAGCTGATATCAACCATTAAAATAAAACCTCTCCCTTATTCCGCCACCTATCAGAAGCAAATCAGGGAGAAATCCGATAGGTGTGAGTTTGTTGCTATTATATATTAACCAACTAGGCTGGGTCAATATTTGGGAATAATTAATTTAGTTATTAACTGCTAAATCTAGCAAATTTTCTAGTAGGCTCACAACCGTAACAGGACCAACTCCTCCGGGAACAGGGGTTATAAAACTGGCTTTTTGGCATACTTGGGCAAAATCTACATCTCCTTTTGGAGAACCAACATCAATTACCACGACTCCTTTTGAAACATGTTCGCCCTTGATGATACCGTGCTGGCCTGTCGCGCTTATTAAAACATCTGCCGCAAGCGTCTCCTTTTTAAACTTTTCTAAAGATAGCCCGCGTGAAAGACCCCTGACTTTGTACCCCTCTTTTGTTAAAACCTCAACAAGCTTTTCTCCAACAGCACCTTTTGCTCCTACTACCACTATGCGAGCATTAGAGTTAACTTTCACTTTCTTTTTAGCTTCATTTAAAATTGCAATTACCGCTCTAACAACTGCCGGCATAAAAGGACTGTTTTTGCGAAGACCATCCACATCTTTTTTAAAATCTATATGAGACAAAATTTCATTTGTTCTGCCTTTGAGCCTTTCTGGCAACGGAAGTTGAACCATAATCCCCGTAACCGTCTTATCTTCATTAAGAAGACTAATTCTTTTAATCAATTGATTGTAAGAAATAGAAGAGGAAAACTCATAAACATCCATTTCCGCGCCAACTCTATCGGCGGCGGCGCGTTTAAGGTTTACATAAAGCCTGCTGGCAGGCTCTTCCCCAACCAAGATAGAAGCTATCACCGGCCTTTTGCCAAGCTTGACAATTTTGTGGTAAAGCTCGTCTTCTTTTCTGCGAGCAAAGGCTTTGCCATCAAAAATATTGTCCATGAGTTATATTTTAACAGATACGTCGCAATTTTTACTCTCTAGTTGATTTCAAAAAAACTAGTTTAAATCTACGGGGAATTTATTACATAAATCTTTAACCTCTCTTGCAACTTGTTTCAAGACATTTTTGTTATTTAAATTCTCTACTGACTTATTAATAAACTTTGCAATAAGCTTCATTTCACCCATCTGCATTTTTCTTACAGTCACTGCGGGCGTGCCAATGCGAATTCCTGAAGGATTCATTGGAGGATTTGGGTCTTTTGGTACTGCGTTATAGTTAACTATTATCCCCGCTTCTTCTAAGGCTGTTGCAAGGAGCTTGCCCGTAGTATTCTTGTTTCTAAGGTCAATCAAAAGAAGATGGTTATCAGTACCTTCTGTTACTAAAGAAAAGCCATACTTTGCCAGCTCTATTCCTAAGAATTTGGCGTTTTTAACTGTTTGTCTTGCATATCGCTTAAAATCTGGCTTTAAGGCGTTTTCAAGCGCAATTGCAATCCCAGCAGTTTGATTGTTGTGAGGACCGCCTTGAAAACCTGGAAAAACTGCACGGTCAACTTTCACTCCCATATTTGGGTCTTTGTCTAGACCTTTTTGAGTAACCATGATAATCGCCCCTCTTGGCCCACGAAGAGTTTTGTGGGTAGTAGTTGTAATAACATGAGCATACTTTACCGGAGATGGATGTTCCCCTCCAGCGACAAGACCTGCAATATGAGATATATCTGCCAAAAGTATTGCCCCGACACTTTCTGCAACTAACGAAAACTTAGACCAATCTAAAATCCTAGGGTAAGACGTTAAACCAGCAACGATTAGTTTTGGTTTGTATTTTTTTGCCAATTTAGAAAGATTTTCATAATCAATAAAGCCATTATCGTCAACACCGTACTGTATGGAGTTAAAATATTTACCGGAGAAAGTAATTTTAGGGTGCCCGTGAGTCAGGTGGCCGCCAGAAGATAAACTCAAACCCATTATAGTATCTTTCTCTTTTAAAAGCCCAAAGTAGACGGCGGCATTTGCGGGAGAGCCAGAATACGGCTGGACATTTGCATGGGGAGTATTAAAGACTTTCTTGGCCAAATCAATCGCGTATGTTTCTATCTCGTCAACATATTTATTGCCCTGATAATACCTCTTGAAAGGATAGCCTTCGGAGTATTTGTGCATTAAAACAGAACCGACAGCAAAACGAACTTCTGGATAGGTATAATTTTCCGAAGGAATCAACATCAAAGTATCATTTTGCCTTTCTTTCTCCAAACTAATCAACTTTAAAACTTTGCTCCCTTTATTCATAGCATGGCAGATATTTTATGATGAAAGTACTATTTTATCTATACTTTTTCTAACTATCCTAAAAACATCTTCAATTGAGTTTTCCGCATCAATGACTTCCCATTTAACCCCTCCCCAACCCTCTTTTGCCATTTTGCGATATCCGTTAATCACCTTTTGAAAAAACTTTTTGCTTAAATAATCAAATGGGTCGCCTTCTTTGTTTGCAGAATTTCTCATCAGGGCAGTCTTAAGACTGACATCAAGCAGAATTACCAAGTCCGGCTTATACTTGCCAATCACAACCTTAGACATTTTCTCTATTAATTCAACATCAACTCCTCCCGCAAAACCCTGGTATGCCGCTGTTGAAAAATAAGTTCTGTCTGAAATAACATTGAATCCTGACTTTATAGAAGGTATGACAACATTTTCCATCCATATCTTTCTTGCCGCAAAAAACAAAGCTGTTTCGTGATCGGAATTAATTATCCTTTTTCTTTTGAAAGCAAATATAAGGCTGCGAACCTGCTCCGCCTCTTGAACTCCACCCGGCTCCCGCGTAGCGACAAAATTAACACCTTTACTTTTTAAATAATCAGATATCTTTTTAATTTGTTCTGATTTACCCGCACCCCCAACACCTTCAAGCACAACAAATTTCCCTTTTTTCATCCCCAAAAACATGATATTCTTTTTTCAATATTCTCTTCAATGGGCAAAAGGCACCCTAAAAAACAGGCAAAAATTCAAATTACCAGAAAACCCTACAAGCTTCCGGAGATAAAAATAAAAAGAAAGGCAAATAACATGGACGACTTTAAATATGAAGACTTTGAGTTAATTGGATACATACACCATGCACACATTTTTATGAATACGAGAAAATCTAAAAATCTTTCCAGATTTTGCTTACAGTAGGTCCCATCTGCCCATCGTATTTGCTTCCCCGCTTTTGGCTGTATGGTTTTTTGCAGAAGAGGTTAAACACATAAAGCTTACTTGACCAATTTTCATACCCGTATAAAGAGATATTGGAATATTGGCGACGTTGGCCATTTCAAGAGTCAATTGCCCTTCAAACCCGGGGTCTATAAAACCTGCCGTTGCGTGAATAATTATTCCCAAGCGGCCAACAGAACTTCTACCCATAAGCTGGGCGACTAGGTAGCTTGGTAGTTTAAATCTTTCAACGGTTGTTCCTAGCAAAAACTCTCCGGGGTGAATTATCAAAGGCTTTCCTTTAGGAATCTTTATTAATTCCATAAATTCAGAAAAATTTTCTTTAATATCTAAATATGCTTTTTGATTGTTTTTTAAAATTCTAAACTCCGACCCGAGTGATATATCATAGCTTGCGGGCTGAAGAGATTTGTCACTAAAAGGCTTAATTACTAATCTTTTCGCCTTAACTTCCTTTTTAATATCAACATCAGACAAGACCATAACAAACTATAATTTTTCAACAAAATAAACACACAAAAACAGTCGCAAGACACTCATATTCTCTTGCGTTACTAAAAAAAAAGTTACATATAATATAACAATAACAATTGTAGTTTAACATATTTAGTAGTCTAATGGAAGGCGAGAGAAATAAAAATCATCAGGCAGCGGCAGAAATACTGCTTAGCGGAATTGAACCGGAAGAAGCAGAATCCGCAGCACAATTAATAGAATTGCTTGCGGAATCAGGCGTATTAATCACAGTGAGAAGAAAACCGGACAAATCCATAGTAACAATTACTAGGGAAAGAAATGTTGCAGAAGATTCAGATACTTTTATCCAAAGACAAGAACAGCCAGAAACTGATACTTTAGGTTACATGCTCCCTTTCAAGGATGGAGATAAAATAGGTTTTGTTTTAATAGACACTGATTTTACATCCTCAGTGCACTTTATTAAAGAAGAAAATAGAGAAAATTACAAAGTATACAATGAAAATCTTGCTCCAGGTGGGACACTGACTGCACAAGAACCAGGTCGATTACACACAGGGGGTTTATTTATATCTTTTGAGGATATCGGTAAAAGACTCACCCCTAATAACCCCGAGCATGCTGATGAAATAGATAGAATTCTTGAAGTTGCACTTAAACAAGCAGAAGAAAGAGCAAGGGAAACATTCAAAGCTCTACAAGAAAATCGCACAAATACAGTCAAAACATTAGATAAATTTCTCAGAAATATTAGAGGAGAAAGAAGAGAAGGCACTATTCCCAATAACGAAGTTTAAATTCACACAGAACTTGCTTCGTCTTTTATAGGATTTTTCCAAGACGCCCAATCGCAATCAGGATAGCGAGAGCAACCAAAAAATGTTCTCCCTTTGGCGGTCTTTTTAACGATTACTTCGCCCTCTCCACATTTAGGACATTCAAGGTCTATTTTTTCAACATACTTGGCAGTATATTTGCATTCCGGAAAGCGGCTACAGCTTATAAATTTGCCAAAACGCCCAACGCGAATAACAAGCTCGCCTTTGTTTTTAACTCCACATTCAGGGCAGGCCTTGCCTAGCTTCTCTGTTTCAATCTTCACCCTTTGCCCATTTTTTTCAACGCTTTTGACTTTCTTTTCAAAAGGAAAATAAAACTTTTTTATTCCATCTCTCCAATTTAATTTGCCTTCAGCCACTTTATCCAGATTATCTTCCATACTTGCAGTAAAACCGTACTCAAAAGTATCAGGAAAGTTTTTTACTAAAAACTCATTAACTGCCTTCCCCACTGGTGTCGCAAAAAATTTGCCTTCTTTTTTTTCCACATAATTTCTGGCCTGAATTGTGGAAATAATTGGAGCATAGGTGCTTGGGCGGCCAATTTCCAAGGATTCAAGTGTTTTAATTAAAGAAGCTTCGTTATACCGCGCCGGCGGTTGGGTAAATTTCTGCTTACTGTGCACCTTAATCAAGTTTAAAGCTTCACCTTTATCAACTTGAGGAAGAACAAATTCTTCATCTTTTGTAATTGGAATAATTTTGCGCCAGCCATCAAACTTCATAACTGCACCAGATGTTCTAAGAAGATATTTACCAGCAGCAACATCAATAGTTGTTTGATTAAAAATACACTCTGACATCTGGCATGCTACAAACCTCTTCCAGATAAGTTCGTAGAGTTTTTTTAAATCGCTTGATTGGAAATTATAATTTTTAAATTGTAAATCCACATCCGTAGGGCGTATTGCTTCATGGGCCTCTTGAGCGCTCTTGCTTTTAGTTTTATAAATACGAGGACTAAACGACAAATAATTCTCACCAAATTTTTTGTTAATAAAATTCCTCAAAGCATCAAGGGCGATACTTGCTATATTTGTTGAATCCGTCCTGTGGTAGGTAATAAGACCATTTTCATAAAGCCTTTGAGCAATAGTCATGGTTTTTTTAGCGCTCCAGCCCCACAAACGCGCGGCTGCCTGTGTCATTGTGGAGGTGGTAAACGGAGGATACGGGCTCTTTTTAATTTCCTTTTTTTTAAGGTCTGAAACAATATACTCTGAATTAGATAAATCGGAAACAACTTTTTCCGCCTCTTCTTTGCTGTGAATTTGAGCTTTTTTGTCATTAATTTTAATTAGCATCGCCAAAAACTTATTTTCTTTTACATCCTTATTTTTTACTGCGAGCTCACTTGCTATCTCCCAATATTCCTTAGGCACAAACTTCTCAATTTCATTTTCCCTTTCTACGATTAAACGCACAGCAACAGACTGCACTCTTCCCGCAGAAAGGCCGCGGCGAACTTTTTTCCATAAAAGAGGAGAAAGTTTATACCCAACAAGACGATCCAAAACTCTTCTTGCAATTTGGGCATCTACAAGGCTAGAGTCCACTTCGCGAGGATGAGCAATCGCCTCTTCAACCGCAGGCTTTGTTATCTCGTGAAAAACTATTCGTTTTACAACTTTTTTAGATAACGACAGATTCTCATTAGCATTTAATACTTCATATACATGTTTTGAAATAGCCTCGCCTTCACGGTCTGGATCCGTTGCAAGATAAATGCACTTTGCTTTTTTTGCAGCAGAAATTAAGCTTGAGATTGTTTTGCCTTGCCTCTCCAAAACTTGGTAGTCCGGCTCAAAATTGTTTTCAATATTCACCCCAAGCTTGCTCTTGGGCAAATCCTTAATATGCCCCATAGTGGCCTCAACACTGTAATCTTTGCCTAAAAAACTAGAAAGTGTTTTGGCCTTGGTTGGCGATTCAACAATAATAAGATTCATAAACTTAACTAAACATGAAGTATACATTAAGTGTCAAGATCAATACCAAACCAACCTATCATCTTAAGGCAATGATTCGAGATAATCCAAAATATCTTTCGGCGATTTGGCTATACGAGCCCCATTTTCAATAAGATAAAGAGGAGCTTGGGACATAGGTGAATTAACCGGACCGGGAATAGCAAAAACTTCAATTCCCAAGTTTGCCGCATGATTTGCTGTTGATAAAGTTCCACTTTTTATCTTACCTTCAACAACCAAAACTGCTTGTGATAGCCTTGCTATAAGCTCATTTCTTATAAGAAAGTTTTTAGGAAGAGGTATGGTGCCTTTTGGGAATGGAGAAATTACTTTCCCATTTTGCTCAATCTTTTTTGCCAATTCCTTGTTTTCAGGAGGATATATAATATCTATGCCGCTTCCCAAAACGGCTATTGTCCTCCCCCCTGCATCAAGCGCGGCTTTATGAGCTATTGTATCAATTCCCCTAGCAAGACCTGAAACTATAGTTACGCCTTTTTTTGCAAGCTCAAAGGAAAATTGATACGCAACCGCCACGCCATATTTGGTTGGAGTCCGTGTTCCAACAATTGCAACTTTCTTATCCATAATTAAGGGTGAAATATATAATCCATTATTTTTTTTGCAATTGGAGCCGCCACCCGCGATCCTTCTCCGCCTTTTTCTACTAAAATTGTGACAACATATTGCGGGCTTTCCAGTGGAGCAAAAACACTAAACCACGCATGTGTTTCTCCCTCAATCGAGGTCTCGGCAGTACCGGTTTTGCAAGCAACTTCAGGGGTAAAATCAAAAAAAGGATATCCGGTACCACTAGGGTCACAGGCTGCCTTGAGCCCTTTCTTTACCAATCCAAGCGCTTTACTGCTGACACCAAGCAATGCGCAACTAGGGGTGCCTGATATTTTTAATTCACACAAAAAACCCTCGTTTGCCACAGACATAGAAAGTCTGTGGTTTGCCACTGGCGTTACTGCTAAATCTCCCTGCCCAATTGCAAAGTGATAGGTGTTGCCCAAAAACCACTTTTCACCTTTAACTGCTTTTTTCCATTCAGGCGAGGGAACAAGCCCATTAACTTCTCCCGGCAAATCAATTCCTGTGCTAGACGCTAAACCAAACTTTCTAGACCAGCTTGAAAGTTTATCCGCACCTGTCATCTCTCCAATCTTGTAATAGAAAGTGTCAGTAGAACGAGCCATAGCACGGACAGCGTCAACTATTCCCTCTGTTGCCCCATATTGCGTAAAATACCAATTTTTATACTCATAATCATCTATCTTAATAACCCCCTTATCTTCATAAGTGAAATCTGCGTCAATTTTAGCTTCCTCAACTGCCGCCACCGTAGTTACTATTTTAAAAATAGAACCGGGATGATATGTCCCACCTATTGCACGATTAAACATAGGCAGATTTTTATCGTTAAGATATTTTGATATGCTTTGGTTTGGGTCAAAGCTAGGTGAAGAGTAAAGCGCCCGCACTTCACCGGTTGGTAAAGTAACCACTGCCGCGCCTGCCAAACCACTCATTGCCTCTGCAAGTTTTTTTTGAATCTTAAAATCAATATTAGTTTGAACTTCTTCTCCAGGAATTGGAGCGCGACGCCCTAAAGTCCTCACTCGATTGCCAAAAGTATCCACCTCTACCATTTCTTCACCATCTATACCGCGAAGTTTGCAATCATAAAACTGCTCCAAACCTCCCCTTCCCACATACGACCCAAGCCTTCGCGGGCCTTTATTTAAGCATCTAGGATCTACTCTATTAACCTCATCCGCGTTTGCCTCCCCTAGATAACCGGTGATATGTGCAAAATCTGCACCATAAACATACTTTCGTTTCCATTCAGTAATTATTTCATCCTCGGGCACATTTTCATCAGCCGCTACTTTTGAATACCCTTCTAACGGCTCAAATTTTACGGTTTTTTTAACTGGCTCATTATCTACAAGAATCACGCCGTCTTTGTCTAATATCCTGCCGCGAGGAGCAACTATAGGAACTATTCTTACTCTATTGCCTTCAGCCAAGGACCGAAAATAGCTACCTTTGATAACCTGAAGCTCAATTAGTCTTGCAATAATTATTGCAAAGCCCAAAATCAACAATCCACGAAAAAACCATGACAGCCAAGATTGCTCTTTAGGTTTGATTGCAGAAACTAGCATTGTAGGTGCAGTTTATCAAAAAACAACTCTAACCAGGAACAGTAATGTTGACTCTTTTAAGAAGTGACCCATTAGAAAGGAGTGACCCACAACCACGCACCACACATGTTATAGCATCTTCAGCAATTACAACTTTAGTCTTGGTTGCTTCCTTAATCACTTTGGCTATACCTGGGATTAATGATCCACCACCCGCCATGACTATTCCGTCTTCCAGTATGTCACTTATCAGCTCCGGGGGGGCTTCTTCCAAACTATCTTTAATGTGACTTACAATTTCCTGAACTACTGGCGATATTGCCTCGCGAACCTCTTCTGAACTAACCTTCATAGATTTAGGGAGGCCGGTTTCTAGATCTCTCCCTCGTACAACCGCAAACTTTTCTTCTTTTTGAGGGTAAAGAGAACCAATTTGAATTTTAAGGTTTTCAGCCGTTGGCTGGCCTAAAAGAAGCGCATATTTAAGCCTAAAATAATTGATAATAGCCTCGTCCATCTCATCACCTGCTGTGCGAACGCTTCTGCCTAAAACAATACCCCCAAGAGAAATAACAGCTATTTCAGTTGTCCCCCCTCCAATATCTACAATAAAACTACCCCGAGGGTCTTCAACAGAAATTCCAGCTCCAATAGCCGCGGCCATTGGTTCTTCAACTAGGTAAGCGATTCTTGCTCCCGCTGCTACGGCCGCGTCAGCAACTGCTCTTCTTTCAACCTCAGTAACCCCCGATGGGATTCCGATAACAACTCTTGGTCTAGGTATTTTGGGTATTAATCCTCTGGAAGTGTTAACTCTTTTCACATAATGAGCAAGCATTGCCGCGGTTGCATCAAAATCTGCAATTACACCGTCTTTCAAAGGACGAACAGATTCAATTGTTTGCGGCGTTCTGCCAACCATCTTTTTAGCAGAACTGCCAACTGCCAAAATTTCCTTTGTCTTTTTATGCCGAGCAACCGCCGAAGGCTCCCGAATCATGATTCCTTTGCCGGACACAAAAACAAGGGTGTTTGCGGTACCCAAGTCTATACCTATATCATCAGAAAAAATATTAAAAAACTTCCCAAACATATTCAATGAAGTATATCATTGACCTGTCAGGCGTAAACAAGAAAACATGAAAGCAATCTATTTTTTACTTAATCTTCTTGTATTTATTGTACCTCTAACTTTCTTCCCCATGACCTACGAGCTATTTGAATTTAATAAAATAATACTAGTTTACATTTTTACAGTCTTAATTGCTGGTGCATGGGCTCTTGAATGCATCAAAAAAAAGAAAATAATCTTTAAAAAAACGCCTCTTTTTTTGCCCATCTTATTATT
>Ga0129299_1001886_pt1 | contig 13997 bp, 12 predicted proteins | sample ConPoolayeCmetaG_FD_94477 | JGI IMG/M metagenome (GOLD analysis project Ga0129299, IMG submission 94477) | Hot spring microbial mat communities from California, USA to study Microbial Dark Matter (Phase II) - Cone Pool mat layer C metaG ... | reverse complement strand
GACTCCAACCGGTGCAGGAAAGCAGTAAGCCAGCCCCGCATCTTCCGCCGGGATGCCGATAAAGCGCTCCAGACGCCGGATTATCCACTGGTGAAAACTGTGTGGCGCAGTCGTCATATAGAGCACTCCATCGATGATCTCATAGCGGTTGCCGTCATTCGGGAGCGTCTCCCAATCCGCCAGCGTCCAGTGTCCCTGGAGTGGACCGGCGACGACCGGCGAGTCGGTTTTGATCACAAGTGCGGTCATCATTCTCTCCTCAGTGGAAGCGGATGAGCGTCTGGGTGAGGACATGCGCCGCCCACGGAGCAGGGGTGACGCATGCCGCCATAGCACACCGCCGATCAGCGGTGACGAAATATCCCTTTTTGTCACTTCAACCGTGCAATGTCAGCTGGACGAGCATTTTGTTTATCTGTTCAGCAAGGACTTGACAGATTTTAAGAAACTCTCGGCGACCTGAATCGCCTGCTCTGCTTGTAGTGCGGACACGTGCACCGTGCTTCCGTAATCCCCCACGCTCCGTATCTCGAAAAGCCAGTTCAAATCCTTACCATGTTTCTTGCTCAATTTCCCAGTCTTGACGAATCGCTGATGAATCGAAGCGATAACCCCGCTATGCTTGCTGAAATCTAAACCTTCGTTCAGCAAAATCGCCGTGGCTCCGTAAAAGGCTGCATAGTACGCACGCGACGCCGCAAAATCATAGTAGCCTTTGCCAGCCAGATCTTTGGCTGCCTGGATCGATTGCTCTGCCCGCTCAAGGTTGGCGGCGATTTCGAGTTCGCGGTCCGACGTCATACAAATATGCCTTCCCGTTTTGCGTTTCGATAGAGTTGAATACTTCCGCGCTCAAATTCTTCCAGAGAAACAGGTCTGGCAGAGATAAGTTGCTCCGATTCTAATTGGATGGGATATAGCACATCTATAACCTGGCGAAGTTCTGAAAAATAGTCGAAAGGTTGGCTTAACAAAACAAGCAAATCAATGTCACTCATTGAGTCAGCCTGATTGCGCGCGGTGGATCCATAGAGAATCACGCCCTTGAGTTGGGCGCCATAGTGGCTTTCAAGAGCCATTTTGCATTTCTTTACCACTTCGTTTACGGTTGCCATGGGCGTCGCTATCCTTCCTTAATTCTTGCTGCGTTGCGACAGGATGGCTGACATCCTGCGCGTCACCTGCGGTGAGCCGGGCGCAGCAAAACGGCGTCAAGGGCAGGTGCGTGTCAGGCGTCCTGTCGTTATTGCCCTATCGCGCGTTATCGTCACGCATAATTGCTGGTTCATTGTACTCCATCGATGATCTCATAGCGGTTGCCGTCATCCGGGAGCGCCTCCCAATCCGCTGTCCCTGGAGCGGACCGGCGACGACCGGCGAGTCGGTTTTGATCACGAGTGCGGTCATCATTCCCTCCTCAGTGGAAGCGGATGAGCGTCTGGGTGATGACATGCGCCGCCCACAGAGCAGGGGTGACGCATGCCGCCGTATGCACACCGCCGATCAGCGGAACACGCTCAATGCCATGTAGAACGACACACACCAGTTGGGCGCATCCACGATCTGGCTGATCCGCAGGTCGCCTGCCAGACTGCACAGGATGTAAGCGTCTTCGCGGCTCAATCCCTTCTCGCGTCCCAGCCAGTCGATCATATCACGCACTGCGTTCTGTGCATTCACCATCAGATCTGGTCCGATTGCCGTGGTAACGAAATATCCCTTCTCATCATACGCTGGCTGGATCGGTCCTGGCGGTGTGAAGAATTGATACCTCCACGGGCGCAGACTCCGCCCTTTGATGATATTGAACCGCAGACTGAACTGCATCGGGCATTCGATGCCGGTCACGCACACTTCTCCGTCACCCTGCGCCGCGTGGCAGTCGCCCGCCGAAAAGAGCGCCCCTGGCACGAAGACTGGCAGGTACAGTTTTGCGCCGACATTCAGGTGGCGCGTGTCGATGTTCCCGCCCGCCTTGCCGCACGGCAGCACGTCGAATGCGCCCGGTTCGTCGAGTGCAACACCCATCGTGCCGCAGAAGGGCTGGATCGGAATATGGATGTCGTCACGCAGTGGCGCCGTGACGCCGTTGCTCAGGTCGAAATGGCGAATGTATGGCGCGGTGAAATCATTCGCCAGCAGCCCTAATCCCGGAATGATGCCCGTCCATCCCCAATCGAGCGTCTGCATGCGCAGGATCTCGACTTCGAGAATATCGCCTGGTTCAGCGCCTTTGACGAAGATCGGTCCGGCAAGCGGGTAGAGCTGGTCGAAATCGAGGTTTGTCAGCACCGACGCGTCGCAACCGGGGGTAACCTGGTTGTTGGTCACCTCAGCGGTCTCACAGTGCACGATATCGCCTGGTTCGATCTCGATGGCTGGCGGCAGGCTATTGTCCCATTTGTGGTGAATCTGGTCGGGGCGAAGCGTGTGTTCTGCCACGGGATACTCCTTCCTGGTTCTGACACGATAGTTCTGGGGGAATTTCCATGATACCACATGACACACCCGACGGCTCGTGAGACCTGACATATGAGGACGCGCCAGCGCGCTGCGCAGTGATTTCGGTTCTGCGCCCCGGCATCGATCACAGGACTCCTGGTATACTACGGTTCTGTGATTCCGCCCGTCTTCCCAAAGGACCAGACCATGAGCGTCTTCCACGATGTCCCGTCGTACTGGCAGGCGACCGCGCCTGCATTGGTCATGTCAACCGACCTCCCCGCGACTGCGCAGATCGTCGTTGTGGGTGGCGGTTTCTTCGGAGCGGCAACGGCATATTTTCTGGCGCGCGCTGGCGCCGCGCCGCTGGTGATCGAGCAGGTTGCGCCAGCATACGGCGCGACCGGACGCAACGGCGGTTTTCACGTCGTCGGAACGGCGGAAGGGTATGCCGATGCGGTTGCGCGGTTGGGGCGCGACACGGCGCGTGCCGTGATGCAGATCACCCTCGATAGTCGTGCGTTGCTGCGCCAGGTAATCGCCGAAGAGCAGATTGCCTGCGACTACCGTGAACCCGGGCATCTGAACCTGGCGTTGGGTGCTGCACAGTACGCCGATCTGCGTCGCCATGTCGCGGCGCTGCACGCCGACGGTTTTGCCGCTGACCTGCTGGATCGCCATCAGACGCAGGAGTTGATCGATACGCCCCTGAGCGAGGAGATTACCGGGGCGCTGTACGGTGCGGAAAATGCACTGCTCCATTCAGCCCGCCTGGTGTATGGGTTGATTGCAGCAGCGCAGCGCCACGGTGCGCGTGTGGCAATTGCGCGTGTCGAGCATCTGGCGTCACAGAACGGTTGTGTGCGCGTGGTCACCAATCGTGGTGTGCTGGAGGCTGGTTCAGTCGTGGTGACCGTCAATGCCTGGACGCGCGACCTGATCCCGGCGCTGCACGGTGTCATTACCCCGGTTCGTGGTCAGGCGCTGGCGTATGCGCCAATTCGCCGCATTTTTCACACTGGCGTTGGTGCAGCGGTGACGCCGACCGGCGAATACTGGCATCAAACGCCGGAAGGGGCGATTGTGATCGGCGGGTGTCGCGCCTGTGCGCCGGGGCGTGATGTGGGAGTGACGGAAATGGTTCCAACCCCGGCGGTGATGGCGGCAATCGAACAGATCCTGCCGCGCCTGTTTCCACGCCTCGACGGTCTGATGGTCACCCGGCGCTGGGCGGGGTTGATGGCATTCACCGCCGATTACACGCCGGTCGCCGACGCAGCGCCGGAGATGCCGGGAGTGTGGGTGGCAGGCGGATTCTGTGGACACGGGATGCCGTTTGGGATGCGCTTCGGGCAGTTGCTGGCGGAAGCGGCGCTTACCGGCGCGACGCCGTCGGCGCTGATGCCGTTCCGCCTGGCGCGCCCGACACTGCAACCACCGCATCTTCAGCAATGACGAATACCTGATCGCCTGGGGCAGGGGCGATGACCTTTGTGCCGGTAAAACTGCCGAATGCTGGCAGGACGCCGATCTGAGCGCCGAACCAGAAACAGGGCAGGGTCAGACGTTGCTTTCCTGTGCCGATCAGTCGTGCCGCCGGATGGAGATGCCCGGCAAGCGTGTAGCATGCCGCAGGCGATTCCGGGTGATGGCGCAGCGTAAACGGCGCCATGTCCCACGGTTCGTCAACACACATCACCCGCCAGGAGTGCGGCGGGTCTCCAGCGCGCGTATCGTGATTGCCGCGCACCAGCACAATGTCGAGACTGCTGTGACGGGTGCGCCATTCCTCAACAGCGCTCATGGTCGCGGCGGTGCGTCCACTTCGCGCATGCAACAGATCGCCGAGCACAATGAGCCGTTGCGCACCGCAACGCCGTATCGCCATGCTGAGACGCTCAAGGTCGGCAGTGGTCGTTCCCTCCGGCGCTGCAATCGCCGCTGCACGGAATGCGCCTGTCTTGCCAATGTGCGGGTCGGCGATGATCAGCGTGGCGGCGCGCTTCCAGAAAAACGCACGCTCAGGGAGCAACCATACGTCCTCCCCCGCGAGCGAGCAGTATAGTCCAGAAATTGTCTGATCGTCCAACACAGGCAGCATGCGCGCTTGAGAGAACGTCAAAGTCGCGCCTCTTACTCTGCACGAAATCGTCCACGTGACCTTCCCGGCATGGTATCATACGCACGCAGGTGATGAACAGGTGTGGAAGAGCGCTCACAATGATGACAGCAGCAGTCACCCGCCACCGGTTCACGGTCGAGGCATATGCCCGTCTGCGTGAAGCCGGTCTTCTGCACGAAGATGACCGGGTTGAGTTGCTCGACGGCGAGATTTACCAGATGAGTCCGATTGGCGCGCGGCACGTGAGCCTGGTGAACCGACTCAATGCTTTACTGGTGCATCTTGCCGGTGATGCAGCCATCGTCAGCGTGCAAAACCCGATCCGACTGAATGACTACAATGAACCTCAGCCCGATCTGGCGCTTTTGCGTCCGCGCGATGATCACTATGTCGATGCGCTCGCAACGCCCGGCGATGTGCTGCTTGTGATCGAAGTCGCAGATACGTCGCTCGTGTACGACCGGCAGGAAAAACTGCCGCGCTATGCTCGCGCCGGCATCGCCGAGGTCTGGCTTGTCGATGCCGGCAGGCAGGTCATTGAGCAGCATACGATGCCCGTGGCAGACGAGTATACGCTGCTCCAGAAGATTCTGCCGGGTCACCGGATCACCGCCGTTATGCTGCCGCAGATCAGTTTTACGACAGATACACTCTTCTCATAATGACCGAGTCGCCGCCACAACCACCTTCTCACTGGCAGATGGCGCGCAGCCTGGTGTTGCGCTGGCTGGTGACCTCGCTGGCGATCTTCGCCGCCATCCAGATTGTGCCCGGCATCGAATTTGTCGGTCCTGGCTGGGAGATCGGGCTGGTCGCGCTGGTGTTTGGTCTGGTGAATATCGCCCTGCGCCCGATACTGACGCTGCTGACGTGTCCGCTGGTGATCCTGACGCTGGGATTGTTCACGCTGGTCATCAATGCGCTGTTGCTCTTATTGACCGCCTCGATTGCCAGCAGTCTGGGGGTGCAGTTTCGCGTCGATAGTTTCTGGTCGGCGCTGCTTGGCGGTCTGGTGATTGCGATTGTCAGCACCCTGCTCCTCTGGCTTGCCGGTGAAATGCCGGTGCGTGTTATCATCCATACCAATCGACCGGATCGGTAGTGTTTGCTGTGAGGTCAGAAGCGTGCCTTCGACCGGCACAGAAGTCAGGTTACTCAACAGGCAGGAGGCGTCACCATGGATGAACAGGGTTACCAGGAGTTTCTCTCCGCCGATGGCGTCAATGACTGGGTTGTTCTGCATGGGGGCGCAACGGCTGTCTTTCGTGTCGGATCGCTGGGCGAAGCGGCACGCCTGGCAGGAGCGGTAGCGAACATTCCCGGTCTTGAAGGCACAGGGGTGTTGCTGACGGTAGGGGATGGTTTTCTCACCGTTCGGCTGACGCGTGACCTCTGGCAGCTGGCGCCACGACACATCGATCTCGCGCGGGCGATCTCGGCGGTCGCACGAGCGTCCAACGCAGTCGCCGATCGTTCAGCAGTCCAGGAGGTGCAGGTTGCGATTGCAGCGAAGCGTGACGAGATAGACGTTGACTTCTGGCGCGCTGTGCTGGGTTACCTGCCGATGGCGGATGACAATGCGGTTGACCCTCTTGGTCACGGATCGACGGTCTGGATGCAGGAGATCGACGCGGGCAAGTCGTTGCGGCATGCGATGCATATCGACGTGTCGGTCGCGCGTGAGCAGGCGGCGGTACGGCTCCAGGCAGCGCTTGCTGCGGGCGGACGCATCGTCGATGAATCCCACGCACCGGCGTACTGGACGCTCGCCGACCGCGCGGGCAACCGTGTCTGTATCGTCGCGTGGCCTGATGGTTCTGATCGGAAACTGCCGGAAGACGTAAGTGTTCACATTTCTCCTGAGAGCGATGGCATCTTGCCCTCGTAGACGCGACGAGGGCGGGACGCCCTCCATCGTGGTTCGTTTTTTACTCTCTGTGCGCCCGGCGTCTCAGCGGTGCGTTTTTGCAGCGAAGTCATATCTGAATGAAAGAGGAAACCGGTCGTCGTCAGACGACCGGTGAGGATGAGAGAGGACGAAAGGGGGCGGCGTTGAGAGGGTGTCCGGTTAGGCGTCTGTACGCCCTGGAGACGACCGCCGCTATCGTCTTGCGCTTGCACTAGTATAACGTGCAGCCCGTTCAGAAAGTTGCACTGTTTCGTGAGTTTCTGCTGAGAAACAGATGAAATCCAGATGAAATCATCGCTCCTTGCTCCCCTGATGTTCACCCCGCTCCCGCCCGGCATTATCCGTCCACGCGGCTGGTTGTATCGCCAGTTGCGCTTGCAGGCGGACGGTCTGAGCGGGCATCTCGATCAGTTCTGGCCCGATGTGGCGAACAGCGCCTGGATCGGCGGCAGCGCGGAGGGTTGGGAGCGTGGACCGTACTGGCTCGATGGCATGGTTCCGCTGGCGTATGCCCTTGATGATGCCGTTCTGATCGCCAGAGTCACCCGCTGGGTCGATCATATTCTCGAACGACAGCGCGATGATGGCTGGCTCGGACCGGTGCACGACACCAGCGACACTCGCCGCAAGCCTTTCGATCCCTGGCCCGTGTTCGTTCTGTTCAAGGCGTTGAGTCAGTTTTACGAGGCAACCGGCGATCAGCGAGTGTTGCCAGCAATGGTGCGTTTTTTGCACCGCCTCGATGCGCTGCTCGATGAACAGCCCCTCTTCGATTGGGGGCGCTACCGCTGGGCGGATCTGGTGGTGACGATCCACTGGCTCTATGAGCGCATCGGCGAACCGTGGCTGCTGACCCTGGCGAGCAAGGTGCATCGCCAGGGGTTCGACTGGCGCGCCCATTTCGAGCGCTTCCCTTATACGTCCCGTCAGCGGCGCGAGGACATCTATCCGCCTGAGCCGCTGCCGGGGTGCACCTTTCGTCTCGATATGGCGTCGCATGTCGTCAACAACGCCATGGCGATCAAGACACCCGGCGTCTGGTTTCGGCAGTCGGGCGATCCGCGTGACCGTGATGCTGTCTGGCAGATCATCAGTGTGCTTGATGCGTTCCATGGTCAGGCGAATGGCGTCTTTAGCGGCGATGAGCATCTTGCCGGTCTCAACCCATCGCAGGGAACAGAGTTGTGCGCCGTGGTTGAGTATCAGTATTCGCTCGAAGTGTTGATCGCTATCCTCGGCGATGCACGCCTGGCGGATCGCCTGGAGCGAATGACATTCAACGCTCTGCCCGCCGCTTTTGCGCCCGATATGTGGTCGCATCAGTACGTGCAGCAGGTCAACCAGATTCGCTGCGCCATTCTCGAAGACAACATCTACACCAACAATCGCGCCGATGCCAACACCTTCGGTCTGGAGCCAAACTATGGCTGTTGTACGGCGAATATGCATCAGGGTTGGGCAAAATTTGCCACCCACCTCTGGATGCGCACGCCGGACGATGGACTGGTCGCTGTATCATACGCTCCCTGCGAACTGACGACGTCCGTGGGAGGTGCGGCGGTTCGAGTAACCGTTGAAACAGATTATCCGTTTCGCGAAGCAGTACGGATTGTCGTTGCGTGTCAGGCTGCAACACGCTTTCCGCTGCTTCTGCGCATTCCTGCGTGGGCTGATGGGGCATTGCTGACTGTGGACGGTATGAGTACGACGCCCCTTCCCGGAACATTTTATCGTATTGAGCGTGTTTGGGAAGGAACCACGGTGATCGATCTGCATCTACCAATGCGTCCGGCGGTGATACGTCGCCCCTCTGGCGGTGCGGTCATCAGCAGTGGTCCACTGGTCTTCGCACTTCCGATTGGCGAAGTCTGGCAGCGCATCATTCCCGATCCACAGGGACGGTACGCCGCCGGAGAGCGGTTGCGTCCTTTCTGCCCGCCGCCGATTGCCGATTGTCTGGGGGATTGGGAAGTGTTGCCGGTGACGGCGTGGAACTATGGTCTGGAACTGGATGACGTGCATCCTGAACAATCGATCCGCATTGAGTATCACCCTGTTGGCGAGCGTCCTTTCGCCCCTGAAGGCGCACCTGTCGTGGCATATGCGCCCGGTCGTCGTATTCCGGGGTGGATTGAAGAACACGGTGCAGCAGCGTCGCTCCCGTCACCGGTCATTTCTGACGCACCGGTCGAAGAACTGCGCCTCATTCCGTATGGATGCACCAACCTGCGCATTGCCGAATTTCCGCTCGTGAAGCCTCGAGCGCCTGTGGGGTAGCCCGACAGACCGGGCAGGTCAGCGATCCTCGGATTTGCGCCGCGCACGCTGTTTTGCTGCCAGCAACCGGGCGAACTGCTCTTCCGCCGCTTCCGGGCGGGTTGCGGTCGGTCTGGCGCGCTGTTCGGTCGTCTGCGGCGGCGGCGCAGGGGCGCGCCCCTGGGAGGCCTGATCGGTGGGAACGACGGTTTGTTGCGCCGTCGGTGCGTCGATTCCAGAACGTTCCACACTGATCGACGACGGACGCGCCACAGTTGCACGCCGTTTCGCTGCGCCAAGCCGCGTCATCGTCGCCGATGCTTCTGGCGCAGCGACGACGGAGGGACGCCTTCGGCGGAGTCGTTCCAGCCAGGGGGCGACGTCCTCCAAACGCAACATCACGCGCCGCGCGGCAATGTCGAGGGGCCACAGGATCAGCGCCAACCAGAGCAGAGGAAACCCAATCTCACGCACCGAACCGACGTCCTGGTCAGGTGAGGCGAACGCGGTCTCCGGCGACGGGTTGATCCGTCCTCTGCTGATGCTGGCAACCTCTGTCAGGAGCGGCAGGTTCTCGCGCTGTGCACTGTACTCGAGCGAGTAACTGACGACGATGCCCGTTACCGCAACGCCAATCTGACGTCCTTCTGCATCGGATGCTGCCACCTGCGCCAGGTAGACGCCGGGTGATGGCGTATCGACTACAGCGCGGTATCTGCCCGGACCAATCTGCTGGAACTGCACCGCCGCTCCCTGATTCTGCGGATCGACGGCGCGCCCGGCGATTGCCAGGTTGTTGAGCGGGCGTCCCTGTTCGTCCTGCGCGATCAGTTCCAGAAATGCGCGTGGACCGGCGGCAGTTGACCGGAGTTCGAGCAAACCGCTTTCACGCGGCGGGAGCAGCAGGTCTGCCAGACCGCCAGCAAACTGTGGAAACCGATCCCAGGCGATCCAGTCACGCGCCCAGCGTCCCTGGGTATCGCTCGTCCAGGCGACCACCCGCCCCAACCCGTACTGCCACTGCGCCAGCAACGGTTTCCCGTCTGGTGTGAGGAGCAGCGTGCGCGCCGCCTCGCGCACCTCTGTGCCATTATAGCCGTAGAGCGGCGGCAATCCCCCCAGGCTGCGGATGATCGGCGAAGACAGACCCAACTGCGGTTCGATCTGCTGTTCGACGATGTCACGCCCGGCGGCGATAATCGTCTCCTGCAAGAAAATGCGCGGCACTTCCTCGATGCTGGTCACGCGATAGGAACGCCCGCCGCCAGCGTTCGCCACATCGACCAGATTCGGGTTGGCATCCAGACCGACTGCAACAGTAGAAATGGTAATACCGGACGCGCGCATTTGAGCAATCAGATCGCTATAATTACTCTCCGCAATACCATCGGTCAGCAGGATGACATGCTTGATCTTTGCATCGGTGGATGCCAGCGCCAGCGCCGCCTGTTCGATGCCGGGGCGAATATTCGTGCCGCCGCCGATGCCGAATGAGCCGAGCGCCCGCTCGATTTCGACCATTGACGGCAATGGTTGTAACTGAAGCACCCAGTTTGCCATATCGTCGAAGACCACCAGCCCGACCTGGTCGATGGGGGTCAAACCGAGACTTGCCTGGTACACTGCTTCTTTGGCGAGATCGAGTTTATTCCGTCTGCCGCCTGCCACCGGTTCAGCCATACTGCCACTCCGGTCGATCACCATCACCAGCGCCAGATCGGGTTGTTGTTTCGTGTCCAGCGGATCGAGCAGCACCGGCAGCATGGGTTCCAGCGGTGTACGCCGGTAGCCGCCGGCGCCAAACGCGTCGACGCCGCCGACCATCGCCAGACCGCGCCCAAGTTCGCGCACATATGCTGGCAATGCCTCAAGCAGCGTGCGCGGCATCTCACGTGCCGGGGTATCGACGATCATGACCCCAGCGTAGGCGCCAAGTTGAGCGAGCGTGGCTGGCGCCTGACTGGGGGGAAGCAGATCGACGCGCACCCCGGCGGCGAGCAACGCATTGCGCAGGTTCGCCGCGCGTGACTCGTCGGAGGCGATCAGCAACAGGCGTGGCGGTCCCTGCACTTCGGTAAATGCCGCCCCCCGGTTATTCTGCGGCTCGGTATCGCCGTCAGCATCGAGCCGGACTTCGAGACGCCGGAATCCGGTTTCACCCGATGGCACACGGATATCAACTGTGCTCGATCCTTCAGGGATGGAGAGTTCCTGTTCGCCGATCAGTTGCCCGTCAACGAAGGTTTGCAGACGCCCGCCGGTGGCATAGTTGGACGATATATTCGCCTGCACGATGATGTCCTGCCCTTCGCGCACAACCGCAGGCGCGCTCAGACCGGCGACGATGACGTCAGGACCACGTTCACCGGGCAGATACACCACATCGATCGGCACCTTGCGAATCGAAGCCAGTTGCGCCGCATCCGCCACTCTTCCGGCATTTTCGCCCCCGTCCGAGATGAGCACCAACCGCTTCTGCGTCTCGGCAGGGAACAGCGCCAGCCCCAGTTGCACCGCCTCCTGGAGATTGGTGCGGGTGGTCATCGGCGTCGATGACAGACGACCCAGTGCGCCAATAGGACCGGGGGCGCGCTCCACCAGCGCATTTTCACCGAACACCACCACGGCGGCACGATCACCGGCTGGCATGGCAGCCAGTGCGTCGTTGACATATTGCAAAGCGCGTTCACGTTGCGCTGGGGTCATCGAGTCCGACACATCGATTAAAAAAACGGTGGTCACCTCACGCACCGGCAGCACAATCTGCGCACCGGCGATCGCCAGCACGAGCGCAGCAAGAATGACGCTGCGCAGCGCCAGACTCGACCAGAAACGCCACGGAGCGAGGCGGCGCGGCGTCAACAGGGTGAACGCCCACAACGCCGGAAGCAGCGTCAGGAGAATGAGTGCAAGCGGTGTGATGAACGAGAGGCGAATCATGGTTCCAGTATACCATGCCAGGTCGGTCGATGGAGGGTTGTCGCCTGTTTCTTTTCGATAATCAAACCTTTCTTAACAGTCTGTATGAGATGTGATATAGTGACCAGGCGGGTAAAGACCCACCATACGTATCGACGAGGATACAACTATGGCTGCCACGCGCTTTCAGCCCCCTGCCCCCGATCAGACGCTGCACCCCAGTGGTGATAACCGCTTCAAACTGCTCGAAGCCACGATGAAGAAGCACCAGTATCGTCCCGACGCGCTGATCGAAGTGCTGCATCGCGCGCAGGAACTGTTTGGCTATCTCTCGACCGATCTGCTGCTCTTCATCGCCAACAGCCTGCATCTTCCGCCGAGCCGGGTGTACGGTGTCGCCACGTTCTATCATTTCTTCTCACTCGCGCCAAAGGGTGAGCATTCTTGCGTCGTCTGTCTTGGAACGGCATGCTACGTCCGTGGCGCTGCCGCAATCCTGGCGGCGGCGGAACAAATGCTGGGCATCAAAGCCGGGCACACGACTCCCGACGGACGTTTGTCGCTGGAAACGGCGCGCTGCCTGGGAGCGTGCGGCATTGCACCGACTGTCGTCTTTGATGGCACGGTCACCGGTCACCAGACTCCGGAGCAGGTGCAGGTCTGGCTTGAACGTCTGACCGGGGAGGGGTTGAAGGCGAAAGGTTGAAGGTTAAGGGTTGAAGGTTGAAGGTTGAGGGTTGGAGGTCGAGGGTTGTAAGGTTGAAGGTTAGGTTGAGGGTTGTAAGGTTGAACGTGCCGCGCTTTCTGTGACCGGGGGCTGATGAGTGGCGGATTTCAGTTCTCGGTTCCTGGTTCTTGATTCCTGGTTCCTGGTTCCTGGTTCTCAGTTCTTAGATCTCGGTTCCTGGTTCTTGGTTCTCAGTTCTTAGTTCTCGGTTCTTCAACTATGGATCTGAATGAACTGCTGGCAATTGCCGAACACGAAAACGCGATGCGTCGATCGATCTGCATTCGCTGCTGCACCGCGCTCGGATGTCAATCGGCAGGCTCGCTATCGCTCAAGCAGCGGCTCGAAGAGGCGGTTGCCGAGGTGGATCGCACCGACATCGAGGTGATGGGAGTTGGATGCATGGGTTTGTGTGGTCACGGTCCACTGGTGCGGGTTGACCCGGAAGGCACGCTCTACGAGCATGTGCGCGCTGCGGATGCGCCATCAATCGTGGCGGCGCTCGACGGCGGCGAGGCAACCGCGCCGAAGGGCGATCCACACCATCCCTTTTTCACCTTACAGAAGCGCATTGTCCTGGAAAACAGCGGCATCATCGATCCGGAGCGCATCGAGTCATACATTGCGGCTGGCGGTTACCAGGCGCTCTATCATGCGTTGCACGAAATGACCCCGGCAGAAGTGATCGATGTCGTAACCCGCAGCGGGCTGCGCGGACGCGGCGGCGCCGGATACCCGACAGGACTGAAGTGGGCGACCGTCGCCAAGAGTCACGGCGATCGCAAGTATGTCGTCTGCAATGCCGATGAGGGCGATCCCGGCGCGTTTATGGATCGCAGCATCATCGAAAGCGACCCGCACAAGGTGCTCGAAGGCATGGCGATTGCAGCGTATGCCGTTGGTGCAGACCAGGGGTACGTCTATGTTCGTGCTGAATACCCGCTGGCGATCCAGCGGTTGCAGCGGGCAATTGCGCAGGCGCGGCGGCATGGCTTGCTCGGCGCGCAGATTTTCGACTCGGGGTTCACCTTCCGCGTCGATATTCGTGTTGGTGCTGGCGCATTTGTGTGTGGCGAAGAAACGGCGCTCATGGCATCGATCGAGGGTCGGCGCGGGCAACCGCGTCCCCGACCGCCCTACCCCGCCGAAAGCGGACTGTGGGGCAGACCGACGCTCATCAATAATGTCGAAACCTTCGCCAACATTCCGCCGATTATCCGCAACGGAGCGGAATGGTTCGCTGCAATCGGCGCGGAGACCAGCAAAGGCACGAAGGTCTTCGCACTGACCGGCAAGATTCGTCACACCGGTTTGATCGAAGTGCCGATGGGCGTCACGTTGCGCCAGATTGTCGAAGAAATGGGTGGTGGCGTGCCCGATGGCAGGGTTAAGGCAGTGCAGACCGGCGGACCATCCGGCGGATGTATTCCGGCTGCCCTGCTCGATACGCCGGTCGATTATGAATCGCTCCAGCGGGTTGGCTCGATTATGGGGTCGGGTGGCATGGTGGTGATGGACGACGCCACCAACATGGTGGATGTGGCGCACTTCTACATGGAGTTCTGCAAAGACGAATCTTGCGGCAAGTGTATTCCGTGTCGGGCTGGTACAGCGCAAATGTT
>Ga0129299_1001885_pt1 | contig 13998 bp, 11 predicted proteins | sample ConPoolayeCmetaG_FD_94477 | JGI IMG/M metagenome (GOLD analysis project Ga0129299, IMG submission 94477) | Hot spring microbial mat communities from California, USA to study Microbial Dark Matter (Phase II) - Cone Pool mat layer C metaG ... | reverse complement strand
TTCCGTTGCAATCCCGTCGTTTTCAGCCAATCCAGTACCGTGCCCCGCTGCCGCCGCAGCGGGGGGGGGCGTGGGGGCGGCCGCAGCGGGGCACGGTACTGGATTGGCTGAAAACGACGGGATTGCAACGGAAAGGGACAGGGCGAGGGCCAGGAGGGGACGGCACGTGCGCACGGTTCGGTTCTCCGGCGGGGCGTGGTGATCGGTCGCGGGAGAATTTTGGCCGGGTCGGCGGCGGCCAGCAAGGACGCGGTGTTATTTACATTCACAAAACGATTTCTGAGCGCCAAATGAACAATGTCCGCAGATAAGACCGCTTCGGTCCGACATCGGTGCGGTCCGGGCCTCAATCTGTGTGTTTGGCTCGAGGTGCGACGTTACTCAAGAGGAGGAGTGGAGATGTTGTATCGTGTCATGGCGGCGGTGGCGGTGGCGGGCGTGGCCTGCGGCGCGGCGGAGGCGGGCATTCGGATCACGGAGTGGATGTACACGGGGCAGAACGGCGAGTTCGTGGAGTTCACGAACGTCGGGGCGGTGCCGGTGGACATGACGGGTTGGAGCTACGACGACGACAGCCGGATCCCGGGCGTGTTCAGCCTGAGCGGGTTCGGGGTGGTGCAGCCGGGCGAGTCGGTGATCATCACGGAGTCGACCGCGGCGGCCTTCCGTGCGGCGTGGAATCTGCCCGCGTCGGTGAAGGTGCTGGGCGGCTACACGAATAACCTGGGTCGGAACGACGAGATCAACCTGTTCGACGCGAGCAATCAGCTCGTCGACCGGTTGACCTACGGGGATCAGAATTTCCCCGGCTCAATCCGCACCCAGCGCGTGAGTGGCAATCCGTCGACGCCGGCGGCGCTGGGAGCCAACAACGTCTACCTGTGGACGCTTTCGATTGCGGGCGACACGTTCGGCTCCTACTCCTCGGCCGGCGGTGACGTCGGCAACCCGGGCGTGTACATTCCCGAGCCGGGCGCGTTGGCCCTGCTCGTGGTGGGTGTGCTGGCGGCGCGGCGGCGGTAGGGCGTCGGCCGACGTTTGACGGGCGTACAGGCGGCCGTCGGCCGGGCGCGTCAGGCTCGGCCGACCGGCCGTCGCATGAATCGGAGAGGTCCGATGCAGTGCGGCTGGCGACGGGCGGCGGCGTTCACCCTGATTGAGCTGCTGGTGGTCGTCGCGATCATCGCGTTGTTGATTTCGATCCTGCTGCCGTCACTCGCACGGGCCCGGGAGCAGGCGAAGGAAGCGAAGTGCGCGGCGGGGCTGCGGACGTTCGGGATCGGGTTTCATGCCTACGCTGGCGAGCAGCGCGACTATCTGTGCAGCGGCTCGTTCGACCCGGAGGTGTCCAACGGGCGCGACGGGCCGGTGGACCGGGTGGGGTGGGTGGCGGACCTGGTCAACGGCCGGCTGGCGTTTCCGGCGACGCAGCTCTGTCCGTCGAATCCGGCGCGGTACAACCAGAAGCTGGGGGCGCAGGCGGCGGGCGCGAACTCGTACACTCCGGATCAGGCGCGCGACCTGATCGCGCGGGGTTACAACACCAACTATACGCAGGCCTGGTACATGGCCCGCACGGAGTGGAACCCGTCGCAGAACGACTACAACGTGAAGCGCGTGCGGGCCACGCGCGGACCGCTTCAGGTCGGCCGCTGGGTCCGGGTGGGCGAAGCCCGGATCGCGATTCTGGGCGACGGGCGGACCGACCTCGAAGACCGCGTGCTGGGCGAGCGGTCGGTCAAGACGATGACGGACGGGCCGTGGGACGGGCCGTACGGCGTGCAGAACTGGCGGGATTTCGGCCCGGCGCACGGCTTCGGCGCGTGGATCTTCCGGAACAAGGATCACAATCGCGTGCGCGCGAACGTGCTGTTCGCGGACGGGCACGTTCGTGTGTTCGTGGACCGGGACCGCGACGGAGAGTTCGGGCTCGATACGTCGGGTGACGTTCCATGGCAGAAGGACCTCGATGAGGGGGCCGTCTTCGACGGCGTGCTGAGCCTGGGCCGGCGCTCGGCGGACGCCTGGTCCCTGCAATAGGGCGGTGCCGGCGCGGGGCCGTCCGAAACCGCCCCGCGCGGGTTAGGCCGCGGGCGGTGCGATCGCCCGCAAGAAACCACACTTTTTGGGCGCGAGGATTCCGATGCGCAAGATGCTGCTGATCGTGCTACTGGTCCTCCCGGCCGCGCCGGCCGCGTGGGCGACCGTTTTCATCAACGAAGTGTTCATCAACCCGCCCGGGAGCTCGGCGGACGACACGCGGGAGTTCATCGAGCTGCTCGGAACGCCGGGCCGCAGCCTCGACGGGTATGCCATCGCGTTGGTCAACGGCGCGGTCACGAAGTACTACCCGCTGGGGTCCATTCCGCCGCGGCCGCTGGCGCAGGAGATCGACGAGTTCTTCAGTTTGGACGGGCTGCGGCTGGGGCCGAACGGGCTGCTGGTCATCGGGATCGGGACGAGCTCGATGTATCCGACGCTGCTGGCGGACACGAATTTCCAACGGTGGACGACGCTGTGGAATGGCGGGCTGGACACCCCCGGCAAGCTGAACAACGACGGCAGCAATACGGTGCTGCTGCTGCGCCGCCGGCCCGGGCGGACGCAGGCGGACCCCACGAATCCGTTGGGGCTGCGCTGGGGCAAGGAGATCATCCCGGACGACGAACTGTTCACGCCGGTGCTGGATCCGCAGACCAACCAGCTCGTGGATCAGTACGGGGACGGGGCGCTGGACGAGGGGCAGCCCAGCGGGATCGACGGCGGCCGGACGCTGGATCTCGTCGGTGCCAGCACGCCCGGCAATCTGCTCGACGATCTGGAGGTGGTCGACGAAGTGAGCTATGAGGACGACCGCGGGTGGGAATACGACGTCGACGCGCGGCGGGTGGACCTCGGCAGCCCGGTGGCGGGGCTACCGCCGCGCCGCGTCCATGCGCTGGACGATCCGCAGGGTTTCAACCCGGACGTTCTCGTTCGCGTGGATTACCGCACGAAGGGCCCCGGCTGGCCGCCGGCGCCGGGCGCCGTGGGGACGGGGCCGAACGGGCGGAACTGGCAGGACACCGCGACGGAGCAGTGGATCCGGGGCGAGAGCGTGGTCGGCAGCGGCGGTCAGGGCGGCAGCCCGCAGTTCTTCCTCGACAACAGCGCGAACGGCAACCCGGATGCGATCCAGCCGTATCTGACCAACGTCCCGCTGTGGCTGGCCGACGGCCAGCCGCCGGACTACAACTTCGCGGTTCCCTTCACCTACCAGATCATGGCCGGGCGCATCAATCCGCTCGCGGTGCCGTACATCCCCGGCGACGCCGACCGCGACGGGGATTGCGACGCCGATGACCTGGCGAAGGTCGCGGCCGTCTTCGGCGAGCCCGACTGGGTCTTCAGCAATGCGTACGCCGGCGCGCCGGCCGGAAACGACGGTGACCCGGCCACGCAGACCCGCCCGTGGGACGTGGACGCCACCGGCGACAACGGCGTGGAGCCCAGCGATCTGCAATGGGTGCTCAACTTCCAGGGGAGCGTGGACGGACGGATCGTCGGGCGGCGGTACGACAGCACGACGCCCGCCGCGACCGGCGTGTACCTGAACCCCAACATCGGGGTGACCTGCGCCGTGACGTGGACGGCGGTGGTTCCCAGCGGCCGCCCGCTCAACGGGCTGCGGGCGGGCGATGCGGTCGAGGTGACGGTGCGCGGGCAGGTCGTGACCGGCGCGAACACGCTGCCGCAACAGCAGAACGGCATCATGCAGTTCGTGCACGATCTGACGCTGAGCGCGGCGGGCGTGGCCCGGGTCGAGGCGGTGACCGCTCTGGGGGCGTTCGTCAAGACGCGGGCGACGCTGGAGGCGCCGGTTGGGCCATCGGGCGATCGGGGACTGCGGAAAATCAACGGCTACACCACGAGCTTCACCCAGGGACTGGCCGCCGCGGCCGAGTTGTACCGCATCCGGCTGCGGGTGATCGGCAGCGGTACGACGACGGCGACGTTGGCACCGGCGAGCGAGGCGGGGATGGCGCTGAGCACGCCGCACGGGCTGAAGGTGGGCCGCACGGCCGCGAACGGCAATCCGCAGTCGGCGACCTACCCGGCGCCTCTGACGCTGACGGCGTCGGGGCAGTTGGTGCCCGGGGACACGAACTGCGACGGCGTCGTGAACTTCGACGACATCGACGCGTTCGTGGTCGCGCTGAGCGGGCAGGCGGCGTACGAAGCCGCGTACCCGGGGTGCGTGTGGCTGAACGCGGACTGCGACGGCGACGGGGCCGTCACGTTTGACGACATCCATCCCTTCGTGACGATCCTGTCGAGCTGAGACCGGCGGCACGGTAGGCGGAGCGGTGCGCCCCCGCGCGACCGCCGCTCCGCCGCCGCGCGGGCGGGTACGGTTCTGGAAGGGCAGAGGGGCACCCGATAACGACTCGCGCGTGGTGTCGCCGTCCGCGCCGGTTATCGGGCGGGGTGGAGCCACCGGGCGGCGCACTGCTTTGCCTCTCCCTCCATTTAACTGCCGTCGGGAGCGGAACGATAACGCCAGTGACCGCCGCACGGCGGCCAGGCCCGCAGTGGCGCCGCGCCCCCGGGGCGCGCCGCGGACGGCCGGGTGCGGCGTGTCGCAGCCCGCTGGCGAAACCGCGCGTCAGGACGCGCACCGGGACGATGGGACCGCCATGAGCAAGCTCGACGAAGCGGTGGCCGGTTTGTTGGACGCAATCGCGCAGCCCCCGGAGCGGAACGACCTCGGGCGGCTGGCGCGGATGCACTCGTGGTGCCAGGATCTCGAAGACCCGGACGGGGGCGGGTCTGATCCGCTGCGCGGTTTCGCGCGTGCCGTGCGGGTGCTGCTCGAGCGCCTGATTCTCGACGAGGCCGCTCATCCCGACGCGGGTGTCGCGCTCCTGCCGCGCGCGGTGCGGGCGCTGGAAGCCCTGCACCGCAAGGAGCCGCTGGACGTGGCGCCGCTGCTGGCGGAGATCACGGTCGCCAGCGGGAACGCTCCGGGGACGCCGGGCGCGCCGCCCGCCGCGGAACCGGCCGCAACGTCGCCGCCGGCGCCTGCGCCGGACGCGCCGCTCACCGCGCCGCCCGCGACTGCGCCCGTCATGGTGGGGCCGCCACCGCCGCCGACCGGGCCGCAGACGGCCGCGCCCGCGGCGGCTCCCGCGGCAAAGCCGGAGGCACCGCCGTTGGCGGCGGTCGACGACGAGGTCGAGGAGTACGTTTCCGAGCCGCTGCTGATCGATCTGAGCGAGAAGGAGCACCTCGTCGGGTTCCTCGACGAGGCCGCCGAGCACATGGACGCCATCGAGGCCGGCTTGCTCGAGGTGGAGGCCGATCCGACGGACACGGACAAGATCAACGAGCTGTTCCGTCCGTTCCACACGATCAAGGGCATCGCCGGGTTCCTCAACCTGCGCGACATCAATCGACTGACGCACGAGATCGAGACGATCCTCGACCTGGGCCGCAAGGGAGAGCTGCGGATTACGGCCGGCACGGTGGACCTGATTTTCGGCAGCGTGGACGTGCTGAAGACGCAGCTCAACGCGATCCGGAGTTACCTCGCCGCGCCGGGCGACGGTCCGTGTCCGCAGCCGGACATCACGGCGATCATGCGCCGGTTGCGCCGGGCGGCACGAGGGCAGGTCGGCGAGTCGGGTGCACCGCGCGCGGCGGGGGCTGCGACGGTAGGAGCGGCGGCCGCGCGGTCCGAGGACCGGGACGGCGCGGCGGAGGGGGGCGCCGGCCGCGCGGGCGGCAAGGCCGTGCTGGACCAGTCGATCCGCGTCGACACCGCGAAGCTGGACATGCTGGTGGACGCCGTCGGCGAGCTTGTGATCGCCCAGTCGATGGTGAGCCTGAGCGACACCATCCGCAGCGACGACAAGCTGCTGCGGAACGTGGCGCAGGTCTCGAAGATCGTGCGCGACGTGCAGGAAACGGCGATGGCGATGCGGATGGTGCCGATCGGTCAGACGTTCCAGAAGATGCGGCGGCTGGTGCGCGACGTGTCGCGCAAGGCGGGCAAGCAGGTGGAGCTGACGATCAACGGCGAGGACACCGAGCTGGACAAGAACGTGATCCAGCAGATTTCGGACCCGCTGGTGCACATGGTGCGCAATGCGGTGGATCACGGGATCGAGCCGCCGGCGGAGCGGCTGGCGGCGGGCAAGCCGGCGGTCGGCACGGTGACGCTCGACGCGTACCACCAGGGCGACAGCATCGTCATCGAGATCCGCGACGACGGGCGCGGGCTGGATCCGCAGAAGCTGATCGCCAAGGCGATCGAGCGCGGGATGCTCCAGCCGGGCGAGACGCTCAGCGACCAGCAGGCGTTCGGGCTGATCCTGGCGCCGGGGTTCTCGACGGCCGAGCAGGTCACGGAGATCTCCGGCCGGGGCGTCGGGATGGATGTGGTGCGCCGCAACGTCGAGCAGCTCCGCGGCAAGATCGAGATTCTCTCGGAGAAGGGGCGCGGGAGCACGTTCCGGATCCGGCTGCCGCTGACGCTGGCGATCATCGACGGGATGATCGTGCGGGTCGGGACGGAGCGGCTGATCATCCCGACGATCCTGATCGAGCAGTCGTTGCGGCCCGAGCCCCGGCAGATCACCACGGTCCAGCAGCGCGGGGCGATGCTCCAGGTGCGCGGCGAGCTGTGCCCGCTGATCCAGCTCGGCGTGTTGTTCGACTACGGACCGGCCATCGATCCGTGCGGCAACCTGGTCGTCATCGTGCAGTGCGGCGGCCAGAAGATCGCGCTGGTGGTCGAGGAGCTCATCGGGCAGCAGCAGGTGGTCATCAAGACGCTGGGGGAGCGGTTCAAGAAGGTGCAGGGCGTGTCGGGAGCGGCGATCCTGGGCGACGGGCGCGTGGGGCTGATTCTCGAGCCCAGCGGGCTGCTGGCGCTGCACAACGAGCGCGGCGGCGGCCTGTACGAACACAGCCGCACGGCGGCGGCGCAGGGCCCCGGCGGGGCCGCGGCGCAGGGCCCCGGCGGGGCGGCCGCGGGGCAGACGACCTGGACGGATAGTGGCAGCGAAGCGCCGGTCGAACCGGTGCTGGCCTCAGTGTAGGAGCGCGCGCATGCAAGCGACAGCGGAGAAGACGAACCGGACGACCGCGGTGGGCGGCAAGTACCTGACCTTCAGCCTCGCGTCGGAGGAGTATGGCGTCGAGATCCTGAAGGTGCGGGAGATCATCGGCATCATGGACATCACCGCGATGCCGCAGATGCCGCCCTATGTGAAGGGCGTGATCAACCTGCGCGGCAAGGTCATCCCGGTGATCGACCTGCGGCTCAAGTTCGGCATGGAGCCGGCGGAGTACACCGACCAGACCTGCATCGTCGTGGTGGACGTGGGCTCGCTGGTCGGCGTCATCGTCGACACGGTGCAGGAAGTCCTCGACATCCAGGACAACCAGATCGATCCGCCGCCGCCGCTGGGCGCGTCGGTCGACACGAGCTTCGTGATGGGCATGGGCAAGATCAAGGACGACGTGAAGATCCTGCTCGACATCGACAAGGTGCTCGGCGCGGACGAGCTCGCCACCATCATCGACGAAACCGGCGGCGGCACGCCGACGCTCTGACCGCCTCGGCCCCCCACGACCCGCGCCCAACCCCCCCGGGCGGAGCGCCGGCCGCGGTGCCGCACGCCGTCCGGCCGGGACGGCCGGGTCGCCGGACGGCCGGACGCCCATGCGGGACGGCTCCGGAGCGGCCGCGCCGTCCACCGCTCGGGGGCCCCGGCCGGCGCGGCCCTTGTCCACGGCGCGCTGCGCGCGATACGGTACGGTACGCGCCGCACGGTTGCGCGCCGGCGGCGCGGCGTGTGACGCGCTGCGCGTGGTCGGCCCGCTGCGCGGGCCCGGGAGCCGCGGATGCCCATCGGTTTGACGACGTTGACTTCTTTGGCGCGGCTGCGGGATTTTCGCGGCCGCCGGCTGAGCAGCTTCGACCGTTCGGGGGGCAACAAGGACGCGGTGCCGATCGAGCCCGGCAAGCGCCTGGCGATCGCCGAAATCGACGGTCCGGGCTGCATCAAACACATCTGGTCGACCAACAGCCACGCCCACCTGCGTGACGCGATGCGGAGCGTCGTGCTGCGCATGTGGTGGGACGGCGAGCGGACGCCCAGCGTCGAGGTCCCGCTGGTGGACTTCTTCGGCGGCGGCTTCGGCATCTGCAAGAACTTCTGGTCGCTGCCCCTCCAGATGAACCCGGACGGCGGCCGCGGCATGGTGTGCTGGTTCCCGATGCCCTTCCGCTGCCACGCGCGGATCGAGGTGCACAACGAGTGGAAGGAGCCGATCGACCTCTTCTATTACGTGGACTACGAACTTTACCCGCGGTGGGACGAGGACCTCGCCTACTTTCACGCTCAGTGGCGCCGCGAGAATCCGACCCGCGGCTGGGGCCGCAAGGACCTCAAGGGTCCGGAGAACATCGCGAATCTGCGCTGGTACTGGGCCACCCGCAACACGACCGGCGCCGAGAACTACGTCATCCTCGAGGCGGAGGGCTCCGGCCAGTACGTCGGCTGCCATCTCGACGTCGATTGCTTCCGCCGCGAGAAGAACGACTGGTACGGCGAGGGCGACGACATGATCTTCGTCGACGGCGAGCCCTGGCCGCCGAGCTTCCACGGCACCGGCACCGAGGACTACTTCAGCACCGCCTACTGCCCGCGCCACGAGTTCAGCTCGCCTTACTGCGGCCTCACGCAGTACAACGGCTCGCCCGAATGGGGCCCGCAAGCCACGAGCTGGGTCTTCCGCGGCAAGAACTCTCTGTACCGGTTCCATATCGAGGACCCGATCCGCTTCCACAAATCCATCCGGGTCACGATCGAACACGGCCACAACAACAAGCTTTCCAACGACTACAGCAGCACCGCGTACTGGTATCAGCTCGAGCCGCACGCGCCCTTCCCGAAGCTTCTCCCGGCCGAAGCGCGGCTGCCGCGGCCCGACTGGCCGCTGTTCGAGCCTGCGCCGGGCACGCCGGCGGGCCCCCCGCCGACGGCGACGAAGGTCCCGCGCGGCAAGGGCCGGCGGCCGCGCAAGTAGGCGGCAGCGCACCGGTCGCGCGGGAGCGGAGACGGGCGCCGATGCGCATCCTTCTGGCGGAAACCATCCACCCCGCGGCGGAGGCGCGGCTGGCGGCCGCGGCCGAGGTGCTGCGCGCTCCGGCGGGCGACCCCGACACGCTGTGCGGGCTGATCGGGGACTGCGACGGGCTGGTGGCCCGGACGCACACGCGGGTGACGCGGGCGGTGCTGGCGGCGGGGCGTCGGCTGCGCGTCGTCGGGGTGGCGGGCGTGGGGGTCGAACATGTGGATGTCGCGGCGGCGGCGGAACTCGGCATCCGCGTCCTGAACACGCCCGGCGCGGCCACGGACGCGGTGGCCGATTACACGGTGGGGCTGATGCTGCAACTGTTGCGGCCGTTTCCGCGGCTGGCGGCGGAGTATCGCGCGGGCCGGTTTCACGCGGCGCGGGCGACGCCGCACGGGCGGGAGCTGTGTGAGCTGACCGTCGGCATCGTGGGCATGGGGCGGATCGGGTCGGCCGTGGGTCGGCGGCTGGCCGCCGGGTTCGGCGCGCGGGTGTTGTACAACGACATCGTGCCGGTCGGGCCGTTTCCGTTTGCGGCCGCGGCGGTGGACAAGGCGACGCTGTGGGCGGAGAGCGACATCGTGACGCTGCACGTGCCGCTGACGGCGGAGACGCGGGGGCTGGTCGGCAGTGCGGTGCTGGGGCGGATGCGGCGCGGGGCGCTGTTGATCAACACGGCGCGGGGGGCGGTGGTGGACACGGCGGCGCTGGTGGAGGCGCTGCGCGGGGAACAGTTGGGCGGCGCGGCGCTCGATGTGGTCGAGCCGGAGCCGCTGCCGCCCGGGCACCCGCTGTTCACGCTGGACAACTGCCTGGTGCTGCCGCACGCCGCGGCCCGCACGGAGCGCGGCTGGGAGCGGATGTGCGCCGTCGTGGACGAGGTGGTCGCGCACCTGCGGGCCCTGGGGGTAACGTAGCACGCGTCCCCGGGGGCGAGGGCCTGGGTTGCTGCCGGGGCGCGGCAGGTCTGCCGCGGCGCCCGGAGGTCGCCGTCCGGGGTCGCGCGACCAAAGCCGTACGGGTGACGCGGCTACGATTACGGCGTGATAGCGCGGAGAGGCATTCATGCGGACGCTGCTCTTTCATGGTGCGGCGGAGGAAGTGACCGGCTCGATGCATCTGCTCGAGGTGGACGGCCGGTGGGTCGCGCTGGACTGCGGGCTGTTTCAGGGCCGCCGGGCGGAGGCTGACGCGAAGAACCGGACCTGGGCCGTGCCGCCACGGGAAATCTCCGCCGTGCTGCTGTCTCACGCCCACACCGACCACAGCGGCCGCCTGCCGCTGCTCGTGAAGGCGGGCTTCGACGGGCCGATTTACTGCACGCCGGCGACGCGCGACCTGTGCGCGATCATGCTGCCCGACTCGGCGCACATTCAGGAGGAAGACGTTTTCTATCTCAACAAGCGCCGGGCGCGGAAGGGGCTACCGCCGGTAGAGCCGCTGTACGACTACGACGACGCGCTGGCCGCCGTGAAGCTGTTCCAGACGGTCTCGTACGGCCGCTGGATTGCGGTTGTGCCGGGGCTGCTGGCGAGCTTTCAGGAGGCTGGGCACATGCTCGGCTCCGCCGGCATCCGGCTGGAGCTGGCCAAACGCAACGGCCGCACGCCGTCCCTGTACTACAGCGGGGATCTGGGGCGGCCGGACCTTCCGATTCTGCGCGATCCGGCGCCGTTTCCGCCGGTTGAGACGGTGCTTTGCGAGAGCACCTACGGCGGGCGCACGAACGAGGGCATCGAACAGGCCAAGGAGGCGCTGGTCGCGGTCGTAACGCGCACGGTCGCGCGCGGCGGCAAGGTGATCATGCCGGCGTTCGCCGTCGGCCGGACGCAGACGATCGTGTACTACCTGCACGAGCAGATGGTGGCGGGACGGGTGCCGCGGCTGCCGGTGTTCGTGGACAGCCCGCTGGCGGTGAACGCGACCGAGGTGTTCAAGCTACACCCGGAATGCTACGACGCGGAGGCCCGGGCGTTTCACCGTGTGACCGGCGACATTCTGGGCGGCGGCTGCTGCACGTACATCCGGAGCGTCGAGGAGAGCAAGGCGCTGCACGAGCGCCGCGACCCGTGCATCATCATCTCGGCCAGCGCTATGTGCGAAACGGGCCGCATCGTGCATCACATCAAAAACAACATCACCAACCCGAACAACACGCTGCTCATCGCGGGCTATCAGGCCGCCAACACGCTCGGCCGGCGGCTGGCGGACGGCGCGCGGCGGATCACGCTGTTTCACGAGGAGTACGAGGTGCGGGCCGAGGTCGTGCAGATTCACGGCTTCTCGGGCCATGCGGACCAGGCGGATCTGTTGCGCACGCTGACGCCGCTGGTGGGCACGGCGCGGCGCGTCGTGCTCGTCCACGGCGAGCCGGAGCAAAGCGGCGTGCTGGCGGAGAAGCTGCGGGCGGCGGGCTTCGCGGACGTGGTCATCGGCCGCCGCGGGCAACACCTGTCCCTGGAGTAGTTTGCGGGCCCTGGGTCGCGAGGAGGATCGTGGTGGCCGACAGCGCTGACACGGCCCCGCAGAGTGTGGAACGGCTGCGGCAGCGCGGTGGATGTCTCGGGGAGGTGAGGGGTCGGGTGCCCGAGCAGGCGTATGAGCCGCACGGGCCGCACCTGTTGGATCGGGCGTGGTCCTCGGTCCGTGCAACGGCGGAGCAGCCGGTCGCGGGGATGGGGAATCGGGGGCCTCGCGAGGTAAGATACTCCCGGGTGGGACGGAACGCGTCGAACCTCCGGCGGCTGCCCGCGGCATACAACCGGAAATGCAGATTCAGCCTGCGCGAGGCGGGATGCGGGGCGGCGGGGCCGCCCCGCAGGAGCGACGAGAGGAACCCGGATGCGCGCACACGTGCGCTAGGCCGGGCCGAGGTGATCACACCCCGGCCACTGCTCACCCTCGCACGGATGACACTGCAGTGCGACCCACTGTCGACCCAATCATCCGCGGCTGTCCAGACCGCGCTCGTGTATATCGCACACGGATAATCGGTGAGGGAGTGAGGTCCACGACGGATTTTCTTGACGTAGGATGTATGGACCCCGGCGGAGGCTCACAAACTACGCCTGCCGGGGACTTGGCGTCAGGCCGCTCAGGAGCGGACGCGGGTGGACGGCTTCATAATTGGGATCGGTGACGAAATCTCGAGATGCAGTAGACTAACTAGTGTTTATAGCTCATACGCCCGCGCGTGAACAAGGCCCTCCAGGCTGGGGGCGAGTGCTGCCGCTGCATCCTGTCAACCGATCAGCTTCCATCTGTTGCGGCATACTAGCGGACTGGGAGACCGGAGAGTGATGGATACCGCCTTGGACGTCCAGGTTGCATCGGGCTATAGCAGCCCGTCCCGGCGCATCAGGGTCATTACGGAGGCGTGGTTCGCCAAGGCCATGTTCTGCGTGGCATGCCCCGCCCAGCGCCTCGTCCCGGCTCCCCGGAATGCCCGCGTGGTGGATTTCCGTTGCGAACAGTGTGGCGCCGAGTACCAGCTGAAATCCACGTCACGTGCTGTGCGCGGGAGGCTCCGGGACGCCGCCTATAGTCCGATGATGGAACGTGTTCTGGGGAATCGCACCCCACACTTCGCATTCTTGCAGTACGACGCCGGCGCGTGGGTCATCCGGAACCTCATTTTGGTCCCCAGTCACTTCATTACGTCAAGCGTAATCGAGCGATGCCGTCCCCTCTCCGGTCGCGCCCGTCGGCATGGCTGGACCGGGTGCAACATTCTCCTGGAACTAATCCCTCCTGACGGGCGGTTGAGCGCAGTTTCCGACGGGCGGTTCCGGTCGCCAGATGAGGTTCGGCGTGAGTGGGAACGCTTCAAGTGGCTGAGCGGAGAACCTTCTGAGACTCGCGGATGGCTTGCGGACGTCCTGCGGTGCGTGCGGAGCCTGGGAGACTCATTCACGCTGGCCGATGTGTACAACTTTGAGGATGAGCTGGCACGGCTTGACCCTGGGAATCGCCATATCCGGGACAAGGTCCGACAGCAGTTGCAGGTGTTGCGCGACAAGGGCATTGTCCGTTTCCTCGGCCGGGGGCGCTATCAGCTGCTTTGATCCGCCGAGCCTCGTCGGATGTGCGTCAGGCAACCTGGGTGCTCACGTGGGCAGGGTGAACAAGGGTCGCCGAGCACCCTCATCGTCAGTCGGGAGCGGTATATCGTCCTCGAGAGCGAGATAACCAACCACGTTCACACGCGCCACGCCGGGTTGTATCCAGTTCCGCGGGGGTTCGGTATGGACCGTCATTACCACTGGAGTCCTGGGTGGGTCGGGAAGTATCGGAAGCATGAGGGCGATGGTGTCGTCGGACGCAAACACGGCTTGATTGCGGCGGAGTGGCTGGACGGCTACACCTTGAAGGTCAATACCATTCCCTGGGGTCATGCAGTCATAGAGGTAAACCAATGCGTCGCGCTGCGTCACATGGTCCGGGATGTCGAGCTCCACAAGGAAGCACCGTCTCATGCGGCGCCTCCCTTGAACACCGGAAATTTCGGCGAACACTCAGCACTACAGATGCGTCAGAGGATTAAACTTGACCTCGAGAAGGTCATTCGAAACTTGTGACCCAGCTCATCCAGACAGCACCGGACGATGTGAATGATGTGGCTGGTGCCGGATATCCAGAGCGTGCCGTTGGGTTTGAGAACACGCTGGCATGCAGCCAACCAGTCGCGAGTGAAACGGTAGTTGCCCTCGAAGCCCAGTGACCTGTCCCACTTGCCTTTGTTGACCGAAACGTAACACTTCACCCGAGTGCAAAATGTTTTCAGATTTTTGCGATTTAGCCCTTGCGCCGGGAGCGCGCACGGACGTATACACTCGCCATGCGCAGCACCGCGACGCACGCCGACGCTATCGA
>Ga0129299_1001883_pt1 | contig 13999 bp, 11 predicted proteins | sample ConPoolayeCmetaG_FD_94477 | JGI IMG/M metagenome (GOLD analysis project Ga0129299, IMG submission 94477) | Hot spring microbial mat communities from California, USA to study Microbial Dark Matter (Phase II) - Cone Pool mat layer C metaG ... | reverse complement strand
GCTTGCGGTTACCCCCAAAAAAGTGGACAGGTATGTAAGGTGGATCGCTGTGGTATAATGGAAAGAAAAAGGAGCAACCAATGAGTACACAGCGACGGAAATTCAGTTGACGTTCGACGTTTGTCCGCCCGGCATCCGCCAGGCCACGTGTAGCGGAACCATCGTGATTCTAGTAGAGGAGCCATCGTGGCTCCTCAGGCGGCAAGATGCCGCCTCTACATTGCCTCGCCATGCGCTCGCGGCTACAGTTTCCGCCCCAAATTGTAAATTGTAATTTGTAAATTGTAAATCATCTTCGTGTCCTCGTGTCGTGGTGGTTCCCTCCGCCCCAAATTGTAAACCGTGAATTGTGTAGGCCCCGGGGCCGAGCTGGATGAGAACGGGATTGTCTTCGGTTGGGTTTCGCGCCTGAGCGCGTGCGATGATCGCAGAGAGGGTGACAGGCGCGTTTGAGGCGGCAATTGTAGCCGCGACCGGCGATCGCAGCTACAGGGCAGGCCATAGCGACGATCGCCACGGCGGAAAGAATCAGGCGAGGATTAGAGCGCGGAAGAGCCAGCGCGGATTGTGCATCATGTGTCCTCCATGATCATCATTACAGTATCGGCGGCAGGAGCACAACTCGTACGAAAAAACAGCGGTGCGCACCGCATGTAACGCTGTATCATATCATAACGTCACGTGAATGTCCAAGAGAAGAAAATCCCTGGATCCGGCGACTAGGGAGGGCCGACGGCCCCGGCGGCCTGATGCGCGCGGGGCATAAGGGCAACGAGGCTGTTGCCCATCCACGCCTATGTCGTTAGCCGCCGGATTGAGGAGGCCAGTTTGATTTGCGTGCGCACAATAAATCTGCTATACTATCGTAGTACGTTGACCGAACAATGTTCACTTCCAATCAAGGAACAACACCATGCGTGCTTCTGTGTCCCGCCGCCAGTTCTTGGGCAGCGCCAGTGTGGCCGCGCTGAGCGCCACTCTGCCCGGCGCCGCGCTGGCCGCGCTGACGAACAAGCCGGTTGCCAAGCCCGCACCGCCCGCGCTGCCCGCCGTGCCGCGCCGCGTCCTCGGCAAGACAGGCCTCGATGTGCCCGTGATTTCTATCGGAACAGGCGGCGGCCAAGCCCCCGGCCTCCTGAAGTATTGCATCAACAAAGGGGTCAACTTCATCCACACGTCCACCGGCTACCGCGGCGGCAGCGCGATTGTCAATGTTGGCAAAGCGATCAGCGGCCAGCGCGGCAAAGTTGTGCTGGCGCTCAAAATAACCTGGCGGCCTGATGACATCAAGGCATTGGATGATGCCCTGCGCAAACTGGGCGTTGATTACGTTGAGCTGGCGCTGTTCAATATTCATAGCCGCAGGGAAGTGAAGGACTCGCAATATGCCAAGGCGGCGGAGAAACTCAAGAAGACTGGCAAAATTAAAAACATCGGCCTGACCACGCATGGCGACATGGCGGGCTGCATGACGGAGGCGCTCAACCAGGGCTTCTACGACGTGCTGATGCCCAGCTACAACCTGGCGATGAAAAAGGAGTGTATGCCTATTTTTGAACGCGCCGCGAATGACCGGGTTGGCATTATTCTGATGAAAACAGAAAACAGCTTGGGCGCGCTGACATATCAAAAAGCCATACCGCTGTATTTGGAGCTGCCCGGCGTGGCTACGATCAACAAAACGATTGAGTCGTTTCAGCATTGTGACATGCTGATCAGCGCGGCGAAGACACCGGCCGCAGCGGCTGAGCGCCATGAGGTGGAACGCATCGCGCGCATTGCGATGACCGGCCACTGCACGATGTGCGGCGCCTGCACGGGCGCATGCCCGCGCGGCGTGGCGGTTGCTGATCTTGTGCGGTGCTCGGACTATTATCTGAACCGCGCGGAGTATGTGACGGCGGCGGAAGATACGCTGGCGGCGCTGCCGGCCGGGGCGGGCCCGCAGGCCTGCACACAGTGCGGCGCGTGCGAACGCGCCTGCCCGCAGCGCGTGCCCATCTGCCATCACATTCAGCGCATTGCCACTGTGCTGGCATAGCGCGCCATGCGGCTGGCGCGGTTGGGCTTGTGGCTGTTGCCGGCGGGCATTGCCGCAGTGGTGATGTGGCGCGGTGCGCGCGTTGACCCGGCGTTTGTGGCGCCGCCGGGCGAGGCCGCCGCGCCGTCAGGCCTGGCGTTTCCTGAAGCAATAGGCGCATGGCGCACCACCACGCCGCACGAGTGGTTCCCGCGCGAGCGCATCTATGAGAAAATAGACGGCCGGGATGTGCTTTTTTTTCAGTATGGTGTGCAAAGTTTACAGTTCGCCACATGGGAGGGCGGCAGCTCATGGGACATGTATCTCTACACGATGGGCGCGCCCGCCGGAGCGCGCGGCGCATGGCTGGCGGAAAAGCCCGCCACGGCGCAGCTTGACGATACTGGCACGGCATGGTTTGCGCCCGGCGCCGCCGCGGCCTATCACGGGCACTACTATCTGTCTCTCAGCGCTGCGCAGCCTGATGCTTCGATCATGGACGCCACCAACCTGCTGGCGCTGCTGTGCGCGCAGCTGCCCGTGGCCGCCATCGCCACGCACGATCCGGCCGCGCTCCTGCCGCGCGACGGCATGCGCGAGAATTCGTTGGAATTCATTCCCCGTGAGGCCTTTGGATTTGACACACTTGACAACATACACGCCGCGGGCTATTCCGTGGGCGGCCACGACGCCGTGTGGTTCGTGGCCGTTGCCAGTGATCATACGGCGGCTGCCGGGCTTGTGGCGCGGTATGCTGAAGAGTTTACGCGCTTTGGCGGCTCACAAGCAGTTAACCACGCGGACGGCTTTTCCGGCGTGATGTTTGACGCATGGGAGATGATCGCGCACACCAACGAGATCGTGTTCGGCGTGCGTGAGGCGGATTCGTATGACACGCTGACGCAGCACTGGGAGCGCGTGCTGCAGCACATCCAGCGGGCGCTGCGCGATGAAAAGTGAACGTGACACAGGCGCGCTGACACGGCGCGAGTTGTTGAAGCGCACGGCGGGCGCGGTGGCGCTCGTCACTTTAGCGGGCGGCGCGGGCTGGTTCTTTCACAACCGGCGCCTGGCGCCGCCGCCGCGCGATGCCGCAACGATCGCGTCCTTTGCCGTGCCGGACACACGCGGCATGGTGGCCGTGGCGCGCGGGACGCAGCCCGCTGCGCTTGTGGCCGCCGCACTGGCCGAACTAGGCGGCATAAAACGTTTTATCAAACCCGGCGACCGCGTACTGATCAAGCCCAACTGCGCGTTTGACCGCCCGCCGCATCTCGGCGCCACCACCTCGCCGGATGTGCTGGCCGAAGTCGTCCGGCAGTGCACAGCCGCCGGCGCCGAGGTGCGCGTCACGGACAATCCCATCAACAATGCGGAGGGCTGCTTCGCCAAAACCGGCCTGCGCGCGGCGACGGAACGCGCGGGTGGCTCCGTCTGGCTGCCCGCGCCTGGCATGTTCGGCGCTGCGCGCGTCGGCACGCTCAAAATCCCCACATGGGATGTCATGCTCGCGCCGTTGCTCTGGGCCACCAAACTCATTGGCGTGCCGGCGGCCAAAACGCATAATTTGTGCCATGTCTCCCTCGCCATGAAGAACTGGTATGGCTTTCTTGGCCACGGCCGCGCGCGCATGCATCAGGCCATTCACGAGGTGATAGCCGATCTGGCCACGTTCATCACGCCCACACTGGTGATCATGGATGGCACACGGCTGTTGCTGAGGAACGGCCCGACGGGCGGCAGCGTTGCGGACGTTGCGCCGGGCAACGTCGTCGCCGCCGGCACCGATCAAGTGGCGCTTGATGCGCTGGCGTGCACCTGGCTGAACGTGCGCCCCGACGATGTGGAGTTTATCCATCTGGCCGCGCAACTCAAGCTTGGTTCGCCCGATTGGCACGCCCTGCCGCACTTCAAAGAAGTCACCGTATGAAACGTCTGCGCATCTACTATCAGGTGTTCTTCCTTGCGTTGTTTGGTGTGTTAATGTGGCTGTGCGCGCAAGGCCGCCTGCGCGGCTATCCCGTCACGTGGTTCCTCGACAGCTCGTCATTGAACGCGCTGGGCGCGCTGGTGGCCTCGTGGAATGTGGCGCATTGGATGTGGATCGGCTTTGGCATGCTGGCGCTGACGGCGGTGCTCGGCCGGGTGTTTTGCGGCTGGGTCTGCCCGCTGGGCACGTTGTTGCATTTGGTGAGCTGGCTGGCCGAGCCGCGCAGCGCAAAAGAACGCATCGCGCGCAACCGCTGGCTCTCCGCGCAGAACGTCAAATTTCTGCTTGTGCTCGCACTGCTCACCGCAGCGGCATTCGGCGTGCTGCAGGCCGGTCTCTTCGATCCCATCGCGCTGTTGACGCGCAGCACGGCGGTGGTGCTTGCGCCGCTGCTGGGCGAGGCGCAACATCTCATTACACGCACCGCGCCAGAGCGGGCGTTTCAAGGCGCCGCGCTCATTGCCAGTGTGTTCTGCGCCGTGCTGGCGCTGAATGTGTGGCGGCCGCGTTTTTGGTGCCGCTACGTCTGCCCGCTCGGCGCGCTGCTGGGCGCGGCGACGCGCTGGGTGCTGGGCGCGATTACCCGCGACCCGCAGCGCTGTACGAATTGCGGCTTGTGCGAAAGTGTCTGCCCTGCCGCATCGTCTCCCAGCACGACCATCAAAACGCATGAGTGTTTCGTGTGCTGGAACTGCGTGGCGCGTTGTCCGGAAGACGCGTTGGAATGGCGCTGGATTTTCAATCGGCACAAAATGTCGTTTGCAAACGACACAAAATGTCGAATGAGCCCGCCGGCCACGCGCCCCGACCTCTCGCGCCGCAGCTTGCTTGGCGCGCTGGCCGCGGGTGTGGCAATCGCGGCCGGGCTGCGCCTGGCCGGCACGACGAAGCGGCGCGGCTTTTCGCTGCGCATCCGGCCGCCCGGCGCGCTGCCTGAAGCCGATTTTCTCGAGCGCTGCCTGAAGTGCGGCCTATGCATGAAAGTCTGCCCCACCAATGTGCTGCAACCGGCGCTGACAGAGGCTGGCGTTGAAGGCTTCATGACGCCTGTAATGAACATGCAGTACGGATATTGTGAACTCAATTGCACGCTGTGCGGCCAAGTCTGCCCCACTGGCGCGATCCAACGCATCACCATCGCGCAAAAAGCCGGCCATCCTGACGGCCGCCCGATAAAAACCGGCACGGCGTTTTTCGACCGCGGCCGCTGCCTGCCGTGGGCGATGCAGCGCAACTGCCTTGTGTGCCAGGAAGTTTGCCCCGTCTCGCCCAAAGCCATTTACACGGTGGATGAGGAGGTGCTGCTCAAGGACGGCACACGCGCGGTGTTGCGCCGCCCGCATGTCGATCCGGCGCGCTGCATCGGCTGCGGGCTGTGTCAGCGCGAATGCCCGCTGGAAGACAAGCCGGCCATCCGCGTCAGCGCAGTAGGGGAGACGCGCGCAGGCAGCAGTTTCTACTTGTAACGGTCCGTGCCGGAAGTGCTGTGAATATATCTCCGCGGGCATCGTCGAAGAGATACAACACGAAGGAGGCATTATGCGTCATCTGATACTTCTTGCAGTGCTGGGGTTCGCGCTGACGGCGCAGGCCACCTCACTTTCTCAAATCGTCTTTTCGGTGGTGCTGGCTGATGCGCTGCGCCAGTCAGATGCCAGCACGCTGACGATTGAAGAAAACAACCAGGCAATCGAACCCACGTACGTGCTTTGTGATGCGCGCGGCCGCACGACCATTGTGCGGCAAAAATCGACGGCGGTCGAACCCACGTGGGAAGTGGTTGATTACCGTGGCCGCATCACACAGATTCGCGAGCGCACGACGGCCATCGAGCCCACGTATGAAATCATTGACCCGGCGGGCCGCCGGACAACCGTGCGCGAGCAGACGACGGCCATAGCGCCTACGTGGCAAATCATTTCGTCCAACGGGGTGACGACATATGTGCGCGAAGTGCCCACCGCCATCGAGCCAACGTACCGCATCGAGCGAGCGCCAGCGTCGCGCGAACCAGCACGGCGCAACTGGCGCCCACGCCCGGCTGCAGACGAAGGTGCGGGGCCGGCGCAGACGCTCCCGCCAGCTGAATCCCCGGGTGTTGTCATTCCCCGTACCACCATTCCACAGGTGACCATCCCGCCCGTGACGCTTCCATCACCAGCGGCGGGCGAGCCCGCGCCGCCGGCTTCGCCTGCGCTGGAAGACTAGTTCACCGCCGCCCTGCGGCGATATGCGCGCGGGACACAAGGGCAACGAGGCCGTTGCCCCTCCATGTTTCGGTAGCGGTGTCGGTATCGCTAGCGAACCGCATGGAGGGCCGCCGGCCTCGGCGGCCTTGTGCGCGCGTCGCATGAGGGCAACGAGGCCGTTGCGCCTCCATTTTTGGAGGGGCGCCGGCGGCCTGATGCGCGCGTCGCATGAGGGCAACGAGGCCATTGCCCCTCCAGGACGATGTCGGTAGTCGCTGAATCTGGGTGCACCAGAGCCGTTGACGTCGTCAATGTTTTTTAAAAATATGCTTGTTATTTACAAAGAATTTACAGGCGTGCGGGATACTATGCGCGAATGAGTCACAATGATGACATTCTAACATACCTGCCGCTGGTAAGATGGGTGTGCCGAACATGCGGGAAAACGGCGGTGCCAGAAGACGACTTGGTACAAGAAGGATTGTTGGGGGTGATAGATGCTCAAAAACGGTATCAGTCAGCGCGTGGCACGAAATTTGAGACCTACGCAGTGTATTGGATACGGAAACGGGTGTTGGAAGCAATGGAGCGGGAGCGGGAGCAGGCGCCGCAAGAGAGCGTGCCGCTGGAATGTGTACCGCCAGAGCAGATGGTATGGCATGACGAGGTGGAAGACGGATGGTTTGAAAGCATCATACAAGGCGGGGGGGGAAAGTTGAGCGAGACAGAGACGGGCATATTGAGGCTATTGTATGGGGAGAGCCGGACAGTAGAAGAAGTGGCCAAGGAACTTGGTCTCAGCCGGGCACGCGTGGTGGCACTGAAGCAGCGGGCGCTGAAGGTCTTGCGCAACGAGGGCAAGGGATCGCGCCCTTCATCACAGGTTTACACAAGCAAAACCGGGCGCTTACACAACCGCGGTATCCTGCATGGAAGCGGAGCAGGAGAAGAACAGGGATGTCAGTAATGAAGGAGCGAAAGGGGGGGATGTGCAGGGGCAAGGGAAAGGAGCGGGGGGGTAGTGTTGAGCTGCAGCTGGCGGCGGCGAGGTAGTAGCGGCACAGCGGCCATGAGTGTCAACCCCACATTTTTTATCGTGCGGGCTTGGTGGCTGACGGCGGCAGCGCTGGCGGTCATGGGCGCGGTGGCGTACTGGAACAGCTTTGAAAGCGGGCATGTGAAGGCGAGCGGGACGTGGGGCAGGGATGACATGCCTAGCGCGCGTGTGCAGGTGGAGAAAAGGCAAGGTGTGGCACGGGAGCTATGGAAGAACCACCGGCTGGCAAGCGAGCGGCCGCTTTATCAGGCGGGTGTAGCAGCACAAGAGATGCTGAGCGAGGTGGCGCCGTGGGCGTGCCATCTGATCAATGTGGCGCTGCATGCCGTGGCGGGGTTGTTGCTGTTTGGGGTGGTGTGGCGGAGCATGGACAGCGCAACGATGCCGGAAAAGGTGCGGTTGCGCGCGCTGCCGCTGGCTGGGGCGATGGCGGTGTTGTGGCTGGTACATCCGGTGCACACAGCGGCAGTGACGCCAGCGGTGCCGGGCGCGGAGCTGTGGGCGGGGGTGGTCATGTTGGCGGCGCTCTATTTGGCGATACGCGGGCATGCGAGTGCTAGGCGCGGCTGGTGGTACATGGGGGCCGTGCTGGCGTGTCTGCTGGGCGCGGGCATCCACGCGCAGACAGCCGCGATGCCACTCGTCATTCTGCTGCACGATACGATTTTCAATGGGACGCGGTACCGAGAGGCATGGCGGGAGCATTGGCAGCTGTATGCCGGCCTGGCGGGAAGCTGGCTGGTGACAGGGTGCCTGTACGTGCTGGCGCGCGGTGAAGGCACGAACACGGGGGGGACGATACCACTCTGGCGTTGGGTGCTGACACAACCGGAGATTCTGGTGCATTATATGCGGCTGAGCCTTTTTCCGCGGCCGCTGGTATTTCAGTACTATTGGCCGGTGGCGGAATCGGGGTGGGCGCAATGGCGGGCGGTGCTAGGTGCAGGTGTGGTGATGGGCGTGGCACTATGGGCAGCGGTGCGGCGGCGGTGGTATGGGTTTGTGGGGCTGTGGTTTATCGTGCTGGCTCTGGCAGGCAGTGTGGCGCCGCTTAGACCCGAGCAGCTGTGCCAAGAGCAGCGGCTGTATCTGCCTGTGGCGGCGGTGATTGTGTTGCTGGTGGTGGGTATCAACTGGGTAGCGGAGTATGGGATGCAGTGTTGGGACAACACGCTGGGATGGAAGCTGATACCACCTGCGGGGGTCGTGGCACTGTGCCTTGTGTATACCGGGCTGACGATTGAGCGCAATGCGGATTATCGCAGCGAGGCGCAGCTGGCGTGGGACAGTGCACAGAAACAGCCGGGGCGATGGGAGGCGTGGTGGCAGGCGGGCGAACTGACGCGGCAGGCCGGTGAGTTGGCCAAGGCCACCAGCTGCTATGCGCGCGTTGTGGCGCTGCAGCCGGCCAACGTGGCGGCGAGGTATCAGTTGGGGGCAGTACAGGCACGGCTTGGCTGTTACGCTGCGGCGCTGTCCAACTTGTACGCGGGAGCGGAACTTGCGGAGGACCGGACGCCCTTTGAGTTGCAGATTGCGGAGACGTATTTGGCCAGCGGGGCAAGCAACGCGGCGCGCCAGGCATATTTGCGTGTGCTTGAACGGGATGCCAGCAACGTCATAGCACGGGTTCAGGTGAGTTGTTTACCAGAGACAGCACCGGCGGCGCTAGCAGGGCGCACCTCACGATCTGCGCCGGCCGGCCCCCGCTCCCGCAGCATGTTCCCGCGCCGGCCGGCGCCGTGGCGGCGAGCGCGCAGGCGGGAATAACGCGCGCACCCTGCCCGCCGTAGCTGCGCACGGCGCGCCGCAGCATGCACATCACCTTCCGCACCCACGCCGGCCCACCTTTCATGCAGGCTAACGCAAAGCATTTCAACCACTTAAGCGAGCTTACCAAAAATTAACGCAAACATTGCTGTTTGTTAGTTTCACAGCCGTACAACCGTGTTGAAGAAACAAGCAGCGCCTGCACACGCAACAGACGGGCGGTGAGGGGAGTGCCCTACGTGAGTGAAGGCATAATTACTGGTATTTAGGACAAAACAGACCAGATGCGTTTTGTACGCAGGAAAGGGGTTGTGTATTTTGTGGCAGCGAGCCTTTTTGCCAGCTGGGCATGGCAGGCGGGCGGAGGGGGATGGATGCCGCGCGCGGTGCGGGAAGCGCGGGCGGGGCGGTTAGTGTTGCTGGACCGGGCGCGGCAGATGGTGGCACTGGGAAGCGTAGGGGAGGCGGCGGCGGTGCGCAGCCTTGCGGCTGGGGATCGAAGCCTAGTGCTGCTGGTGGTGGCAGGAGGCCCAGCGATTGATGCAGGGGCTGTAGAGAGAGGTGCGGGAACGGGGATGATTGACATGTTATTGCCGGCTGTATTGCGGGTTGACATGGGGCGAGAGCACGCGGCTTGGGGTACGGAGAGCCCGCCATGCCGCTGTGGCATACGCGAGCGGCTGCGCCACTATGGGTAGTGCCATGGTTGGGAAAGACTTTGCACGGGCTGGCCCGCCCCGTGCGGATTATCCGCGGGCCGTTGGAGTTAGGAAGAGTAAAAAACAGTAATGTAGTGAACACAAGGAGAAAAAATGAGAGCGTTTGCGATAATGTGTGCAGGTGCGCTGGTATGCAGTTCAGCGTTTGGGTTGACGTTGTTTAAAGACTTGAATTTGGCGGGGAATGCGATCACCAATGTGAGCAAGATTGAGCTCAGTGGCGACGCGACGGTGGCCAATGTGGGCAGAATTCAGTTTGCGAGCGGTGAAGTCATCAGCAACGCTGCGGCGCCGGGTGATATTCGCTATCCTGATGGGTACAACGGCACGCCTGTAATGATCCGGTTGTACAGCGGTTATTACAGCAGCCTCATGTACACTGTTCCCGTGAACCGGACGCTGTATGTGTTGTCGGGTTATGCAGGAGATAATCAGCCAACTTACCTTTGGGCAGCGACCAACGGAGTGAACGAGCAGCGGGTATGGTATTTTAGCAGTTCAAGTTACAAAACGTATTACGCCAACAAGTTCCATACACCGCTGATCTTTCCACAAAGGACGGTCTTGCGTACGGACAGCTACAACCTGTACTTGACGGGGATTGAAGTACCGACAGGTGTGGAACCAGTCGTGTTGCGCTTGGATTGGAGTACGGGGTATACCGTCCCGGCGGGCAAGAAGCTGTATGTAATGAGTGGTTGCATGCCGAGCACGAGTGGGCGACTTGAAGTGCTGCAGGATGGCACTTGGCGGCCGGTTTACTTCTTCGCCTCCGAGAACAACGAGAGTGGTAATTCCGCCTCATTCCCGCCGCTGGTGTTTGACAGTGGTGCAAGACTGAGATCGGATAATTCCAGCTATCCGATCTTTGTCACAGGGTATTTGAAGTAGAAAGAAAGAGACAACCAACGGAGTGGCGCCGGGAGGCGCCACTCCATTGGCCTGTGTGGCACACGAGAGCCGATAGAGACACCTGATGCGAGCGTACCGCGCAACTTTCGCCGCTGCGATGCACGTGTGTTCTTCACGGACTCATTCGTTTTTTTCTTTCACAGGGTGCGTGCAGGGATGGTGCAGGTGCGCACATGGCGTGGCACTGGCGATTGTGCTGGGGATGGGGCTGGTGGCGCCGTTTATCCCAGAGCAGGGCAGGCCGGTGGTGCTGATGGATGAGAGCGGGCGAATCGTGGCAGAAGGTGATGCGACAGAACGGGACGTGCTTGAGCTGTTGCAGGAGCAGAACCAGGACGTACGCTTGGTGGAGCGCCCAGCGGGGCGGGCGTTAGACGAGATGAGAGAGCTGGTGCGGCCGCAGCCGTATCCCACGTTGTGCATGGTCGTGCCGCCGGGGAGTGAATGGGACGTGGAGCAGGTGCCAGCCGGGCGGAGCGTAAGCAGGCCGTGCCGGGCGCTGCGCGGGTGCGGACTGGCCATTCGACATTATGGTTGAACGAGAGGGCAGAGCAATGAATCTGTACAAGGAAGATCGTATGAGTTTGGCAGGTAGTGTGCTGCGGCGTGCGCTGGCGGGAGCGTGCGCGGTGCCGGTGTTGATGGCCGGCGTGGTGAGCGGAGCGGTGGAGGTGCACGTGTATCATGCAGGTGATGCGGCGCCGACAGGGGAGTATAGCAGCACACAACAGGAAGCAGGCTGGCATGATGCGAGCATCTGGCGGGAGTATCCGGGGAGCAATGACGGCGCGGGGGCGCGGCTGACGCTGGCGGACGGGGTACGCAGCCTGGTGAAATTCAGCGATGTATTTTTGGCGTGGCCGGCGGAAACGTATGGCGCAAAACTATATTATACCTGTACAGAAGCGGAGAGAGCGGATGCGGTGATTTGGATGGCCACGCTGATCACGAACCGGACATGGAACCAAAACACGGTGACATGGAATAGTTTTTCGCATCCTGGGGGCGACACGGAAGAGGCGCCTGTGGCGATGGGGTTTTTTATGGCGGCGCCGGGAAGCTATGCGGAATTGGACGTCACCCCGGTGATGCAGGCGTATAAGAACAATTTGGCCAAATACAAAGGGATTGTAGTGCGGAGGCTGCACGGGCCGGCGGTGCGGCTGTGCTCGCTGGAGGGGTTAACAAGCCAGCATGACCAGCCGTATATGGTGTTGTATGCCGGGGGGAACGCGCCATTTGTGGATGTGACGAATCACGGGCAGGCCGTGACGTACGATGTGGACACGTTCACGCTGGGGGGGACGAACAACGGGCATGTGGTGGGGATGATGACATGGCAGTCGAGTGCGGGAGTAGGAGACAGTTTTGCGGCGGCAGGGGCATGGGAAGTGGCGAACATACCACTGCAGCCGGGCTATAATATGATCAGCATACGCGGGACGAACGAGCATGGCGGGGCGTATCAGGACAGTGTGCTGATCTTGCGGGGCGCGCCTGGCACGGGACTGCCGCAGACGTGGATCACAACGACGAACAGTCTGGTGCCATATGACACGGCGGAGGTTGTGCTTCGGGGCACAAACAACATGCATGTGACGGGGATGATGCAGTGGTCGAACGCGGTGACGGGGGCGACGGGGGAATTCGGGCCGTTTGGAGCGGAAGGCGCGGGATGGGAGACAGCGGCGATAGCGCTGGGAGTGGGCAGGAATGTAATTACCGTGTATGGCGGCAACAGCAACGACCCGCCGGACAGATGCAGCGCGAGTGTGACGATCACGCGTGGAGGGATCGGGACGGGGCAGCCGCAGCTGGCGATTACGAACGGGAATTTCTGGGTGAACTATGATGTCACCACATGCACGTTGGGCGGGCAGGCCAACGAGCATGTGGTGGGTGATTTGGAATGGCATACCGACCGGGGCTATGAAGGGGCGGTGGCGGCGGCGGCGTGGTGGACGATCAGCGGCATTCCGCTGGAGACGAACGGGAATGGGAATGTGATCATCGTGAGTGGGACGAACGAATGGGGAGTGGAGACGAGCGACATCATCACGGTGACGCGCGGGGAAGCGGGGACGGGGGCGCCGTTTGTGGACATCACCAACGAAGTGAGCGCGGTGGCCTATCCGACACTGCCGCGTTATACCGTGGCAGGGACTAACAATGCGAACATAGTGGGGACGATGTGGTGGACGAATGCCAGCGTGCAGAACCGCGGAGGGACGCTGGCAGCAGGAGAGAGCTGGATATTTGACGTGACGCTGGGTGTAGGTTCGAACCGGATTAGTGTGTACGGCACGAATGCGTATGGAAGTGAGTACAGTGACACGCTGCATGTGACATTGACATTGACGGGGCAAACGTCGGTGACGGTGTGGCACACGGCAGACCCGGCGCCGGCGCCGCCTGCGGGGTATCTTGATTACCATACGGAGAAAGAAACACTGTGGAAAGACGCGGCGATTTGGCGTATGGAACCGATGCGGCGCGACGGGACGAACACATGGATGAGTTTTGGCGCAGACACGCGGCTGGTGCTAGATTTCAAGGATGTAGCGGACAGACTGCCGGCGAATGCGTTTGGTGTAAAGCTGCGGATGTATTGTGCGGCGGCGGCGACGCAAGGGCAGCTGATCTGGCGCGGCCGCGTGCTGACGCGCGCGTGGGCCGAACGCAGTGTGACGTGGGAAAGCCCGTGGGCCGTGGAGGGCGGGGATTATCTGGCACAGCCCATGCGGCAAGGGTCGGTCATCACCGTGACGAATGCCTATCATGAGTTTGATATTTCACCGCTGGTACGGCAGTATGCCAGCGCGCCGGACAGCTATCATGGAATCATTCTTGAAACGTACAATACGTGCACGCCGGTGTACGTAAGCCACGACGCGGCCGACAGTGCGCGCCAGCCGTATTTGATTGTGTTTGCCAGTGACGATGCGCCGTGGCTGGACGTGACGAACGACAATCACCGGGTAAGCTTCGATCATTTGAGCTGCACGGTGGGCGGGAGGAACAATGGGAGCGTGGCCGGCGGGCTGATGTGGATCAATGATCGTGGGGCGACCGGCAGCGCACCCGCGGCGGCGGAATGGAGCATCAGTGGCATTCCGCTCTGGGTGGGCGAGAATGTTATTACGGTTATTGGCACCAACAACGCGGGCGGGATGTACGAGGACAGCGTCGTGATCACGCGCGGAAACTTGGGTACCGGGCTGCCGTATGTGGATGTGACGAATGAGAACGTGCAGGTGACGCATGACGTGCAGACGTGGGGTGTCGGGGGTACGAACAACACGCATGTGACGGGGATGATGGTGTGGACGAACGAGTTGAACG
>Ga0129299_1001882_pt1 | contig 14005 bp, 11 predicted proteins | sample ConPoolayeCmetaG_FD_94477 | JGI IMG/M metagenome (GOLD analysis project Ga0129299, IMG submission 94477) | Hot spring microbial mat communities from California, USA to study Microbial Dark Matter (Phase II) - Cone Pool mat layer C metaG ... | reverse complement strand
TCCTTTTTGCCGCGCCGGACAGCAGCCTGTTTGATGGAAACCCGAAAGAAGCGTGGACCTGCGATGCCGGCAGGATCTCCCGCCGGAGAATAAGGCTGGACGCGAAGCGCGCAAGAGAGACTCTTGACTGCCTCTCGGACATCAGGAGGGCGTTCTCAGAGGCGCAGGCGCAAAAGGGAGCCGACCCGCATGGCGTGCTGCCATATTGGATTTTCGCGGTGGACACCATCAGCGCGGCCGCGCGAAAGCTCGCAGCGCTCGCGCCCGACAGCCGCCGCGGTTCATCAACCGCCAGAAAGGAAATCCGCCGCGAGCTGGCGTCCCTGAGGGAAAGATTCATCCGCCTCTGGATGGCAAGAAACAGGCGCTCGGAAATAGCCATAACGCTGAAGCTTTATTCCGACGCCATCGAATCACTGCGATGAGGGCCGCGCAGCCAAGCGCATCTCGTCAGGCAGGGCGAATGCTTCTCAGCAGGCCGACGGCCGAGGCTGCGACTTTTCTGCCGGCTTCCGGCTCGTAGAAAGACCCAAGCAATTCAAAGGACCCGGCTGCCTCGTTCTCCATGCCGAGAACTCCTCCAAGCATGTCGCCGTCCACGTATTCGGTCATCCATACCGGGTTGGCGACCGACCCCGCTATCGAACGCGCGGCGTTGCCTTCCACCAGACACGGCAGCCCGAGTATTGAGACTTCGCCGATTCTGACAACCTGCATCCGCCACGGCTCCACCGCGCCGCAGGAGTCATCAAGCGCGCCTGCCTGCCGGGCAGAGGCAATATTGAAAGCCATGCGCGCGCTCCAGTGCCTAAGGCGGGACTGGCGCCTTTCTTCGGCGGTTGCGCCATCCCTGCCGAAAACCTCAGCCTCACGCCGTCCGGCCTCGCTCATCATGGCCGCGGCCTGCACAATCTCAGGCGGCACCTGCCTGGGAAGCCCTCCAATAGCCGCCATTTCTCCGGAAAACTCCGCTGTCTGGACAAAATCTCCGCCCTTCAGCATCCTCGCGCGAGCGACTAGCCCCTCCGCAATAGCTTCGCCGGCTTCGATGTGCCGCAGTTGAGGTCCTGCCGAAGGCTGAGTCAGCAGACTGTCCGCCGCCGGCGCGGGAAAATACACGACGACAGGCGACCCGCCGAATCTGGCTGCCAGTCTGCGCCGCAAACCAGCAAGGAAATCCGCCGATATGCCGGTGTTTTCAGGCCCCAGAAAACAGGGAATCTCAGCGGCCACCATCACAGCGCCGATTATCCTGCCTGTGTCGGATCTGATCAGAACAGCACCGGTTCCCGGCGAGTCAAACGGCACAACGGCAAGGGTAATCGGCCTGGACGCGACCGCGGCCTCAGACGCAGCTTTCACCGACTGATCCACTATGTAGTCAACGTAGGACATATCGGCGCCGGCGCACGAGACATCGTTGAACAAAGACATGGGCCTGCAGCATACCGGGCCCGAATGGTTCCGTGTCGCGCCCACAAACACGCATTTTTCACGCGTGCCAGTGGCTTCGGAAACCTTCGACCGTATCCTCGCGGCAATGGCGGGATCCAGCGCGTAAACATCCAATGACAGCAGAATGATTCCCCCGCTGCCTCCTCTCAGGTGAACGGCAGACACAAGCAGAGGATCAAGCACACCCGTAGAAACCCGGCGCAGTCCCGGATAACCTGCCAACAGCACGCTGCCAGTCGGCGTTATCTCGCACGCGTGGACACTGGCCCGGATGAACATGCGCAAAACTTCCTTCAAGAATCCGGATGCAGGACCGATCAGGAGCCGGTATCGGGACGCTCTTCGACCTCGAAACGCACTCCCTCGCTCTCCTGCTCCGCGGTCTGGTCGCGGGCGCCTTCCAGAATGCCGCTTATCTGCCGCACCGCCCTCCTGACCAGCAAGCGCACCATTCCTTCAATCGCATCCTGACCCGTAATGACCAGAATGAAATGTTCCTTCCCGATGGCGTGGACCATCACGCCCGATTTCTGACCCCTGTACGCAATGGACCTGAAGGCGGACTCATCCAGCAATTCGGCCAGAGCGCGAGTCGCAGCCCATGCTCCCGCAGCCAGGGCCGCCGCGTTTCCCAGAGAACGTCCGCCGTCCCTGTCCTGCTGCGCCAGAACGTTTCCGCTCATGTCGCAGACCGCCATCGCGTCCGCGCCGGAATCGGCAAGCGCCGCCTTCAGAACGCGCTCCATGCTCCTGCTCTGCTGCTCGCTCAGTGTTCCAGCCGACATGCTTCCTCTCACTGCTTCCGTCCCGGCGAAGCGTTGGCCCCGCCGAGCTTGGATTCATGTTCCTTAAGAAATTGCGCCATGACCATCTTGCAGATCGTGTTGAGCGTCCTGTAAACGCCCGTCCCCTCCACCGCCACGCTCGGTATGGAGGGCGCCCTTTCCTCCCCTGGATTCAGAAGAAAATCGAGATACTCCTCCGGAGCAACCTTCGGCATGTCCCGCTTGTTGTACTGCAGGATGTAGGGAATCTCATCAAGGCTGCGCTTGTATGTCGCGAGATTCTCCCTGAGGTTCTGAAAGCTCAACACATTCTGCTCCATTTCCGACCACTGAGAGTCCGCCACAAAAACGATGCCGTCAACTCCTGTGAGCACGATGCGGCGTGTTTGATTGTAGATCGCCTGCCCCGGCACCGTATAAAGCTGAAAGCGCGAGGTGAATCCTTTGATGATATCAGATGTCAGAGGAAGGAAATCGAAATAAAGCGTCCTGTCCTGCTGCGTCGCAAGGAGAGTCATCTTGCCCTTCACATCGGAAGGCATCGTGGCATGGAGATACTCAAGATTCGTGGTCTTGCCGCACAGTGGAGGGCCATAGTACACGATCTTGAAGTTTATCTCTCTCTTCCCGAGATTGACGAACGGCATAAGCTTCCCCCGCCTGCATCGCGCCTCTTATGCGCCTGCTGGTGAAACGCGAAATATCCTAGACGGACGACGTGTTTTTTGCAATCAGATATGAAAGAAATGTGCGGCGCAAATCGCCGAACTCATCAACGCCCCTTCTTCCGATTCGGTCCGGGGGCATGCGGAAAGCGCTATGGCTGAAAACCTGGACAAAGACTCAATCAACGGCGCGCAGACGGATTCGAACACCCAGGATCCAGTTTCGATCGTCGAGGAAATAGAGCGCGCGCTTTCAGATGTGGGCGCAGGGGCCGAGACGAAGGACGAAAACACATTCGATTTACCCCTTTCGACCGCGCTCGGGCTTCTTCCTGAGCAGTACCGTCGTCAGGTGCCTCCTGAAGCCATTGCAGGAGAAAGAATCCCTGTGTCGGTCCAGGACCTTTTCAAGCGTCTTGCAGGAGGCAAATTGCAAGTCACCGTCGCCGAACTTGCCTATTTCATCCCGGTTCACCTGATTTACCACGCCGCGCTTGAGGATAAGAGCGTAATCACCCTTCCGCTGCCTGATGTCGTGAACGCCATAGGACTCGAAGAGTTCAGGAAACGGACTCCCCGGAAAATCCGTTTCTATGACATTGCCGCCCTCCCGGATCCATTTGAGGAAAGACAGATTGAACGGGCCGCTGTTGAAGGCATTATAATCCAGGACGAAGAGCCGACGGCGCAGACCCCGCCGACATCTCCGGCAGCTCAGGCGGCGCCCGGGGAGGCTCCAACCGAAGCCCCGCAGCCGGTCTCCCAGCCTGCGGCGTCTTCAGAACAGGCCCCGGCAGCGGAATCCCTTCATCCTCCAGAGCCGGCAGGGCCCGAAGCGCCGGAGAAACTTCCTGCCACTCCGTCTCCACCCCCGGTCGAGACCGGAGCAACAGCAATCAGGTATCCTGCGGCGGACCTGCTGTCGCGAATGCCGCCCGAACTGCTCGCTCCGGCTGGCGCGGGCGCGGAATCTGCGGCGGAAGTTCTCATCGAGATTCCCGACCTGTACGATCAGCTCAGAACAGGCCGCGTTGAATTGACTGTAAGCAGGGCGGCCCGGGCGCTTGGGCCGGGCCGTGTCCTCACGAAAGCCCTGCAGCGCCATCGCAGCTTCATAAGACTGGACCTCGCCCTGGTTGTGCGTTCTGTGGACGCAAAGGAATTCATCTCGCGCACGCCCACCGCTTCGCGCCGGCTGGATATCAGCAGAATCCCAGACCCATTCCCGGAACCATCCGTCCTGCCCAGCCTGGACGAGGCCATGAAGCAGCCCCGGCCGCCGCAGCCTTCTGTGAAGGAGACTCCGGCCGAGATCGAGGTCGAAACAGCCGGCGCGACGCGGGCGCAGATTCTGGCCCCGCGCGTTCAGGAACATGGCGCCGAGCTCGATTTCATCGAGTATCCCAACAATGTCAACATCAATGCCGCCTCAGCAGAAGATCTCATCGTTCTTCCCGGCGTGGACAAGGCGCTCGCCGAAGCGATAGTCAGCCGGCGCGAAGCTTGCGGTGGATTCAAGAGTATTTTCGATCTGGCGGCCGTGCCCGGCATGGATGCCGCGAAGTTCCGACGCATGACCGGCATGACCCTTTCCCCGAAGCGCATTCACCGCCGCGACCGCCTCGCCCGCCTGCTCAAGCTGCCGCCCGAACAGGCATGCATGCTGGGAGCAATCGCAGGCGCGATAGCATCCCGGCCGGGCTGTCTCGGCTGCCTGATTTCCGACTGGGACGGAATCGCCGTCGCGCGCAGCGGTTCCAGGGCGCCGTCCGAGGATCTGGCCGCCGTTCTTCCCGCCATTCTCAGAAATATCCAGGCTGGTCTCGACCTAGTGGACGCCGGACAAATTGCATCGGCCACCCTCTCCCTGAAGGAGCATTTCCTGACCGCAACCGCCTCCCGCTCAGTCATTCTGACCGCCGCCCACGCGCTGAACAGCCTCAGCGAGACCGAAATCGTATTTCTCATGAAGGTGAACCGCGAACTGGCTTGGCTTCTCAGCGTTCGCGCATACGCCGGGCCCTACGTTCCAGATGAGGTTTCGAAAGGGTGAATTCCGCAATAAGGCAGGCCATTCTGGAAAAGGCGCGAATCCCGGAAGGACGCCTTAACGAACTGGAGCAACGCGCTGCGAGCGAGTCCCAACCTGTCGAGAAACTTCTTGTCATGGAAGGAGTGCTCACCAGAGCCGAGCTGGGACAGATCCTTTCGTCAACCTACTTGCTGCCCCAGACAGTCATAACCAGAGCTGTCGTCGGTTCGCTCGCTCAGGTCATGTCGCTTGAATGCGCGATGAAGTGGAAGGCCCTGCCGATCGTGTTTGACCGCGAGCGGTCGCTCATCACCTTTGCCGTTCCCGCGCCGGAGCACGCCGAAAAGGTTCAGAAAATCTTCGCCTTCATGATGGAGCCGTATGACCTTGCATTTGTCGTGGCGCCAGAGTTCGAGATCGCACAGGCCCTTTCGCCGCAGCCGGATGGCGCCAAGAGCGGGGGCCCTTCCACTGCGGCCGCCGTCCCGGTCCAGGCGGCAACCTCCCCTTCGCAGAAGCGCCAGAAACTTGCCATTCCAACAGGCCGCAGGTTTCCCACCGGCCAGGGAGAGGCTGCGCGCGGCCGTCCATCCGAAACTGAACTTGACAGAGCGCTTTTCAGCGCGGCATCGGTCATCGTCTCGCTTGCCACCGGAAGAAATGCGAAAGAGTTCTCCAGGTATCGAACACGGGCCCGCCACTGCCAACTCCTCGCCGCCCGCGCCATGCTCCCGCCGCGATCCACCTCGGCTGTCACTCTCGCTGCATGGCTCTCGGTTCTGAGGGATTCGCCGGATCTGATACGCCAGCTTGTCCTGCCTTATGACGTGGAAGGCATAATCATTCCGCGGAAGGATAAACCGCCGTCACCGGAGCGCCTGATTCTCTCTCTCGTCGAATTCTACCAGACGCTTGAGGACGATTCGCCGTTGCTAGCCAGAGATGTCGCGCACGTAAGAAGGCACATCCAGACGCGATGGCCCGATTACTCTAAAAACTCTGAGCTTGTGGAAACATTCCTGCAGGTTCTGATGGACGAACAGTATGTGGCAAAGCTCGGACGCCCGGCCGGCGAAATACTTGTGGTGGACAGCGCCGCCATCGTCGGTTCACCCTTTGAGGGCGGGCTCAGGCGAGCCGGATACGTTGTCCATTGCGTGTCCAGCCCCGACATGGCGGTGGATGCAGTCGCGCATGATCCTCCGGACATGATCCTCATAAACGCGTCTTCCCAGAGTTCAGGCGATCTGGTCAATCTGTGCAGGACGATCAAGCAGAATCCCGCCTCCTCCTCGATTCCATGCATCGCGATTGTAAAACCGAGGGCAGATTCCGAGGCGGCGGATTTTCTGAGAGCAGGCGCAGACGATGCGATCATGATGCCGGTGGATAACGACCTTCTCTGCCTCAAGATCGAGAAGCACACAGTGGCTTCAGCCCGCGCCGACACCAAGACCGGCGGGGTGACTGGCTCCCTGTCGGATCTCAGTTTCAGCGATCTTTTCCAGGTCCTGAGCGCAAGTTGCAGAAGCGTGGAGATATCGTTCCGACGCGGGAGCGAGGAGGGACGCATCTACATGCAGCAGGGAAACGTTGTGCATGCGGTCGTTGGCGACATCACCGGCGAACAGGCCTTTTTCAGGCTTATGCAGTGGCGCGACGGGCAATTCTCCCTGAAGGAATGTTCCGAATTTCCCGAGCAGACGATTTCAGCCTCGACCATGTCGCTGCTGATGGAAGGCGCAAGACTGGCCGACGAAGGATCGGAGCCTCAGCAGGGCCAGACTCAGGAAGCGTGAAAGGCATCGGCCGCTTCTTCCATAAGCCTCAATATTTCCTCGCGGCTCAACTCCTGGGACATTGACCTGCCGGGAAAAATTCTCCGGCAGGTTTCAACAAGGATTTTGGCCCTGCGCATGAGCTTCTCGGGGTCGGGATGTCCTGCGCAGGGGGTGAACATGAACTGCCTGATCTGCTCAATCTTGCGCCTGTCGTTTCTGGCCTCAGCCAGCACAGCCTTTGCCTTTTCAATGACTTCGGTCCCCTTCTGAATGATGTTCCGGAATTCCTTGCGGTGGGTCTCCACCACGGCAGGCTGATCCTCGTGCAGGAGGCTTATGCACTCAAAAAATAATTCCGCCCCGTAAACAAAGTCCTGCTGCCGGGCAATCTCGTCCTCGAAGGTCCTGATTGCCTCTTCGTCAGCTTTTGACTTGCCTATCCACCCGAAGATCATGTACGCTCACTCACGCCGACACATACTATGGGCGTGCGGCAAGGCGTGTCAACATCCGGTTGCCGCCGCGCAGGACGCCCGGAGACGCCGAATGAGGTGGTTTTACGCAAAAGCCGATGATGTAAGGTGCAGAGGCCTGGCCTCCGACAGCGAAATAAAAGCCTTGATCAGAAAAGGCGAACTCTGCCCGGACGATCTTGTGTGGCCCGCGGATGAGAACCTCGGATGGACAAGAATCAGGGAGTATGCGAGCCTGATTCCCCCGAAGATTTCAGACAAACCCGGGGCGCTGCAGGCTTCCCGAGAGACACCTGCCAGACAAACCGGAGAGGAAAGTGTTTCCGAGGCTCAGCCTCTGTCGCCCGTCCCTCGGATGGGAATATCCATGGTCCTGCGCGCCGTGTCAGCCGCCGCAGCCATCGCAGTCATATTCATAGTTCTGTGGCTCGCAATCAGCAATCGCACCGCGTCTCTCAGACTAGGCGCGGCAGCCCGCGGCGCAGCCGCCTCCGCTCCTGCTAGATAATCACGGATTACGGGTTTGAGAAACGGCCGGATCGCTCAACCTGCGGGAAAACATGGAGTTCAAGGAAAATGCCGTTTCAGGATCGCTCTGCCACAAACGCCCGCGCGTTCTGAAACATCCTCAGCCATGGTCCTTCGTCCCGGCCGATCATGGTCTTCGGGACCCACGACAACTGAACTGTTCTGAACGCCCGTTCGGGATGAGGCATCATGATTGTCACACGACCGTCTTCCGAACAGAACCCCGTCAGCCCTCCCGGCGAGCCGTTCGGATTGGCCGGATAGCGGTCGGCGGCGACTCCATTCCCATCCACATAACGCATGACCGCAAGACGCTTCCCGATTGCCTCTTCCATCGAGCCGGTTCGTGAAAAGTCTGCGCGGCCTTCTCCGTGAGCCACCGGAACCAGAAGCCTGGACCCCTCCATTCCCCTCAGCATTACCGAATGCGATGGCAATATCTCCACCTGCGAAAGCCGCGCTTCGAATTGTTCCGACAGATTCCTCGAGAACGACGGCCACGCCCCGGCGCCGGGAATGATGTCTTTCAGCCGGGAAAGCATCTGGCACCCATTACACACGCCAAGCGCGAATGTCTCCGGCCTGCGGAAGAACGCAATGAACATTTCGCGGAGTCTGTCATTGTACAGGATCGTGGCTGCCCATCCCGCGCCTGCCCCGAGAACATCGCCGTACGAAAAACCCCCGCACGCAGCCAAGCCAACGCAACTGTTGAGATCGAAACGCCCTTTCAGCAAATCGGTCATATGCACGTCGACAGGATCGAATCCGGCCCTGTGAAAAGCCGCAGCCATCTCGACATGGCCGTTCACTCCCTGTTCCCTCAGAATTGCGACCCTGGGGCGCTCGCGAAAGATCGGAGCGGGCGCGGCCGGATCGAATGTCAGAACCATCTCGAGTCCGGGAAGATCGTCCCTGCAAGCCGCTTCATATTCCTGCCTGGCGCATTCCGGATTGTCGCGCAAAGCCTGCATGCGCCAGGTAAGCTCGGACCACATTCCATTCAGCGCCGCCACAGACTCGCGATAGATTTCCTTCCCGCGCAGGAAAAAGCTCAGGCAGCGATCCGCTGACGGTTTTCCAAGAAGGTGGACGCAGCGGCTGATGCCGCGCCTTTCCATAACAGCCTCAAACAGGGGCGCCTTTTCCCGCGAAACCTGGACAATGGCCCCGAGTTCCTCGGAGAACATAACAGCCATTTCATCATCGCCAAGCCCGTCGAGCGTCACGCGCGCGCCAGTCCTTCCGGCTATTGCCATCTCCGCAAGCGCGGCAAACAATCCTCCGTCCGACCGGTCATGGTACGCAAGCAGGGCGTCGGCCTCGATCAATTCCTGAATCGCAGTGAAGAAGTTCGCAACAAGCAAGGGGTCGTCAATATCCGGAGGCTGGGATCCCATGCGGCCGTAAACCTGCGCCAGAGCCGATCCGCCCAGCCTGTTCGCTCCTCCGCCGAGGTCAATCAGATACAGAAGGGACTCAGCCTCCTGCATCTGAGGCGTCATAGTCCTGCGCACATCCTTGACCGGCGCGAAAGCCGTAACTATCAGGCTCAGGGGCGCAGTCATCTTCTGTTGCCGGCCGTCGGCTGTCTGCCACAGGGTCCTCATCGATAGAGAATCCTTCCCAACGGGAATCGAAATCCCCAGCTTCGCGCACAGTTCTTCGGCAACGGCCCTGACGGTGTCGAAAAGCGCTGCGTCTTCGCCCTCCTCACCGCACGCGCACATCCAATTAGCGGAAAGCTTCACCCGGCCAAGGTCTCCGACATTTGCAGCAGCCATGTTTGTAAGCGCCTCTCCAACCGCCATGCGCCCGGAGGCAGGTCCGGACAGCACGGCAAGAGGCGTGCGTTCGCCCATGGCCATGGCTTCGCCGGTAAACGATGTGTAGGTTGAAACAGTCACCGCAACGTCAGCCACAGGCACCTGCCACGGACCAACCATCTGATCCCGTGCCACAAGGCCCGTGACAGTCCTGTCAGCGATTGTGATCAGGAAGGTCTTGTTCGACACGGCGGGAAATTGCAGAACGCGTTTGGCCGCTTCGCGCAGATTGATTCCGGAGGCGGAAAACGGCTCGGCTGATGCGCGGATGCGTGCCGCCCTGCGCTTCATGCGCGGCGGTTTCCCAAGAAGAACACCGATGTCCATGTCTATGGGCCTGTTCCTGAAACGCTCATCTTCGACCACAAGGCGCCCGTCGCAGGTCACTTCGCCGATGACCGCGGCCGGGCACCGCTCGCGTTCGCAGATGGCCAGGAAGCGGTCGAGAGCCTCATTTCGGACGGCAAGCACATACCTCTCCTGCGCCTCGCAGCACCATATTTCCATGGGACTCATTGAGAGATCCTCATTGGGGATTCGTCTGAGCATGAAACGAGCGCCGGTTTTTGCGACAAGCTCCGGACATCCGTTGGAAAGACCGCCAGCGCCTATGTCATGTATGCTGAGTATGGGATTTGCGTCTCCGGCCGCTATGCAGGCATTGATCACCTCCTGACAGCGCCTTTCCATCTCTGCATTTCCCCGCTGCACCGAGTCGAAGTCAAGGTCCGGAGCATTGCTCCCTGTCGCCATTGAAGATGCGGCGCCTCCCCCCAGCCCTATGCGCATTGCCGGCCCGCCCAACTGCACCACCGAGACGCCTTTGGACAACTCCTTCTTAAGGACGTGGCGCCGTTTGATGTTACCAAGACCGCCTGCGACCATTATGGGTTTGTGATACCCCCTATAACGTCCCTGATGAACAGTTTCAAAGGTTCTGAAAATGCCGATAATCTGGGGACGCCCGAACTCGTTGCCGTATCCGGCTCCGCCTATCGGACCCTGGATCATGATTTCAAGAGGCGTTGCAAGGCGGCGCGGAAAATCCGCGTATTTTTTCTCCCACGGCATGGCGAAACCGGGAACGCGCAGATGCGAAACAAAAAAGGCAGAAAGGCCGGCCTTGCTGCGGCCGCCGATGCCCGTGGCGCTCTCGTCCCGAATCTCTCCGCCGACACCCGTGGCTGCCCCCGGAAACGGGGAAATCGCGGTGGGATGATTGTGCGTCTCCACCTTGACCATGATGTCGAGCTGGTCGCGCTCGTAGCCATAAAGCCCCGGAGAACCGTTTCTGCTTTCAAAAACCTCGCACTCATGTCCCTCGATGACGGCCGCGTTGTCCCTGTACGCCACAAGGGTGCCGGACGGATGCAACCTGTGGGTGGCGCGGATCATGTCGAAAAGTGAACGATCCTGCGGCCTGCCGTCTATTTCCCATTCGGCGTTGAAAATCTTGTGACGGCAATGCTCGGAGTTGACCTGGCCGAACATCACCACTTCGACGTCAGTAGGATTGCGACCGAGCTTTGCGAATGCCTCGTAAAGGTAATCCGTTTCGGCGTCATTCAGAGCAAGACCGTAACGCCGGTTGGTCTCCTCTATTGCCGCCCTGCCCCTGCCCATGACATCTATCACCACGAGCGGCGCCGGTTCCGGAACGCGAAATATGTCCGATATATCCCGGTACACCCCCTCGGTCATCCTGTCGTGTATCAGATGCAGGACGGGCGCAAGCTGGTCTGAGTCAACCTCGGCCCTGTTGGGCAGCGTGAACACGTAGTGGATTCCCCTCTCCACCCGCCGGACACAGGAAATGCCGCAGTTGTGAAAAATGTCCGTCGCTTTCGAGGACCATGGCGATATGGTGCCTTTGCGCGGCATCACAAAGAAGCCGCGGCCGCTCAACGAAACCGGCTCCGCCGACAGGAGAGCCGAAATGCGTTCCAGATCTGCCCTGCTCACGGCTCCACGAATGTCAGCAAAATACACCCATCGCGCCTGCATTACCATGGAAGCAAGATGCGGAGCCGCAGAAGCAAAAGCGGAGCGCAAACCCTCAACACGAAAGGCGGAGAAGGCTTCCGCTCCCTCCAGCATCAGGATATCTGCGCCCGGTCCGGTCACGTCGCCCTACTGCCTGTTGACGGTCGCAAACACAATGGACGCTCCGTCACTGACTTGCACTATCGTCGGAGTGGTTCCGGCTGGAACCGTCAGGACCGAACTGTTGCCGGTGCCGGGATTCATGTTCCCGGGGCCTGATTGAATGCCCCAGGTGTAAACGCCATTGCCGCCCGCTGCGGTAAACACGGCAGAGCCGCCGTTGGTGCTTATCGTGGTGTTTACCGGAGAGATCCCAAGAGTTGCAGCCGCAGGCTGACTGATCTGGGCTATGCTGACCCTCCCGTCATGGTCGGTGCATATCACCGTGTTGTTTCCGGAGGAGAGGCGCGTGTAGATGACCTGGAAATCGCCCTGCGGCTCGATCTTGCCGCGCGTCCCGTCGCCCACGTCCCAATCGTATGGATCATCTCCCCCTGCAGCGCTGATGACTATCTTGTCGCCATCGTTGTATAGAGTTGCGCTCTGCGGCGAAAGGCTCAAATCCTCATCGTCAGGCCGTTCGGCCGGATTCGGGATCTGCTGAACAACGGCGTGAGCGATCCATCCCAGTCCGTCCCTGACCTCGATTCTGTTGACTCCATTCAAATCGCTGCGTGTGTATGTCACTGTCTGGCCGCTTCCGCTTATGCTCCCCAGCGACTGGTCGCTTACGCTCCACGTAAGAGGAGCATGCCCGCCTACAGCCATGAACACGGCTGTAGCGTTCGACGCCGCGAGAGTAACGTTTGCGGGCTGCACGGTGAAACTGGCGTTTGTGTCTTCAAGATTCGAGTCGTCGGCATCTTCGCATCCGAAGAAAAAAGCGCCGACGAGCAAGACTGCGCCGCACTGAATCAACAGCATCATTTTCCGCCTGTTGCTCATGGCATGAACCTCCTCCCGCGCAATGGGAAAAAGCACCACGGCCTGTTCCCCGCCATGCTCGACTTCTTCCTGTTTCGCGTCAAGCACATGATTTATTCGAATTGCGGGGATTCGACGCAAAGCTGCCCGCCCGTATTTCATTCAGAAGCTGCCGCGCCGCGGCCTCAGGATCAGGCGCCATGGTGACGGCAGTCACAACGGCAATCGCGCAGGCTCCGGCCCGGACGAGGTCACCGATGTGATCCTTTCTTATTCCTCCCATGACTGTGAATGGGATATTCAGCCTTGGACCGATTCTCCTCACCGCTTCGATGCCGAGAAAAGAGCCTGTCCACGATTTTGTTCCGGTCGGGAAAACCGGGCCTATGTTGACATACGACGCCCCCAGCCTCTCGGCACACACAGCCTCCTCTTCGGAATGGCTGGATGCGCCTATTATCAGGTCAGCAGCAATCCGGCGCGCCATATCCACAGGCAGGTCGTGCTGGCCAAGATGGACTCCGTCGGCTCCCACGGCAAGCGCGACATCAACCCTGTCGTTTATGATCAGCAGTGCACCTGCGTCCGATGTCATCTTGCGCGCTTCGAGCGCCAGAGCCGCCAGCTCCCTGTCGCTCCCGTTCTTCTCCCTGAGCTGGATCAGCCGGACCCCCGCCTTCAGCGCCGCTCGAATGATCTGCAGCGTGGACCTCCCGCCGGAATGAGACTGCGAAGTGACCAGGTAAAGTCCCGCCTGGCGGAACCTGCTCATGCGCTCCTCATGGAGTGAGGGACCCGTCATCAGTGAACATTTTCGAGGCGTTTCAGTTCGTCGCGTATCCGGGCCGCGTCCTCGTAGCGCTCATCCTGGATCGCCTTTTCAAGATCTTTCTTGAGTTTGCTGATCAGGGCAGCCGCCTTCGCAGCCCGCGCCTCATCCTCTGAAACGTGCTGCGTGGAACCTTCAGGCGATGTGTCATCTTCGCCATTCGCCGGACGTCCGGCTTCATCCATGACCTTTTCCGCCACAAAAATCGGAGCCGAACACCGCAGCGCCAGGGCCATTGCATCGCTTGGCCTTGAATCTATTTCAACCTCGGATCCGGCCTTGCGAAGTATGAGTCTGGCGTAGAATGTCCCGTCTCTCAGGTCCGTGATTTCGACCCGCACAAGTTCAGCACCGAAATTCTCGATGACGCTCTTCAAGAGGTCATGCGTCAGAGGCCGCGGAACGTCCACATCGTTCAGTTTGATCGCTATCGCCTGGGCCTCGGCAGCGCCGATGAAAATGTGAAGCACCCGCCTGTCCTCCAAGCCTCTGAGCAGGACAACAAACCCAGCCTTTGAAACCAGCAGTTGCTCAATCTTGACAGGTATCATGACGCTTGTGTCCGTTCGTGAGTATCCCCAGAAGTTCTTCCTCGCTGGCCGCACTGAGAATACGATCCCGCACATCTTCGCTGTTGAGGACCTTGCTGATCTCTGTCAGATAC